>LSQX01149107.1_pt1 | contig 22557 bp, 20 predicted proteins | sample 654561 | NCBI WGS metagenome assembly LSQX01 (sample SAMN04489861, study PRJNA283612) | anaerobic digester metagenome | isolation source: 4 biogas reactors fed with cattle manure at either 37C or 55C with and... | place: Denmark: Kongens Lyngby | collected 2014
AGAATTAATCACGCTATTACCATACCGCCTATGTATGAACCCTTTATATTGATAATATATTTGCCAGGATAGTCAACTGATATTGCAAAATTCTCAATTAGTTTAAAGTTTTGAGATATAGCAAGTTTATTTATTAAAACAGAATCTTTATCGAATAGGGCTAATTCAAGATTAGGAAATGTGTGTTCACTTCTATGATTGCTTATTGTACCATCTATTTTGATTTGAGAGAAAATCAAAAAGCTGTTGAAAAATAAAAATAAAAGCAATGATACTTTTTTCATATTGGAAAACATTCAAGCAAGTTTGTTAAGCAAATATAAGTTTTTTTGTTTGTGAAAATCAAAAACAATTTACAAAATTCCGATATCTTCTGGATATTCAACATTTTCCAAGAAAAGTGCGTGGGCTGGCACTGACTGTCCTGCTGCTTGGCGGTTTTTGGATTCAATAATATTTCTGAAATCGTTTAGGCTAATTGTTTCTCTACCAATAAGCATCATTGTTCCCGTTATGGCTCTAACCATATCTCGTAGGAAGCGGTCGGCGGTGATGGTAAATATTAGTTTTTCACCTTCTTGAGTCCAATTGGCTTCTATTATTTTACAATTATTGGTTTTGGTTTGTGTATGAAGTTTTGAGAAGCTTGTAAAGTCTTTATATTCGAAAAGAATTTTGCAAGCTTTGTTCATCAAGTCAATATTGAATTTTCCATATTGATACCACTCTGTTTCAACTCCAAAAGGATTTTTGGCTGTTGTGATATAATATTTATATGTTCTTGATAGTGCGTCAAATCTTGCATGAGCATCGGTTCTAACTTGATAAATATCTATAATTCTAATGTCGTCCGAAAGGTAGCGATTGAGTTTATAGACTAGATTTTTCAGGTTTTCTATTTTGTTTTTAGTGTCGAAATGTGCCACAAAATATTTGGCATGAACACCAGCATCGGTTCGTCCGCAGCCTGTTGCAGCTGTGGGCGAACCGATGAATATATTTAGTGCTTTTTCTATTACCTCTTGAACGGTGATAGCGTTAGGTTGAATTTGCCAACCATGAAAATTTTTCCCATTGTATTGAAGTTCAATAAAATATCTAAACAATGGAGATTATTTTTTGATTAAACCTTCGCGTTCTAATAGTGCGTTTATATCGGGTTCTTGTCCTCTAAATTTTAGATATAAATCCATTGGATGCTCTGAACCACCTTTAGATAAGATATTGTCTCTGAATGATTTAGCAGTCTTTTTGTCAAATATTCCATTTTGTTTAAAGAAAGCAAATGCGTCTGCATCAAGCACTTCTGCCCATTTGTAGCCATAATATCCTGCAGCATATCCGCCTGCAAATATATGTGCAAAAGCAACGCTTACGCTTGTTCCTTCAAGAACAGGTAAAAGTTCAGTTTTGGAAATAGCATTTTGTTCAAACTCAGTTAAGGATGTGGTTACAGGTGAAGTTACGCTATGCCATTTCATATCAAGCATTCCAAACATAAGTTGGCGTACGGTGAAGTATCCTGCTTGGAAGTTATTATAATCTTTTATTCTATTCACAAGTTCCATTGGTATGGTTTCTCCAGTTTCATAGTGCTGTGCAAACATATCTAGGAATTCCTTTTCTGTGGCGTAGTTTTCCATAAATTGTGATGGAAGTTCTACAAAGTCTCGATAAACTGATGTTCCAGAAATGCTAGAGTATGTGCTATTGGCAAGGATTCCGTGTAGTACATGTCCAAATTCGTGTAGGAAAGTAGTAGTTTCATCAAATGTTAATAGTGAAGGTTTGTTAGATGTGGGTTTTGTGAAGTTGCAAACCATTTGTATAAATGGTCTGTAATCTTTTCCATCTTTTTTATATTGCCCTCTAAAGGAGGTCATCCATGCTCCGTTGCGTTTTGTGGCACGTGGAAAGAAATCCATATAAAGTACAGCTAACAATGAGCCATCTACATCATAAACTTCGTAAACTTCAACTTCTGGGTTGTAAACTGGAATATCTTTGTTGTTTTTGAAGGTAATTCCATAAAGTTTTTCGCTAAGGCTAAAGATACCATGTTTTACATTTTCCAACTTAAAATATGGTCTAAGTAGGTCGTCATCTATGCTGAATTTCTCATTTTTAAGTTTTTCGGAGTAGTACGACCAATCCCAGCGTTGTAATTCATCTTTCAGACCATTTTTCTTAGCAAACTCTTTAACTTCGTTGAAGTCGGCTTTTGCAAAGTCTATGGAAGCTGAATAAAGGTTTTCGAGGAAATCGTTTACAGTTTTTGGGTCTTTTGCCATTCTCTCTTCCAAAACGTAGTGGGCATATGTTTCGTAGCCCAATAGTTTGGCCATTTCCAATCTGAGTTCTACAATTCTCAGAACGATTTTACGATTATCATTTTCATTGTTTTTGAATGCACGTGAGTTGTAGGCTGTAAAAATTTCTTTTCTCAATTCTCTATTGTCGGCAAATTTTACAAATGCCATATAGCTTGGTGCCGACAGGTCGAAAGCCCAACCTTTTAGTTTTCTATCTTTAGCAGTTTCTGCAGCCATTTCGATGGCAGATTGTGGCAGTCCGGCCAAGTCTTTTTTGTCAGTAATATGTAGTACAAACTCATTTGTTTCTTTCAAAATATTTTGGTTAAATTTCAGTCTTAATTCTGACATTTCGGCTGAAATTTCACGATATTTTTCTTTGTCGGAATCGTTTAAGTTGGCACCGCTTCTGACAAAACCTTTATATGTTTTTTCCAAAACTTGTTTTTGTTCTGTATTGAGATTTTCTTTATCTCTATTTTCGTAAACAATTTTTATTCTTTCAAAAAGCTTTGGATTTAGTGAGATGTCGTTGGAGTGAGCTGTCATTTTTGGCATTATTTCAAAGGCGATATTTTGCAGTTCGTCCGATGATTCGCATTCCATAAGATTATAGAAAATTCCACTAATTTTATTAAGTAGTTCACCGCTTTGCTCCAATGCTTCAATGGTGTTTTCGAAATCGGGTCTAGCTCTATTGTTGCAGATAGCGTCAACCTCTTTTTTATTTTCGGCAAAAGCTACGTCAAAAGCGGGGGAGTAGTGTTCATTTTTGATTTTGTCGAAAGGTGGTGTGTTGTGTGGCGTGTTCCACTTTTGTAGTAGTGGATTTTCATTATTTTGTTTTTGTGCCATAATTGTTAAGCTTGAAAATATTATAAGGGTAACAACTAGAATATTCTTTTTCATAATATTTTTATTGAAATTTGTTTTTATAAAAATTGATTTTCTTTATTTTAAAGTGTACGTTTGATTTCAATTTCTTCGTATCCTTCAACTATATCACCAACTTTAATGTCGTTAAAGTTTTCGATGTTAAGCCCGCATTCTGTTCCAGCAGCAACCTCTCTAACATCATCTTTATAGCGTTTTAGTGAGCCAAGTTTTCCGGTATAAATAACAATACCATCACGTATTACTCTCACATTTGTATCGCGGCGGATTTTACCATCGAGTACTAAGCAGCCTGCAATACTTCCCACTTTGGATATTTTAAACACTTCGCGAATTTCGAGGTTTGCAACAATTTTCTCTTGAATTTCGGGTGATAACATACCCTCCATTGCGTCCTTAATTTCGTTAATGGCAGTGTATATAATTGAGTACATGCGAATATCGATTTGTTCTGTTTCAGCCAATTTTCTTGCTTGCGGTGTGGGTCTAACTTGGAAAGCAACAATAATAGCATCAGATGCTGTTGCCAGTAGAACGTCGGATTCACTAACAGCTCCAACTGATTTGTGAATAACATTCACTTGAATTTGTTCGTTGCTAAGCTTTAATAGTGAGTCGGTAAGGGCTTCAATAGATCCGTCCACATCACCTTTAACAATAATATTGAGTTCTTTAAAATCGCCAATGGCAATTCGTCTTCCGATTTCGTCGAGAGTGATATGTTTTTGTGTTCTAAGTGCTTGTTCTCTATATAATTGTGCTCTTTTATTTGCAACAGTTTTAGCATCTTGCTCGTTGGGATAAACTCTAAAAACATCGCCAGCTTGTGGAGCTCCACTTAGTCCTAACATTAGTAATGGTGTCGATGGACCTGCTTCTTCTATTGGTTTATTTCTTTCGTTGAACATGGCTCTAACTCTTCCAAAGAATGTTCCAGCAACTACTATATCTCCAACATTAAGTGTTCCTTTTTGGACAAGTACTTTTGTAACGAAGCCTCTACCTTTGTCCAATGAAGATTCAACAACGGTTCCCAAAGCGTCTCTATTTGGATTTGCTTTAAGTTCAAGCATTTCAGCTTCAATAAGGACTTTTTCTAGTAAGTCTTCAATATTTAATCCATGTTTTGCTGATATTTCTTGACTTTGGAATTTTCCGCCCCATTCTTCCACAAGGATATTCATATTTGCCAATCCTTCACGAATTTTGTCAGGGTTTGCTGCGGGTTTGTCAATTTTATTAATGGCAAAAATCATTGGTACGCCTGCTGCTTGGGCGTGGTTGATAGCCTCAACAGTTTGTGGCATTATGGAGTCGTCGGCAGCAATTACAATAATTGCAATGTCGGTAACTTGTGCACCTCTGGCACGCATGGCAGTAAATGCCTCGTGTCCGGGAGTATCTAAGAAAGTGATTTTTTTGCCACTTTTTAGCTTAACTTCGTAAGCACCAATATGTTGTGTGATACCACCAGCTTCGCCAGCAATTACATTTGCATTTCTAATATAGTCAAGTAAGGAGGTTTTTCCGTGGTCAACGTGTCCCATAACTGTAACAATTGGTGCACGCTCTACCAATGATTCTGGATCATCTACAATATCCTCGTCTAATTCTAAATCTTCGTCTGTGGCACTAATAAAGTTTACTTCATAGCCATATTCTGTGGCAAGAAGCGAAATTGTTTCAGCATCTAGTCTTTGATTGATAGAAACAAATAGCCCAATGCTCATACATGTAGAAATAATATTTGTTACAGGTACGTCCATCATTGTGGCAAGTTCATTAACCGTTAGGAACTCTGCCACGCTAATTATTTTCTTGGCTAGCTCTTCTTGTTCAATATTTTCTAAGTTTCTTTGAAGAATTTGCTGTCTCTTTTCTCTTCTATGTCTTGAAGCCTTTGATTTTCCCACAGGTCCAAGTCTTGAAAGAGTTTCTCTAATTCTTTTTTCAATTTCTTCTTCAGAAATTTCAGCTTTCTTAACTTCTTTGGTTTTCTTCTCTCTTGTCTTTGTATTTTTGGCATTAGAGGCTGTGTCAACAGCTTTGTTTTTAATTCTTCTACGCTTTTTCTTACGTTTAGAACCGTCGGAAGAGGCAACAGGTTTATTCTCTTTTTCAACGGGTAAGTCTATTTTACCCATAATAACAGGACCTTCAAGTTTTTGATATTGTGTAACATGAACATTACTATCCTTTTCTTTTTCTATCTCTTTCTCTTCTTTCTGTTCTGTTTTAGTATCTTTTGGCTTGCTTTCTTGTTCTTTTTGAGGTTTTTGTTCTGCTTTTTTCCTTTTTTTCTTTTCGGCAGCTGGTTTTTCTTTCTCTTCAGGCTTTGATTTACCTTTTGGCTCCAGAGCATCTAAGTCTATAAACCCAACAGTAACTGGTTTGCTTACCACTGGAACTTCAGTTTCCACTACATTCTTGGTTTCGGGCTTTTCAGTTTTTTTAGTATCTGTGCTCTTTTTGCTCTCTTTTTTAGGGCTTGCTTTCTTTTCGGCTGTTTTTGCAGGTTCTTCTTTGGCTTCTTCTTTTTCTGTTTTCTTTTTAGAACTAGCTTTTTCTTCACTCTTTTTAGGTTCTAAGTCTATTTTGCCTTTCACTATTGGCTTGCTAAGCTTGGGCTTAATAACAGCTTCAACAGGTGTTTCTATTATGTTAGATTTTATAGTAACTTCTTTAGTTTCAGCACTAACCTCTTCTATAACAGTTTCTTCTTCAGTCTGTGGAGTTGTTGTATTTTTGAAAATTTCTATGTTAAGTTGTTCAGCTTTTTCTTTAACAGCTCTTTCGGAATCGAACTCTTTGATGACTATATCCATCATCTCAACTTTTAATCTTGTGTTGGGTGAGTTTTCGATTTCGAAACCGTGTTTATTGAGAACTTCAACTATTCTGCCTGACGACACGTTGAACTCTCGTGCTGCTATACCTAACCTGTATGTTTTTTTGGATTTTGTCATATTCTTTTTTAGTTCTAATTGGAAACTTTGTTAAGCCTGTGCAAAGATACGCCTTTTATTCAAATTCTGCTTGTATAATCCTAATGATTTCGTGAATTGTTTCTTCTTCTAAATCACTTAATTTAATAAGTTCGTCAACGGGCAGTTCTAAAACGCTTTTTGCAGTGTCGCAACCAATACTTTTTAGCACATCTATAATCCATTGATCTATTTCGTCGTTAAATTCGTTTAAGTCAACATCTTCGTCATCAACAACCGAATCGCGATACACCTCAATTTCGTATTCTGTAAGTCTCCCTGCGAGTTTAATATTATATCCACCTTTTCCTATTGCCAGTGAAACTTGGTCGGCTTTCATTGTGACTTCTGCTTTTTGTTTTTCTTCATCAATTTCGATATTGGTAATTTTTGCAGGGTTAAGTGCTCTGGTAATATACAATTTAATATTAGTAGTGTAATTTACAACGTCTATATTTTCGTTTCGAAGTTCTCTAACGATACCATGAATTCTACTTCCTTTCATTCCTACGCAAGCACCCACTGGGTCTATTCGGTCGTCGTATGACTCAACGGCAACTTTTGCTCTTTCGCCGGGGATACGAACAATATTTTTAATTGTGATAAGTCCGTCATAAATTTCGGGAATTTCTTGTTCAAAAAGTCTTTCCAAGAAAACGGGTGATGTTCTGGAAAGATTTATATATAATTTTCCATTTGCCATTTCAACTCTTGATACAACGGCTCTAATGGAGTCGCCTTTTTTGTAGAAGTCTGAAGGAATTTGTTCGTTTCGTGGAAGTGAAAGTTCTATACCTTCTTCGTCAAGTACAATAATTTCTCTTCTTGATGATTGATAAACTTCTCCTGTAACAATTTCGCCAACTCTATCGCGATATTTTTCGTAAACTAATGATTTTTCAAATTCTAAAACTTTTGTAATTAAGTTCTGACGAAGAGCCAAAATCTCGCGGCGACCGAAATGTGAAAGTCCAATTTTTTCAATAAATTCTTCACCAACTTCAAAGTCGGGTTCAGATTTTACTGCTTCCGAAAGGGCTATTTGTGTATTTTCGTCTTCCAGTTCATCATCGTTTACAATCTCAAGGTAACGATAAATTTCCAAGTCTCCTTTGTCGATGTTAACTACAACTTCAACAGTAGCTTCTGGACCATATTTTCTTGCCAACATATGCTTGAAGGTTTCTTGCAAAATGTTCATCAACGATTCGCGGTCAACATTCTTGAATTCTTTGAATTCTGCAAATGACTCAATAAGATTAATGTTATCTTCCATTTTTTTATTATTGTGATTATTTGAAACTTATAACAACTTTTGCTTTATTTATTTCGGAATAGCTAATTGATTTTTCAACAGCTTCCTCTTTTTTCGACTTAGGTATGCTAATTATTTCCACACCATTTTCATCGGCATTTTTAACTTCTGCAACAAAATCTTCACCGGAGTGTAGAATAAAACGCAAGCTTCGTCCGATGTTTTTTATGTACTGACGGGGCATTATCAAGGCTTGGTCTAGTCCGAAGGATGAAACGTTTAATTCAAAATCTTCCTCATCTCTGTCCAAGTGTTTTTCCACATATTTGCTCACCTTAACACAGTCGTCAATGGATACAGAGGTGTCGCTATCTATAAAAACATGAATTGTATTGTTGGGTTTTACCAAAATGGCACCAACAAAAACCTCATCCTTTTTTTCTAAGGTATTGATGGCTTCTGCAACCAAGTCTTCTATTTTGTTTTTGTCTATCATTTTTAATATATTGAATATCAAATAATTATAACAAAAAACTCCCACGGCAGTGTGAGAGTTCGCTAGTTTTTTGTTGACCAACTAGGATTCGAACCTAGACTAACAGAACCAAAATCTGTGGTGCTGCCGTTACACCATTGGTCAATTGTGAGTGCAAAATTACACATTTATTTTTAATTGTCAAACTTTTTTTGTCTTTTTTTTGATTTTTCTTCTTTTTTCTGTAAAAAAAGCAGTTTTTAAGCCATTATTTATGAGAAATCTTTATTCTTTATGTCAGAAAACTTTTTTATTCCCCTAAAATAGTAGCTAACAACTAAATTTTTCTGATAAATCTTACTTACATTATTATGTTTGGCAGTTTTGCGATATTCTACATAATGTTTTTTCATTTTATGAAACTCTATGTGTGCTTTGAAAACAGCCTTGAAGTCGGCAAAACCACTATCGAATAAAAATCTCACTGCTGCTATTATGTCCAAAAAGAATCGAACGGTAAAAACCCAAGTCAGTTTTTTTGAAGGCAGGTTTTTGTACAGCAACAACATATTATTTCTGAAATTTAGAAATGTTTTGCGAGCCGATTTTTTTGGCAATGTTCCGCCACCGATGTGATATACAGTTGATTGTGGACAATACATAATTTTATAGCCTAAGTTTTTCATTCTCCAGCAAAAATCTATCTCTTCCATATGGGCAAAAAAGCTGTTGTCTAAGCCGCCATGTTTTTGATACAAATCGGCTCTAACGAACATACAAGCTCCTGTACCCCAAAATATCTCTTCCACATTATCATATTGACCTTCGTCAACTTCCAAATTCATAAACATTCTGCCTCTGCAAAAAGGGTAGCCATATTTATCTATGAAACCACCTGCTGCTCCTGCATATTCAAACTTTTCGGGTTCGTGATATGAGCGAATTTTGGGCTGACAAACAGCTATGTTTTCATCCGAATCCATTAGTTTAATAACAGGGTCTATCCAGTTTTTGTCAACTTCTATGTCGGAATTGAGCAGGCAGTAATATTGGGCATCAATTTGAGATAGTGCATCATTATAACCCTTTGAAAATCCGCCATTAGACTCATTTTGGATAAGTTTGATTTGTGGATAATTCTCTTTCAAAAAATCTATGGAATTATCCATAGAGGCGTTATCGGCAATGATGATTTCAGCATAATCTTCATTATATTTGATGAGTGAGGGTAAAAATTTTTCTAAAAACTTTTGACCATTCCAATTCAGTATTACTATTGCCAGTTTCATAGCACAAACTTACAATATTTTTTTGAAAAGAATAGTATCAGAGGTTTTTTTGTAAGTGGCTTGAAATCAGAAGTATGCTACTGGTTTTGTGTTGAAAAGTTTTAAATAATGTGAATTTAGTTTGCAATATGGCATAAAATCAATAAATTTGAAGATAATTTCTTGTCAAAGAAGTTGTGAACAATAGAAAGTAAACTTAGTTAATAGAAAAGAATAACATATTTTAAAATTAAAAAGGAGGAGAAATGGCTCGACAATTTAAAACAGATATTTACGCAATTAACGTGGTTGATTGGAACAGACGATTATTTGATTCGTTAATTCCGCTTCCAGATGGCACAAGCTATAATGCGTACATTGTTGAAGGTAGCGAAAAAATAGCTTTGATAGATACTGCCGACCCCGATTTGGCACATATCTTTTTTGATAAACTAAAAGGTTTTGACAAAATTGATTATGTAATTTCTCATCACAGTGAGCAAGACCATTCTGGACTTATTCCCGAGGTTTTGAAAATGTTTCCTGATGCAAAATTGATATTATCGCCCAAGGCAAAGGATATTGTTCTAACTCATCTTGATGTGGAAGAGGATAGAATAGTGGTTGTTGAAGATGGCGAAGAGTTGAGTTTGGGTAATAAAACTTTGAAGTTTGTTCATTTCCCATGGGTGCACTGGCCCGAAACAATGTTGACATATTTGAAAGAGGATAAAATCTTGTTCTCATGCGATTTTTTAGGCTCGCACCTTGCCACTACGGACTTATATGTAACAGATGAGTGTCAGGTTTATGAATCGGCAAAAAGATATTATGCTGAAATTATGATGCCTTTCAGAAATATTATCAAGAAAAACTTACCAAAGCTTGATGAGTTTGAGATAGAAATTGTAGCTCCAAGTCATGGACCAATGTACGACAAGCCATCTTTTATAATTGATGCATACAAAGAGTGGATGTCGGACGAAACTAAAAATTCGGTGGTAATTCCTTATATCTCTATGCACGGAAGTGTGGAGAGAATGGTTGACCATTTGATAAAATCTTTGGAAGATAGGGGAGTGAAATCACATAAATTCGATTTATCGGTAACAGATATTGGCAAATTAGCCATTGAGCTTGTAGATGCCACAACCATAGTGATTGGAACTCCAACTGTGATTGCCGAGCCACATCCAATGGTTTCTTATGCAGCAAAATTGGCAAATATTTTGAAGCCCAAGGCTAAATATGCAAGCGTTTTAGCTTCGTATGCATGGGGCGGAAAACCCATTGAGAAAGTTGCAGAGATGATTCCTAATTTGAAAGTTGAGCTAATTTCTCCACTTTTGGTTAAGGGTAAACCCAATGCCGAAGAATTGAAAGCCATTGAAGATATGGCTGAGCAAATAGCAGCAAAACATAAAGAGCTGGGAATTTTATAATCCAAAGCTGGTTATACAAATAAAAGGCGAAGTTTATATAAACTTCGCCTTTTATGTAGAATATCGATAATAAATCGGTAATAATTGAGAATTGAGTTGAAAGTGGAGTTTTTTTTATCGCAAACTAAAAACTCTCAATTCTCAATTTTCAATTAACTTTCCCCTTTTTAACCATGTTTCACAAACTTCAAAATTTTTATATTTTGATTTTTATCATAGATTTTTAAGAAATACATTCCTCTTTTTAAGTCTCTGATTTGTATTTGTTGATAATCTTTTGTTATAGTTTGACTTAAAATAATCTTTCCAGAAATATCGCAAATCTCCAATTTATCGGCACTTATGCCATCAAGTTTGATGTTTATGTAATCGCTTGCTGGATTGGGGTAGATAATTCCATTTTCTGAAATGCTTTCTTGCATAATCGAAGTTTCTATATCCAAAATATTGATAGGGATTTCTTTTTTGTAATCGCCTAAACTTACAACTAAATTCTCATATCCCAAACTTAAGAGTGTTGCATATTCATCATCAAAACTTACTCTACCGTAAGTTTCATTCCAAACTACATTGTTTTCAAGTCCTACGGTGAAATTTGCCGAGACAGAATCAACTGTATTGTAGTTTTGCTGATCGGTGAATTTCAGATAGATTGGCGTAGCTGCAAGTAGAGAAATACTATCATTTTCCAGCCCCAAAGGAATTGGATAGCGACCTTCGGCATAGCTCCAACCATCGCCAAGCACCGATTGCAGGGCAAAGCCTGTCATTTCAGTGGTGAGCAAGCCCTCCGCTTTGCCCTCCACATCGCCGCTGGCACTGGCAGTTTGAGTTACAATTTGTTTGTCATAGAAATTATTTTCCAAAAATAAATTTGGGTAATTTTCAAATAGTGTGATGCTATCGCCAAAAATTGAGTACATCGAGGTTTTTGATAAAGAGATATTGTTTTTAATTGTGGGCATCGGAAACATATAATTTAGTCTTATTTCTCCCAAAATTCCACCTACTTTACCGTCTCCATAAGCATAATTTGTATTTAAGCAGTTTTCAACTATAATTTGATTAGTATCAGATTGATTTACTTGACAAATTCCAACAATTGAGCCAGTAATAGACGAACCTATTAAAACTCCTGTATTGAGGCAGTTGCGTACAGTATTATGGTTAAATGTAGCGAAGGCACCTGTTGCTAAAGTTTTTCTGGCATCAAAGTTGCCAGTATTTATACAATTTTGAATATGTCCTTTATTTTCAAGAACACCTGATACAGTTGCTGCATCAGGTACACCCATAAAATCAATATTACCATTATTTATGCACCCATGAATTGTGCCAAGATTCATGTAACAGTAAATAGAACAAAAAACACTTAGGTTAGAATTAGCATAAATAACTATATTACCATTATTTACACAATTAATAATATATCCTTTGTTTGATGTATTTGAGGAAAAAACACCAATAGATAAAACAGTACTATTATATAATAAATTATCAAATATTAAGTCTGAATTATTTACACAATTTTCCATCACACCTGCGTTACCGCCAGTAAACACAGATACACTATTAACTTGTTCGCTAATAAAAGACTTGATTTCAATATTAGAAATAAAATTAAGAAGCTTACCACTATGTTTTACAATGCCTATAATAGATCGGAAGTTTTCAACTTTACCTTCAACAGTTAATGAATCAATAGTTCCATAGATATTTCTAAACAGCATGTTGTTTGAAGGTATTGTGTCATTAAAACCCAAAGTGATATAATGTCCTTTACCGTGAAAATATCCATAAAAATCTTCTCCTAACTTTGTATAAAGAGTGTCGTCAATGCTATTCATCAATTCAAAATGGGTATCAATATATGAATTGAAGGCAACTTCATTGGTATTCATCAAGCTTAGGTCTTCAACACTATATATTTTAAAAGGATTTTCTTCTGTACCAGCACCTTCCCATTGGGCAAAAAGGCTTGGTGATGAAAAAATAAGTAAAAGAGTAATTATGGATATTGTGTTTTTCATGTGATTGAATATGTTTAAAAGATCACTAATGTCATATTGATATTATGCATTTGTTAAAAGAAAATAAGAATTGTCATTTATTTTAAAAACTGAAGCATTAGTATATTGCCCAGACCAACTATAAAGCAAACCATGGCATGACTGGAAGTCTAAAAAACCTATCCATTGCCCTTCAAATTGTCCCATATATTCAGCTTTTGCTATAAAGTAAGACCAATTTAATGAAAACATTCCAAGATAAAAGTCTGCAACACTCAATGACACATAAGATGGTGGCGTACCAGGCATTGTAAACATTGTAGTTAGTGAAGGGTAATAAGCAGCTAATTCAGTAAAATTGCTAAAACTTATATCACTAAGTGGTGGCACTATACAATAATCTCCAACAGTTGAAGGGTCGTCAGCACGTATTTCAAGTGCACAATTGCTTAAGTTTTGGGCTATTAAGCTGAAACCTAAATCATAACCATTACCCCCACTACCTGTCATATTGTATATTGTTAAATTATTAGCACCAAATATAGTTAACGAAAACAATAAAGGCAAGAAAATAGAATATTTTAACATTTATTTAACCTAAGTTGCCGTGTGGTCTTTCATCAAAAAAAGACAAATACAAATAGCAGTATGCAGTATAATGAGCGTTTTTATTCTGTATTTATTCTCAATTTCCTTTCACCTTTACAAACTTTCAACTTTCCCCTTTACATACCTTTCCCTTTTCCCTAATCTTCTCTTTTATGTTTCCATCTGCGGTGTGTCCAGAGCCAGTCGTAGGTTTGTTCGTGTAGAGAATTTTCTAACATTTTTGCATAGATGCCCATAATGTCCATCTCTTTGTCTTTGGAAGCATCTTCTGTAATTAGGTGAAATTTTACTCTATATTTTCCGCGTGCTACTCTTTTATTCTCAATGTAAACTACGGCTGTGCCAAGAGATTTTGCAATTTTTTCGCCACCATTAAAAAAAGCTGTTTCTTGATTCATAAAATTTATCCATGCACCAATTTCGCTTTTGGTTGGAGTTTGGTCGGTGGCAAAAAAGTAAATCTGTTTTTTGTCCTTATTGTTGATGATAAAACGAAGGAAGTTTTTGAAATTCACCATTCTATCTTTATAAAACTTATCTCTTAAGGATTGCATATATTTATCAAAATATTTATTTGAAAGAGGTTTGTAAGCTACATAACCCTCATGTTCCAATCTTGACTGCAATCCAGGTCCCAGCCATTCCCAATTGCCTTTGTGAGCCATAAGTGCAACCACACTTTTATTTTCTTCGTATAGTTTATCTAAGATTTCAATATTTTCAATTTCGACTCTACTTTTTAAATCATCTAATTTTATTCTCTCGATTTTAATATTTTCGATAATAATATCAGTGATGTTTTTGTAGGTCATTTTTAGAATCTTTTTTAGCTCTTTTTCGCTTTTGTCGGGAAAGGAGAGTTTGAGGTTAGTCATTGCCACTTCTTTTCTATATCCAATAATTTTGCCCATTACGAAGGCTGCAAAATCTGAAAATGCGTATGCACACCTCCAAGGTAAAATTGATATGAAGAAAGAGAATGCTCTAAAAAAATAGTATCCAATCATTTTAACCTCCTGACTTTTTTGATTTATATCCAGCTTTTGTGAGCAAATCCAAGACCTTGTCTCTTACATCGCCTTGAAGTATAATTTCGCCATTTTTGGCACTTCCGCCCACACCACATTTTGTTTTTAGTGTTTTGGCTAATTCGTTTAAATCGTCGTCGCTGCCAACAAAGTCTTTTATAAGTGTTGCCATTTTTCCACCTTTGAGTCTGTCTAACCAAATTCTAAGGTTTTGCTGTTGAGGTGGAAGCGTTTCATCTTGCTCCTCTTCTATATAATCGGGAACAAAATCAGGATTGGTGGAATATACAATGCCATCTTTGGTGGCTCTGTTTTTTTTACTCATTTTTACTATTTTATGGTACTACAATATTTAGTGATGCAATATCGCATTTAATTTCTATTTTATCAATTTGCTCCTCTTTTTCGCCGTCGATGTGGAGGTAGAATTTTTCTTTGTCGGCTCTTTCGATGTCCAATTGAGTGCACTCGATGCTTGTCATAATTTTAGTTTTATCAATTTTTCCCAAAAATAGTTTTGGTGCAAGGAGTATGGCTCTAAGAATATTTGGTTTTTTCAGGATGCTAATATTTAGCATTCCATCGTTCACTTGGGCTTTAGGTGCAATTTTGGTGTTGTAGCCCCATTGCGAGGAGTTGGCAATGGTGATGAGAAATGCTGAAGTTTCCAGTCTCTCTTTTTTGGTTGTTAGAATATATTTTTCGGTTTTAAATTTAAAAAAGTTTTGCACAGCAAGGCTGAAATATGGCAAGAAACCTCTTTTTACAGATTTGTCATATTTATAAGCCACAAAGGCATCGTAGCCTAATCCGGCAATGCTCACAGCACGTTTGTTGTTTATGGTAAAAGTGTCAATTTTTTCTATTTTGGCTCTGTTAATCAGTTCAATGGCTTTTTTTAGATTGAAAGGAACTTTCAGGTGGTGAGCCAAGCCATTTCCCGAGCCGATGGGGATAATTCCCAGTGCAATATTGTTATTTACAATCACTCGACTAATTTCGTTCAAAGTGCCGTCGCCACCTACGGAGACAATAATATCCACATTTTCAATTAGTGCTTTTTGGGCTAATTCGCTGGCGTGCGATTTATACTGAGTTACAAAAATCTCATTTTGATTTTGATGGTCGGCGTAGCTCTTTATGGCATCAATTGCTTTTTGTTGCTTGCCGGTGCCCGATTTTGGATTAACAATATACCAGATTTTCATAATTCAGTTTTCGGTGCAAATTTACCAAATTATGGCATAAGTTGATTGAGCAATAGTCTATTGTTATATTGCTGGATGTATGATTTAATTAAAATTTCTTTTTCTTTAGGATAATAAATTTCGTCTATTATGTTGTTAATGAGCATTTTGTCCTCTTTTAAAGAGTGTGCTGAGGTGATTTTATTTTGATTCCAAATATATAATGTATCATCAAAAATAAATTGAAAATCGGGTTGAAGATATTGCACAGCGAAGTTTTTTTGCGTTGTATCAAAGGCATTTCTGCCGAAGGCAATAATTTTTTCTTCATATCCCAAATATGCCAAAAGAGAGGGCAAAAGGTCTATCTGTTGGAAAATATTGTCATTGCTGTATTCTGAAAGATTTAGCTTGGGGTCGTAAAATATAAAAGGTATTTTATAAATTCCATAGTTATTATTGTAAAATTTGGACTCACTTTGCGAGCTGTGGTCGCCAGTGATGACAAATAATGTGTTGTTGAACCAATCTTGTTTTGAGATTTCGTGAAAGAATTTTTCCAAAGCAAAATCTGCATAGGCAATGGTTTCCAAAATTGGGTGTTCGCCTTTGGGAAATTTACCTTTATATTTTTCTGGAATTTTGTAGGGGTGATGAGACGAGAGGGTGAAAATTATGGAAAGAAAAGGAGCTGTTGATTCTTGGGTAATTGTTTTGGCACAAAAATCAAGAAATTCTTCATCCCAAATTCCCCATTGACCATCGTAGTGGGCTTCGTTATTGTACTCTTTCCGACCAAAATATTTATCAAAATCTGTATGCTTTAGATAGTTTTCAAAGCCCATAGTACCATTTGTTCCGCCATGGAAAAACTGAGTTTTATAATCCATATTTTTAAGATATGAGGCTATGCTTTTGTGTTGCATTGCAGAGTAGGGCGTACTGATAAATGGCTTGGACATTAGTGTTGGAATGCTTGAAACCAAAGCTGGAATGGCTTCGTTGGATTTTTTGCCATTGGCAATGCCATCGAAGCACAAGCTTTTTTCGCATAAAGAGTTTATGAATGGGGTGAAGTTTCCAGAGTTTAAAATTTCGGGATTATAGTATGCAATATGTTCTTGCGAAAGACTTTCCACAATAATTACTACTATGTTTTTATTTCTTGAAATGGAGTCGGGGAGAAGCTTGAATTTTAAGTTTTCTTGAATTGGGGTATAATTATTTTCCAAATCTTGATTGTTGAAGTATTTCACGAGTTTGAGTTCGTTTTTTCCAAAACTTTGAAGAATTGTAAAGGGTGTATTTAGTACAATTGGGCTTAATTTTGAATCGCCCCACGATGCAGCAGAGTTAATATTTATTGGTCTAAGTTGCAAACCGCCTCTCATGCCCAAAATATGGATGCCCGAGAAAAACAGAACAATAAAGATGTAAATAATACTACTTCTCCAATTAATTTCAATTTTGTTTTTTTGGAGATTTGTTTTTCTGTAAAAATAGCTCAACAAGAAAATCATTGCAAACCAGATAATCCAAACATACCAATAGTCGATTAGGAAGTGTGGCAGAAGTTTTGTGAAGTCGATATCTGTGCCAGTGAAGGAGAAAAGGTCGGCAGTGGAGCGTTTGTAGGTATAGCTATAATAGATAAAATCTATGGAATTTAGCATTAATGCAAATGCATTTATGAGAACAAATACTGTTTTTTTGATTTTCTCAAAAATTGAATTTGAGAATGGAATTATTATTAGCAGAAAATAGGGGATGTTAAAATATAGAGTTGATGAAATATCAAATCTAATTCCGTGAGTAAGTGCTATTAATAAATTTGGAAAACTTGCTTGGAACAGTTTGTAATTGAACAAAAAGAACAAAATTCTACTAAGTGATAAAAGTCCTATAACTATGGAGTAGTTTATAAGAATATTTTTCAGCCGATTTTGTTTTTTAAGACTCACAATTTAGTTTTATGGTAATTTTTCCCAATATTCTGTAATCATTTTTGTTGTAACTCCACCGCCACTGGCTGGCATTATATCTAATTTATAAGTAACGGAGTCTATTCTAAAGTCGTCATCAGTTTCAGAATAGTAGCCTTTGCCTTCGGAGATGGAATATCTTAAATTATTCATTACAAGTTGTTTGAAATCAAATATAAAATCGTTTCCATTTGTTTTGGAATAAAATATTTCGGAGTTGCCAAAGTTTCCAAAGTTTTTATATGCCAATCTGTTGTAGCTTGATGTGGCTATAACTTCAGTTACAAATGTTTCGTCGTCTCTACTAACGTTGTAGTGCGATTCAAGTTTTTTTGCTGTAACATATACCTTTCTGGATATAGATGCAGTGTTTTTAGCCTTATCTTTCACGGTATAATATATGGGGTATTCGTCTATAAGATTTTCGTTTACGCTTCCTGAGATTTCAATTTTGGAGCTAAGGTCGCCATCATTTTCGTCGTAGGCGGTGGCACCTTGTTCTACATATTTTTCTCCAAGGCTAAGATAGTGCGAGCTTTCGCCTATTAGGCTAATTTCAGGGGCTGTGTTGTCTCTGTTGCACGAAAGTGCAAGAACGGCTATAATGCCGATAATAGATAGTTTGATTTGTGTTTTGGTCATATGGATTAATTTTTTCACAAATGTAGTTTATTTTTCCATAAAAAAAAAGCTGTCAAAAAAATGACAGCTTTTTTTTAGTTTTATTTAAAGACTATTGTAGAGTCCATACTTCTTTAGTTGTGTATGTTTCTGTATCAGTAAAGTTAGCGTCTGCACTCCATACTTCTTCATATTCAAAGCCAGTGATAACGTAGTTGTTACCTGCTTTTTCGTATGCACCATTGATGTTTTGGAATCTAACCCAAACGTTTTGTCCATTAGCTTGTCCAGCAATTTCTTTGTCTTCAAGAGTGATGTTGTATCCTTCAACTCTAGCGTCAAATTTTACAGTTTCGCCAAGTCCAGCAAATCCTTTGAAAACGATTTTGTTATATTCAACAGAAGCTACTGGTGTAATGTCGTAATCACCATAAGAATCGTTAGTTTCACCGTCAAATATTTCAGCAACATAGTTGTGAACTAATTTTCCAGCTTTAACATTAACTGTTCTAGTTGCACTACCTTCGTTTCCAGCTTTGTCAGTTACTTTGTAAACGATTTTATAAGCATCAACTTTGTCAGTATTAACTTCACCAACAACAACTATTTTAGATGTTATTTTTCCATCTTCTTCGTCAGTAGCAGTTGCACCTGGATCGTCCCAAGTATCACCTAAATCAATTTCCATAACTGCGTCGCCTATAAGAGTAACAACAGGATCATTAAGGTCTTCTTTACCACATGATGAGAATATTACTACTGTTGCAAGTAATATTGCTGCAATGCTAAAAATGTTCTTTTTCATAGTTTAATTAATTTAATTTTTAAATTGTTTCTTAGTTTTGATTTTGCAAATATATAATATATTATCCATATACCAGACACTCTAACACATTTTTTTATGTTTTGTTTGCTTTTTATTATATTTTTTCGCTTTAGGTAGTACTTATTCCAAATTAAAATTTGAAAATTTCGAATTATTTTAGGGTATAAATAATTATTTAAGTCAATAAAAAGTAATAATTGTTTAGCAAAAAAGTGAGTTTAAAAGCTTCTTTATCATGTCTAACAGCTTCATTTATCTAGTAATGTACATGAATTATATTTTATTTTAAACTTTTTAATAGATATTTTGTTGTAAATACAAATCTTATTCTTATTTTTGCAAAGGAAATAAACTTTAAATAAAAACAATTAAAACAACTTAAGATGAAAAAAGTATTATTCGGATTAATGGGTGTAGCAATGTTTGCAGTTGTTGCATGTGGACCAAGTAAAGCAGAACAAGAAGCTGCAGAAAAAGCAAAACAAGACTCTATTGAGGCTGCTGAAGAGGCTGCTCGTATAGAAGCTGAAGAGGCTGAAGCTGCTCTTTTAGCAGAGCAAGAAGAAGCTGAGAGACTAGCTGCTGAAGAAGCTGCAAAAACTAGCTCGGCTCCAAAAGCTACTCCAAAAAAACAAGAAACTATTAAAGACGTAATTGAAGAAGAAGGAAAAGAAGCAGTTCGTAAAGGAATTCGAGAAGGTCTGAATAGATAGTTCTTTAACAGATAAAAAAAGGAGCTTTAATAGCTCCTTTTTTTATTTTTCAATCAATACTCAGTTTTTGCTTATGTTTCATAGAATATTTCATTTTGGCACCAAAAATGATAAAAAAAGAAAGTTTAATAAAGTTAATATCTTTATAGAACTTTTTGATATTCTTTAGAAAATATAAAAACTTGTGTAAGCTATAAGCAAGGGTGTTTGAATGTTTTTTATGAAAATATAGCCTGGAAATATAATTTTCTTTTTCAATATCTAGGTTTCGTGTTGTGCTTTTTCCCATGTGATGCACGAATTTTGCTTCTGGAACAAGATATATGTCGTAGTTGTTTTGTTTCATTAGCATTGCAATATCTTCTTCTTCGCAATATAAAAAGTAGTTAGTATCAAATCCTCCTATTTCAGCAAATTTCGAATAATCTATAAACATAGCTGCACCAGTTACATAGTCAACCCTAAGAGGCTCAGCATATTCCTTTTTTTTGTTTGGATATTTTTCTGGTTTAAAAGACCTCATTAATCCCGAACCTAAAAGTCGTATTGATAGTGTTGAAAATAATTAAAGCTATGGTGAAAAGATAAGTCTGTATTAAACATTTGTCCCGTACATACTCCTACATCTTTGTTTGATTTCATAAAGTTGTACAAAATAGAAATACAGTCATTAAGAAGGATAGTGTCATTGTTCAAGAAAAAAACATATTCAGAGTTAGTATGTTGTACAGCAAGCATGTTTGCCCCAGAAAAACCTAAATTAACTTTGCTTCTTACAAGTTTTATATCTTGTTGTGCTTTTACGAAAGTTTTAAGTTCTTTGTAATCATCAGTTTTAGAGTTGTTGTCAATAATTATTATGCTATAATTGAAATTTGGATCAACAACATCTTTTATTGATTTAAGGCACTCAATGGTATATTTTGATGAGTTATAATTTATAATAACTATAGCTACAAGGTTTTCGGTCATACGGCTTTTTATATTGATTAAAAAAAGAGCTACTTCTTATTAAGAAATAGCTCTTTTTTATTTCTCTAAGCTTCGGCTTTTGGTGTTCCAATATTTATGGGAAATCCCTCAAAGCCTTCGCTTTCTTTAATTGTTCCGTGTGATGCTTCGAATTTTTGGATATTTTCTGATAAAGCTTTTAGCAGTCTTTTGGCGTGCAGTGGTGTTAGTATAATGCGCGATTTTACGTTTCCTTTTGGTAGTCCTGGCATTAGGTTTACAAAGTCAACTATAAATTCTGCATTTGAGTGTGTAATTATAGCTAAGTTTGAGTATATCCCTTCTGCAACTTCTTCGCTCAGACTGATATTAATATTGTTTTTGTTCTCTTTATCTTTATTCATTTCGATTATTTTTAGTAATTTTCTTTTTTTGAAGCTTGTAGTGTCATATGTTCTTCTTTAGAACCAACAATAAGTTCTTGGTATTCTCTAAGTCCTGTTCCAGCAGGAATTAGGTGTCCAACAATAACATTTTCTTTTAGACCTTTTAGTTCGTCAATTTTTGCGTTAACAGCAGCATCAGTAAGAACTTTAGTTGTTTCCTGGAACGAAGCTGCAGAGATGAAACTATCGGTTTGTAGAGAAGCTCTAGTGATACCTTGCAATATTTGTCTTGCTGTGGCAGGTTTTGCGTCGCTTGCTTCTATTGTTTTTTTGTCGTTACGTTTTAGGAATGAGTTTTCATCTCTTAGTTTACGAGCACTAATAATTTGTCCAGCTTTGTAGTTTTCGGAGTCTCCGGCATCGTCAATAAATTTCTTATCAAACATTTTGTCGTTTACTTCTTGGAATTCGATTCTATTGATAAGTTCTCCTTCTAAGAATTTTGTATCGCCCGGGTCTTCGATTTCCACTTTTTTCATCATTTGTCTAACAATTACTTCAAAGTGTTTATCATTAATCTTCACTCCTTGCAGTCTATACACTTCTTGAATTTCGTTCACTATATATTCTTGCACTTTCATAGGTCCTTTAATAGCCAAAATGTCTGCAGGCGATATAGCTCCTTCTGAAAGTAGTGTACCAGCTTTAACGAAGTCGTTTTCTTGTGCTAAAATTTGTTTAGAAGTAGAAACTAAGTATGTTTTTTGTTCACCAATTTTGGAGGTAATTTTTATTTCACGATTACCTCTTTTTAGTTTTTTGGTAAATGATACTATTCCGTCAATTTCTGCAACAACGGCAGGGTCTGATGGGTTTCTGGCTTCGAACAATTCTGTAACTCTTGGTAGTCCACCTGTAATGTCGCCAGATTTTCCGAATGCTCTTGGTATTTTAGCAAGGATTTCTCCTTTTTCGATTTTATCACCTTCGTCTAATAAGATGTGTGCGTTAACGGGTATGTCGTATGTTCTGATTTCTTCACCGTCTTTGCTAAGTATCTTGATAGATGGGTTTCTACTTTTTTGTCTGCTTTCGATGATAACTTTATCGTGATATCCTGTTTGTTCGTCGGTTTCCAGTCTGTATGTAACGCCTTCAACTATGTCGTTGAAACCAAGTTTACCGCTAACTTCAGAAATTATCACTGCATTAAATGGATCCCAATCGGCAATTTTAGTTCCTTTTTTCACGGCGTCACCATTTTTAATATATAGGTGAGCTCCGTATGGTATATGAGCTGATGCCAAAGGAATTCTTGTTTTTGCATCTATAATTCTCATTTCTGCCGATCGCCCAATAACAACTTCGTATGATGTGTTGCTATCTTTCTCTTTAGCTTTAACAGATCTTAGTTCATCAATTTGCACTATACCATCGTATTTGGCATCGATAGATGCTTGTTCTCCGATGTTACTTGCAACACCTCCCACGTGGAATGTACGCAGTGTAAGCTGTGTACCGGGTTCTCCAATTGACTGTGCTGCTACCACACCAACTGCTTCTCCTTTTTGAACCATTTTGTTTGTTGCAAGGTTACGTCCGTAACATTTGGCAC
>LSQX01079795.1_pt1 | contig 22555 bp, 20 predicted proteins | sample 654561 | NCBI WGS metagenome assembly LSQX01 (sample SAMN04489861, study PRJNA283612) | anaerobic digester metagenome | isolation source: 4 biogas reactors fed with cattle manure at either 37C or 55C with and... | place: Denmark: Kongens Lyngby | collected 2014
ATTGAGTGGAAAAACGGCAAACTCAGCAAAGCCGTCCTACACTCGAGCCTGGGAGGCAATTGCCGCCTGCGCAGCTCCGAAGCACTAAAAATAAAAGGAGCCAAAGTAAAAACAGCAGAAGGACAAAACCCGAATCCCTTGTTTAAAACAGTGAGTGCCGGAGGTTTTCAGGACAACAGCAAGGCACAGGCTACCAGCTTGCCAGACAAAAAATACCATACGGTTGACTTTATGACCGAAAAGGGCAAAAGCTACGTAATCACTCTCAAATAAAAATAATTACAACTTATCGGGCCAGTCGGGAATTTCGGCTGCTTCCCGGTAAGGCATGGCACCATACGGGGGGTTCGGGTCAAAACCGGGATCCCCCGTATGCATAGTTGCAGTTCCCGAAACATTGCCGTTCGTTGGAGAATTTTTCGAAAGTTCAGCAGGATTGAAAAAAGGCTCTCCGAGACTACCGGGAGCTTCGGGATCACCAGCACCATCAGGAGCTTCACCCGGCCTTTCAGGAGGAAAAGCTCCCCTGTTCATAGGGCCTCCCATACGTATCTCCCCTACCATAGTCACCATAGACGAAGTAGTAAATTCGGCCTTCTTGACCCCTTGTGTATATTTTGAACCGATATAATAGCCATACAGATGAGTCCCTCCCGCTGGCTGGCCACCGGAATACAATTCGTAGCTTGAGTCGATCCTGAGTGCCGGACTACTGAATAAAAGGGTAAACTGACGGTAAGTTCTGAGCAGGGAATAAGTCAGGATATCTTCACCACCAGCTCCCCTGATATGAATGCTTTGTTCGTAATCTCCCGAGTAGATCAGCGATGGCTGAGTCGAAAGACGAGCTGTGGGCACACTGGATCCGCCTCCGCTGGCAATGATAGTGCCTCCGGTAATTATAAAAGTATTGCGGTCGCAATCGATACCCTCTTCGGGCATCTGAGTTCCTGAAGATACCACCAGACCTCCGTTAATATGTATGGAACCGTTGCTGTCAATTCCATCGTTGTACAGGCTGTAACAATACACAGAGCCACCGTTGATGATCAATTCCCTGGCTGTGTTTATGGCATCGTCGTAGGCCAGCACTCTCATTTGCCCTCCGTTTACGGTAAGCAGGCTGCATTCCAGGCCTTCGGAGCCGTCTTTCTTTATTGCTTTGACAACGATATCTCCGTTGTTGACTGTGATATTGCCCGCAGATTTAATTCCATCGTCTGCAGCGTTGATGTTGAGCTGGCCTCCCTCAATAATGATGTCGCCCAGGACATGAAAACCATCTTTTTTGGCTTCGGAAACCCTGATATCACAGTTTTCGGCCAACTTAAGATAGCCCCTGCTGTAAAGGGCATGTTTGTAATTGCCTTTTATGAGCAAATTTCCTGAACCGTAAAAAATCAAATTACCTTCGCTAAAAATACAAGCGTTCATTTGTTCCCCTTTGGGCGGTAGGGCATAGAGGGAACCATCTTTGAGTATGTTTTGGGTTTCGGGCGTTAACACGATAAGAGTGTGTTGAGCAGACTGAATATTGATAGCAGGCCCCTCAGGATTGAACAATTGAACTCCGTTCAGACGCAAGGCAAAGGGATGATCACTGTACACTTTGAATGAACCTTCGGAGGAATTACCTTTTAGTATAAATTCCACATTCTTTCTGCGTGATACGGCCACTACATGCATCCCCAGCCGGGAAACACGAATTCCGAAAGGCTGTCTGGAAACTTTGATCGTACTGTCTGCATACTCTATCAATACAGTGACTTTGGATGCCTGTTTTTCTGCCTGATTATCCTGAGTTTGTTTAGTTTGACAAGATAAAAAGCCGAGCAGCACAGGAAGCAATACAGCAAGGAGGATTTTGTTCATAGTAATAGTGATTATGTCAGGATGATACCATCTTTAATTTCAATAACCCGATCTGTCAAACGGGCCAGCTCTTTGTCGTGGGTTACAATGACAAAGGTTTGCCCGAAACGTTCGCGCAAATCAAAAAACAATTGATGCAACTCCGTTTTGTGTTTACTGTCAAGACTCCCGGAGGGTTCGTCTCCAAAAACCACTTTTGGCCGGTTAACCAGGGCTCTGGCAACCGCTACCCGCTGATTTTCGCCACCGGACAGTTCGGAAGGCTTGTGATTAACACGATTAGAAAGATTCAGATAATCTAGTATTTCTGCTGCCTTAGCTTCGGCTTCTTTTTTGCTTATGCCCGCAATCAGAGCCGGAATGCTCACATTTTCCAGGGCGGTAAATTCAGGTAAGAGTTGATGAAACTGAAACACAAAACCTATGTTACGATTGCGAAACAAAGCTTGTTCGCGATTACTCAGACCGGAGACTTCGGTGCCGTTGATGCGAACACTGCCAAGGTTGGGGCGATCGAGAGTACCCAGTATCTGCAGTAAAGTGGTTTTGCCGGCTCCGCTGGGGCCTACAACAGCCACCACTTCGCCCGCCTTCACTTCGATATTGAGCCCTTTGAGCACCTCCAGCGGGCCAAAACTTTTGTGTATATCAATTCCCTGTATCATAATTCTTTCAAAATACGTATGGCCGTCAAAGCATCGGGAGCGTAATAATCGGCTCCCATCTCCCGGGCCAGGCTTTCGGTTATCACCGCTCCGCCTATGATAACCGGGCATTTGGCAGCAACAGCCTTTAGAGCTTCCAGCGTCTGAGTCATCGAAGGCACCGTGGTGGTCATCAAGGCACTGAGTCCGATGGCCATTGGATGGTAAGTTTGATAAGCATCCAGCACTTTTTCGGGATCAACATTTTTGCCTAAATCCACCACCCGGTAGCCATGGCTCTCCAAAACCACCTTGACAATATTCTTGCCAATGTCGTGAATATCACCCTTTACAGTTGCCAGCACCACCAGGCCCTGAGTTTTGTCTGCACTACGAACAAACAAATCTCCCAATTGTTGAAATGCCTGCCGGGCTACTTCTGCCGAACGGATGAGCTGGGGCAAAAATACGTGTTTTTTTTCGAAACGCAGCCCTACTTCGTTCAAAGCAGGAATCAATACTTCGTCTATGATCTGCTGAGGCTCTTTTTCTTTAAGAATCTTATCCATGGCCAGCGGCAATGAATCTTTTAACCCGCTGAGCACTACCTGGTACAGACTGTCGCTTTGTTCCTGCACAGGGTTTAAGGAATGAGAGGCAATGTAGTTCTCGCAGGCAGGATCAGCACCCGTTAAAGCATTAAAAGCTTTTAGGCTTTGCATATTTTCTTTGTCCAGAGGATTCAGAATGGGAATATCCAGGCCCAAAGTTAAAGCCATCAGCAAAAAACTACGATTGAGCAAGGGGCGATTGGGCAAACCAAAGGACACATTGGACAAACCTATGGTGGTAAGCACTCCCAGTTTTTTCAGACTGCGCAGGGTGTCAAGCGTGAGCGGGCCATAGCTCTGATCGGACGAAATTGCCATTACCAGGGCGTCAAAAATCAAGCGGTTTTTGTTGATGCCCCGGGCTGAAGCCTTAGCAATGATACGCCTGGCTATGTGCAAACGTCCCTCCACTGTTTCAGGTATCCCTTTTTCGTCTAAGGTGAGCGCAACGGCAGAGGCTCCGTATTTGCTCAGCAGGGGAAGCATAGCCTTAAGCACCGGCTCACTGCCGTTGATGGAATTGATTACCGGCACACCATTGTACACCCGGATAGCCGCTTCGATGGCCTCGGGATTGGAACTGTCCAGTTGCAGGGGCAAATCACAAATTTCCTGTATTTTTTTAGTAGCCCGGCACAACAAATCAACTTCATCAGCATTGGGAATACCCACATTCAAATCCAGGAAATGAGCCCCGGCTTCCTGCTGGCTGAGGGCTTCCTGCTGCAGGTAACCGAAATCGCTGTTCAAAAGGGCTTGCTGTAGTTTTTTCTTGCCGGTGGGATTGAGGCGTTCTCCGCAAACCAGGCCTTGCTGAAGTTTTAGCAATTGGGTAGAAGAACAAATATAACTGTCGGCCGGAGGGGCATATTCCTTGAGTGGCAGGTTTTTGAACCTGGACATCATTGTTATGGTTGAAGGAGTTGTGCCGCAACAGCCTCCCACTATGGAAGCTCCGGCATCAATAAGTTTGCCTGTATAATAAACGAAATCTTCGTCGCTCATGGCATAAGACACAGAGCCCTGGCAAAGTACTGGAAAACCCTTATTGGGCTGAACCAGAAGTGGCAGATGAGTAAAGGCTCTCATTCTTTTGATCAAAGGTATCAGGTGCTCGGGCGAAGTGGAGCAATTGATTCCCGGTACGTCAACACCCAACGCAGTCAATGTAAGAGCAACAATTTCGGGACTGGAACCGGTAAGGGTTCTGCCGCTGGTATCAAAGGTCATGGTGGCCATAAGGGGCAGTGCTGAATTCTCTTTAACTGCCAGCACAGCTGCCCTGATTTCGTAGAGATCCGAAAAGGTTTCCAGCACATAACCATCCACCTTGTCTTTGGTGTAGTCCACTACGCTTTTAAAATTTTCGTAAGCTTCCTCAAAACTGAGTTCTCCCACCGGTTCGAGCAATTTTCCAGTAGGACCGATATTTAGCATAATCTTGCAGGAGCTTGCTCCGGCAGCCTGACGGGCAAGCTCTATGGCTGCGTCCAATACTTCTTGCAAACTAAAACGACTCGAGTTTAATTTAATCGGATTGGCACTGAATGTATTAGTTGTAATATACTGGGCACCTGCCTCCACATAAGCCCGGTGTATGGCCAAAATCTTTGCGGGAAACAAAAGATTGAGCTCTTCGGGTAAATAAGTATTTAATTCTGGATCGGCGGCCAGTATGGTACCCATGGCACCGTCAAATAAGCGGACTGTTTTTGTGATTGGTTCTGGCATTATTTTGATTCTTCTTTTTATTGTTCTTTGTTTAATCAAGGGCCGGCTTAGATCCGTAACATGTTTTTCCTTGTTTCAGGTATGGACATTTGCTTCGAATAATGCAGGACTTGCAACTGAAACGATAGTTGGCCACTACGATACCGGCCATGGATTTTTCGGGCAACATTAATCCGGATTCTTTCAGGTAAATACCCAGATGTTTTTGAGCATCAAGTAAATCCAGGATATAACGGTTGTCTCCGGGTTCCGTGCCGGCGTAACCCGGGCAGAACAAGACTGCACCGGGCAATATTTCCTTTACAAACAATTCTGTCCTTGCTTCCAGATAGGCATTAGCTACAGCATTTACAACGACTGCTTCGGAAAGCCTGTTCAAAGACAAAGTCCGTATGCGTTGATCGATTCCTAAACCCAGGCTGGCAGCAAATAAAAGGGCTGTATCCAACTTTCCCTGCAAGCTCTTATAAGATGCTTGCTGAAGAAAAGCCGGCATTTCCGGCAAATCTTTCAGGTAACAGTAATGCTGCTTGTAATCGGACCATTCAGCAATATGAGCAAGTGCCGTATGGAGAATCTCCTGCGTTTTATCGTCCAGATCACTGTCAGAATAACCGAGATATGCCAGGGCATCATGCCTGAGCAAAGAAGCCGGTACGCACATAAGCTATGTTGGACATTAATTTTTTGATAAAACTGCTTTTATTCATCGAATACAAATGTATTCCATCCACATCGTTGGCTATCAGATCCAGAATTTGATGACTGGTAAAAATAATACCAATTTCTTCCAGGGCTTGCTTGTCGTAACGGTAGCGATCGAAATAATTGCGCAATTGCAAAGGGATCGCTGCTCCTGTAACTTTTATCATACCGTCCAGCTGTTTGTAATTTGATACCGGCATTATACCCGGAATAATCGGAATAGTAATGCCTGCCTTTCTGGCTTCGAGCAAAAAGCGATAAAAAGCTTCGTTGTCAAAAAACAACTGAGTAATAAAAAAGTCCATACCGGCGTCCTGTTTCATTTTCAGAAAGCGAATGTCTTCTTTCATTGAAAGGGCTTCGGGATGCTTCTCGGGATAACAGGCTCCCGCAAAGGCAAAATCGGCACTGTAGTGTTGTGAAATATAGGCAGCCAGCTCTGAGGCATGACAGAAATCGTGGTGATACATGCCAGGATCAGCGGGCAAATCACCCCTGAGAGTCAAAATATTTTTTACTTTGGCCTCGCGAAGTTCCTGGCAAATCTCATCGACCTGAGCAGGATTGGAAGATACACAGGTAAGGTGAGCCAAAGGTTCCGAATGGGTATGTTGTTTGATGTGTTTGGCAATGGCAACCGAATTGTTGAGGGTATTTCCCAGCGCTCCATAGGTAACACTTATAAAATCAGGATTGAAATCGGACAATTCTTTGATGGTATCTTCGATAAGCACAAAAGTGTCTTCCTGTCTTTTGGGCGGAAATATTTCGAAAGAAAGAGTTTTTTTGCGCCGAAGAATATCGGGAATCTTCATAGTTAAAAGGCATTAAAACAAAGCGCAAAAATAGACAATATTCCCGTATCTGCGTAACGGGACAAGAGATTTTTGTGCCTATTTATCAACAACCTGAACTTTTCAGAAGAAGAAATTCGGGTTTAACTTGACGTATTCTGGTCGCTATGCTTTTCGGAGATTATGTACTTAATCGTGTAAGCAGCCAAATGACAAGCAAAAGCCGCCGGCAGATAGGAAATAGTGCCTGGCACTGTTTTTAAAGAGTTCTGCTCTTGGGAGTCTTTGACTTTTGAAGGTGAGCTTTCGGAAGAAAACACTACAGGGAAACCTTTGCGTATATTCCATGCCCCCAAACGCTGACGCAAAGCTCTGGCCAGCGCGCAATGATGGCTTTTGGAAATATCGCAGGTACTTATTTGCGATGGATCTAGTTTGCCTCCGGCCCCCATGGACGAGATCAGGGGTATTTTATGCTCAAGACAGGAGCGTATCAGAGCAGCTTTGGAACTCAGGCTGTCAATGGCATCTACCACAAAATCGCAGACAGGCTGATCCTGATCGGAAATTTCGGTCTTAAAGCGATTCCGGCCAAAGAGCAAATCTTCGGCCTCTTCTTCTTTGACAAAGAGGGGGAAAGCTTCCAGCCTGATAGACGGATTAATATCCCGGAGCCGTTGAGATATAAGCTCAGTTTTTAAGCGGCCTTCGGTACTGCAAAGTGCCGGCAACTGCCGGTTGCGGTTTGTCATCTGTACGGTATCACCGTCTACGAGAAGCAAATGACCTACGCCTGCCCGGGCCAGAAATTCAGCCACATAAGCCCCTACTCCCCCGAGTCCTACTATCAGCACCGAGGATTTTTCTAAATTCTTGAGGGCTTCATCGCCAATCAATAAGCCGGTGCGCTGTGTCCAGTTCATAATTTTCGGGTATGGGGATCGGGGTCTTCAAGTCTGTTGGAATCACTTAATTTTGATGATTCCTGCAGTCCTTCGTTGTGAGGAGCAGACAAAAGTTCTTCGGCTTCATTATAAAAATCAAGCGGAGAATAAAACGAAGTCCAGGAATCTTCGTACACCGTCTGGTTGGGATAGACCAAAATCAAATTACAATCATTAAAATTCTTTTCCAACACCTGAGCAATGTTTTCAAAAGAGAATTTATACGAAACAGATCCCTGCCTGGACAACACTACTGTAAGCAAATCATCCGCTTTTATTTCGGCTGCCAGTTCCGGCAGATTGCTTAAATCATTGAATTCTATCCATTTAGTGCGTATCGAAATTTGCTGTACCGACATCAATTGCCTACAATGGTTGATAGTAGCCGCTGTAGCGTAAAAATTAATGCTTGCATTTAAATTGGAGGCAAAATTGATCATACGATTGAACCAGGAAAGAAAGCCTTTCTCAAATTCCGCCTTGACGGGTACGACCAATAAAATTCGATTGATATCGGCAGGCCGGAGGATAAAACGACTGATGTAGATTCCCCTTTGCATTTGAGTCATCAAGCTACGGGTTTTGGCTCCCAAAAAGAAATCGTTCAACGGCAACTTCTGATGCAAACCCAAAATCACATCAGAAATATTGTATTCTCTTACTGTATGGATGATGCCGTTAGCTACATCGGAATCGTAACGCAAGACCTGCTGCAGCCTCAGATCAGCGGCTGCTGCCAACTTTGAAGCATAAATTAATTGCCGCAGGCTGTTTTCTTTGTTGTTTTCCTTTATTATATCGTCTACCACCCTGAGAGCGTAGAGTTTATCCCTGGGCCCCCTCATCAACAGGGCTAATTGCACCAAACAGTCAATATTTTTTGGATTGGCAATAGGGATGAGCAAGCTTTCGTCCACTTCGTCCAGGCGGGGATTTTCTTTGGCCTCATCCAGGAGTATCCTCCGGGCAGCTCTGTCGGTAGCAACCGCACTCACTATGCAGGAAACCAGAATAACGACCAAACTACCATTGAGTACATATTCGTTCAATAAACGTAAGGGTTCACCCTGCGCATCGTAACCCAAAACAATATTATAACCTATCATCAAGATGGCCAGCGTTACGGCAGCCCGTCCCGAGCTCAGGCCAAAAAGCATCAATCCTTCGCTCCGGCTCATTTTAAATGTTTGCCTCGCCAGGACGGAGGCCAGCCATTTGCCCAGCAGAGCCACTACAATCATTAGCAGGGCGACATACAAAGCTTCTGTGCCGTGGGCAAACACGCTGAAGTTTATCATCATCCCTATGCTGATCAGAAAATAGGGAATGAATAACATATTGCCCATAAATTCTAACCTGTTCATCAAGGGAGAAACCTTGGGGATGTATTTATTCAATACCAGCCCGGCAAAAAAGATTCCCAAAACCCCATGCATTCCGGCATACTCGGTGAGTAAAGCGGCCCCGAAAGCCAGCACCAGTATAAAGACAAATTGCAACACGCTATCCCTAAATGTCTTTAAAAACCAACGGGTTAAAGGCGGATAAATAAAAAAGATGATAAAGACGGAAACCAGCAAACCAATCAGCATTCTCAATTCATTCATACTGTCGGCTTCCTGACGATAATGGCTACTCACTGCTGCCAAAATCAACAGAACCAAAGTTTCGGTGACGATAGTTCCACCCACCGCAATATTAACCACTGTTTTTTTTGCCAGCCCCAAACGGCTTAGCATCGGGAAACTTACCAAAGTGTGCGAAGCATACATGGCAGCCATCAGTACGGAGCTGGCCAAAGCATAATGCAGCAAATAACGGCTGGAAACATATCCCAACAACAAGGGAATCAAAAAAGTAAACAGGCCAAAAACCAGGCTTTTGTAGCGATTGTTTCTAAGATCATTCAAATCGATTTCCACACCGGCCAGAAACATAATGTAAAGCAGGCCCAGCTGGCCAAACAATTCAATACTGCTATCTCTGGGTAATATGTTTAAACCATGCGGCCCTACCAGCAAGCCGGCCAGAATCATCCCCACAATATGAGGAATTCGTAAACGCTTCAACAAAATGGGGGCCAGCAAAATAATGAGCAACACGATCATAAAGATCGCAACCGGATTGCTCAGGGGCTGAAAAATTGTCAATAGCAGAGGCCTCATCCATAAATGTTTTAGCTTACAAATATAGCTTTTTCAAGGTAATATTCGGCAAACAATGTTTTGCTTTTTGCAATCACCCTCTACATTGAAATGCTCAATATGTATAAGATAAGATCCGAAATCGGGAACCTCCCCTTTGTTATCAACGCCCTGCCAGACAAAAAAGCCCCTGGCTCCGAGCAGGGCGTTTTGAGCCAGCGAACCAAGAAAAGCCCCGCTGCGGTTATAAATACCGACATTGGCTATGCGTTGATCGCTAAAGGCATAGCGTAATACCAATTGCTTTTGCCTTGAATCTCCATAGGGTGACAGCCAATCCTGTTCTGCAAAAAATCCTTCTGCTGTGTCGCAAGCTTCCAGAGATCGATACTGAGAATTGATACGACCGGGGGTTCCGTAAGCAGCATCGGCCGAGGCAGAAAGCCAGGATTTTGTTTCGCCCGAAGGTAGGTCTGGATGTATTTTTTCCAGAGCTATCCCCTCCCTGTCACTGATCAGGCAATGATGCATATATTTTGTATAAGAGCATTCATCAATGATGTTGCCATCCCGATCAAGCAAAACCACACAAGCTTTATCGTTGGGCATGGAAGGCATACTTTTAATAATTAAACAATGTGATCCCGAGTCGAGCGAAAAGCCCCTCCTGAGGCTTTCGATATCGGAAGTCAGCACACAGTAATCACCGGGATTCAGCAAATACCGCTCACGACTCAGGCACCTGGGACTGCCCAATACACCTTGTTCGTTGCGGTTGCAAATACTGATTTCCGCCAGATCCACAGGATATGACGAACGGTTGACAATTTCAACATAATCGCAGGATTGTGGTACAGGATCGAATAAAAGCTCGTTCAGGCTCAGGTAAAACAATTTTGTTGAAGCGGTGTCGTTAAATACAAATTTCTGCCCCGCAGATATAATGTATTCTTCCTGCAGCTCTGCGGCCGGCCTGCAGGACATAAAAATCATGATTTGACTAAATATTAGAAGTATATACTTGTACATCTTTACTTTTTTATTACCTTTGCAGGGTCTTTTTTCATCATCAAAGGTAGGCATTTTTTATATTACATTATCCTCTTATTAATTTTATTTTAACATGAGACTTGCAATTGTAGGCGCCAGCGGTGCTGTAGGACAAGAGTTTCTCAAGGTACTTGACGAACGAAACTTCCCCATGGACGAATTGGTATTGTTCGGATCCGGTCGCAGTGCCGGCAAAACATATAACTTTCGCGGAAAACCGATCGTGGTCAAAGAACTAAAACACAACGACGATTTCAAGGGAATCGACATCGCCTTTACCTCAGCCGGAGCAGGCACATCCAAAGAATTTGCCGACACTATTACTAAATTCGGTACCATTATGATAGACAACTCCAGTGCTTTCCGCATGGAAGAAGATGTACCCCTGGTAGTGCCCGAGCTCAATGCCAGAGATGCTTTGCAAAGGCCCCGAAATATTATTGCCAATCCTAATTGCACTACCATACAAATGGTTGTGGCCCTCAAACCCATCGAAGACCTGAGCCATATCACCAAAGTACATGTGTCAACCTATCAGGCGGCCAGCGGAGCCGGTGCAGCCGCTATGGACGAATTAAACCTGCAATATGCTCAATTATTGAAAGGCGAGGAAGCCACCGTGGAGAAATTTGCCTATCAACTGGCATACAACCTGATTCCTCAGGTTGACGTTTTCACCGAAAACGGCTATACCAAAGAAGAAATGAAGATGTTCAACGAAACCAGGAAAATCATGCATTCCGATGTACTCGTAAGTGCCACCTGTGTGCGTGTTCCGGTTTTGCGCGCTCATTCCGAAAACATCTGGGTCGAAACCCAACGCGCCATCAGCCTCCAGGAAGCCAAAGAAGCTTTTGCCTCAGCCCAAGGCATAGTATTGCAGGACGATCCGGCCAACAAGAGCTACCCCATGCCTTTGTTTCTTTCGGGCAAGGACCCGGTGTATGTAGGACGCATCAGAAAAGACCTGACCAATCCCAAAGGACTGACTTTCTGGACCGTGAGCGATCAGATCAAAAAGGGTGCCGCCCTGAATGCCGTGCAAATTGCAGAATACTTACTCACTCAGCCTTAAACACCGGATTACTGATAGCAACCAACCAGCCCGGACTGCTTTAATTTTTTTAAACCGACTGCCTGCAAACAGTCTGCCTGACTTACCAATAGAGAAATTGCTTCTAGTCTTCGAGTATGCGGACTAATTCCATCCTGAAAATCAGGCAGGAATAGCCGGGAATAGAACCGTATTTGGTTTCTCCGTAGCCCAGGTAATAAGGAATTACGACCTCCCAGCTGGAGCCCTGGGGTATTCTGTAAAGCACTTCGGACCATCCTTCTATGACACCCGAACCTACCAGGGTGGTTCTGCTGCCGCTGTCAAATATGGTGTTGTCGTAAAGACGGCCTTCGTATTCAACCTCAACGGTCTGTCCGACCAGCGGCAAGGCCCCCTGGCCCTGTTCCAGGGTTTTGTAATAGATACCACTCAGAGGATGTTCCAGGTAATTGTAACTTTCGTCACCGTACAAAATATGATCGTTGATCTCCAAAGGTTTATACTCTGAAGAAGCCTTGAGGCTTTGCATAAAATCATCGTTGGCCTTGCGCCAGGCAATGGCTTCGGGATCGTCAAGACAGGAAGTAATCGACAAAATACTTCCCAGCAGAAACAAATATAAAAAAGCAGGCTTCATGTTGGTATCTTTTAAAAATGCTGATGTGCAAACAGCCTGCAAATGTAAGAAATTCCCCGGACAATCATGCTTTTTTGACAGCTCATATTCGGCCTGTCAATAATTTTTGTACTTTTGTCTTTTCGAATATATCACTATGCTATTTATAGCATTTACAGTAAATTAAGTCTCAATATTTTATGACCGTAAAGATAGTCAACCAATCAAAACATCCGCTACCCCAATACGCAACCAGTCTTTCTGCAGGTATGGATTTGCGTGCCAACATCGATGCCACAGTCTGTATTAAGCCTTTCGAGCGCAAGTTGATACCTACCGGCCTTTATATTGAACTGCCGGCCGGCTACGAAGCTCAAATAAGGCCCCGCAGCGGCCTGGCTCTCAAAAAAGGCCTGACCGTGTTGAATACACCCGGCACCATCGATGCCGATTACCGGGGCGAAATCGGGGTGATTCTTATTAATTTGTCGCAGGAAGAAGTATCTGTTGAAGACGGAGAAAGAATCTGTCAAATGGTCATCGCTTCGCATTGTCAGGCGGCCTGGAAAGAAGTTGATACGCTCGAAACCACTCAGCGGGGTGCCGGTGGATTCGGACACACAGGGAAAAAATAATTTTGATGAAAAGGACTACTAAGCCTCAGCAGGGCGGAATTGCCTGCAAAATAGTAAGGCATACAGGCAGACCTGGCTTGTTAGTCTTGTTTTACCTTCTGTTGACACTAGTCATTGTTCAAACTTCCACTGCTCAAAATATCGCTGCTCAGGAGACCAAAGAGGAAGTTTTTGATACTGAACGCAGTTTTGATTATTATTTTCAGGAAGGTCTGCGTCTGAAGGCTCAGGAAGAATACGGTGCGGCTTATGAGATGTTCCGGCATTGCCTCAGTCTGGATTCCACCAGTGCGGCAGCTCATGCCGAAATTGCTGCTTTCTACAGAGCCATGAATCAAACTGAACGCTTTGTGGCTCATTACGAAAAAGCCTTTGCCCTCGATCCTGACAACGATTGGTACGGCTTGCAACTGGCCGGTATCTACCAGCAACTGCAACGATATCCTGACGCCATTAACTTACTGGAACAACTAGTAGTCAAAAATCCCGACAATTACGAATTGTATTATACTTTGTCCTTGCTCCATACCGAACTTAAGCAGTACGCCCAAGCCATTGAAGCCTTAAATCGTTTTGAGAATTCTATCGGCATCAACCAGGAACTCAGCATGCAGAAATACAATTTATACCTGGCATTGAACCAGGCCAAACCGGCCATCAGGGAGCTGCAAAAACTTCAAAAATCTAATCCGCAGGAAAGCAGATATCATTTATTACTCGGAGGCGGATGGATGGAGCTGGGAAAAACCAAAAAAGCCAAAAAGAGTTTTCTGCAAGCCCTTGACATGGATCCGGACAATGGTGCTGCCCGCCTGTTTTTGTCGGATTACTACAAAGCAGTGGGCGACAGCCTGGCCATGAACGAACAACTGCATCTTGCCCTGAGCAACCCCAAAACTGAACTGGACAGCAAATTAAGCATTTTCAGAACACAGCTCAGCAACTACGAAAATCGCGAAGACAGCTTGCTGATCGAACACTACTTTGAGCTTTTGCTCGAACAACACCCTACAGCCTATGATCTGCGGGATCTGCGGGTGCGCTGGTTGCTGCTCACTCAGCGCAAAAACGAAGCCATCAGCGAATTACGCAATGTCCTCGACCTGAACCCCAATCAATTACGCATTTGGCAGGACTATCTGGGCCTCAATCTCGAAGAAGGCAATCAGGAACAGATTCGCCGTATTTGCCAGGAGGCTCTTGTATATTTCCCGGGGGAAGCAGAATTCTGGTATTACCTGGCCCTGACTTACAGCATCGAACAAAATCACGAGGAAGCTCTCAACGCCTATAAACAATGCCTGGAAAATGCCGATCCCAACAACCGGCCCTTTATCTCAAACATCCTGGGTTATATGGGAGACATTTACCATCAAAAGGACGATACCGTCAGGGCCTATGCTCATTATGAGCAGGCACTGGAATTTAATCCCGACAATCATCTGGTGCTGAACAATTATGCCTACTTCCTAAGCCTGGACGAGAGCGATTTATCCAAAGCTGAGAAAATGTCCCGCAGAAGCCTGGATTTCCAACCGACCAACAGTACTTATCTGGATACCTACGCCTGGGTGTTTTTTAAACAAGAGCAATACCGGCTGGCAAAAATCTACATCCAAAGGGCCATAGAGCATTCCAAAGAACCCAATGTGGAATTACTGGAACATTACGGAGATATATTGTGGTTTAACAACGAAACAGAGGCCGCCGTGGAACAATGGAAAAACGCAGCTGCTATGGAAGGAGCCTCAGACATCTTGCAACAAAAAGCCAGACAGGCCATGTTTCTTAATAAATTATCCGACAACTGATGACTACTCAACTCAAAAGATTTTTACCTATACTGTTGATACTAGCCTTAGTCTTTATTCAGGCCTGTTCTCCTACTAAAAAACTTTTCAAAAAAACAGATCCTTATCAGCGCATTCAACTCATTCTGGATCAACATAAATCATTTGACCGGCTGGAGTCAAAAGTGAACATCAACTTTAGATCCACTCAGGGCTCCAATAGCCTGGCTGCTCAGGTAAAAATTCAAAAAGACAGTTGCCTGTGGATTTCTCTTCAGCCCTTCCTGGGCATAGAGGTAGGACGCCTGCTCCTTACTACAGATAGTGTCTTTGTGATGAACCGGCTTCAGAAGTCTTATGCCAAGGCCTCTCTTTCTGATCAAAACATTGGGAATGATCAGGCCGTTTACGCTTTAAAAGCCCTCACCGCAGTACTGTCAAATCAATTTTTCGCTCCCGGCAACAAAAAAGCCGGTGCTAAGGATTTTGAATTGCAGGAGATTGATAAAGATCTGGTTTTGAGCAGTTCTTATCAAAACGAAAAACTGAATTTTTATATTAATACCTCCGGTGAATATTATCGGGCACACTTGAAAAGCGGTGTATTGGATTTTCCTGTCAATGTAGATTACAGCCAGTTTCAAAGCACTACTTTCGGTTCTTTTCCTTCCAGGTTAGTCCTGAGTTTCCAGCAAGGAAACGCGGAAAACGAGCTCAGAATCGATTATATCAGGCCGGCCTACAATACTATGCTTTCCTTTGACTTTCCCGTACCTGGCAATTATAAACAAACAAGTCTGGAATCCTTTTTGAATCAACTCCAGTTTTAACAATGCGACGAATTTATTGTTTTCTCAGTCTCTTGATCTTGAGCTTTGCTGCACTCGAAGCCCAGCAAAGCATAGAAGATATCCGGCAGGAAAGGCTGGCAGTATTGGAGCGTATCAAAGCGGCCAACGAAAGTTTAAGCGCCAATCAGAAATCGAGCAAGGCCCTGCTCTATCAATACACCATTCTCAACGATCAGATCAAATCGACCGAACAATACATCAGCCGCCTGAACACCGAAATGAACAAGTTGTCCCGGTCTTTGCGTAACCTGCAAAACGAATACAACGAACTCAAGAGACAGTTGTCGGTCAAGCAGCAACAATATGCTCAACTGATAAGACAATTGCATACCCGGCTCAAAACAGACGACAGGCTGATGTTTATTTTTTCGGCCGAAAATCTGAGCCAAAGCTATCGCCGCATTCGCTACATGAACGAATACACCAAATTTCAGCGAAGGCAGGCCGAAGAAATACGTCAAAAACAAGAACAACTCGAAAAAAAGCGCATCGACCTGGAATTGGCTTATCAGCAGCAAAAAGAACTGCTTGCTGAACATCAGGCTGAACGTGACCGCCTGAGCAAAGAGAAAGAAAACAAGCACAGCTTGCTGAATACCCTCAAAAAGAAAGAATCAAGCCTGAACGCCGAACTCAAAAAAGACCGGGAACTGGCGGCCCGTCTTGACAAAAGAATTGAGGAAATCATTGCCGAAGAAACCCGCAAAGCCAGCCAGGACAAAGAGCGCAGCGAGCCCGAAAGCAAAGGCGGCTACGCTATGACCATAGACGAAAAGAAATTATCGGCCGACTTTGGCAGCAACAAAGGCAAACTCCCCTTCCCCCTAAATGAACCCGGAACCATTATCGTGCATTTCGGACAACAAAAATTTCAGGAACTCAAGTATGTACAAACCAACAGCAAGGGCATCGACATCCAAACCCGGGCAGGAGCTTCTGCCAGAGCCGTTTTCAAGGGCACGGTGAGTAAAATATTTATGGTGCCGGGCATGAACGCTTCCGTGATAGTGAGGCATGGTAAATACCTTTCGGTTTATTCCAACCTGGAAGATGTCAGAGTGAAATTGGGAGACCAGGTCAAAACCGGCGAATTACTGGGTAAAGTATTTGTCGACAAACAACAGGCCAACCAGACCATCCTGCATTTTCAGATCTGGGAGGACACTCAGCGACTGAATCCGGAACTATGGATTAAGAAATTCTAAGCCGTCCAGCAAATTAAAATAAACCTCGGCCCCTTCACGGATTTCGGACAACAGGACAAATTCATCGGCTGTGTGTGAACGCAGTGACTGGCCTGGGCCTAATTTTAAAGAAGGACAATGCATTCTGGCCTGATCCGAAAGCGTGGGAGATCCATACAAAGGAAGACCTTGGGCCTTACAGGCTTTTACTATCGGGTGAGCGGGAGGAATGAAAGAGGATCCAAGATTGAACGAACGGGCACGCACCGCACATTTAACCTGAGTACAAATATAGTCGTACAATTCCTGATTGCTGTATTTCTCGTTTACACGAATATCTACGGTAAAACGACAGCTGTCCGGAACAATATTATGCTTTTCGCCGGCCTGAATCTGTGTAACACTCATTTTGACCGGACCCAGCAAATCGGATGAACGCGGCAGGATGGTAGTTCGAAACCAGTTAATATCTTCGATGGCATTGTAAATGGCGTTGTCGGGGTTATCGTGCGCAGCATGCCCCGATTTACCCTGAGCGGTGCAATCCAACACCAATAAACCCTTTTCGGCAATGGCAGCCTGCATGCCGGTGGGCTCACCCACGACGGCCAGATCTATCGGCGGCAGGGCTGACATAAGCAATTCTATCCCCTGTGCCCCGGTGATTTCTTCTTCGGCCGACAAGCCCAGTATCAGATTGTAAGGCTGAGGTTTACGGCTCAGTCGCCAAAAAGTCAGGATCAGACTAACCAGGGCGGCTCCGGCATCATTACTGCCCAGTCCATAGAGGCGGTCTCCTTCGATTTGCGGCTGAAAGGGATCGCGGGTCCAGGAATCCGAAGGACGTACGGTATCAATATGGGAATTGAGCAACAGGGAGGGCTTGCTGTTATCCGGTTCTTGCGCCTGGCACCATAGGTTGTTGCCAGTACGTTTGGGCTCAAAGCCAAGCTCCTGCAGATATTGGCACAAAAAATCAGCCCTGAGCTTTTCCTCTTTGCTGAAGGAGTGTAAAGCTATAAGCTCTTTCAATAAATCTATGCTGCTTTTGTAGTCCATAATAATTGATAATCAACATGCAAAATTAGCTAAGAATATCTTTAAACAATACAAAACTTGAGGCTTTTGAAAAAAAATATAAATTATAAACGTACTTTTGCCATTGAAATCAATTCTATATCAAATGAATATTCATCATTTTTCCAGATTGGTGCCTGAATATGCAGCCAGTCACGGTGACCGGATTGCCATGCGCTACCGGGATTATACCGACAATCAGTGGAAAGGTATTTCGTGGAAAGAACTGAACGATTCTACTAACGGCTTGTCTGCCGCTCTGCTCGGTTTTGGTATCAAAGAGCAGGAGAAAGTGGGCATTTTTTCGCAAAATATGCCCGAATGTATCATCAGTGAGTTCTCCATTTTCAGCCTTCGGGCAGTCAGTGTGCCTATGTACGCTACCAGTACAACCAGCCAGATTGAATACATCATTGCTGACGCGGACATCCGGCTGATTTTTGTAGGTGAACAATATCAATACGACCGGGCTTTCGAGGCCGTCAGCAATAAAGAATGCGGACTGAAACAAATCGTTGTTTTTGATACCAATGTGCGTTTACAAAAAAACGATAATCAATCGGTCTATTTCAAAGACTTTATACACAACGGAGTACTGCTGGGTCTGCAAGAACAGATCGATGCCCGGCGCAAATCCTGCCGGGACGACGACCTGGCCAATATTCTTTACACATCGGGCACCACCGGTGAACCCAAAGGTGTACAGCTTTTACACAGCAACTATTTGGAAATAGTGCGGGTAATGGACATCAAACTCTTGTATCTTTTTGATAAAAACGATGTTTCGATGAGCTTTCTACCCTTGACCCATATATTCGAGAAAGCCTGGAGCCTGTATTGCTTTTCGAGGCTGATCCGGGTGGATATAAATCTTAAACCACTCGACATCCAGCAGAGTCTCAAGGAAGTTCGTCCTTCTATCATGTGTAATGTTCCTCGTTTCTGGGAAAAGGTGTACAGTGGAATTATGGAAAAAATAAACGCCATGTCTCCCCTGGTACAAAAATTGGTATTCCATGCGGTTAAACTGGGAAAAAGATATAATCTCGATTACAAGCGTCTGGACCTCAAACCTCCTTTTTGGTTGAGTCTGCGCTATAATTTTTACAGAATAAGCTTGTTTGCCTTCCTCAAAAAAGCGGTAGGTTTAGAAAACGGCAAACTCTTTCCGGTTTCCGGAGCCAAACTCTCAAACGATATCCTGATTTTTATGCGCTCGGTGGGTATACCTATCTATTATGGCTACGGCCTGACCGAAACCACAGCCACCGTTACCAGTTTTGACGAAAAGCACTTCAGCCTTGACAGCGTCGGCAGTTTTATCGATAAATTACAGGTGCGTATCGACGACAACGGCGAAATTCTGCTCAAGGGCAAAAGCATTACCCCGGGCTATTACAACAAACCCGAAGCCAATGCCAAATCCTTTACCGAAGATGGATTTTTCCGCACCGGAGATATAGGTTACATCAACAAAGAAGGGCATTTGGTGCTGACTGAACGCCTAAAAGATTTATTTAAAACTTCCAACGGTAAGTACATTGCTCCCCAAAGTATAGAATCGGTGCTCTGCAACGACAAATACATAGACATGGCTGCCATAATCGGTGATCAGCGAAAATTTGTCAGTGCTCTGATTGTACCTGCTTATACAGAACTGAAAAGTCTGGTGGAAAAACTGGGCATCCGTCACCTGGATACCGACGATGTGGAAGAAGTGCTCAAAGACGAGCGCATATATGGCTTTTTTGAAAACAGGATCCGGGTACTGCAAAAGAATATGGCCGGTTATGAACAAATTCGTCGTTTTGTTTTGCTGCCCCAGGCTTTCAGTATTGCCAACGGAGAATTGACCAACACCCTTAAAATGAAACGCAATGTGATTGCCGATCATTACAAGGACGTCATAGAAAAAATGTATTTATAATGACTACCACAGACCAGATCAAAGAGATCCAGGAGCGCGAGCACGCGCTGAGGAGGTATCTTTGACATCGATAGCAGAATTGACACTTTAAAAGAGGAAGAACTCAAAACTCAGGCTCCCGGTTTCTGGGAAAAACAAAAAGAAGCCGAGGAACAGATGCGTAAAATCAAGCAGCTCAAAAATTGGATTGATGCTTACGAGGAAATTCACACGGCTGTACAGGAATTGGCACTGGCCTATGATTTTTATAAGGAAGAAGCCCTGAGCGAAGAGGAAATGGACGATCAATACAGGCAAGCTTTGCATCTGATCGAAAACCTGGAAATGAAAAATATGCTCCGCCACGAAGAAGACAAACTCGGGGCTGTGCTCAAAATCAATGCCGGGGCCGGTGGCACCGAAAGTCAGGACTGGGCAGAAATGCTCTACCGCATGTATCAACGCTACTGCGATAAACAAGGCTACAAAACCAGCATCACCAACTGGCAGGACGGTGACGATGCCGGCATCAAAACTGTTACCATGACCGTGGAAGGCGATTATGCCTTTGGCTATTTAAAGAGTGAAAACGGTGTACATCGCCTGGTGCGGGTTTCTCCTTTTAATGCTCAGGGCAAACGTATGACTTCTTTTACTTCGGTCTTTGTGGTTCCTCTGGTGGACGACAGCATCGAAATCGAAATCAAGGATTCCGACATTACCTGGGATACTTTTCGCTCATCGGGCGCCGGAGGCCAGAACGTCAACAAGGTGGAAACCGGTGTTCGACTACATCACCTTCCCACGGGCATAGTCATCGAAAATACAGAAAGCCGTTCTCAGCTGGGAAACAAAGAAAATGCCATGAGGTTGCTCAAATCGCAGCTTTACGAGATTGAGCTGGAAAAACGCAGAGCAGAACAGGCCAAAATCGAAGCCGGCAAAAAGAAAATCGAGTGGGGTTCCCAAATCCGCAGCTACGTCTTTGACGACCGGCGGGTAAAAGACCATCGCACCGATTATCAAACCTCCAACGTACAGTCAGTCATGGACGGTAACCTGGATGAATTTATTAAAGCTTATCTGATGGAATACGGAGGGGAATAAAGCTCAGCGCCTCAAAATATAATGATCTTTTTGCAGCTCCGGATTAAAAAATACCAGGCCCAGGCCCTTCATCTCAACCGTAAGCCGGACATCTGATTGAGCCAAAAGCTGTTGCCAGCAGCGGAAAGCTCCCGCTGAACGATGCGGTCCGGCCAATACCAAAAGGCTTTGCTCCGTTTTTTGATTCAAAGCTTGCAATATGGCCTGCGATAAGGTTGGTTCATCAAGATCCGAATTACAAAACAGCAAATCCGGTTTTAAAGTAGTATCCTGCCCTCCCGGATAGATTTTAAGTTTTGAAGAAGCACTTTGTAAATAGAGCCGGGTTATTTCGTCTATTCCGCCCCAGTCCATAAGCTTGTGCAAAGAAAAAGCATTCACCAGCCGGAACAATAACTGTGCATCAGCCGGAGATAGGCAATATTTCACAGCCCGGGCATCAGGTCCGGAATGTTGGGCTTTCGGGTCAGAGCCTTTTGCATTAAACCCCTCAGCTATAGATTGCCGGGCAACGAGTTGGGCTTTCAGGTCGGCTCGTTTAGCTTCCAGCTCGTCGTAACAATAATAAGGATGCTTTTCTTCAATTAAACCGGCAATCAGCCAATACGCAAAAGGCGATTGTACTCCGTGGCCCCCGCGGTGACGGGCACGTAAATAATAATGTATGTGGTGTTTGACACTTCGCAAAACGACACTCAGTAAATAAAGGGGATTATTTTTTTACGTTCTTCTTTTTTGAATTCTTCGCCAAATTCCAATTCATATATCCGATGCAAGGCCGCAGCCCTGGGAGCCAGATTGGCAAAAGTCCACCAGGCAAACACCAGTCGAGACCAGCCCCGGTTTTTGGAATAAAACATGCCGTAGCCCGCAGTTGTTTTAAACAGTGCAATAAAAATATACAAGGCTAGCAAGGCCATGAATATTAGAAAATGAGAATAAGCCTCTTCCATAATTTACTCAGCTAAAAACACAAAGGTAAAATATATTCTGCATAATTTGCGCTTTCCCCGTATTGTGTTATTTTTGTGTCGCCTGAAAAAACCAATTGTTATTAGCAAAGTCACAACATGCTTAGAATACAGCCTTATGAAAATTTACACCCGCACCGGTGATACAGGAACCAGCAGCCTGGCAGGCGGAGAAAGAGTGTCGAAAAACAATCCACGCCTGGAGGCTTACGGCAGCACAGACGAATTGAATGCTCAGCTTGCCCTGCTCAGAAGTCTGCTCAACACTGAAGAAGAAAAAAATCAGATACTGGATCTGCAAAAGCATTTGTTTCGGGTATCCGGCCGCCTTGCCTGCCGCAAGCAGACCGAAAACAACAAATTGCATTTATTATTTCAGGATTATACCCTGCAAGACCATGAACTTACAAAGCAACTCGAAAATGCAATTGACCAAATACAGGAAACATTACCGGCCATTAATTCCTTTGTCATTCCCGGAGGTACTCAGGCTTCGGCTCAGGCTCATGTTTGCCGTACTGTCTGCCGTCGTGCCGAAAGAAAATGCATCACAGTGCACCAAACAGAAAAACTGGATGAATCTCTGCTGACCTTTCTGAACAGATTGTCGGATTATCTTTATGTACTCAGCCGCAAACTATGTCTCGATGAGGCAGATGAACTTTTTTGGGACGGTAAATAATTATTTTAATTTTTAACAGAAAACAATTTTGCTATTTTCGCTTGACTATTCAAACTATTCTTATACTTTTGCAGCCTCATAATAAAAAGCCTGAGATTATGGCCATATTATACAACTATATGTCTATTAACTAATAATATATAACTATGTATTGGACCTTGGAATTAGCCTCAAAATTGGAAGA
>LSQX01350049.1_pt1 | contig 22553 bp, 22 predicted proteins | sample 654561 | NCBI WGS metagenome assembly LSQX01 (sample SAMN04489861, study PRJNA283612) | anaerobic digester metagenome | isolation source: 4 biogas reactors fed with cattle manure at either 37C or 55C with and... | place: Denmark: Kongens Lyngby | collected 2014
AGCTTTGCGCGCTGCATCAACCATATCCAGATGCATCGGATTATCTTGAAGCACACCGGTACGGGCAGCCGGATGATCAATAAATGCCGCGCAGTGGTTGGCGAGAATCGATTCTGCACCGGCAATCCCCGGCAAAATGCTTTTTCGCCCTCCGGAAAAACCGGCAAAGAAATGCGGTTCGATGAACCCCTCCGCAACAATCAGATCGGCCTGGTCGACCCGATTGTTCAGCCACAGCTCACCGCCTGAAGGCAGCTGTCCTTTGTAAACCATCTGGCTCGCATCCTGGCAGTCATGAATCACAAATTCTTCCCGATCAATGAGTGATTGACCGAATTTTTCGATCAGTTCTTCTTTTCGTGTTTGCCGATGATAACCTGTCGCTACGATGATCTGCACGTCTACCGTTGGATTTTTCAGGCGCATTTCCGCCAGAAGCAGCGGCAGCGTGATCCGGCTGGGCAAAGGACGGGTGTGGTCACTCGTAATAACGAGGATTCGCTGACAGGACTGCGCCAGGTCGCAAAGCCTGGGAGATTCAATCGGATTGGCCAAAGCTTCTTCGACTATATCTGTCTCATCACGTTGTTTCGCTTCTGTTTGCCCGTTAGGCCGCAAAACAGTCACACATTGATCGCTATTAATTGTGAAGGGGATTTTCGATTTTCCATAAGGAATCGAAACAGTCGTTTGGCCCATTCTCATACCTCTTCTGATTTTTGTTTGACCAGATTAATCAGGTCCCCGTAGCCTTCTTCAGCCATTTTTTCCAGGGGGATGAACCGGAGCGATGCACTGTTGATGCAATATCGCAATCCGCCGCGATCAGGAGGTCCGTCCGGGAAAACATGGCCGAGATGTGCGTCACCGACCCGGCTGCGAACCTCCGTTCGCACGCGATTGTGCGATTTATCCACCTGTTCTTTGATGACATCCGGATCGACGGGTCTCGTGAAACTGGGCCAGCCGCAGCCTGCATCAAATTTATCGCGTGACGTGAACAGCGGCTCTCCGGTAACGATGTCAACATAGAGACCTGGTTGATCCTGGTCCCAGTATGCTCCTGTAAACGGATGCTCTGTATCGTTCTCCTGTGTTACCCTGAACGATTCTGCTGTTAATTGTTTTCTCAGCGCTTCACGGGTTGGTTTTTGGTATCGGTTTGGATCGATTTTCATGATTCGGTGACTCCTTCCTGCGCTGCTGAGCGCATCAGCTCAAGATCAATATGACAATAGCCGCCGGGATTCTTTTTCAGATAATCCTGATGGTACTCCTCAGCCAGATCATAGCGAATCAATCGCTCAACTTCCGTAACAACCGGACGCGTATGCTTTTTCTGGATGTTTTGAATCACGTGCTGGATCACCGGCAGAAAACGGTCATCCAGATAATAAATACCCGTTCGGTACTGTGTTCCGCGGTCAGGCCCCTGTCGATTGCGAACCGTTGGATCTATGATGGAGAAAAAGCGCGTCAGAAGCTTTTCGAGCGGCAAGCGCTCGGGATCAAACCGGACGTGAACCGTCTCTGCGTGGCCGGTGTCACGCGTGCAGACTTCCTCGTACGTCGGATTTTCCGTTCGACCGTTGGCATAGCCGACTGATGTTTCAACGACACCGTTCAGCCTGGACAAAAAAGCCTGGACGCCCCAGAAACAGCCGCCGGCCAGCCAGATGTCGTGCAGTTTAGCATCCGTTTCGTTCTTCACCTGATCATGCAAATTGGTTTCTAATCGCTGCTGTTTCATCGCAAGTCACCCTTTCATCTCAAATATCTTTTGTTGCCTTCAGTATAACATCGTCTTTCGTTCTTCGTATATCATCCCTTCACTCCAGCTTGAGAAATTGAACGTGTGTGATAATGTTACTGATTTGTTCATATGTTCATAATAAAATAGAGTTATATTAATAATATTGAATCATCTATTGGCCATTCTATCTATCAAGGAGGAAATACTCATGGAAGAAAGCACAACCAGATTACCGCTGATCGGCGATCCCGCTCCCGCTTTTAAGGCAGTGACAACCCAGGGACCTATTAATTTTCCCGAGGATTATAAAGGGAAATGGGTTATTTTGTTCAGCCATCCAGCCGATTTCACACCTGTCTGTACAACTGAGTTCATGACGTTCGCAACGATGGAGGAAGACTTCCGCTCATTAAACACAGAGTTGATTGGTCTTTCAATCGACAGCCTGTACGCGCATATCGCCTGGCTGCGCACCATCAAGGAAAAGATTGAATTTAATGGAATGAAAGGTGTAGAAGTCAACTTCCCGCTGATTGAAGATCTGCGGATGGATGTCGCCAAATTGTACGGTATGGTTCAGCCAAGCGCGTCAACGACGCAGGCGGTTCGCGCAGTCTTCATCATCGATCCGAAAGGCATCGTCCGGACGATCATGTATTATCCGGCATCTACCGGACGCAACATGGAAGAAATCAAGCGCGTGATCCTTGCCCTGCAGAAAGCAGACAAAGAAGCGATTGCCACACCTGCCAACTGGCAGCCGGGTGACGATGTGATCATTCCGCCTCCAGGCTCTTGCGGCGCAGCGAAAGACCGTGTTGAGCAGGCAGGCGACGATACCTATTGCCTTGATTGGTTCCTTTGTTTCCGCAGAGAAAAGAAATAAGATTCGCTACCGTTTCTAACTCATAATGTACTCAGTCGGAGCTGTCTCAGACGTTCGCAAGAACTTGAGAGGCAGCTCCTTTTTAATGTCAACATCATGCCATGATAATATGATAAGATAAAAATAATAGCATCATTACAACCCGGAGGAAGCAAAACCATGTTTGATTCCAATGTTCTTTTTGCTTTTACGCTCACACTGTTCGCCGGTCTATCAACAGGTATTGGCAGCCTTTTGGCTTTATTTACCAAAAGAACCAACCAGACATTTTTATCTGTCGCTCTTGGTTTATCTGCTGGTGTCATGATTTATGTTTCGTTTGTTGAAATATTTGGCAAGGCACAGGAGTCCCTGGTCGGTGTTTTAGGCGTCAGACCAGGAAACTGGATAACCATCGCAGGGTTTTTTGGTGGTATGTTTGTCATCGCTCTGATTGACCGGCTCATCCCGTCTGGTGAAAACCCGCACGAATCCCGAATGGTTGAGGAAATGGACCCGGCCCATAAGCATCCCCATTCACACGGTAAACTGATGCGCATGGGGATCATGAGTGCGCTGGCCATTGCCATTCACAACTTTCCGGAAGGGATCGCCACATTTACAGCCGCTTTGAAAGACCCCTCTCTCGGCATCGCAATCGCTGTTGCTGTGGCCATCCATAATATCCCTGAGGGAATAGCAGTTTCTGTGCCCGTTTACTTCGCGACGGGTAATCGAAAAAAGGCATTTGCTCTTTCTTTTTTGTCAGGACTCGCTGAGCCTGCCGGTGCCATTATCGGTTATCTGATCTTGTATCCATTTATGAATGATGTCGTCTTTGGCGTTCTATTTGCTTCGGTAGCTGGCATCATGGTCTATATATCTCTTGATGAATTGCTGCCAGCAGCGCGTGAGTACGGCAAGCCACATTTGTCCATTTACGGCATGATCGCCGGCATGATTATTATGGCGATCAGCCTGATCCTCTTTATGTAACAAGAGAGCAGCCATTGATCAACAGGTTGTTGCGTCGTTTCAACTGGCATATAATGAAGATGTGATAATCTGCTCGTGAGCCGTTCACGATTACGGCGGTTAATTGTTTTCGTTCCATTACTTATATCACCCACAAAGAACAGATAGGAGGAACCTTGCATGAATCGTTTGACGACCCGGGAACTGCATGATTTATTGCATAGACAGGCCAGCTTATGTGTCAGCCTTTATCTGCCCGTCGAAAAAGTAGGCCAGGATACGCGACAGGGAGTCATCCGACTTAAAAAAATGCTTCGATCAATCACTCAGGAACTCCGCGCCCGCGGTCTTAAGCCACAGGCGATCGAAGAACTGCTGCAACCCGCTGAGGTGTTGGTAAACAACACACTCTTCTGGGAACATCAGGACCAGGGTCTTGCCTTATTTCTTGACGAGAACGGTCTTATACAACATGCGCTTCATCAACCCTGTGAAGAGTCCGTGACCATTTCCGACCAATTTATGTTACTGCCGCTGATTATGGATCTGGCCATCGATGACAGTTATTATGTACTCTCTTTGAGTCTGGATGATACGCGTATTTATCTGGCACAGCGTTCGTCTCTGACCGAGCTTGACTTGCCACAACCTCGCTCCCTGAAATTTGTGATGAATTCCTATAACCTGGAAAAGCAGCTGCAGCATCATAGCCCATCCAAGGGTAAAGGTACGATATTTCACGGTTCTGACTCTGTCAAGGATCAGGAGAAGTTGAGAATCGAAGAATTCTTTCGTCTTCTGGAGGCTGGTCTTCGCTCCGTTATGAAAGAAGACAGACCGATGGTTGTCGCCTGTGTCGATTACCTGTTCCCGATTTTCAAGTCAGCCTGTCGGAATTTCGACATCATTGACAGCAACATTTCCGGTTCTCCTGAAAACATGAAGAAAGAAGAGCTGATGACACAAAGCTGGCAGCTTGTTGAACCGATGCTGACTAGAAAACAAACGGAGGCAATTGAACAGTATCATAATCGTGCCGGAAGCAATCGTGTCGCACAGACAATTGACCATATTATGCCTGCAGCCCTGCAGGGTCGAATTGAAACACTACTGATCCAGCGAAACTACTACATCTGGGGGGATTGTGCTGAATCAACCGGCAAGGTTTTGACTCAGCTTGATCAACCCAAACGATTCGGCGATCCGGATCTGCTCAGCGAAGCAGCGCGTCTGACGCTTCTGCAAAGCGGACAAGTCTACGTGCTTGATCAGGCTGATATGCCGGATGAAACACAGTGCGCTGCTATCTTGCGCTTCTAGCCTCTTTTTATGGTCCTTTGATGTGACCTGTTGTAGCCAATAGATGAGGTACGCTGATGATAGAAGAATCCATACGCCAAAAGAATGAGGCACAAAACAAAACGGCAGATAACCTGCAGTCCAGTTTGCGTGTCTTCGGCAATCGTCTGGCCAATCTTCCCGATCAGGGTTCTGAACTTCCGGCAGACCGGCAATCACGATTGCTGGCCTGGACGCTCTTTTTGCTTGGGTTATTAATGGTTTTTACTGAAATATTGGTTTTTACGCTATCGTATGATACGGAAATCAGGCGTTATCTTTATCGCATCGTACCCGTCGCCTATTTTCTTGTTCTAGTCGTTTCTTTCTTTCTCAATCGTTTGAGACGAATTCGCCTTGCAGCGTTGATGGCAGTGATCGGCAGTGTTATTGCTGTCTGGTCGGTTATCCTGAGTGATCCACTGATCCGTCAGGGACTTGACCTCATTCCAATCTGCTATATTGCATTGACTCTGCTGATCAGTGCTTTTTTACTCAATCGCATTGACACGTTTATTCTTTCGATTGTCCAGGATGCCTCTTTGCTTATCTTGATCCTGAATGACCCGATTCTTCGTGATACCAATTGGATCAGCCTGATCACCTTTCTCGTATTTATGACAGTCATCAGCCTGGCAATCAGTCACATTATGCGGACAGATCTTGATCAGATTGATCGTCAGGCACAATCACTTCTGGCGCATGAAGCTGCATTAAAGGATCTGGCGATCCGCGATTCGCTGACCGGACTATACAACCGTCTTTATCTGGATGAAACACTCAAAAGGGAAATCAGCCGGATCACACGTCGCAACAGTACACTCGGAGTCATCATGATCGATATTGATTTTTTTAAAACGATTAATGATACTTATGGTCATGGGATCGGTGATGAGTTTCTGCGGCAAATCGGACAGATTCTGGCAAGCCGGGTCAGAGACTCAGATATTGCCTGCAGGTATGGCGGTGATGAATTTACGCTTGTCATGCCGGATGCGTCGCTGGATGCAACGTATGAGCGAGCTGAAAGCATCCGCCTGCAGGCAGATGAATGGGTATTCGAAATCGGTCCCGTTCAGATTCACTCCCCGTCACTATCCTGTGGTGTTGCGGTTTATCCAATACATGGTCACACAGGTGAAACAGTTCTTGAGGCAGCGGATCACGCTTTATATCTAGCCAAACAAAACGGCCGCAATCGAACCGAGGTCGCAGAACCTGTCCCGACGGATCAATAATCAACCGACCCGTCCATGACATGTTTGAAAGCGTCAATCTTTTTAGCTGACTTAAGTTGGATCAAGCTGATTTTCTTGTGCCAGCAACTGCTTCCGCTCACAATCATATCGGTACCACTGTCCGTGCACAGGCGACAGAACAACACCGTTTGGATCAAGGTCCTCGAATATGCGCTGCAGCTGTGCAATTCGCGGCCGGTAGACGTCTTCAGTCTGATAAAGATCCATGTGATGCGGAATGATCAGGTGCGTACCGATCGCCTGCGCAAACTGTGCAATTTCTTCCGGACTTTGTCTGGAAAACTGAAGGATTGCAATGTCAGGCTGAAACCCGCGAATCATATTGACTTGTTCGATTGATGCGTTGTTCCCCCAGAGCAGAATTTTGATACCGCTTTTTGTCGTAATCAGGTAATTGCAGTATTCAAGAGATCCCCAGGCTTGCATATCCTGCAGGTCTCGATTTTGACCAACCAGAGGATTTTGATTGATTCGTTTGGTTACATCGAGAAACGATTGTCCGACATCGGTATGTCTGCCGAACAATGCCTGAATCTTGTATGTTCCAAAATCCAGTTCCAAATGAGATGTCATCGGATAAATACGGCTGCTGTTGCAGTTCAACCAGCGTGTCAGTGACAGTGCACTCAAGGCACCAACCAGAATTTTCGGCTGAAATTGTTTTTCCAATGCCGGGAGATCCGTCACATGATCCCAGTGTGTATGAGTCAGAAAAACCAGATCTGCCGCATTGAAAACTGACACATCTAAAGGTGTGCCGGGAGAATCGGTGACACAAGGATCGGAGATAATTGTGCTGTCTCCCAGATGGAATTCAAAACAGGCAATACTCAGCCAGCGTAATTCGACAATTGATTGATCTTTCATTCCAACAACCTCATTTCCTTCTTTCTTGTTGTATTATACACGTCTGCCATCGTATCGACTATGTGTTTATGTGAGACAGTCTGCATCTTGGGGGAGTTGACGCTGAATCGTTCAAACGATAAGATTGTTTTGTACTTCTCTAATAGTCAGCCGCATATGCTGTTTTGTTGACAAGCAGCAATTGATAAAGGAGTTCTTGAACATGATAAAAGGCGAAACAAGAAACCCTCTTCTGATGATCGTTTTGAGCATTGTCACCTGTGGTATTTATCAGATTGTCTGGCTGTTTATGGTCAGCAACGAAATCAATCGCGCTGCCGGTGAGAAGAAAGTTGATCCGATGATCTTCTTCCTGCTGGGTCTCCTCTGCTTTCCACTGGTCTATGTTGGTTTGTACAAGATTGATGAGTCAGTTTTCGAACTGAACACACGTTTTGGTCTGCCGGCAGAAAAGCATTTCATCCTCTGGTTGCTCCTAAGTCTTGTCGGTGTCGGTTTCCTGTTTATGCAATATCAGGTACAGGAACAGCTGAATACACTTTGGGAACGTGCTGCCTGAAATCGATAAACACCAGCCGAACACGAAGAAAATCAGTCAACGAATTAAAACCCATGTTAAAAAAAACCTTTGGGTCTGGATCAGTCTGACTGCTTTTTTTCTGGCGGTCTGGCGTATCACCGGAACAGGGTGCACCTTTCATGGTGTTATCGGCATCCCCTGCCCCGGGTGCGGCTTAACCCGGGCGATCAGCTTTGCGCTCCGCGGGGACTGGCAGAATGCTTTCACTTTGCACCCGCTGTTCTGGCTGGCTCCACTGGTACTCGCTGCAGCGGTGCTCTTTCTAATCTTCAAACCTGAAAAGCTAAGCAGTGACCGGATGAATCTGATCTGGATAACGCTGGCCATCCTGTTCTTATCTGTTTACATTGTCCGGATGATCCTGTTTTTCCCAAACCAGGATCCGATGGTCTTTAATCAGAACGCACTGATTCCCAGAGTCTGGCGATTAATTACCGATCTGTTTGCCCGGTAGCATCATCGTTGCTGAGCAAATCGAAAACAACACAGTTACGCATTTCCTTTGCCTGATAGAGCAGTTTATCGACTCGCGAAATAATCAGATCTGTCCCTTCATCAGCATATCGAATGGATGCTGTCACGCCAAAACTCGCTGTCAGCTGAATCGTCTGTGTGTCCGCAATCACAGGAGATTTTTCGATCAGCTGGCGAAGACGTTCGGTGATCTGCACGCCATTCTTCAGGTTTGTATCAGGCAGGCAGATGATGAATTCATCACCACCATATCGGCCCAGAAAATCACCAGGCCTGATGTTTGCAGCCAGTTCGTTAGCAAAATGGATCAACACATGGTCACCGAATTGATGCCCATATTGATCATTGATGCGCTTGAAATGATCAATATCCGTTAAAATCAACGTCATCTGTGAGCCTTCAGAAGATGCGTGATTCATAATTTGGGCAAGCTGCTCAACAAAGGATCGCCTATTCAATACTTTCGTCAAATCATCGTAGGTTGCAAAATAAGATGCGTCCTGATGCGCTGATCGAAGTTCCTGCTCAATCTGCTTAAACGATGAAATGTCGCGAATAATCATCACAGACCAGGTCTCGCCAACGATATCCGTGAAAAGTGCTGACGCACACTCTGCTTCAAATCGTGACTGGTCTTTTCGAATGTACGTCAGCTCGGTTCGTGTTTTACCAGTCTCAGACCGCTCACGAACGGCCGGTAACAGACGCGGATCACTCATATCAACCAAACCGGTGCGGCCGGCCTGGCAAATTTCTTCTTCGGTCATCTGGAATAATTGACAAGCTGCCGGATTAGCTCGAAAAATCCGGCCATCCGGTTTTGTCAACAAAATAGCATCCATGCTGTTCTCAAAAAGCAGCTGGTAAAAATCGCGTTCTAGAAATGTATCGGGTTTTTGATTGATCCAGTCCATTTTTGCGTCCTTTAAGCACTAAAAACACGCGGATCCTCTAACAGTTTAATAATAACAAATAATTGGTTCTTTGATAAGGCCGCTTTCAGCCGATCATCCGATTACGCCCGCCTTGTTTTGCCTGATAGAGTTTCTGGTCTGCAGAGTGAATCAAATCCATCAGATCCTCTCCCTGATAGGTCTGAACACCACCACTGATCGTAACAGGGCAGCTGCACGAAAATTCCCGGGATGCTATTTCTCGGCGGATTCGTTCACCGGCCCGGATCGCCTGGTTGAGATCCGTTTCAGGTAAAATGACGAGGAATTCCTCACCACCATAGCGACCAATCGAATCTCGGTCCCGCAAAACGTCGCGGATCGCCTGCGTAACTTCTTTTAAAACCATGTCACCTGTGACATGGCCATAGGTATCGTTGATTGATTTGAAATGGTCGATATCGACGAGTACAACAGACACAGGCTTTTTTTGCGTGCTCGATTCCATCATCTGCCCATTCAGATCGGCCAGAATTGCCTTTCGGTTCAAGATGCCGGTGAGCGAATCAGTACGGGCATCCTCAGATAACAAGCGGTTGTGTTCTGTCAGAATCGTTTCACGCGCTTTTTGCTCGCTGATATCAAAGACTATGCCGGCCGCAAACAGAGGTTTGCCGTCTGAATCCCACTGCGTTATTTTCCCACGATCATAAAACCAGATCCATTCACCATTCTTCGCCTTAATCCGATACTCCACCTCGTAGACTTTTGCTTCGCTTCGCATATGGCTCTTCATGGCAGCCATGGTTCGTTCGTAATCATCTGAATGAAGACGATCTGTAAAAAACTGATAAGTGACGCGTTCGGGTAATTCTGAACGATCATATCCCATCGCCTGAATTTTTTTCGTGTTGAAAACGACCGAATTGGATTGCATGTTCCAGTACCAATGGCCAAGATCACCGCTCCATGCATACCCCAGACGAGATTCTTCTTCCTGCTCTTTGAGTAGTTGCTGTGTCAACAGCTCCAGTTCTCTCACTTTTTGCAGCAGTTCAGCGCAGAGTTCATCTATCTGACTCATCGTAATAACCTCCAAGCTGATGTAAGAACGAGGGTGTATTGCACTTTTTTTAATGATGAATTAAGTATTAAAAAGCAGATCGGACAGTGAAATTCATCCAACTGCCCGATCTTGTTTCATGATTGACTATCCGATTCAGATCTTATGTACTTCATGAATGGGGTTTGTGCCATTTACAACAGTATCCATGACAGGGCAGTGGGTGTCGATGAACTCAGCAAATGCCTCCAGTTCCTCAAGAGAATTGTCGGCATCCATGTAATATTTGGTTACAATCTGAGAATAGCCAACCCGTGCATCGGGATTTTTGTCCATACACCCATCAATGTCAAATGTTCCCTCAAATTCCAATTTTATGTTGTTTAATTTGATTCCTTTTGCTTTGGCAAACATTTTGGCTACGATGATTTTGCAGCCGCCCAAGGCACTAAGGAGACACTCCATTGGGTTCATACCAATATTGGTTCCACCCGCTTCAATCGGCTCATCTAAGATGAAGCTTAGGCCCCGTGCTTCACACTTAACCTGTAGGCCCCCAATAGATTCAGCTGTCGCGCGAATAATTTCCTTTGCCATGATGAACACCTCTTTCAAACGTGATCTATTAGTCTGTCTCCATTGTACCAATGCGTTTCGCTTCGTTCAAATAGCACCTCATATTTTATAATATTTTGCCAGTTTCTCGATTGTCTCTGATTCATCGGTTGATTGGCTGGTCTTACAATATGGACTTTGTAAGACTTATATTCAGGGGTTATACGTCACATACATCGGGCTGGACCAGGCCATGTGACCATCCTTTTGTGTCACTTTAACCCAGTAGGCATTAACCCCGGCTTTAACTGAGGTGTCGGTTACGGACAGCTGTGCCTGCTGATCAAGTGCAACGGTCGCGAATCCAACAGTGACTTTCTGGTTTACACCGCCGGCATCATACACCACATCTTGTTCCATAAGATCTCGTATTCGAACCGAGAACTGGGCAGGTCTGGTTGAAAAAGTCAATGTAGTCTCATCGTTCCAGTCCAGGTCAAATTCAATTCCGTCTATATCACCGGACGTTTTAGATGTCCAGCGAATATCCTGGCCGGACATCATATACGCCCGCTCATCTGGCTGATTGAACGCAAAGCATGACAAATTGCTGGCTGTACCAGCCTTGATGCTCAATGTACCATCCCAGTCTGTCTTTTTGCTTCTGCTCCTGACGCGCACACCGCTCCAGACAATACGAATCCGCCTGCGGTCTTTTTCCAGTGTGTCATGATAGCGCTTGATTGTGTTCAGTCCATTTCTGATTTCGACATCCATGATCGCGCCGGTACCCGTAACATCAACTTCGATCGTCGGTTCATGGTCGATTGAAAACGAATCACCCATCATTTGGTTGCCGCAGGTAACATTCAGCAGGATGCGCTGACCGGTTGTTCCATATGTGTGCCTTTGTCGAAAAGCATTCCACAACGATTCGCGTGTCAGGCTATTCGCATAGACAGCCGTGTATCCGCCGGTCACATCAAAGGAAAGCCGGCCACCGGATGTTTTTCGTGTCGGATAAGACAACCCCGGCCGGCAGGTATGATCGTCACTGGCTGCCAGAATACCCGGCTGCAGGCCACGTGCGATCGCTTCTTCAACAAACCAGTCAAACGTCCCATGATGCGAATGTATTTCCATTAGATGGATCAGTGTATCATCGTAGTAGTCAATATTGCCGTAGCGACCGCCGACATGGGGGACAGCCATCACATCAGTTCGCCCTTCGAACGTGTCAAACAAGTCGCGAAGTGTATGTTTATCTGTATCATCTGTGGCTTCCATTCCGATTTGCCAGCGGTAGCTGCGGTGAATCGGCTGATCATCATTCAGATAATAAATATTGTGATCGCCGCCGGATGGTGTCGTCCCCGACCATTCATAACCCAGAAATGTAACAAAGCGTCCCGGTTCATGATACGTCTTTGTCGCCTTGCAGACGGCGTCCCAGAGTTCATCTGTTACCTGAAAATCATTTCCCTGCCAGCCGCAGAAATCCATGCGTGCCTTGTCTCTGGCAAATGTAAAATACAGATCAAGGCTGCCGGTTCCGACTGTTTCTTTGGTCTGGCCGTGCATATCACCCCAGTACAGATTGAGCTTTTTGTCGCGTGTGCAATGAACCGGATGACTCGAGCCCCATAATGTCTGATCACTGGTGCAGACTGTCAGCGTTTCATGACCGGTTTTCTGCAAGACAACCGATCGCAGATATCCGGTTCCCTGCTGCAGATCTGTCTGGCCGATCAATTGACCTGCCCTGTATACGGAAACGGCTGTGCTTGTTTGCTCAGCGATATTGCCATAACTGTCAACTGCCCGAATGAAAACATCAAACGGCTGATCAGGCTCAATCTGAGAAGGTGCAACCATTTGCAGTTCCCGGGCATAACCGCCGGTGATTTCGATGACCGGCTGTTCATCAATGTCGTAGAACAAACCGCTGCCGGCACAGTCAACCATAACCCGGAAGATGTGCTCCTTTTCAGCGAATGTCTGCATGACAAAACCCATCCCTTTATCTTCCGGAGCGCCATAGCTGATCAGAACCTGATCACCTGGCCGTAAAGATCCATCGGTCACTCTGATACTGATACAGCTTTGCCATGGCCTGATGTAGCGATCTGTGATGTATCGTGGCTTAAGGCTGACCGGAGCATCTGTTCGTACTGATACATATCCCGGTGAAAACGGATCATCAAATTGAGGGATTGCCGCATCACAGACATGTCGTCGGGCAATTATGATTTCGCCGCCGTCATCAATTCCAAACGACCCCGTTTCATAAACGATTTGAAAGCAATACAAACCGCCCGCGATCACTTTACTCAGATTAATTGAGGCTCTTCCGGTTCCTGTCATGTCTTCACGCTCCTCGATCTACTTTCTTAAAATTATCTGCTTCTTTTATTCTATCGTTACTTTATCCAGACCGCCAGACTATTCAAGCAGACATCCCAGATAAACAAATGGAGCTCATCATCGGATATAACGCGCATCTGTTATCGAATCTTCGGTGTTGCCGGCAATGTTATGATAAAATATCTGTGGAATGTATGCTCATTGTGTCGGTTATGACCGATCAGGAGAGTCCAGAGGAGGAACCTATGTACGACTATTTCAAGCAATACCCGCACGATGTTGTCTTTTATGAAAAATGGATCAAAGATCGTCTGCCACAGTCGTTTGTCGATGCACATGCACACTTTAATTTGCCTGAGCACGTCAGCAATGTCTCCGCTGAAGCAATCGCCGGTGACTGGGCCCTCGAAAGCGGACTGTTGATGAGTATCGAAGATTCCGATACCTACCTGCAAACCCTTTTCCCCGATCAGTCAGTATTCCGAATCTGTCTGCCATGGCCGCTGCGCGATGCGGACACAGTCGCGAATAATCAGTATATCGCGAACCTGATTCAAGAACACGACGTCCGCGGATTATTTACCGTGCGCCCGGAATATTCGCGCGATTCGATCGAAGAGGCGTTCGTTGCCGGCCATTTTTCCGGATTTAAACCCTATCCCTACATGGCAAGTGCAACCAAGGGTGCAGACGTCAGCATTTTTGATTTCATGACGCATGAGCAGTTTAAGCTGGCTAATGAACTGAAAACAGCGATTCTGCTCCATCTGCCGCGTCGCGGCCGCCTGCCCGATCCCGATAACATTGCGGAGATCCATCTCATTCTTGACCGTTATCCAGACATTAAACTGGTTGTTGCACATTTCGGCCGCAGTTTTTGTATTGAACATTTTGAAAAAGGACTTGAAAAGCTTGGCAGTGATGTTCAGGGATTATATTTTGATACAGCAGCGGTCCTGAACCCGCGGGTCTACGATATGGCTTTCAATAAACTGGATCATCGTCGTATTTTGTTTGGGACAGATTTTCCGATTATGCTTTGGCACGGAAAACGCGAATGGTCGGATGGTCAATACCATAATTTGGTGCGAGAGGAGTTTTCCTGGAATCGCCACCCGTATCCTGATCAGGAGAAAGATTATACTTTCTATGTTTACGAACAGATTAAAACCATTCTTGATTTGCTCGGATCTGACGAACAAAGCAAACAGGCGATATTCAAAGAAAATGCACTAAACGTGTACGATCAGCGTTAAACTTGATTGACTGCAAATAAAAGCACCGTGTTTTGAAGTGCACCCCAAATGCTGGATACCAACTAGCATTCGGGGTGCTGAACATTTCAGGCCGGCGCTTTTTGATTGAAGAGATTTACGCACTCATGATCAGCCAACCATGGCATATCAGATAATCGATTCCGCTTTTCAAGCCTGATGATGAAGATTCAGCCAATTACCAGTTCCAGAACGCCAAACGTCTCAGGTTGATGAAAATTTGTTGGTTTATCGCCTAAATGATGCCAGCTGCCAAAGTGTGGTTCGGGCAGGTCGTCACCACATTTATAAAAATTTGCATAGATTTGACTGCCTGCACCGAAGTCGCTCCGCCCATAAATATCATTTATAAATGCAAGCGGAATCATCAATGAGAGGTTCCACCCTTCAGCAGTCAATGATACGACCGGTTTGGGTGGTTCTATACCCAGTTTGCGAACAGGCGACCGCTTGGAACGACCCGGCCCGAGCTGGCACAAAATAGCTCCGTTGGGGTTCATCTCGAAATTGATATATCCTTCCTGCGAAACAGGAAAAAAATCAGCAAAAAACTCCATACAGCTGTCTGTGTAAACCGGATCATCCGTCTGTGTATAGCGAGCCAGCGGATTAGGCTCATTACTTTTCATATTCAGGATAAATCCTGTTTCGGTTACATAGATCATCCGGAAGAATGTGTCCGGCACCGGATGATCGGTAAACCACTGATAGGACAGTCGAACAAAGGGGATCTCGTTTATTTTCTTCGGATCATCGAAAATTGGGATCAGCAGATCCGGCTGAGTTTTAGATTGTTGTGCCATAATAGAATCGCTCCTTATAATTGCCTGGTTTTGGGATCTGCATCATCTGGAAAATGAAACTTGAAATCATTCTACAAACCGTCAAATCCCGTAAAACACCCTCATGACCTTGGTGATGTCTTCTCTCATGCCGTCAACGGCTGCATTGGCAACATCATGAAAATAGGAAACTGTTTTGTCCGTCAGTAAACTTCGGACATGGTCGACACCCGCTTTTGACATGTAGGAATAGTAATTTATTTTGCGAATTCCCTGCTGTATTGCCTGTCGATAATCATCGGGACTGACACCTGATCCGCCATGCATAACCAGAGGTTTGCCTGTTTGTGCACAAATGTCCTTGATCAGCTGGAAATTCAGTTTAGGCTTTTCAAGATAAAAGCCATGAGCTGTGCCGAAGGAGGCTGCAAGCGCGTCGATCCCTGTTTCCTGAACAAATTGCCTGGCCAGCAGCGGATCCGTTTCGTAATCGTTTTTAACAAGCGTCGATGCATCTGACCCTTCTCTTCCGCCAAGCATCCCCAGTTCGCCTTCGCAGCCAGCCTGGTAGCGTCCGGCCAGCTGAACTGCTTGTTTCGTCAGGGAAATATTTTCTTCGAAGGGAAGGTCTGATCCGTCAAACATCACCGATGTAAAACCCATCTCTAATGCTTCTTCTAGATATGACAGATCTTTTCCGTGATCCAGATGGACAACGACAGGTACCGCAGCTTTTTTTGCCATCAGCAGCATAACCGGACCAATCGTCTGCAGTGAGCTGATCGATTCGTGCAGCTGTGCATGACTGATGATAACCGGCACACCAAATTGCTCAGCTGTGCCGAGAACCGCCTGTACAGTCTCAAGATTCGGCGTGTTAAATGCACCAATCGCGCATGAACGGTCTTCTGCCCAGGTCAGTACATCAGTTAATGTTGTTATCATTTAAAACCCTCCCTATTGCTTGATTAAGTAGTCTATTGTCAATTGTTCTCACTTATATGGTCTTTGATCAGTATAATTCCGGTTCGCCGCATTTATCCGATCCGTCAGCCACTGATCGCTGTTCGACCCGCTTGCAGATGCAATCCTCCGTATCTGAGGTTATCCGGTCCAGATACGCTTTAAAATCGTCAATTGCTGGCTGATTCAAAGAATACCAGATCCGCATACCGTCTTTTCTGGCATCAACCAAATTGCATTTTGTCAGCACATTCAGATGATACGACAGTGTCGGCTGGGTAATGCAAAACGCCTGATTGATTTGGCAGGCACAACGTTCGCCGCACGACAACATTTCAACGATCAGCACCCGCGTTTCATCGGCCAGTGCTTTCAATATGATAACCGCTTCTTCTGCTTCAATCATCGCAATGGGTCCTTTCTTCTCCTGCTCCTTTAACAAATGTGCCATGGAATATCTCGATCTATTTTGGACTTACAGGCTTGTCAGACGAACAATCGGCATGCTTGTGGTCTACTGGTCGTTCGTCTGCAGTCTGTCTCCTGTTTTTTTGCTGTCTTTTATGATCATACATCAGTTGATCGACATGATGTAGGAAATCACTTAAGGATAACACTTCTTTCGACCGGTACAGGTCACTGCCGATTGCGATATCCAGAGAATACGGGAGTTCATTTTCCTGCCGATGTAATTCTTGGCGAATCCGGTCATGCATCGAGGCAAATTCATCGTCCGGTATGGGATTGATAAGACAAGCGAACTCATCACCACCAATCCGGTAACACGTGCCGGTTTCGCCGATTCCTCCGATGATCGATTCATAGCAGAGACGGATTGCCTGATCTCCTGCCCGATGCCCGTAGACATCATTGATTGCTTTGAGGTTGTTGATATCCATCATCACCAGGCGAAAGTCTTTTTCTCCAGCGTTATGCATCAGGTTTTCAATGTCGCGCTCAAAAGCCAGCCGATTTTTCGCACCGGTCTGGATGTCGTGGTAAGCGAGCCGGCTCAGCAACGCTGCCTCTTTTTCCTGATCCAGAAGCCGGCTGACAGCACGCACAGAGCTGACGGAGAGCAGCATGAAGAAAACAACGATTCCTATTCTTCCGTATTGTGATGTTCTGTCGTAATTCGCATTTAGAAAATTGAAGACTTCCAGCACGACCGTAATCGCCAAAACACTGGCAGCCAGAAAGAACTGACGGACTGATTGATTCTTATGCTTGACGGTTTCATAGACAAGACAGGCGACAACAGTCACAATTGTCAGCAGAATTAAGGCGTTGGTTCCAATGGCAGACTGGATAAAAGTTGCCACGCCCGAAAGTTGAAGAACAAGAATGATTCCCGTATAGACCAGAAACATCACTGCAAGGATTTTTAGGTACCTGGAAAACCGTTCCAGCACTGCTGCCCTTAAATATAAGAGAAACGGTACAGGCATTAAGGCGATTGCCAGATAACTGACAGCAGCAAGCCAGAATCGGTTACCAGTCAGCAGTTGCATCAACTTGGCTTCAGAAAACAACCAGATAGCAATAAGGATCGCAAATAAGCCCAGATAAAAAAGACGTTTATCATGAAACTGGCGGATAAAGAAAGTTGATGACATGGATAAAATACCAAATCCGATTAAAAAGATAACAATGAGAATGGTGAACTGATTTTCTTCGATCTGACGTTTCATCAACGCATCACCTGTACCGATCGACACAGGATTGATCAGTCCTGAAAAACTGGATTCAGATGATGAAAGCTGTAGTGTCAGAACACGTCCCTGCAGATCAGATGGAAGCGGAATAAAGTACCAGACGCTGGCTTCCGGTACCGTTAGTCTGGAGGAATCCGGTTTTTGTGATAAAAACAAAAGGCTATTGTCAAGCAGCACCCGAACCGTCTGCATGGAAGCTCGAATGCGCAGCATCTGACCATCCGGATAATTTTGATCGAACGTATACGCTGCTTCATACACATCGTGGACCGGGACATCAAGATTCGCCGGAAGATATAGCGTCTGTATCTGTCCGTCTGCCGTTGTAACTGTCCAGGGGCCATCTAAATCGACAAGGGTCGCCTGTCCAAGCTTGAGATTCTCGGACGGAACCAGCCATGAAAGACAAAGGATAAGAAGCAGCACGGCAACAGCAAATACGTACGGATTGATACGCAGCAGTGAAGCGCGATTGAATCTGATTCTTCTGCCTTCGACATTGGATTCCGACATATAATCGAATCATCTCCTGTTTTAAATGCAATCATCTTTGACAATCAGGATCAGCTTCGCAGCCGACCCTACAAACAGGTTAATTGTACCACGCACACGCTTTTTAATTAATCAAAATGCACCTTAATTTTGAATCATAAACAGCAGACAAAACAGATTTCTTTAGTGGTATGATATAAATGTGTTTTTGTGACCGTTTCAAAAAACAGCGGTACGCTGTTTGAACAGACAAATCATCATCAATCGCTCCGGGCTGGAGTGGTGAATGGAGGTATCGATACAATCATGAAACAACCGGAAGACTTACGCTACAAATCAGTCGACCTGCCCTATTACCAGACAACCATATCCCCGTTGCTGCCAGATACGATTCTCGATTTCCATGCACACGCCTGGGAGGCTGACCAATGGCTGACACCGCCCGGCGTATCCAATACTGATCATATTGATTCAGGATCGCTTGGCATGCATCCGGCTGCCCGTTATATGTCAACGCAGTTGACGTACAGCGTGGATCAGCTGCTGGCAGATGGAAAGCGGATCTTCCCTGACAAAACGTATCAGGCTGTTTTTTTTGGTCAACCGACACCTGCTATTGATCTGGCTAAAACCAATCGATCAATTGCTGAGCAGGCAAGAACCGGTCAGCTGTTTCCCTTGCGGGTGACAGGCAAGGATCAGGTATCTCAGGAGCAGCTCAGGCAGGAACTTCTGTCAGGAAAATTTTTCGGATATAAGGTTTTTCTGGATTGGATCGGCAACGATTACGGCCATATCCAGATTGAAGATATGATTGGTTCACAGGAAATGCAGCTGGCAGATGAGTACCATTTGATCGTTCTGCTTCATGTACCCGGAGCCAGACGACTTGCAGATCCTGCGATCCAGCGGGGTGTTCAAATACTTGCACAACAGTACCCAAACGCGCAAATTGTACTGGCTCATTGCGGTCGTTGTTATCTTCCGGCAGAAATGAAAGAGGCAATCCATGCCATTCAGCCCCTGAACAACGTGTATCTGGATACATCCATGGTTATGGACAGCACCGTTCTTCAGATCGTCTTCAACCACATTGATTCCAGTCGCGTCCTGTTCGCGACCGATTTCCCGATTGCAGCCATGCGGGGACGGCGCGTTCGTGTCATGGATCACTGGGTTGATGTCGTGCTGGACGGTTACCCTGAAAGTGATTTCCGGGTCGCATCGGATCAAATACACGCCAGTTTCATGGCTTATGAGATCGTCCTGGCCATAACAACCGCCGCCGAAATGGCTGGCTTGAAGCCGGGAGCTGTTCGCGATATTTTTTATAATAACGGGATGCGGCTGCTGCATTCTGTTCAAATCGATTGATCATCGACTGTAACAAAACACCAAAGGAGATACTGCTATGCCGAAATTATTTAATCAAAATCTGAGTAAACGAGACATCCAAGCCCGTGTCGGCAATCTATCGCAAATTTGCGGTCCGAAATCATTCACGCTGGCAGACGGAAAATCAAAAGGCGTCGCTGCCACCGAAATCAGAACCGGAGGCGGATTGACGTATACGGTGTTGCCAGACCTTGGTATGGATATTGCCTGGGCAGAATATCAGGGTATCCCCATCGGCTTCATCAGCAAGTCGGGCATCAGTTCACCTGAGTACTACTGTCCCGAACGAAATACATGGGGCAGCGATTTCCATGGCGGTTTGTTAACAACCTGTGGATTAATGCAGGCAGGCGGCAGCTGTGTCTACAAAGGCCGCAAACATGGTACACATGGTGATGTGTCAAATACACCGGCCATAAATGCCGGAGCATTTCAGCACTGGGAAGGTGAACTATTGAAAATGGGTGTTCAGGGCACCGTTCGAAACGGGTTGCTTTATCGGGAAAATCTCGAGATGCATCGGACCATTACGTCAAAGCTTGGAGAAAACACACTGCATATTCACGACCAGATCGAAAACAACGGATTCGAGCGGCAACCGCTGATGACACTTTATCACATGAATTTCGGCTTCCCGCTGGTTGACCGCGATACCGTTCTCCTTGTTGACGCCATCAGCCAGAAACCATCTGCACAAACACCAGAAGATGCTGTCGTCGATTGCTGTAAAATGGGTGACCCCGAGCCCGGTGCCGGCGGTCTCGTTTTCTTTCATGATCTGAAACCGGATGCCTCCGGTCTCGTTCGTGCTGAGCTGTATAATCCGAAACTCGGCTGGGGTATTTTTATCGAATGGAACAAACAGGCGCTCTGGAATTTTGCAGAGTGGAAAAATTTGTCCTGCGGTGATTACGTCGTCGGTCTGGAACCCTGCAATAACTATATCCTTGGTATTGCCGGCGAGGAAGAAAACGGAACACTTGAATATATCGAACCCGGTGAAACACGCACATTTGACGTGACCTTTGGGATAATCGAAGAACCTACCATCCAATAACTGAATTCAAAATCTGCATGACACTGTCTTCAGGTGACGATATCATTACCAAACAAGTTTTTAGAAAAGCCGGCATCGATCCTCATTCGATCGATGCCGGCGTATTGATATGTTGGCTAACATTTATCCTTTTTGCTTCACCTTACAGACGATCACCATAGTGCTCCAGTACATAATCGAGATCTTTGTCGCCCCGCCCGGAGCAATTGACCAGGATAGATCCGGAAGGCCGTTCACTCGCCAGCTTGATCGCATAAGCAACAGCATGGGCACTTTCCAATGCCGGGATAATACCTTCCAGACGCGACAATGTGAAGAAGGCATCGACCGCTTCTTCATCTGTTGCAGTCGTGTATCTGACGCGGCCAAGATCTCTCAGGTAGGCATGCTCAGGTCCAACGGACGGATAATCCAGACCGCTTGCAATCGAATAGACCGGTGATGGTTCACCTTTTTCATCCTGAAGCATGATGGAGCGGAATCCATGCATGATCCCCTCAGAACCATACGTAAGACTGGCTGCATGTTGTCCGACTTCTGTCCCGGCACCGAGCGGTTCAACGCCGATCAGCTCGACAGGATCATTGAGAAACGGCGTCAGAATGCCTGCCGCATTTGAACCGCCGCCTACGCAGGCAACGATCGTATCTGGCAGATTTCCGGTCATTTCCTGAAACTGTTCTCGTGCTTCTATCCCGACCACCGACTGGAAGTCTCTGACCATCAGCGGGAACGGATGCGGACCGACCACAGATCCGATACAGTAAATCGATTCTTCGTATTCGTTCAAATAACCTTCGAAAGCAGCATCAACAGCTTCTTTCAGTGTTTTCAATCCGTGAGAAACAGGTATGACGCGCGCACCCAGCAATTTCATCCGTGCAACGTTGGGTGCTTGTTTGGCAATATCCACCTCACCCATGTACACATCACATTTTAAGCCAAAGAAGGCAGCCGCCGTCGCCAGCGCAACACCATGCTGGCCAGCGCCTGTTTCCGCGATAATTTTCTTCTTGCCCATATACTTGGCCAGCAGGCCTTCACCCATGCAGTGATTGAGCTTATGGGCACCCGTATGATTCAGATCTTCACGTTTAAGATAAATCTGACAGTTGCCGATCGACTGTGAAAGCCGTTCACAGTGATAGGTTGGTGTCGGCCGTCCCTGAAATTCTTTGCGGATACGCCGAAGTTCGCTGATGAACTTCGAACTTTGGCAGATCGTCTGATAGGCTGTGTAGATATTTTCGAACTCCTTGACCAGCTGCGGTGGTATAAATGCACCGCCGTATGTCCCAAAATAACCATCTTGAGTCGGTGTGTTTTTCCGGTAGACTGCGAAATCGACATCCTTCATCAACATTTTCCCATTTCTCCTTTCAAAAAAAGCTCCTGTCCCTAACAAGGGACAGGAGCTGGTCCTGCGGTACCACCCAATTGCCTCTGTACACCAAGCACAGTAAGCCACTCTTTCACACAGTAAACTGTGCGCTTCCTGGATAACGGGTGAAGCTCCCGTCAGCTACTACTTGCTGCTCACAGTGAGCGCTTTCGCTCTGCCTTCTCAAGTCCATTCAATTCTGCTTATCCTGCTGCATTCACACCATCGGCAGCTCTCTGTCAGGTGTCAGCGGAATCTACTCTTCTTGATCATCAGTTTTTCAATATTGAGATTAAGATAACCTCTTTTTTTGAATTCGTCAAGCATTTTTCACCAAACACGCATCGATGGGCAGCGAACGAAGCGGCGAATGACAGAAAACAAATCAAACATATCCTTGCTTCATTAAGCTAAACTACTCAAGATTAGCATGCAGTTGTGACAATCTCGAAAAATCGATATGCAGCCGTTCGCCAAGTCGGATGATCAGGCAATCCAGAAAGATCAA
>LSQX01001913.1_pt3 | contig 22549 bp, 19 predicted proteins | sample 654561 | NCBI WGS metagenome assembly LSQX01 (sample SAMN04489861, study PRJNA283612) | anaerobic digester metagenome | isolation source: 4 biogas reactors fed with cattle manure at either 37C or 55C with and... | place: Denmark: Kongens Lyngby | collected 2014
CACGCTTACTCCACCCGCTTAATCTATTTTCGTGTAATTCGCGTGCATTCGCGGCTCCCCTTTCGCGCTTTTCGCGGTTTCAATAACACCATCCAATCGCGCCCATTCGTCCATTCGCGGTTCCATTTCCCCGTGCCTCCGTGCCTCCGTGCCTCCGTGAGAGATCACCAGTTGCTTTCGACAAAGGCGACAAAGTCACCACAAAGCTCGCGACAAAGTTGATGAAAGCCCTGAAAGGGCGCAATATACCAGCCCAGGGCAACGCCCTGGGGAAAGGTCGCAAAACAGACGAGCCCTGAAGGGGCGGCATATAGTCATGGAAGAAGGCGCCCATCCGCTGCTGATAGGTCGGGCTTTCAGCCCTTGTTTTCCTTTGCCGTTGGTTTCCTAGGGCTTCACCCTAGGCTGGGATAGGACGCGCCGTTGGCGCTTTATCTCCACAGGGCATTGATGGCCGAGACGGTGTGGCGTACCAGCAGGTCGCCGCCGGCGTGGCCGGTGATGCCGCTGGAGATGTAGGCGGAGTAGTGGCCGCCGTGCTCGGCCTTCCTCGTGGGCAGGTAGCCGTCGGAACCGCAGGCCAGTTGGACGATGAAGGTCTGGGCCGCGTGGCTGCGCGCCTTGATCTGGTTGCCGTAGTCGAGGAACAGCTCGAAGGGATTGGTAGCAATCACGATGTCGCCGAAGCGGATTATATGCGTCTCGACGGGGTGCAGGTCGTGGTCGTGCTGGTATTCGTAACGGGCGATGGTGCCGGCATGCACGTGCATGCGGGCGTTGTCGTAGAAGTCGCCGGAGCGGTTCGGCTCATTCATGTAGCGTTCGAGCGCCAGGCGGGCCTCGTTATACTCGGCGGGCGTCACGCGGCGTATCGGCAGTTGAAGCGTCGTTACCTGATGCTTCAGAGTGGGGTCGTCGCAGATGCTGGCGGCCGCCTCGTCCAGTACCGCGAGGATCTCGCTGGCTATGCGCTGACCGGCCTTGCGCTTGCCGGCCAGATCGAACATCGAGGGATCGGCACGGCGGCGGATCGGGTTCGTGCGGACGATGTTGGGGTCGTTGACCGGCGATTCGGGCTCGACCCAGCGCACCATGTCGACGGGGCACTGGTCGCCGGCCGCGCTGCAGAGCCCCACGACGAATAGCGAGTCGCCCAGTTGCCTGCGCAGCCGGGTCTTGACTTCGCCCCAGTAGTCGGATGAGACGAAGAGGCGGTGCTGCACGCACTGGGCCGGGCAGGCGATGTTGGCGACCACGCCGATGGGGTGCTGCTGGTCGTCGAAGATGTACATCAGCTCGATGCCCGAGTCGTTGCCGCCCTCGAGGTGCTCGAAGGTGGCCTGGTTGGTGTCGCCCCACATCGCGGCGGAGCCGTCGCTGAAGACGACACGCCGGCAGAGGCCGACTGCGGCGCGCCCGAAACCGAAGCCGACTTGCGCCGGACGCCTGTTCTGCCAGGCGTCCCGGACGACAGTCGTGAGCTTTTCGACCAGGAAGTCGAAGGCTGCCCGCGGCGTCATCACGTCGTCCGGCATGCTCTGCGCCGCATCCGGCGGCGGCTCCGGCAGGTAGCGGCGCAGTACCGCGAGCGAACTGATGACCGACTCGCGGTGGTAGAGGAGCGAGGTGTGGGTGTGGGTGGCGCAGAGGATGACCTTGCCGGCGTCGAGGTCTGCCACGGTCTTCCGCAACTGCCTGCGAACCTCCTCCTGCAGGGCGCTGCTCACCCCGACCAGATCGCACGAGCAGATGACAAACTGGTCCCCGTTGGCGGTGACGGCCATGGCCGTCGCGGTCACCGGCGTCTCCACCGATTCGGAGATGCGCGGGGCAAACTGGCCCGAGAGGCCCACGCGCTGGTCAGGCGTAAGGCTGATTTCGGCGAAACCGACAAGTAGATTGTTGTTCATGGGGTTCCTTGTAATAGTAATACTTGCGAGACATTATGCCTGCGCATCCATGTAGTGTCAATAATGCTTAATCGGTCGCCCCGTCTTTAGCTTTAGCTTTCGACAAAGCGTAGGGATAAAGCGTGGAGACGAAGCGTAGCCGACAAAGCGTGGGGACAAAGCGTGGGGACAAGGTGTGGGGACAAGGTGTGGGGACAAGATGTGGGAGACAAGGTGTGTCACTGATCCAACTGCCTACTGCTACTGCCGCCGTCCTGCGGGGGCGGCGGCCTGAACCCTGCCCCCTGACCTCCCGAAATTATTCACGCGCGGGGGTTGCGTTTCGGCGGACAGCATGGCACAATAGAGACGCTGGCACTATTAGGGTGTCGGCACTAACATGAGGTGATGCGATGACTACTTGGATGAAGCGCCTGGCTGGAACCGGGATCATGATGCTGGCTTTGCTGACGGCTGGAACGGCTGTGGCCGGGCCGAAGTGGAAGAATCTCGGCGATTACAACACCGGTGGCGGCGCGAAGGAGATCGCGGTCAACCGCGAGGTCTCCGAGATCGCCATTGATGTCAAGGAGGGGCGGGTGATCATCAACACGCTGGTGGTGCGCGAGGGCGGCAAGAAGACGCCGATCACCGTGGCTAAGGAGATGAACAAGGGCGACAAGACCCACTTCATCAAGCTGGACGGTAAGCGCCATGTCACCGGCTTCCGCGTTAGCGACGGTGGGCAGGGACGCTACCGCATCTCGGTCAAATAGGCCGCAAGGCCGGGGGAACGGGTGCAGACAAACTATCCGATCGGGCGCATCGTAGCTGGTGATGCCGAGGCGGCAAAACGCAGCTACGAGCGCTTCGCGGCGCAGCAGATAGATGACATCCGGCTAACGGATGGCGACGAGGTCGGCTTTTCCGACCGCCAGACGACGGTGGCCGCGCCCAGCGTCGTGAGGGGGCCGGGAACCTTCTACCGCCGTGCCGAGCGTACACTAACCTTCAACCCGAGTCTGGAGCCGGGCTGGTGGATCAAGCGTACCGACCTGCCGGAGCAACTGCCGATCCTGGTCTCGACACGCAACGTCTGGACGGCCCAGCGCAACATCGTTCTGCGCAGCGGCTCGCCGCACAATTACCTGCGCATGGTCGAGCACATCGTGGCCCTGCGCATGGGGTGCGGTATCGACAACCTGATGATCGAGACCGACTCCGGCGATCCGCCGCTCTTCGATCGCGGCAGCCTTGATCTGGTGGAGGCACTCTCGGCCTCGGGGGTGCGGGAACTCGACGAGCCCGCGGTCTATGTGACCGTCAAGGAGCCGGTGACCATCACGGGCGACCGTGGCGACTTTGTGACCCTGCTGCCGGCAGAGCAATACCAGCGCAAGCTGCGCGTTGACTGTGCCGTGGACTTCCCCACGGCGATCGGCCGGCAGCGTATCATCTTCGACGTCAACCGTGAGAACTTCCGCCACGGTGCCGCCGCGCGCACGAATGCCACGCGGCGGCAGTTGATCCTTACCCACACGATAGGGCTGTTGTTCGCCGATACGCGCAACCTGGGCTACACGACCAGAAACATCCTGATCCACGGGCGCAAACGCTACTTCAACACCCCGTTGCTGCTCCATAATGGACGTTCGCTCGAGGCCGTCTGGCACCGGGCGACGCTTGACCTGCTGGCGGCGATCGCCCTGATCGACATGGGACGCTTCGTCGGCACGGCGGTCTCCTACCGGGCAGGACACCTGCTCGACACGCGTCTGACGACGCTGCTATATCTGCACGACCTACTAGAGATTGTCCGCTAGGACAGCCATGTGACCCTGCAGCTCCAGCTCGACCGTCTGGGACGCCGCCTGAAGCGCTGGCGCGTGGCGCGGTCTTTTCTGCGCTGGCTGTCCCTCACGCTTGGTCTCTGGCTTCTCTGGTTCTGGCTCGACAACCTGCTGCGTCTGCCGGCCGGCATCCGGCTGGCGATGCTGGGCGTCGGGCTGGCCGTGCCGGTCTGGCGGGCCTTGCAGGAGTGGCTGCGTCCGGCCTGCCGCCCCGTTTCGCCAGCACGTACGGCGCGCGAGATCGAGAACCGCTGCGGCATCCGCGACAACACGCTGATCAACGCCTGCTGCTTCGAGCAGACCCCGCCGGAGGGGGCTGCGGGCGCCTTCGCCTGGCGCGCGCGCAAGGTTGGCCTGGCCTGCGCGGCCAACATCCATCCCGAACAGCTTTTCGACCGCCGCGCCTTGCGGCGTGCCGGTGCCGTGGCAAGCGTGGGCCTGCTGATCTGGGGTGCCTACGTGCTTCTCTTGTCGCGTCATGCCGGCAACGCCTTTGCGCGCCTGATCATGCCACTGGCCGACATCCCGCCGGTCACCTCGGTGACGGTCTCGCTTTCGCCCAGCCGTACCGTCACACTCTGGGCCGGAGATTCACTGGTGGTCACGGCACAACTGCGCGCCGTGACGGGGCGTCTGGAGAGCTTCAATGAATCCCCTGTGCTGCGGCAGACGCAGCGCGAGGGGCTGCGCGAGGCGTCGGTCGATCTGCCGATGGCGGCGGTTCCCGGGGCACCCGGCTGCCATGTGCGGCGTTTCGAGGCGGTACGCGAGCCCTTCACCTGCAACGCGCAGTTCGGCGACACGTGGTCGCGCACCCTCACGGTACAGGTGCGCCATCCGCCGCGCATCACGGCCTCGGCCTTCGAGCTCATTCCGCCGTCCTATGCCGGTACCGGCACGACGATGCAGGCCGGCGCGCCCATGCCGTTGCGGGTGCTGGCCGGCAGCCGTGCGCGGGTTAGCGTGACGCTCGACCGCGCCCCGCAGTGCCTGCTCTGGCGGCAGGGCGGCGCGCAGCATGCACTGGCGCAGGCCGGCACAGGCGAATGGCAGGCGGAGGTGGCGCTGGAGCAGGGCGGCGACTATCTGCTGATGGCGGGCGGGGGGAGTGAGGCGGAGACGCGTCCGGTCGCGCGCGGCGAGGTGGTGCTGCTGCCCGACCGTACACCGGAGGTGGCGCTGGTCGCGGCATCGCGCAACCAGCGGGTCTGGAGCGGCGCGAAGCTGGCGCTGCCGGTCGAGGCCGGGGACGACTTTGGTCTGCAGGCGGTATGGGTGACGGCGGCGCCGGTCGCGGCGCCACCGGAGCGGGCGGAGGTGTTGGCGCGCTGGCCCTATGCCGGGCCGCCGGGACGGCAGGGCAGTGTGCGCGAGCGCCTGGAGCTGACGCTCGATCCGGCGCGCTTCCGCCCCGGCGAGAGCTACCGCCTCGAGGCGCGCGCGCGCGACTGGAATCCAGACGGTACGGTCGCGGTCTCGGCACCGCTCGTGATCCGCATACGGCAGCCCGAAGAGGCCGCGGAACAGCTCGAGGGGGCGGCACAGGAGGCGGCCCGTGCGCTGGAGCAGGCGGTGGCCGAGCAACGGCGTGCGCTGGGACTGACGCGCAACCTCGAGGTGCATCTGGACGAGGCACTGTCACGCCGGCACATCGGTGCGCACCGCGAAAGCATCGCCAAGGCGCAGGAGTCGGCACGCAAGCATGGCCGCAGCGCTGTCGCAGCCCTCGAAAAGGCCGCCGCGCCGGAGGCTACCCGCGCGCGGCTGTCGCTGCTGGTGGAGCAGGAGATGGGGCTGGCGCTGGAGCGCATCACGGCGCTCGAACCGCCTGCGGAGACCTCCGCAGCGATGCAGCCGCGCGTCGCGCGTCTGGCCGGGCACCAGAACTACATTCTCAACGAGCTGCTCTCCCTGCTGGGCCGGCTTGCGGCCCAGGCGCGTCTGGCGCAGGAGCGCGACGGCGGCGCTACCGCCCCGCCGATGGCGACGGATGCCGACCGCGCCCGCGACCTGCAGGAGTTCCTCAAGGATTTCGCGGCGGTGCAGAAACGCATTGTCGAGCAGACCCGCTCGCTGCTCGAGCGCGGGCCGGAGGATCTGACCGAGGAAGAACTCGAGATACTCGGCCAGTTGGCGCGCGAGGAGGGCAAGTGGGCCGCGCTGCTGCGCGATCGCCTCGACGATCTGGCCAAGAACCCGCTGCAGGACTTCGCCGATGGTTCGATGGCCGAGGCCTTCAACGAGGTCTGGCAGGATGTGCAGAAGGCGGCCGAGTCGCTCTACGCCAGAAAAATCGAGATGGCCGTGCCGCAGGAGCAGGGCGGACTCGAGAACGCCGAGGAGCTGATCCACAATCTGGAGCGCTGGCTGACGGACAAGCCCGACTATATCAAGTGGCTCATGGAGGAGCCGCCCACCCTGCCGGACGCCCCGCTGGCGGAGCTGCCGCGCGAGCTCGAGGATATTGCCGGGGAACTGCTGGACGAGGAGTCGGCCATGACCGAGGATGTCGAGGACGTCACCAGCGGCTGGATCGACTCGCTCGACAAGGGGGCGGGGTGGGACGCCATGGACGGGCCGATCTCTAGCATGGGCGCCAAGGGCGTGACCGGCAACCAGTTGCCGAACCAGCATGAGATCGGCGGACGCTCCGGCGAGGGGCGCACGGGACGCAGCCAGGGTCAGATGGTCGAGGGCACCGCGGTCGGCAAGGAGGGGCGCCAGACGCCGTCGCGGGTGACGCCGACGCCCTTCGAGACGGGCGCGGTTGACGATCAATCCACCGCGTCCCCCGGCGGCGCGACCGGCGGCGGCAAGCTCGCCGGCTTTGCCGAGCAGGGCCTGCGCGGTCCGGCTCCGCCACCCCGGCGGGAGCAGATGAAGCGCCTGGCCGGACGCCAGACCGAGATCCGCCAGCAGGCCGAGCGGCTCAATCTGCATCTGCGCGCGCATGGCGTACCGTCGGGCGATCTCGACGCGGCGATTGCCAACATGCGCGAACTCGAACGGCACGCAATCGAGGGACGCGGTGCCGAAATCCGGCGTGCCTTCGATGCCACGCTGGAGTCGATGCGCAGCACACGTGCGACGATAGCGGCCGAGGCGGCGACGCGCCGCGAGCGCGGTGCGCTGCCGCGGGATAAGGCCGAGGCGCTCTGGTCGGGTTTGCGTGCCGACGTGCCGCCGGGCTACGAGGAGATCGTGGCGGCCTACTACCGCCGCCTGGCCGGGGCAGGGGAAGGGGGGAGAAGTGAGACGCGGGAGTAGCGGCGTATGTGGCATTCTTGCCCTGTTGCTGACGGGCGCGGCGGCGCTCGGGGCCTCCACCAATCTGGTGGTCAACGGCAGTTTTGAGGCTGCCGACCCTGCCGATCCGCGCCGACCGCTGGGGTGGGCGCTGCCCGACGGGCTGGGGGTGCGCTGGGAGCCCGGGGGTGCCGGCGGGCGCGCCATCTGGATGGATACCAGCATCAGCGAGGTGGAGATGGTGCGCCGGTGGCGCGAGACCGGGCTCACCAATACCTGGAACATTCCCAAGCCCGCCGACAACGCCATCGCCGATACCTACGGGCTCAGCTACTACTCGGAGCCCTTTCCCGTGGTCTCCGGACAGGTCTACCGCGTGCGCTGCGACATCCGCGGCAAGGGTGGCGTGAAGGTCTGGGTGCGCGGCTATGGCCACTACCGCGGACGCTGGACGCGCCGTTACGAGGCCGTCCTCAACGCGCAGGGAAGCGCGGACGGCTGGACGCACAACACACTCGAGTTCAACCCCACCAGGCGGCGTCCCGATGTGACCGAGATGCGCGTCATGCTCTACGCCTACTATCCACCCGCACGCTACGGCTTCGACAACGTGGTTGTCGAGCCGGTAGTGGAGGATGAGGGGGAGGCGGCGCAGGAACAGGGGAAGTAGTGAGTGGTGGGTGGTGAGTGGTGAGTGGTAAGTATAACGCAGAGATGCAGAGACGCGGAGACGCGTGATTTTGGGATTTTAGACTGCCGCGCGGCTGCGCCGCGAGAAAACCATGGAGTAACTGTGACAGAATGTCCAAGTTATAGGCAAGATTTGTGATTTGTGATTGGGAGGGGGCTGCGCGCGGGAGCAGGCGCGATGCTGTGGCTGCGACTGGTTTTTAGCTAACGGATGACGCGGATGTCCTGCTTCGCAGGCGCATGTGTCGCGGAAGGCTGCGCGCGGAAGCAGGCGCGGGTCTGGGGCTGCGACTGTTATTTTGACAGGATGACAGGATTTCAGGATGTTTTGGCGGGGGGGGGGATTGCTGGGGGAGAGCGCTGGTTTTGGTGCGTGGGTGAGGGGGAAGAGGGGTGAGTTCCGTGCGGAATCATGCGCGATGCGGAGGCTGCGACTGGTTTTTCAGCTACGGATGACGCGGATTTGTGCGGACGGGTCATTAGTGCGAAGCATTCACTTGATTAAACCCCGCACTAAATTCCGCGTTTCACTTCTCTTCCCTGATATAGGCAGCATGTGTTTCCGCTACTTCCAAGACGTCATTCGTGCCATCCCGGTGATCGACCTTCCCCGCATAAAGATCCCCGATGGGAAAACACAGTTCATGGTCGCCCCAGACCAGATTGCCGTAAGCCAGTGTAAAGGCGCGAAACAGGCTCTCATCGCAATACTTGGCAATGTCGGGATGCAGCGCGGCACGCAAGAATGATTTGAAATCCACCGTTGTGACATGTCCATCACTGAAAGTCAGGCACAACCTATACCCGCCAAGGTAATCGGCACGCACAATGTCAACGGCAATCCCGGGTGACAGGCTCATGGCAGTCTCCGTTCAATTATCTCGGGGGCCACATGCTTGTGCAGCACGAAGAAATCCACCCACTTCCGCACGATATCATCCTGGAAGTGTGCCACCAGTTTCCGAAAATCACGATCCTGGGGAACATCCAACGGCTTGCGTCCTTTGACGGGGGAAAAACGCAACTCGATAACTTTGCCGTTTTGGATGACAAGTTCCGCCCGCGACTCCCTGTCTCGGTAAACGCCATGAACGTGTATCGGCTCGTGCTCGTTCGAGTAGAACCGGACGATCAATCCAAAATATTCGAATAGTTTCGGCATTCGCCAATAGTTTACGAAAAAGGAACTACGTCAGGCAAGCGCGAATCGGCTGCCATCGGCTGCGGAGTGATTCGACAGATTCGATTATCCCGATTGATTCGATTCGCCCGACATTAATTCCCGGATTTCTTGCGAAATCCCTCGCCGGGCGCACGTGGCACGGGCATCCTGCCCGTGGTTCGTCCATGGCGGGATGCCCATGCCACGAGGGATGTGCAGGAGCCGCTCAAGGGCTAGTGCGATGCACCCACTTGAACCCATTCTTAATCCCACTCTGAAACGGCACACCTACTCCACCCGCTTACTCGTTAGCGTCCAAATCCGATGTTGAGTTTTCAATTGGTAATGTGTACCATTCTTGACATGAGAAAGCCTGCCATCGACTGTGTTGCACAAGAGTGCACGGGTGCTGGGTATGAGAGACTCCGGATGATTGATCTGTTCGCGGGGGCGGGCGGGTTATCCGAGGGGCTTCAGTAGCGGCAACTTATGTCCGTTGAAGAATCCAGAGCGGCAGATAATGCCTCCGCGTCCACCGATGCCCGGTGGCAGGCTGCCGGGGAGTGCCTGGGTCCGCAGGGACTCCTTAGCGTCATCATGCCGGCCTACCGTCTCGAGAAGGTCATCGGGGCGAACCTGGAGCAGGTGCGGACGCTCCTCGATGGGCACATCCCTTTCGAGATCGTCGTGGTCGACGACGGCAGCGGCGACGGTACGGCGGACGCGATCGAGGCTATGCGGGTGCGCTATCCCGCCACGATCCGTCCCGTGATCCTCAAGGAGAACGGCGGCAAGGGCGCTGCGCTGCGCGAGGGTTTCCATGCTAGCCGCGGCACGCATGTGCTGCTGCTCGATGGGGATCTCGATCTGGCGCCGGACATGGTCGTGCGCTTCTTCGAGATCATGCTCCGTGATGATGCCGATATCGTCATCGGCTCCAAGCGCCATCCCGAATCGGAGATCGACTATCCCCTGCGGCGGCGCATCGCCAGCCGTGTCTATTTCGGCATTGTACGCCTGCTGGTAGGACTGCCGGTCACGGACACCCAGACGGGTATGAAGCTCTTCCGGCGCGAGGCGCTGCAGTGGTCCTTCGACCGCATGTTGGTCAAGCGCTACGCCTTCGACCTCGAACTGCTGGCCATCGCCCACGGTCACGGCTACCGCGTGAGCGAGGCGCCGATCCGCATGGACTACGGCGACAAGGTGGGTGCCCTCACCTGGGCCAACGTGCGTACCGTGATGACCGACACGCTGGCCATCTTCTACCGCCTGCGTCTGATCCGCTACTACCAGAACGTCGAGGTCGGCACGGTTCCGGATCCGCCGCCGGGAGTGTCGGTGGTCATAGCCTGTCCGGCGCCCTCGGACTTTCTGGACGAGGCGCTGGCGGGGATCGCGGCGCAGACGATTCCGCCCCTCGAGGTGATCGTGCTGCCCGATGCCGACGTGGCGACACCGCTGACGGCCGGCGCGGTTCCGGTACGGGTGCATCCCACCGGACACATCCGGCCGGCCGAGAAGCGCAATCTGGGCATCGAGCTGGCTCAGGGTGAGATCGTCGCCTTTCTGGATGACGATGCCTATCCCGCACCCGACTGGCTGGAGCAGGCGCTGAAGTACTTCAAGCGGCCCGAAGTGGCGTCGGTCGGCGGGCCGGCCCTCACGCCGCCGCACGATCCCTGGCGTGCGCAGATCGGCGGACGCGTCTATGCCAACCCGCTTGTCTCGGGCGGCTATGCCTACCGCTACCACTCCGAACGGGTACGCCGTGTCGACGACCTGCCGAGCTGCAACCTGCTCGTGCGCACCAGCGTGCTCCGCGAGCTGGGCGGGTTCAACACGCGCTACTGGCCCGGCGAGGACACCATCCTGTGTTCCGACATCGTGCATCGTCTGGGCTACCAGATGTTCTACGATCCCTGGGCGGTAGTCTACCACCACCGGCGTCCGCTCTTCGGCCCCCACCTGCGGCAGATAGGACGCTACGCGCTGCACCGCGGCTTTTTCGCCCGGCGCTTCCCCGAGACCTCGCGCCGCATCAGCTACATGCTGCCCTCGCTGCTGGTGCTCGGCATCGCCTTCGGCTGGCTGGCGGGGCTGATACACCCCGTGCTGGGCTACCTCTATCTTGGCACGGTTTCCGCTTATATGCTGATAACATTCCTGGGCGCGTTCAATCGCCGTCCCGCGACCTGGTTCATGACCTGGGCGGGAATCGTGGCTACTCACATGGTTTACGGTATCCGTTTCCTGCAGGGAATCTGTTCGCGGAGAATGCCGTGCGAAACCGCCCGCTTCGATCATCCTTCGGAAACGGTGAAAGCTACATGAAACACTCCTGTCTAATCTGGCTTTGTCTGGCGGTGCCGCTGCTGGCCGCTCCGCCTCGGCTGGTTATCGAGGCCGAATCGGCCGTCGAGACCGAGGCGCCGATGGTCGTGGTCACCGCGGAGCAGGTGCCGGCGGGCTCTGCTTTTGTGCCGGGCGCCTCGGGCGACAGCTATCTCGAGATTCCCGAAAAGGCCGGCAACCCGCCCAAACTGGAGAAGGGGTTTGCCCGCTTCGAGTTCGACCTGCCGGCAGATGGCGACTACATTCTCTGGGCGCGGGTCTGGTGGGAGGGAGAGTGCAGCAACTCCTTCACGGTGCAGATAGACGACCAGCCTGCATTCCTTTTCGGCGAGAATGCCACCTACCGCACCTGGCACTGGGTGAAGTACCCTGTGGCGCGGATCACACCGCCCCTGCGGCTCGAGAAGGGCCCGCATGTCCTGCGCGTTAGCAACCGCGAGGATGGTGTGCGGCTGGATCAGATCCTCCTCTCGCCAAACAAACGCTTCGTACCGGTCGGTATCGAGACGCCGACGACGACCGGGGGAGGGACGCCTTGAGGCGCACGCCGGGCATTATTGCTGGAAACCTGCTGCCGGGATTGATGCTGCTGATCCTGGCGGTCGCGCCGACGCAATGGAGCCTGCCGCTGCCCGGAAAATTTCACCTGACGCTCTCCGATCTGCTGCTGCTGGCCGCCGTGCCGGTAGGGCTGGTGGCGGGACTCCGCCTGCGGCACCTCTCCTTTGCCCACCTGCTCTTCCTTGGCTTTGCCGCTCTTTCGGCACTCTTCGCCCCGGACTCACGCGCGGCCGTCAAGGAGCTGATCCAGCTTGCGCTCTACTTCGGTGCCGGCACACTGCTGGCGGGATCCGCCTTGAAGTTCTCCGGGCAGCGCGGCCTGCTGATGGCTATCTGGACAGTGCTAGGCGTTGGCGCACTGATCGTCGGCCTTGCCCTGTGGCAATACTGGCGCGGGCCGTTCGACGATCCGCTGACGGTGCGCGGCTCCTTCGGCAACCGCAATGTTCTGGGCGGCTATCTGGCGCTGCTGCTGCCGCTGGCCTTTGGCCTGATGCTCTGGACGCGCTCGATTGCGCTGCGGCTGGGTCTCGGCCTGCTCGTGCTGGGCGGACTCTCCGTCTGCCTCTCGGGCGCCGCGCTGCTGGCCATCACGCTGGCGCTGCTGGCGCTCGCCGCGCGGCGCGGCGCGGCCTGGCTGGCGGGCGCCGGCCTGGTGCTGATGCTCGGCTTTACCCTGCTCATGCCGCTCATGCCGCGCGCCAACGATGCCGAGGCCTTCAACTCCATGGCTCTCTACGATGCCGCCGGCCAGCCTAATCGCCGCTACCCCGAATGGCAGGCGGCGACCGTGATGGCGCTGGAGCGCCCCTGGATCGGGATGGGACTCGGATGCTACCAGAAGCAGATCGGCCCCTTCTACGGCGTCGTGCCCAACGCCACGGGCCCCGCTGAACCAGACATCCAGAACCTCTATCTCGTGCTCGCCGCAAGTGCCGGGATTCCCGCCTGCATGGCCTTCCTGCTCATGCTCTGGGGCGGCATGTCCGACGCGGCGGGAAGGAACCCCAAGCCGAAGAGTGCGCGCGCCGAGGTGCTCCCGGGACTCGACGCCGGAATCGCCGGCGCGCTGGGCGCCTTCGCACTGTCCGCAGTCTGGCACCCGTTGCTGGTGCGCGGCCTCGGACTACCACTGGCGCTGCTACTGGCGGCAGCCCGTTACCGGAAGACTATTTATGAACCCACCTGTACCTCTTAAAAGACGCAAGAAGCCCGGCACGCGCGTCTTCAAGATCGAGACGGATAAAATCGCCAACCCGCTCATGCGCGTTGGCGTGGGACTGACGCGCGGGATCATCGAGCATACGCTCTGCTTCTCCGAACTCAACCGGCTCTACGAGGATACCACCGACCCGAACGGCGATACCTCGCTCTCGTTCGCACGCCGCGCGCTCCAGGCATGCAACGTGACTTGGGAGGTCCAGACCTCCGGCGACAACCCGGTTCCGGCAGAGGGGCCGGTGGTGCTGGTGGCAAACCACCCCTTCGGTGGTATCGAGGGCATGCTGCTGCTGGCCCTGATGGAGGATTACCGTGACGACTTCAAGGTCATGGCCAACTACATCCTCGCCATGATGCCGGATGCGCGTGACCACTTCATCTTTGTGGATCCCTTCGGCACCAAGCGCGCGGCCGCCGCCAATATCCGGCCGCTCAAGGAGTGCCTCTCCTGGCTGCGCCAGGGTCATGCACTGGGCATATTCCCCGCCGGCGAGGTCTCCAGTGTCGATCTCACCACGGGGAAGGTGCGCGATCCGGCCTGGAGCGCCTCCGTCGCCTCCATCGTGCGCCGTACGCAGGCGACCGTCGTGCCCGTCTTTTTCGACGGACAGAACGGCCCGCTCTTCAACATGATGGGGCTCATCCACCCGCGCCTCCGCACCATCATGCTCCCCAAGCAGTTGGTCAACAAGCAAGGCAGCAATCTCACCATACAGATCGGACAGGCCATTCCCTGGAAGGATATGGAGGAGTATGCCACTGACGAGCAGCTCATCCAGTATCTGCGCCTGCGCACCTACATTCTGGCCGAACGCAAGGATGCGCCGCGTGCGCCCAAGCTCATTCGTCTGCCACGCCTGCGCCGCTGCAAGCTCGAGGCGATCATTCCGCAAGGCGATGTGGAGACCATGGCACGCGAATTCGCGGCGCTGCCCGAGTCGCAGACGCTGCTGACTGCCGGCGAGATGCGCGTCTGCTACGCCCGCGCCCCGCAAATCCCCGCCATTCTTCAGGAGATCGGCCGGTTGCGCGAGATCACCTTCCGCGAAGTGGGCGAGGGGACAGGCAAGGCGATCGACCTCGACCGCTTCGATGACTACTATCTCCATCTCTTCGTCTGGAACACGGACAAGCGGGAGATCGTCGGCGCCTACCGTCTGGGACTCGCGGACGAGATCATGGCCGAGAAGGGTGTGAAGGGGCTCTACACCCATACCTGTTTCCGCTTCACCTCGCGCCTCATGGAGCAGTTGCAGCCTGCCATCGAGCTCGGCCGCTCGTTTGTGCGCCCCGAGTACCAGAAGGCCTTCCAGCCGCTGCTGCTGCTCTGGCGCGGTATCTGTGCGTATATCGTGCGGAATCCGCGCTACCATCACCTCTTCGGGCCGGTCAGCATCACCAACGAGTACCGCGACGCCTCGCGCAACCTGCTGCTGCGCTCGCTGCGCCTGACCAACTTCGAGCACGAGCTGGCCCGGCTGGTCAAGCCGCGCAAGCGGCCCCGCCGTCCGCGGCGCGCCGAATGGAACCTGCCCGACTTCCACCCCTACATCGACAATCTGGAACTCGTGACCAAGCTGATCCAGGAGATCGAGAGCGGTGAGAAGGGCATTCCCGTCCTGCTGCGCCAGTATCTGAAGATGGGCGGACGCCTGCTGGCATTCAACGTGGATCCAGCCTTTAACTTCGCCCTGGACGGTCTGATTTCGGTCAACCTGCTGAAGAGCGATCCCAGAATCCTGCGGCGCTACATGGGTGCCGACGAACTCGACGCCTACCTGCGCCTGCATGGTGTGCTGCCGGAGAGTGACGAGGCAGCGGGTGCGAAGAAGGCTGGAGAGGTGACACCATGATCGCGATGCTGCGGGGTATTCTCTTCGACAAGCAGCCCTCCAGCGTGATACTGGACGTCGGCGGCGTCGGCTACGAGGTCTTCATCCCCCTCAGCACCTACGACCGCCTGCCGGCCACGGGCAGCGAGTGCCGGCTTCTCATCAGCCACGTCGTGCGCGAGGACGACGAGCAGCTCTTCGGCTTTGCCACCGCCGAGGAGAAGCAGCTCTTCAATCTGCTGACGACCATCAGGGGCATCGGCCCCAAGCTGGCACTCTGCGTGCTGAGCGGTCTGACGGTCACCGAGTTCAAGCGCTGCGTGGCCGAGGGCGACATCAAGCGCCTCAGCACGGTACAGGGCATCGGACGCAAGACCGCCGAGCGCATGATCATGGAGTTGCGCGACAAGATCGACCCCGTCGAGGCCCTCTCTTTCCAGACTCCCGCCAACGCCCCTGCCGGCCACGAGACCGTTATCCGCGACACCCTGCTGGCGCTGGGCCAGCTCGGCTACGCCCAGGATGCCGCCCGCAAGATGCTGCAGGCGGCAGTCAAGGACGGTGCCGACACATCGAACTCCGAAGCCCTGCTCAAGCGCGTCCTGTCAGGGCGCTGACTTCACCTAGTGGTGGAAAACCGCCAAGGCGCCAAGAACGCCAAGGTGACTGATTTTAACGCTGAAACGCAGAGTCGCAGAGGGTGGGAAGCACTAATTTGCATGTACTCGGAAGTCATCAAGGGGATGCTCGCTGTGCCACTGCGGCAGGCGCCTGGCGGGTCCCTCGATGCGTACCAGGGGCGGATTGCGCCCGGCCAGTCTATTCACCGCGGCCCAGAGCGTGGTGTCGCCCCAGTACTGCGGCGGTTCTTCGGCAGCGCTGACGGCCTTGAAGATGGTAGTCGGCGTCGTGTGACCTTTGCGGATGGCTTCCAGCGCCATTTGCTCCAGCCTTCCCATGCCCGTCACGGGATCGGGCTGCGCCTGCAACCAGCGCGCCGCGGCTGACGGTACCCAGGGGATGGGCGTATCCGTACCGCGAGCCAGCGCGGCCATTAGTTCGGTACAGCCGGTGGCGAAGGCGTGGTCGGCCTTCGCGGCGTAGCGGAACTGCTCGTCGGTGACTACCCGCCGACTACCGTAGCAACCGGCAAGTTGTGCCACACCGAGCTGCCCCAGACCATGATAGGGCTCGATGCCGGGAAAGGCAGCGATGCAGATAAGCTCCACCGGACTCGCGTTCGTCTCATGCAGGCAGGCCAGCAGGTGGACGAGCATGGATTGGTCGAAGAGACAGGCGTCGAACCATAGGACAACCGGCCGGCCGCGGGGGATCGCGGCGATCCTACCGTATTGGCGGCGCATTTCCGCCGCCACTTGCTGACGCGTCATGCCGCCATCGGTAGAGGCCTCGATGAATGCCGCCCGCGCCGCGATGATATCGTCATCCGGCCAGTTGGGACGGCGCGGGCCCTCGTAGAGCACATCGCGCCAGACCAGAATCTCGCCCGGCAGACCGGTTCGTGCCAGCTTGTCGCCCACGCTATCGCCGCTGGTGATGTGGAGGGGTGTAGTCATGGTGTTGATTCAATAATTTGATGCACTTTATCAGTATGGGAGGGGATGTCAACAGGAGAACGCTGATAATCGCGGTCTTGTGTTTCGAGACAAGAAGTTTATAATCAACACATCCTGTTTAGCTGTCATCGCGCCATACGGAGAGGTGTCGCCGTGATGTCGAGAAGTGATTACAACATCAAGCTGAAAGTTTATCTGGCATTGTTGCCAGATGTTTTCGTCCAAACCGATGCTTTCGACGGGCGCCACGCGTTGCGTGAGAAGTGTATCCTGAAGAGACTGTTGAAGGTATGGCAACTGGTTGCCGCCATGTTGCTAATGGTGACGATTGCGCATGCAGACTTGGATCCGCATCCGTCAACCTTACCCGGTTCCACTCTGGACGAAGTCTCCCATGTGGGGAAAGGGTGGTGCCATTCTGGTGATAACGATGCCTTGCGTACTTCCCTTTTGGATGTGGACGCCCTGAAAAGGCATTTCCGTGACATTTTCGCCTTCGTGACTGATGTGGCACGAATTGACGAGACAACCTGGGGCGATGCTTGTCAGTTCAGGGCGCATATGGGGCTGTCGGACGAACATATGAGTGCGGCGCTTGTCAAAGTATATCGGGAAGCGGCGGAAGGAAAACGCGGGTTGCCGGAAGGCAACAGGGATCTTCCCTGGCACGAAAGGTATCAGCACAAGGCGCTGGACTGGCTTGGGGTCTGTTCCGACCTGTCCGCGAGAGCCTTTTTGCTTGAGGTGGCAGAGAACAAGGCCGAGAAGACCTGCTTGCGCAAGGCTGCCCTCTTGTCCTACATCCGTGTGGCCAGTCCCGACGAGACCAAGCGGGCGCTAATTCGCTTTCTCATTGAAGACGAGCGCATGGATGCGGGGCAGCGTGCGGCTATTTACAAGGGAGCACAGGAGGTGTATGCCGAGTCCGGCGCCTTGAAACGGAGAGCCATTCGTTCCAGCCTCATCGTTGCTGCAGCCCGTGAGGAGACGCAGGGTGGTTTTGAGTGTGTTGACGGAATACTTGCCGGGTGGAGCGATATCTATCGCCGCTCCCACGAGCGCTTGGCGCTCTTGAAGCAACATGCCGGTGAAGCCGCGAAACAGCCACATGGGTATTTGACTAATGCCGTGTTTCATGTCAACACTAATCTTGTTGATTTGAAGGTGCGCGATTTGAATGGCTTTGGGGCTGTAAATGACTCCATGGACGACCAATCACGATCTTTTCTTCTGGATTTGGCAGCAGATCGAAAATATAGCTATGATCTGCGCGGAAGCATGCTGCGCCGATTTCTCGTCAATGCCGATGCCGAAGGAACCAAGGATACTTTGATGCGTTTTCTCATCGGCATGGATCGGGTGCAATATCCATATCCAGCCTATCGTGACGCCATGATGTTTGTTTTCGATAAGGCAGATGAGTTCAAACAACGGGCCATTCTTGCCACGCTTCAGGTCGTGGCGGCTCGTGAGGATAGAATTGGCGAGTTTCTGGCTCTCGACGACCTGTTGGTCAAGCGGAGCGACCGTTACCGTCGTTCGCGACAGAGGTTGCATCTTTTAGAGGGACATGCTCTCAGGATGCCGCATGATCAGGTGTATTTCGATAAGAAGTTGCTGTTGTTTGCCTTGGCTGATGCGCGAAAATTTTGGAGACGCACAGATGTGAGCATGTGCCTGGAGAATCTGAAGGCGCAGGATTTTGGCCAAGCGTTGTCCGCACAGGAAATCGCAAAATGGGGCGGCACGCTCAACACCGGCGCCATCAGTTTGGCCTCTTTGTATGAAAGCTCGTCTTCTGAATTACCAGAGTCACGTTCCAGAATTAGATGGTACGTGGTGCTTTCGGTGGCGGGAGTGGTGTCGGTTGCGCTGGTGTGCTGGAGGTTGCGGGTGCGGAGAAGGCGGAAGGCTGGAGTGTGACGGTAGTCGTCTGCGAGCCAAGGCGCAACATAACTACCGAGGCTCTTGTACCTCCCCCTTTTGCTTGCAGGCGAAGGTTGGACACGAGCCTTGCCTTATAGCCGCAAGCAGGTCGCGCGCGCAGCGGTCGACAACGCCGGTGCGCGCGGCAACGGTGGCGGCGGCGCGCGCGGCCAGCGCCTTACGCTCGTCGGGATTATCGAGCAGGCGGGCGAGCGCCGCCTGCAGCCCGTCGGCATCCTCTACCTGCAGCAGTGCCTGTGACTCCAGCAGATCGGCCATGACGGGACGGAAGTTCTGCGTGTGCGGGCCGACGATGGTCGGCACGCCGCAGAGGCACGGCTCGATCATGTTCTGTCCGCCCTTTTCGGGGCCGAGCGAGCGGCCCACGAAGACCAGCGTCGCCTGCGGGTAGAAGCCCATGATCTCGCCCGTGGTGTCGATCAGCAGGACATCACCGCTGGTGCAGGGTCGCCTGGGTTCCTCGCCGGAGTCGAGGCGGCTCTTGAGCACGGGGTTGAAGCCGGCCGCGCGGATATTGGCAACGACCGACTCGCGGCGCTCGAAGTGCCGCGGTACAAGCGCCAGGCGCAGGTCGGGATGGTCGGCGGACAACCTGCGGTAGATGGCGAGCAGCGCCTCTTCCTCGCCGGGCCAGGTGGAGCCGCCGAGCAGAAGCTGCCGCCCCGGGCCGAAGTCGAGCTCCTGCAGCAGGGCGGCGGCCATGCGCTCCTTCTCCGGGTTGCGGCGGGCCGCATCGTACTTGAAACTGCCGGTTACTTGAAGCTGTGCCGGATCCGCGCCGACGGAGACGAAGCGCCGGGCGTCGAGTTCCGACTGCACCATGAGGCGGTCGAAGCAGCGCAGCACGGGGCCGAACCAGTAGCGCAGACGGCGGTAGGTGGCGACTGTGGCGTCGGACATGCGTCCGTTGACCAGAAAGAGGGGAATGCCCTGGCGGGCGCAGAGGCGGATCCAGTTGGGCCACAGCTCGGTCTCGGCCAGCAGGAAGGCGCGCGGACGGATGGTGGCCAGGGCGCGCCGGATGTAGACGGGGATGTCGAGCGGGTTGTAGATCAGGGTGTCGTTTGGCTCCAGCAGCTTCTCCGCCTCGCGCCAGCCCGTCGAGCTGGTGGTGCTGAGGACGAAGTGCGTTTCGGGCGCGATCGCGCGCATGGCGCGCATCAACTGCCCGGCCACATAGACCTCGCCCACGCTGACGGCATGGATCCAGAGCGCGCCCGGGCGCATCCGCTCCAGCACCTCCGGCGCATAGCGTCCGAAGCGCTGCCGGAAGTGGGCGGCATAGCCGCCCCGCTTGCGCATCCGCAGCAGATAGTGGGGCAGGGCAATGGCGGCGGCGAGGCCGAAGAAAAGGTTGTAGATGATCCAGCGCACGTGGTGAGTCCGGTTCGCGTCCCGCTCATCCGGGACAACGGCTATTGAACCATGAACAGGCTGGTGTTTCAACTGCTTTCGTCCTCGTGCTCGCTAGAGATTGAACCGCCAAGACGCCAAGAGCGCCAAGAGGAACCACGAAAAAAAAGACACGCAGAGCGGGGTGTTTAACCGCAAAAGACGAAAACACGTGAAACTGGGAGTAAGCGGGTGGAGTAAGCGTTCCGTTTAAGTGTGCGAGTAAGTGTAAGAGTAAGTGTGAGAGTAAGTGTGAGAGTAAGTGCGAAGCACCCACTTAAACTCTCCGCTCACCTTACCGCTTCGATCTGGCGGGCGAGTTTGGTGACCCATCCTCTGGTGGAGCGCTCCGCCGTGATAAGGCGGGCGTCATTGGCAAGAGTTAGTGCAATGTATGTCGCGTCGTAGGCTGTGGCACCGTATTCCAGTGCTGTTTGAAGCACCATCCGCCTATCAGGCTCCACTGTCTCTAATGGGGCGTCGAGATGCAAGTCGAAGATTTCTGTGGCTAAATGCGTGTCTATGTCGCCTCTTACTACCAGCGTCCGGAGTACGTTGGCGAACTCCCAGTAGTGCAGGGATGGCACCAGCATGCGGATCTTGTCGGCAAGCAGTCGTTCCTGCCAGAAGCGCGCGGCTACCTAGAACGACTCAGGTAGATACCACGCTATGGTCACACTCGTGTCGATAACATAGGTGTTCATCGTGTATCACGATCCTGACGAACAATATCATGGGACTCGGGACGGACACCCAGACGCTCCGTTTCCGAACGTACCTTATGCAACCGCTCCTTATAGCTTAACCGGCGTCGCTCTTCCTTCTTGGCTGCCACATAGGCGGCCAATGCTTCATGAACCAACGCCTTCTTGCTACGGCTGGCGCTGAACCGGAAAGCCTCGGCGAGCAATCCCTCGTCCAATTCGATATTAGTTCTCATACACAAATCATACACATAACACAAAGAGAATGTCAATCAGTTGATAGGCGCTCCGGCAATGGAAACCGCGAAGCCGCGAATCACGTGAAAATAGGCGCGGGGAGAGGAGCCGCGAATGGATGCTAATGAACCCGAAAGAATGGTTCAGGAAAGGAAGGGCGAAGCCGTCCCGGACGCAGCGGTGGAGCGTGGTAGTGTGGGGCAGACATTCCTGTCTGCCCTCGTAGTCGTGCGCAGACAGGAATGTCCGCGCCACTCTGGGGCAGCATTCGGCGATGGTCATCGATCCTGTCACCGCCTGTCGATACCTGTCGATACCCGTCGGCAGTTCCGGCAGGATCGGCAGTACCGGAGCTCGAGGACGAGGACGAGTACGAGCGGAGCACAAAATCACAAATCACAAATCTTAAATCACAAATTGCCCGCGCCTCTCCTTTCACGCGTGACGCCGTGCATGGATATGATGTATAGTAGTAACATAAATGGGCAAGCCTCCGACAACCTTTGATTTCTGGTACGCGGTGAAGAACACCGATGTCGTCGTGCCGCCGAAGCGTCATCTCGAGACCTTCGGCAACACGATCATCAACTATGTCCTGGTCAGCGAGCTGATGGACTCGGTCAGCCAGGTGCGCGTCCGCGAGGGGCGCATGCAGGCCATGCGTCCGCAGATCGTCACGCCGGCGGCCTACTCGCAGATGATCCTCGAGGGCTTCGGCGAGCAGGCGGAGAAGTACCTCGAGTGGCTGCGGGAGCACGAGGACAGCGTACACGTCCTGCAGTATGGCTATTCGCTCAAGCAGGAGGCCTTCAGCGAGGAGATCATCAACGACGGGATCGAGAATGTCCTTGATCGGGTCAAGAAGGATGTCGCCGCGCGCAATGACCCACTGAGCGCCGTTGTCAAGGGTGTCGACAAGCCCTGGGATGTCTGTCTGGTGCGGCTCTTCTGGCTGGTGATCAAGAACTCGGTGGAGGTCAACTTCAAGGAGATGGCCGAGCGCAAGCTTTTCGAGCGCCACGAGGGGATTCCGGCCGGCGTGCGCGAGGAGATCGAGACGGCCTTTGCCGCCGCCACCATCGACTCGCGTAAAATCCGCGACCTCGGGGCACTGCTGCAGCGCCACGGCGTCTTCGAGCAGTTCCAGGATCGCTTCTTCGCGCTGGTCAAGCGCTCATAGTGCGCTGGATCACTCCATCACTGCAGGGCTAGCCCTGGACGGCGTAGCCCTGCCTTTCGGTAGCTGTTCTCTGGGTCTGCGCTGGTGCAGTCCCGAACTTTAGAACTTTAGAACTTCCGAACTTCCACCGACTCAGGCGAAGGGCGTCTCCTTGCGGGCCAGATCGGCCACGCGCATCACATCAACGGCCTGGTCCAGCGTCACCGGGAAGGGCTTGTTGCGCCGGATGGCGGCGTGCAGGTGGTGCCAGGTGGCATGTACCGAGGCCTCCTCGGTGTCCTCGACGCGGATCACCTCATCGACCCACGGCAGGTCTTCCGGCGTACCGAAGCTGTCGAGCTTCGGCACGCGCACACTGGCGCGGCGGCGCGTCAGCGTGCGGGCGGGGTTCAGGTAGCGCAGGCGGATCGTATCGCCGTCCAGGCTCAGTGCGCCGCGCTTGCCGGTGACGGCACATTCGGGCACGCCGATTATCCGTCCGCCCGACACTTCCAGATCAACGGTCAGGCCGGTGTTGTTGCGCAGGATGATCCGCACGAAGTCCTCGGCGTCGCCCACGGCGGCGACGCGCTTGAGCTCGGCAAACATCTGCGCCGGCGGTGTGCCGAGGAATTGCAGCGCCTGGTCTATCAGATGGGTGCCCTTGTTCAGCAGTTGGCCGCCGCCGCAGCGCTTTACGGCCTGCCAGTCGTCACGGCGCTGGAAG
>LSQX01102373.1_pt1 | contig 22548 bp, 19 predicted proteins | sample 654561 | NCBI WGS metagenome assembly LSQX01 (sample SAMN04489861, study PRJNA283612) | anaerobic digester metagenome | isolation source: 4 biogas reactors fed with cattle manure at either 37C or 55C with and... | place: Denmark: Kongens Lyngby | collected 2014
ATCGTTCCCGGGGGCTTAGCCGTTATATCATATACAACCCGATTTACGCTCTCAATCTCGCCAATAATCCGCTCGCTAACACGCATCAAAAGCTCATAAGGCAAGTGCGCCCACTCAACCGTCATAGCGTCCGAGGAATTAACCGCACGAACCGCCACGCAATAATCATAAGAACGCTCGTCGCCCTTCACACCCACGCTTTGAACGCCCGTAAACACCGTAAAGTATTGCCAAATATCATGCTCTAAGCCCGCCTTGGCTACCTCTTCCCTCAAAATCGCATCGCTTTCACGCACAATTTCAAGACGCTCCTCGGTAACCTCACCCTTTACTCGAATAGCAAGACCGGGACCCGGGAATGGCTGTCTCCAAACTAACTCATGCGGAATCCCCAACGCTTCACCCAACTGACGCACCTCGTCCTTGAACAACGTACGCAAAGGCTCTAATAATCCCTTGAAGCTGATGTTTTTGGGAAGTCCCCCAACATTGTGGTGGCTTTTAATTACAGCAGAACCATGGTGTCCGCTTTCGATTACGTCTGAATAGATTGTGCCCTGCAACAGAAAATCTGCGCCGCCAAGCATAAGCGCTTCTTCCTCGAAAACTCGAACAAACTCCTCGCCTATTATCTTGCGTTTCGTTTCGGGGTCGGTAACTCCCTTTAGCTTGTCAAGAAAACGCTTCTTTGCGTCAACATGCTTAATGTTCAAACCAAATTCCTTCGCATAGAAAGCTAAAACCTCTTCAGCTTCGTTCTTGCGCAAAAGACCATGGTCAACGAAAATGCAGGTAAGCCTGTCGCCAATCGCCCTATGCACCAGTGCGGAAGCAACCGAAGAATCCACGCCGCCGCTAAGCCCTGCAATAACCCTGCCATCGCCCACTTGCTCGACAATCGATGCAATAAGCTCTTCTGTGAAGTTTTCTATCTTCCAGTCGCATTTTAAATTACAAATATTTTTAAGAAAATTCTTAATCATCCTTGTGCCGTTCTTGCATTGGTTCACTTCGGGATGGAATTGGAAACCGTAAATCTTTTTCTCTTCATTAGCAAACGCAGCAACAGCGCAATTATCCGTATGCGCAATGCTTTCAAAGCCGCTGGGAAGTTCAAACACAGAATCATTATGGTTCATCCAAACGGTATTATCATCAAGTCCCTCAAACAAGGGATGCTCTGTGAAATAAGCAGTCGTTCTGCCGTACTCCCTCTTTTTGCCACGACCGATTACACCCTTGAACTCATGGGCGATGTACTGCATTCCGTAGCAAATTCCCAAAATAGGAACACCTAGCTCAAATATTTGTGGAATGGCTTTTCTAGCATTTTCGCCCATCACACTGTCGGGTCCGCCTGTTAAAATTATACCTGAAAGCACCTTGCCCTTTATCTTTTCAACGCTACTTGTGCGGGGTAAAAGCTCGCAAAATACGCCTGCTTCACGCACGCGCCTCGCTATGAGCTGATTGTACTGCCCGCCAAAATCTACTATTACGATGCGTTCGTTCATCTTTCTCACTCCGTTCATAAAATCTTCTAAGGAATAATTATATCAGTAAATGCGTAAAATTACAATCTTATGACTTCAATATATTATAGCAGTTTGAAAACGATTTTGCACTAACCATATTATGCATTTAAATAACATATTTTGGTTAAATTGATTTAAAATTATGGAATAATTGTAACAATATGCAATGGAAACACTTACCTTTTGACAATTAAGATTTTAAATTTTATGCTTGTTAATATATAAGACAAATGTGGAGGAGCAAAATGGCGGGGCAAGGAATGCGAAATCGCACAATACAGCTTTCTGAAATTGATATAGAAAGCTACTCAAATAGGTGCTTAAGGGGCGATTCAGCTTTTACTATTGCTGACTTGCAAAACAAAGTAATAATAGGAAACTCTTTCGAAACATTTCCGCTGCTTCCTGACAATTTTGTAGATTTACTGATTGTTGACCCTCCATATAATCTTTATAAGTCATACGGCAAAACAAACTTCAAGAAAATGAGTGAAGCTCAATACATAGAATTCACCGAAAAATGGATAGAGGGGCTTTTACACACACTAAAAAATAGTACATCAATTTATGTTTGTTGCGATTGGAATTCCTCTACACTAATAGCCGCGGTGTTGAAGCGTTATTTCACAATTCAAAACAGAATCACTTGGCAAAGGGAAAAGGGCAGAGGCGCACTTCGTAATTGGAAAAACTCTATGGAGGATATTTGGTTTTGCACCGTTTCTAAGGATTTTACATTCAATGTTGATGATGTGAAAATGCGCCGAAGGGTTATTGCACCCTACAAGGTTGACGGTAAGCCAAAGGATTGGTTTGAAAGCAAGCAAGGTAATTTCAGAGACACATACCCCTCGAATTTTTGGGATGATATTTCTGTTCCGTATTGGTCTATGTCCGAAAACACACCGCACCCAACACAAAAGCCCGAAAAGCTAATAGCAAAGCTCATACTTGCAAACTCGAACAAAGGCGATTTTGTTTTCGACCCGTTTTTAGGCTCGGGAACTTCCGCAGTAGTCGCAAAGAAGCTTGAACGCAATTTTTTAGGAATAGAGCTTGAGAGTGAATACTGCGCATACACACAAAAACGACTTGAATTAGCAGACGAAAACAAGTCAATACAGGGCTATACAGACGGAGTTTTTTGGGAACGCAACACAGCCAATATTCAAAAGCCTAAAAAAGTTATACAGAAATAGGAAAGTTCGTCCAGGGGTGGACTAAAATATACCCAAAGTGCGGATGAAGCGGGATTCTAATATAAAGGCTATAACCGTTTGTTTTAACTAAGAATGGGGAAGCTACCTACTTATTGATGGAATGGGACTTCGTGAAAATGTCAAAATCATTTGGTAAGATACAATCTGTATAAAAGCGGCGGTAAATATCCCGCCGCATGCAAATTAAAAAATAGGCTTAGGGTGTAGGTATTTTGATAAAAATCCATCTATCGTTATTCGCACTACCAAAGGTATATTCAATGGCATTTGCACCTTGTAAGGTGCTTGCGTTCTCAATTGCGAGTACCTTTGTAAAGTTACTGGCTTCAGATGCAATTCTATACGAACCATACGAGTCATCATTGTTTATAATTTGCCAATATACTGAAGTACCTGACATAGGGATGCTGTCGGTCGGATATAGTTGAACCAAAGCATCGTTCAAGCCACCCGTCACACGCAACCCTTTTTCTTGGCAATGCATTGGTGAAAGCGTATAAGTACCATCCCAATGGTATTTAACCCTCCAAAGCTGGTTTGAAGTCATGGTGTTATTGCCGTTAAACGCATACTGCTTTATTTGAGTTCCATCTGCAGTTGCACTGTTAGGCACATCTAAATAATACCCGCTTCGGACATTCTTAATTCTATATACACCTTCCTCAAGTCCTGGGACTTGTAGCGGCTTCACATACTCTATTTCCCACTTAGCAGCTGTGGTAGAACTACTGTAGCTCATTTGCTTGCACCATCTTTGTGTGGTAACTCCAAGCGCAAATTGGTAATCACTCTCATTTGACATTAGTCTATATGAAGTGTAATTACTGTCATTGGGAATTATCTTCCATTTGTTGCTTTTGGTACTGCTGCGGTCATATATAATTACGTTTACGTTTTCGTTTTCGCTTTCGACGGTCAACGATTTATCAATTGCATGCATAGGTCTTAACTCGTAATCACCGTTATCAGCAATTTTTAACTGCCATAACTTATAATCATAATCAGACCAAGGAAATGTCGCACATCGTGTTTCATTTGTAGTATGACCTTGGTTCACACTTAAATACTCGTTCGGTACACTCCCTCGGCTAAAGGGGTCGCATTTTCAAATATCCATTGGTCGTTTCGGCTGGAACCATAGGTATATTGGAAGCATATTGCACCCGGATCCATTGAAGCGTTTTGCACTGCAAGCACTTTTGTATAACCGCTGCATTCCGATTGCAGTTGGAATGAGCCACTCGGATTTACGACAATTCTCCATCGTGCTGAAGGTGGAATAGCATCAACAAAACCTGGTCTTACAATTGCTTTATCCGAATTTTCTGCACTGCCATTTTCTACTGTAAGTTTTAATAATGTGCTATGCATAGGAGTAAGCGTATAATTGCCGTTGCTTTGATGTTCTACTCTCCAAATTTGGTTAGATGCATAATTTTGTGTATACTGGATAACCTGCGTTCCTGTTCCGCCACTGTTTGGGACATCCAAAACAAGTCCGCTTTTCAAATTTCTGATATAATACAGCCCGTCTGGCAACGGATAACCTTGAGCGTCAGGACTAAACTTTTCGGCGTATTTAAGAGCACCATAAGCATCCAAGAATCTACCGCCGCCAGCGATGTCGTTTGCTAAATTTTCTTTTAGTGTTGCACCGTTTAGGATGGATTCTTTCAATTGCGCCGTGGTTAAATGTGGATACTTGCTTTTTACTAATGCAGCAACGCCAGTAACGTGCGGAGCAGAAAACGATGTCCCTCCTCGCCATTCGTATTTAGTAGCAGTCGTGGTGCCTGTTCCTAATGTCCATATTCGTGACCCTGGAGCAGCAATGTGCACGTAAAATGAACTTTTGTTGGAACCTTTACCATTACTTGAATTGTACCATAACGAACCATTTTGAGCAGTAGCACCAACAACTATCATGTTCGGTAAGTTGTAGCATCCGGGATACAGCAAGCCACTATCAATATTCTGAGCATCATTTCCTGCTGAAGTGACAAATAGCCCGGGGTAGTTTTGTATTGCGGTTTTTACATTGTTGTTATAGTATTGACTCCCAAGTCCAGCATAACTATAGTTCACAACCGAAATGTTGTTATTAGTGCTATAAGTTAATGCCCTTATTGTTGCGGTAGAGCTTGCACCATCGTTGTTATCAGATACTTTTAATGGAATTATTGATGTTCTCCAGTTGACTCCAACCATTCCTTTAGAATTGTTGCCATCTGCACCTACAATCCCCGCCACAGCAGTACCATGTCCATGTGTACCCGCTGAAGTGTTAAAATCATTATCCGCAGTTGAATAGGAATTAGGAACATCATACAGGCAATTCATTCCTGGTTTCAAGTTTAATGTCGTTGCTAAATCTTCGTGAGTTGAGACACCGGAATCAATTATGCCTACCTTTATTTGCCGATCGCTCTGCCCGGTTGTTATATCCCATGCTGCTGCGGCGTTAATCTGTCGTAACCCGTAGCTTTTTTCATAAGAATTTGCGGAATCACTGTAGCTAGGATCGTTTGGTACCGCACATTGTTCAAAAGCACTTAAGAAATTAGGCTCAACGCTTTCAATAATAGGATGCTTCTCAAGCAGTTTCATAATCTCAAGCACTGCTACTTTACTCGTAGATTTCAACTCAATTTTGAGAATCTGCTGATAGGTATCTCTGTCAACACCCATTTTATCAATGTCACCATCGAGGTGTGATAAGTCTTCGATAGACGCTATATTCGCTGCAATTCTGCTATCAAAGTGTGTATACGCATCAAACTCTTCACTTGCACCTGCGAATTTGGCTACTTCATATCTTCCGTTTCTTTGGCTTAGATATTCATCTGAAACAACTGTGGCGATTTCTTGCACACAAAATTGCCTGTTAATCTCGCTCTCGAATCTGTTGATTACAACAAGCACAACATCATCTGCAAAATCATCTTCAAGCGTTGCCGTGCAATAAACCTTTTCTGCAAAGCTATCAGACAAATTATAGTTGGGTTCCTCTAATGGGAGGGCTGTTTCGGATGCCCCCGAATAGGGTAGTTGAACTAAACCCATTAGAATTATCAACATCATGGCTATTGATAATAAACATTTTAACCGTTTCATAAAGTTTTATCTCCTTTTGTTTTTATAATTTTGTGTAATCATCCTATTGATGGGTATAGTACCAATGAATATCCCTGATATCCTCGGCAGTTAATACTCCCGAATTATATGCGGCGAAAATGCTTGTGAACTCTTTATTATCATAAATCATTATCACACTTTCTGAGTTTGCAAACTCGAAATGGTAGCCAAAAATATCGCCAATAGCATCTGACGGCGGCGGAGCAGGTATGCCCTCTATATTATGACCTAGCATCACAGCTATGCCTCCGCTGTATGTTCCGTAGTATTTGAAAAGCGAAACATTATCTATAGTTACTCCATCCCAATCAACATCGGGGTTGTATGAGTACCTCTGTTTGATTATTTCAAGGTACGCCTCCTTAATCTCCCTTTCCTTCTCCGCACTCAATTTCGCAGGATTTTTCGGTCTTGCAGTAGGTTCGGGAGTGGGTTTAGGCGTTGGCTTCTGTGTAGCAGTTGGCTTTTCCGTTGCATCAGCTGTGTTTTGGGGTATGTCGGTTGCATCAGCTGTGCTATCGGGCGTTGGTGTAGATACTTGCGTTTCATTTGGAGTTGTTGTGTCTGTGGCGAACGGAGTATCAGTTACTTGTACATTAAGTTCTGTTGGTGCTAATGTTACTTCTGGAACTATTGTATTGTTAGTGCAACCAATAAGCACTAGCAATGAGAGAGCAACAAAAATAGGAATAAAAAGTTGTTTCATAATAATCTCCTTTCGATATAAAAATGCGTGATAGTCTTTGTTATAAACGGTTGTTAATAGTTATCGCAATCATAAGCATCACTCCCTATTCATAGAATACAAATTTAGACACATAATAATGCCATCTTTTTCTTTTATTTTAAAATGTTTTATGCGGTTAGCAACAGTTACAGCAAAACCAACATAGAGGACTTAACTTTAGTTAGCATAAATGTATACTGCTTAGTTCAATAATAAATGAACTATCTTACTATATTTTAACACTATTTTTCCATTTGTCAACTACATTTTAAAATTTTTTGGTTGTTATATGTAACATACCGTATTTCGGATGTATTCTCCGCAATTCTTCTGTCAAAGTGAGTGTAAGCATCAAACTCTTCACTTGCACCTGCAAACTTGGCTAACTCATATCTTCCGTTTCTTTGGCTTAGGTATTCATCTGAAACAAATGTGGCAATTTCTTGCACACTAAATTGCTTGTTAATCTCGCTCTCGAATCTGTTGATTACAATAAGCACAACATCATCGGTAAAGTCGTCTTCAAGCGTTGCCGTGCAATAAACCTTTTCTGCATATCGGAATCTCTGATTCTACCGCATGTTGCGGTTCCACACCAAAACGGGTTATAAAAGAAATAAGGCGCATGGCAAGTCCAATAGATTGCAAAAAACTATGTTTTGTGATACTTTATACTAATGGCATAATATTAGGCATAAGGAGCGTATATGTGCGGAATAGTTGGCTTTATAAGCAAGCAAAATAAATCACCCGAAGCGTGTGAAAACGTGGCAAGGGTTTTGATAAAATCGTTAGAAAAATTAGAGTATCGTGGCTATGATTCGGCTGGCATCGCTATTTTAGAAAGCAATGGCGAGAAAAAAATTCACATGATAAAAACAAAGGGTCAGATACGAGATTTGTTTGAATTAGCTTCCACAAAATTCAACGACCTAAGTAATTGCAGAGCAGGCATTGGGCATACACGCTGGGCAACTCATGGCGAACCCAACGATATAAATTCGCATCCGCACATGTCATTTTCAGAGAAAATCGCACTTGTTCACAACGGAATAATCGAGAATTATATCGAGCTGCGTGAGTTTTTATCCAAGCATGGCTATGAGTGCATTTCGCAAACCGATACCGAGGTTATAGTCCAGTTGGTAGAGTATTATTATCAAGAAAAGCATGACCCCGTTGAAGCCGTTCGCACCGCCACAAATTTGTTAGAGGGTACGTATGCCTTGGCGATTATTTTCGCAGAGCACCCTGATATGATTATAGCTTTAAGGAAGGACAGTCCGTTGATAATAGGGCTTTGCAAAAACAAAAATATGTTGGCGTCCGATGTTTCGGCTATGCTTGAGCACACAAGGGATATTATACGGCTTAAAGATGATGAAATGGCGATAGTTAAGGCGGATTCGGTAACCGTTCTTGACCGCTTTAACGAGGAAGTTGAAGTTGCTCCTATAAAAATTACATGGGATGCCTTTGCCGCAGAGAAAGATGGCTACGACCATTTTATGATGAAAGAGATGATGCAGCAGCCCACAGCTGTTCGAAACACGATAAGCAAGTATGCAAAAGACTCAAAAATCGACTTTGGTTTAAAGAATATCACAAGCGATTACTTCAAAACCGTAAAGGATATTTACATTGTGGCTTGTGGCTCTGCCTATCATGCCGGCTTTGTTGGCGCAAATCTATTCGAGTCGGCGTTGAGAATTCCCACAAGGGCGCATATTGCATCCGAGTTTATTTATTCGAATCCGTTGGTAAACGAAAACACGCTTACAATAATTATAAGCCAATCGGGAGAAACCTTAGACAGCCTACAAGCGCTAAGAAAGGCAAAGTCCTTAGGCTCCAAAACGCTTTCTATCGTAAATGTTGAAGAATCAATTATTGCACTTGAAAGCGATGATGTTATCTACACCCAAGCAGGACCAGAGATTGCCGTAGCCACAACAAAGGCGTACAGCGCACAATTAGTAGTGCTTTATATGCTTTTAGGGCATATTTTAGGAATCAGAAAAGACGACTTAGCAATCGAAAGCCAATACTTATCCGAATGCTTAGAAATCCCTGCAATGCTTGAATCGATTTTAGAGCACAAGGAACATATTCAGCATTTAGCAAGCATGTATCAATCCTGCGAAAACATATTCTTTTTGGGAAGAAACCTTGATTATGCGCTTGCACTCGAGGGTTCATTGAAGCTAAAGGAAATCTCATACATACATTCAGAGGCTTATGCAGGCGGAGAGCTGAAGCATGGCACAATCTCTTTAATTAAGCCGGGAACGCTTGTAATAGCCAGCTGTACCTACGAGCCATTGTTTGAAAAATCGCTTTCCAATATCACAGAGGTTAGAACGCGTGGAGCAGAGGTTATAGCCCTTGCAAGAGAGGGCAACACCAAGCTACAAAGCGTAGCCGACCATTGCGTTTGGTTGCCAAAGTGTTCGCAGATGACAGGACCTTCTATTGCAATAGTGCCTTTGCAATTATTTGCGTACTATGTTGCGGCTTTGCGTGGCTGCGAAATAGATAAGCCGAGAAACTTGGCAAAAACCGTAACGGTAGAGTAGGCACGAGGGGGACGAGGAACGATAGGAACGATAGGAACGTTGGGGCGTTGCCCCAAACCCCATTACTTTTCTAAAAGAAAAGTAATAAAAGAACAAGGTTATATAATAGATAAGCATGCTTTATTTTCCCACAAAACCGCACTGTCGTAGAGCGGCACACATAATAGGAACGTTGGGGCGTTGCCCCAAACCCCATTTCTTTTCTTGAAAGAAAAGAAACAAAAGAACAAGGTTATATAATAGATAAGCATGCTTTATTTTCCCACAAAACCGCACTGTCGTAGAGCGGCACACATAATAGGCACGTTGGGGCGTTGCCCCAAACCCCATTACTTTTCTAAAAGAAAAGTAACAAAAGAACAAGATAGGGGTATTTATTATTATCAAGCAATGTTAGCATGCAAAAACGACATTGGAGTTACAGTAACCGCTAATCGCTTATTTCTTAGTTCTATGCTTTAAGCTCTAACCACTGCCTCCTACCCCCTGCAAGCCGAAATCTCCTTTTTCAAAAAGCCCAATATCCGCTTTTCTAATCGTGAAATATAGCTTTGAGAGATTCCCATCATATCCGCTACTTGCTTTTGGGTACGCTCCTCTTTCCCATATAGCCCATATCTAAGCGTTACAATCTCCTTTTCCCTCGGATTCAGCTTTTCCATTGCCTTTTGTAGTAATTCCTTGTCTATTTCATCCTCAAACTCACGGCTAACAACATCGAATTCCGTTCCCAAAATATCGCTTAACAAAAGCTCGTTGCCGTCGCTGTCTATGTTCATAGGCTCGTCAAGCGAAACCTCTAACTTCTGCTTTACAGATTTTCGCAGGTGCATCAATATTTCGTTCTCGATACAGCGTGAAGCATAAGTCGCAAGTTTAATATTTTTGCTGACATTAAACGTGTTTACCGCCTTTATGAGTCCTATTGTGCCTATGGAAATTAAGTCCTCAATATGAACGCCTGTGTTGTCGAACTTCCTTGCAATATACACCACAAGCCGTAAATTATGCTCGATTAGCTTGCGCCTTGCGACCTCAGGCTCTGTGGATAGCATGGCGAATGTAAGCGCCTCCTCCTCCTTGTTCAAAGGCGGCGGCAGGGCTTCACCCATGCTAACATAATAAATCGAATTCTCTTGCTCTAACTGACTATACACAAGCATAATCAGCTTTTTACAATTAGTGTAGAGGCGGCGCAGGGGAATCAACATTTTTTTCTACTCCTTTATTTTTATGTGGTATGCTTAGCACAGGCACAAGGCAAGGCATATTTTTATCCTTATCGGTTGGCGCAACAAAAGCAATAACCTCTATTCCGTCTATAAACAATTTGTCGGGCAAAAACGCTTTCAACACTCCTGCTTTGCTTATATCGGCATAGGGTATTTCTACCTCGCAAAACTCTAATAATTGCGGAGAATACAGCACTATTACAGGCAATCCGCTTAGTGGCTCGGTTAGTAGGTTGCCTGTATCAACGATTCCATTAAACTCGCATTCGTTTCCCTTGTGAACAACCCTTACAGGCACTTGCATACTTGCTTTAATTCGCCGCTTTGCAAGTTTTCTGAAAATTATAGGAAGCATTAACCCCACACTCACCGAATACAAAAGCACTCGCATTCCGTTAGGCGCATATAGCACACCGCCCCTAAAATCGCCCGAAAACGCATACACAAGCGCAAATGTCGCTCCGCCAATCAATGCGGTTGATACGAACACCGCTCCTACGCTTGAAAGCACATCACGCACAGACCTTGGGCGAAAGGGTAGCGCCATAATTACGCATAAAACGATTTTGAACACCCACAGGTTCATAATCGGAACATAGTACGCAAACAGCGCATATATGGCGGCAAACAAGCATATTCCAACCTTCAACCATTTATTTGCTCGCCTGCCTAAAATCGCTTGCGACAGCAAAACAATTAAATAATTCATCAGGAAGTTATCAAATATATAGAGTTCGATATACATTTGCACCCTCCCTTGATGATAGTAATATATCATTGTAAGTATGCGATTATTGTTGTGCTGTGGATGCGAAAAAAAGTGATTTGTAAAATAAATGCGGAAAACTTGTGCATATTTTGCGATTGGAAAATTTTAAGAAATAAATACGACTCATAGAATATCTTGGTACTCAAAACGCTTGCATAGATACAACTTGTATTATATTATTTTATTATAATGTAATATAACTTGGGAGGACTTATGGGACAGCTTGAATTTGTTTACTTCGGAGCATTGTTTGCCCTGCTTGGAATGTTGCTTTTTAAGGGAATAGCCTGCATAGTTTGTTTATTTCAAGGCAAAGTTATAAATTGGTACAAGTACAATAAAGTAATGGGAAAGCTGGCAATGGTGGTTTTCTTTCCGATTGTGATAATTTGTGGTAGCGATAGTTGCCTTTTTTGGTAGAAAGGAGTAGGATATGTTTGGCACAATTTGGCTGGTACTGGCTGTAGTTTTAGCCGTAATGCTATTTTTTAGAGCGGTAGGGCATTTTACGAATGACGAAAGCACGAATTGGAAACCATACGACAATTTTATGATAGGCTTAGCCGTAATATTGTTTTTTCCGTTTGCAATCTTATTCGCATTGGCAAAAATGTAGGAGGAAACTATGAACCCAAAGGTAGAAGAGTACATTAACAGAAAAAGAAAAGAGGTAGTAGACAGGCAACTGCGTGAGCGCATACGCATTTTGGACGATGCCGGACTATGCGAAAGAAAATATGTTAAAGAGAAAACCCCCGAAACTTTTTGGGATGCGGTAAAAGAAAAGCATTATATACCCATGCCTTATGAAGTAACAGATGAGGAGTTTGAAGAGGTAAAAAAATATGCTGTTGAACGAACAAAAGCAAAGCCAAACGCTGTTGCTTCCGCTTTACATACAATAGCAATACTTATTTACTTTCTTGCGTTTTTGGTTGGTTCGTACATATCGGCAAAGAAGTTGTTCGGTGATATTTCATTTTTTATTACACTCTTGTACTGGGGTGCTGGATTTGTTGTTGGTACAATTCATTTAGGCTTTGCAGAAATAATCAAACTCCTGCAAAATCTAAACAACAAAGACTAAACCCTCTTAGTAACCCAACGGTCGAAAAATCATCTGCATATTTCGCTTTGCCTGTAACCTTGTCCCAAGCGTCCTTGCGCTGTATGCTTTTTCCGACCGCTGTGTTCATTCTAACGTCCTATCAGCTCTTCTTGCGCCTGAATGCGTTCACGATTAGCAGTAATAAAACCGCACCAACCACGGAAACCAATAGGCTCCAAATATTAAAGCCGGTTATGCCTCTTGCGCCGATAAGATTCATAACCAAACCGCCCACGAAGCCGCCGATAATACCAACTAAAATATTCAGCCATGCGCCCATTTTCTTATCGTTTCCGGTAATTAGGCTTGCAATCCAGCCAGCGAGCGCACCGATAATAACCCATCCAATGATACCCATAAGTTCACCTCCATTAAGTTTTCATTAGTATTCGCAAGTACTTAAAAAATTATCACAACACAAGCCCCAACAAAATATTTGTGAACAGCAAAAGCGATGCAATTATGGGTTGCAATACAGGTACTTTGCCAAAGTATGCGAAAATTTTTTTGTCTATTAGCTCAACGGGCGCAAAGATATAAGGCTTAAATAGATAGCCTATAAAAATCACTCCTCTTGTTAGTAGGTTTTGAGTAATGAAAAATTTTATAAACTTATCTATTTGGCTTATCACCGATATTTCACGCATCCAAGCAGGCACAAAAAGCGCAAGATACAAAACAAACAATACTCGCCAAGCCGTATTCAGTACAAGCGCAATCAAACCTTTGAAAGCTATGCTTCTAACTGAAATGCGTTTAATAGCGTACACAACTCCTGCCATTGCCAACGCTTCAAAAACAATAGAAATTGCAGGGTTTATTACCATATCAATCCTAATAGGTAATAAAAAGTTTAGTAACTTTATTGCGGCACAAAGAAATCCCACATAAAATATTGAAGAAACTTTCTTTGTTTTATTATATACGCCAGACATAAAAAACACTGCGGCAGGAAACCAAACCAAAAAACTATATCCAAACGATACTAAGTGCAGAAAATACCCGACAGTAGCTTCGAAAATTCCCAAAGCGAACCCCAAATTACTATGCTTAAAAGGTTTTTATTCTTGTTCACTCTCAATACTCCTTTTTGCTTAATTGTATGGAGTATCAAGAATTAAAATGAATCATCTAATAACTTGATTGTTCATAAAAAAATCATGCCAAGGGTCTAAGCCATTTATTCGCTTTAGCGCTTCGCTCATGCCTATTTCGTCTGGAGCAACTGTGTTTAGCTCGGCCCAAGAAAGCGGCATGGAAACACTTGCCCCCTTTCTTGCCCTCAACGAATACGGTGCAACGCTTGTAGCCCCTCTGCCGTTTCTTATCCAATCTATAAAAATTTTGCCCGCTCGCTTTGCTTTTCTTACGTTGCTTGTGTATCTATCGGGCCATTTTTGCTCCATAACCTCTGCAATTTTCCTTGCAAAAGTGTTTATTACCTCCCAAGTCGCAGTTGGTTTTAGGGGAACTACAACATGATAGCCCTTGCCGCCGCTCGTTTTTAGATAGCTTTTTAAAGATAGCTCCTCTAATATGCTTTTTATATCCATAACACCAATACGGACTTGCTCTATATCCATTCCCTCGTCTGGGTCTAAATCAAAAACCATCATATCGGGATTTTCTATCGCTTCTACCCTGCTGCCCCATGTGTGGAACTCTATCGTTCCCATTTGCGCTTCGTAAATCAGCCCTGTTTCATTCTCTATATAGAAATATTCCTCGGTTTTTCCCTCGCTTGAAATTATAGGAATAGTTACAATGCCCTTGTTATCCGCCCCAGGATGCTTTTTGTAAAAGCAAGACTGGCTAATCCCTTTCGGGCAGCGAACAATGCTTAGAACCCTATGGCTAAGGTATGGCAGCATTCTGTTCGCTACCTGCTCATAATAGCGTATTACATCTAATTTTGTTATGTTTTCGGTTTCGAAAATCACCTTGTCGGGGCTTGAAATCTTTACCCCCTTTATTTCAAATTTGCCATTTTCCATAATACTCTCCTCTATGGGTGCAGTTTTTTCTAATCTTACTTCCTTTGCGTTTTTATCGGTACGCAAACCTTTGTAGCTCGCTTGACGCAGCTGATTTTCCTTTGTCCATTCTGCAAATTTAACCTCTGCTACTAACTCTGGCTCAACAAAAAATACGCTTTCATTCGCTCGTAGCTTAGGAAAGCTTGTAAACGGCGGAGTATCTCTTAAAATTCCCTTAAACTCTGCTTCTAAGCGCTTGCCCTCCGCTTCGCTGATGCCTGTGCCTGCTCTGCCTGCATAAACGAAAGCATTATCATCATAAAAGCCCAACAATAGCGAACTAACACCGCTGTTTCGTTTATCCGAATGCGTATAGCCGCCTATTACAAGCTCCTGCCTTTTTTCGCATTTAATCTTTATCCAATCATTATTTCTTGTACCCGAATAAACAGAGTTTATCTTTTTGCCGACTATGCCCTCCATGCCTAATTCACAAGCGACCTTGAAGCTTTCCTCGCCATATCCTACAACATGTTGACTGTAATGCAAATTTTTTGGAGCGTTTTGCATGAGCTTTTCTAATATTTCTTTTCGCTCTATAAGGCTTTTGTTGCGAATATCATTGCCGTCTAATGCCAAAATATCAAATACAACATAAGAAAGATTTTTGTTTGGGTTGTTTAGATAGCTTTGCAATGCGCCAAAGTCTGACCTGCCGTTTTCGTCTGTAACCACCATTTCGCCGTCAAGCACCATTGCCCTACTACCTGCAAAATCAAGCAATGAGGAAGCTACTACCCCAAACCTATGCGTATAATCGTTTTTGTTTCTCGTTATAAGCCTAACTGAATTGCCCTCTATGAACACTAAGATTCTATATCCGTCATACTTCATCTCATACAGCCATTCATCGCCCTTTGGAATTTCTTTTGTAAGTGTTGCAAGCTGAACATCGCAAAGCTCAAAAGGGTTTTTTACTAATTTCTCCTGCTGTCCCTGCTCGATTTCTAAATGAGTTCTGCCTGTGCGAATACTCGTTGTAAACTCCTCAATTCCAACATCGTTTTGTGCAAATTCGTCCTTTTCCTTAATTAACAGCCAGTTGTCTTTTTTATCATCGGTTTTCATTCGCACCAATGCCCATTTGCCCTTTAAGCGCCTGCCATGCAATATAAATTTAAGCGAACCCTCATCAAGTCCGCTTTCTACATTCATATAAGGCTCCCATGTGCCCTCGTCCCAAATCAGCACAGTTCCACCGCCGTATTCGCCCTTTGGGATTGTGCCCTCAAAATTTCTGTATTCAAGCGGATGCTCCTCCACCATTACCGCAAGCCGCTTATCCTTTGTATTATATGATGGACCCTTTGGCACAGCCCAGCTCAAAAATGCGCCGTTCCATTCAAGACGCAAGTCATAATGCTCTCGCCTTGCGATATGATGCTGTACCACAAAACGCAAAACCTCACCAGAGCTTTGTGGATTCCCAAAAGGCTCGTATGTGTTTTCAAAATCTCGCTTTGAATTGTATTCCTGTAATGTCATGCGCTTTCCCTTTTTGCCTTTTCAACGCTTGCTTTTAGCGCTTCCATTAGGTCTATAACCTTGCCCTCGCTTTCGGGCTCTGCGGCTACAACTTCCTTGCCTGAAATCTTTGTTTCAATTAAATCACGCAATTTTGTTTGGTATTCGTCCTTGTATTGCGCTGGGTCAAAGGGAGTATTCATTGAGTTTATAAGCAGCTTTGCCAACTCAAGCTCACTTTCCACCACCTGCGGCTTGTTGTATTGCTTTTGCAACTCCTTTATATCGTCTGCATAAAACATAGTTGAAATCAAAATGCCGTCATCTCTTGGGATAATTGCCATCAGCGTGTCCTTTGTTCCCATAACCGCTTTGCCTATAGCTATTTTTTGCTCTGCCATCAATGCGGCACGTAAAAGCTCGAATGCCTTTTCGCCGCCTGCTTCGGGTGTGGCTTGATATGTTTTATCATAATAAACGGGCGAAATCTGATTCAGCTGTGCAAAATGCAATATCTGAATAGACTTCTCCTTTTCCGTTTTTATCTTTTCTATCTCATCGTCTGTTACAACAACATACTTGTCCTTATCGTACTCATAGCCCTTTACAATCTCTTCGGACTTTATCTCTTTTCCGCAATGCGCACAGGTTTTTTTGTAGCGAATTCGGCTGTTGTCCTCATTGTGCAGTTGGTTGAAACGAATATCGTTGTCCTGCGTTGCAGTGTACATGGCAATGGGAATAGACACCATTCCAAAACTTATTACCGACCTTTTAGAAATCATATTATCACCTCCATGAATAGTTTTGCCGAATAAGTTTTTAGTATGCGTTTAGAAAAATCAAAACCAAATCGACAAGCCCGTTTTTGCGGTTTTAAGCGAAAAGTAAAAAAACAGGGGGGTGTTTGTATGACAGCGGACTTATTGCGATTGTGTGTCAGCGAAAAATTAATAGACTAAGCGTGCAAATAATTGGGGGTTATTACCAAAAACAGTTTTACCAATATTCCCAAAACCGATTGACAACCCCCGTGCCCATAATGTATAATTATTCGAATAAACTTTTAGGGGGAATTGCTAATGATGGATAAACTTGCTTTTCGGGCAAAAAGAGTTAGCCCTGTATGCGTAGGTTTAGACATTCAAACCGACTTTTTACCAAAAGTAATAGCACAAAAGGATAAATCAATCGGTGAAAAGCTCTTTGAATTCAACAAACGAATAATAGATGCAACCGCTAACCACGCCGCTTGCTTCAAGATTCAAATAGCCTGCTATGAGGCATTAGGACTTGATGGCATGACGGCATTTTTTAATACTCTAAAATACTTAAAGAAAATCGATGCGATTGCAATTTCCGACATAAAGCGTGGCGATATCTCCTCTACCGCTCAAATGTATGCTAAGGGCCATTTTACAGGCGATTTTGAAACCGATATTATCACCGTAAACGCATATATGGGCGAGGATGCCGTTTCCCCCTACTACCCCTACTTAGAGCAGGGCAAGGGAATGTTCATATTAGTAAAAACCAGCAACAAAAAAAGCGGCGATTTGCAGGATAGAATTTTAGACAACGGCGAAACGGTGTATATGCAAATGGCACGATTGGTTGATAAATGGGGACAAGCATTCATAGGCGAAAGCGGATTTTCGAGCATAGGTGCAGTTGTAGGGCTTACATATGTTGACGAATTCATAAAAATTAAAAAGTTGATGAAAAACACATTCTTCTTGATTCCCGGCTACGGAGCACAAGGGGGAACAGCTCAAGATATCGGCAAGCTGTTCTCTGATGGTATATGCGGAGTTGTGAACTCCTCACGAGGAATTATTTGCGCCCACATGGGCAAAACAGACGGCGACGACTTTGATATTTATATAAACGAAGCGGTAGTATCGATGCAGGAGAGTATAAAAAAATGCCTGTAATCCTACAAAACAGCCATGTTAGCCCCGAGGTTTGCCTGATGACGATAAAAAATACATCGGGTCGTGCGGGTCAATTCTATATGCTGCGCCCTACCAAGGTATTAGACCCCCTTTTAGGCAGACCCATAAGCATACATGACTGTGTTGACGGTAATTGCAGCTTTTTATATCGTATTGCAGGTAAAGGCACAAAGCTAATGAGTGAAATGCGGGCAGGCGATACGATTGAAGCCTACGGTCCTTATGGCAACGGCTTTGAACCCGTTGACTCGGATATTCGTTTGATAGGTGGTGGCATAGGTATTGCGCCCCTATATTTTTTGGCAAGAACGCATAAGGCAATGTACCCAAACAGGGTTATTGAAGCGTACTTAGGTTTCGTTGAAAAGCCCTTTATGCTGCAATATTTCAGAGCGGTTGCGGACTTTGTGTATGTGCGAGTTGGCGGCTATATAACGGCAGATGTTCCGTTCGAGGAAAATGTAATAAACTACGCTTGCGGACCAAATCCAATGATGAAAGCGGCAAAAGAGGAAGCTGAAAAGAAAAATTCAAAGCTGTTTTTATCCTTAGAAGCACACATGGCTTGCGGTGTTGGCGCTTGCTTGGGCTGCACCTGTCCTACGGTTTCGGGCAACAAGCGAGTTTGCAAGGACGGTCCTGTTTTCTTGGCTTCGGAGGTATGCTTTGAGTAGATTAACAACGAATCTCTTAGGAATACAGCTGAAAAACCCTGTTATTGCGGCTTCGGGCACTTTCGGATTCGGAAAAGAATATGAAGGCTATTTCGACCCAAGTGTTTTAGGCGGAATTTCCGGAAAAGGCTTGACACTGCATGGCTCAAAGGGCAATAGCGGTATAAGGGTTTGCGAAACCCCTGCTGGCATGATGAATTCCATAGGCTTAGAAAACCCAGGTGTAGCACATTTTGTAAAGCATGAATGCCATGTTATGCGCAGTACAGGTGCTGCGGTTATATGCAACTTAGGCGGTCATAGCATTGAAGATTATGTTAAGGCAACTCAAATGATAAACGATGCCGACATTGATATATTAGAGCTTAACATTTCCTGTCCTAATGTGAAAGAGGGCGGAATGGCTTTCGGAATGTGTGGCAAAACTGCCGCAGAGGTTGTAAAAAAGGTAAAAGCGGTTACGAAATTTCCGCTTATGGTAAAGCTATCACCAAACGCAAGCGATATAAGCGAGGTTGCAAGGGCGGTAGAGGATGCAGGCGCAGATGCGATAAGCCTAATAAATACCCTGCTTGGAATGCGAATAGATGTTAGAAGCAAAAAGCCGATATTCAACAATGTTTACGCTGGTGTTTCGGGCCCTGCTGTTATGCCTATCGCACTTAGAATGGTGCATTCGGTTTGCAAGGCGGTGAAAATTCCTGTTGTTGGCTTGGGCGGAATATCAAGCTACACCGATGCATTGGAATTTATTATGGCAGGCGCAACCGCTATTCAGGTGGGAACGGCAACTTTTGCAAATCCATTCGCTATGCCACAAATAATAGAGGGCTTAGAGAAGTATTGCGTTCAAAACAAATTAGAAAATATTTCAGAGATTCGTGGAATCATAAATAAATAAAAGAAATAAGGGAGAGAAAAAAATGTCAAAGGTATCAGAAGAAACGGTAAGAAACGAGCTGGTGGAGTCGCACGCACTGTTAAACGGACACTTTTTGTTGAGTTCGGGCAGGCATTCGGGGAATTATATTCAATGCGCACAGCTACTTAGATTCCCAAAGAAAGCGGAAATCGTGTTATCGAGAGTTGCAGAGCAAATCAAGGAATCCGGAATAGAGATTACAAAGGTTTGCGGTCCTGCTATGGGAGCGATTTTGGTTTCGTATGAAATGGGCAGGCTGTTGGATAAAGAAGCGATTTTCACAGAACGCAACAAAACAACCGATGCTATGGAATTGCGCAGGGGCTTTACCGTATCCGAGGGCGATAAGATTTTGATAGTCGAGGACGCCGTAACCACAGGTAAATCTACTATGGAAACCGTAAAGGTGTTAGAGGATTTAGGCGCTACGGTGGTAGCATTGGGATGTATCGCAGACAGAAGAACAACTGCGGCGGTTGATTTGCCTTTCCCTATGTTTTCCGCAATAAAGTTAGATTTTCCAAGCTATGCGGCAGATGAGTGCCCGTTGTGCAAGGCAGGAGCACCTATTGTACAGCATGGGTCAAGGAAGAGTGCAGGGATGTAACAGAAAAACCATTCAGCTTAAAGACAAAGAGCCAACAATTAGTTGGCTCGATTTTTTTGCGTAGTTACCGTAACAGTCCAGCTCGATAGCTTACTTATACATCACTACTACATTGAATATAACCTCAACCTCTTTAATATCGCCGTAATCAGCTTTTGGCAACTCAAGCTGTACCAGTTTTCTGCCTGTTATCTGATTTGCAATTTCCATATAGTATTGATTTACATCAATGATAAGTGTGTTTTCATTCAATCTCACATTTTGAACATCAAAATACAGCGACTCTACGTTCTCATTAAATGTTGCGAAAACAAGCAGATTGTCTTCAAAAAATTCCTCGTCGTATTGCGCTGTAACCTCGGCCATGCTCATGAAGTTCTTTGGCAAGGGATAATACTGGTTCCATTCTGTGTACTCATATCCCAATGCTGCAATCCTACAATTAGTAGGGTCTCTAAATGCTTCAAGTGTTTCCATATCTTTGATTACAATTATAAGCTCCGAGCTTAAATAATCATTTTCCGCAAAGTCGTTGTACCAATCATCTGCAATCCACTTTTTAGCGGTACTGGCATGGTCTTTTGCGAATGTGAAATGATATGCAAAGGCCTTGAAGTTTTCATTGATTAAACTTGTTAGAATAGCAACTGAATCACCAGTATTTACTATACTATCTTGGTTGAAATCTGCTACTGCTACTTGTTCCTCGCTTAGCTTGCTTAACCCCGTAATACTGCGAAGAATTAAAACAGCGTCCCCCGTATTTATTACCCCATCGCTGTTTGTATCGCCTAAAAGTGCTTGGGTTTCTGCAAGGCTTGGAACACAAAACACGAACAGCAGAGCAAAGCAAAGAATTAAAGTTAATGACTTTTTCATTTTTTTCCTCCTTTCATTAAATAACCAGTATTATTTTGGAAAACTTCATAAATAAAGAGCGGATATCCGCCCCTATTTATTGTGTAGTTCTTTCCCCCAAAAAAACTTTCGTAATGTTAATCTCAACATCATCGAAAGTACCAAATGCTATGTTGTCAAGCTCAAGCATAATCAACTTATTGCCCGAAATCTGGTTCACAATTTGGTTATAATACTGATTCACTTCAATAATCAGCTTATTCCTCTCCATTCTTACATTTTGAACCTCAACATACAGTGATTCCGCACCCTCATGAATATGAAAGAATGCAAGCGTGTTATTTTCAAAAAACTTTGGATCATATTTAGAAGTTATGTCCGCAATTTCTTGATACTCGCCACCATACGGCACACCCCCAGCAATCTTACAAGTTTTTATATCTCTAAACTGCGAAAGTATATAATGGCTTTTAATCTTGAATATGAGGTCGGTTTCTTTATGCGCCATAAAATCATCATACCAATCATTCGCAATCCAATCTTCTGTTAAGTTGCTTTGATTAAAACGCATACTAAATTCTTGTGAAGCATATTTCTTGGTTACTATGTCGTGAAGTATAACCACAGCATCGCCTGTATCGGCCTCTTTTCCGTCAAAGTTTGTATCGGAAAGAAGTCTTTGACGTTCGCTAAATTCTACCGGTCCAACAATTTCTTTAAGAATGGCTACTGCATCACCTGTGTTAATTGTACCGTCTGTATTCACATCGCCACAGTCGAAATATTCATCTGTTTCAGAATCGTACCAAAAAGTGCCTAAGGGAGTATATGTTCCGACATACCAGCCATGCTTAAGAGCGGGTTCCCAACTATCCTTGTAACGCAAGTTATAATGCAAGTAAAGGTCGTAAAATGATTCGATAGCATAGTCATACCAGTTGCAGGCCTTGGTTAATTTGGGCATCTCGCCTAAGAAAGTATATGTAGTTTCGTATCCCAGAGAAAGAACGGCATAGCCTAGTTCTTTTAAGCTTTCGGGAAATACATACTCCGTCTTTGTACCTGAGAATGTAAAGTCGCCTATCACTTCCAAACCCTCGGGTAGATTTACCTTTTCGAGATTTTGACAGCCATAAAAAGCCGCGTGAAGCGAAACTATTCCTTGTGGAAGCTCCACACTTCTCAAAGAATAATTGTTCAAAAACGCCGATGAAATGGACTTAGTTCCTTCGGGAATAACAACATCCTCATCATCGCCATTGTATTTAATAAGAATATTGTCGCCAACGGTAACGAACTCTTCATTTAGCGCATCATACCAAGGCGTATCGTAAAATGCCGCACCGCCTATCGTTTTTACCCCATCAGGAATAGTTACCGCAGTGAGTTTTTTGCATTTCAAGAAAGCTCCGAAGCCTATATATTCAACACTATTAGGAATATCCACCGGCAAAAGCTCTTCACAATATGCAAATGCGCCGTTGCCGATATGTTTTAGGTTTGCTGGAAGCGTAACGCTTTTTAACTTCTTAGATTCAAAAAAACTCATTTCGCCTATGGTTTCCACGCTGTCAGCCAATACAATCTCTTCAAGGTTTATTGCACGAATTTGAACACTAAACACGAAAGGAGTGTATATAGCGGTAATTCCTTGCTCTACTACGAATTTCTTTATATCGTTATAATCGATTTTGCCACACCACATTCGGCATGGTGGACCTTCCTGGTGA
>LSQX01127317.1_pt1 | contig 22548 bp, 21 predicted proteins | sample 654561 | NCBI WGS metagenome assembly LSQX01 (sample SAMN04489861, study PRJNA283612) | anaerobic digester metagenome | isolation source: 4 biogas reactors fed with cattle manure at either 37C or 55C with and... | place: Denmark: Kongens Lyngby | collected 2014
CTTCGTTCGGTTTAGAGGTTATAAGAGCGTTTCCCTTCCCTGCAATCTCACCTCACATCAAACCCCGCCAACTGCTCCGCCATCCACTTGCGGCGGTCGGTGCCGAATCGGAATGTTCCGAAGGGAATCTGCTGCTTGGTGATCTCCGGGTCGTTTGATGTCCACGTCCACAGAATCAGCCCGGCATCGCGCACGGCGTCGGCGTATTGTTGCGTCATCGTGTGATATTGCAGGTTCAAGCCGTCGAGGTTGGCGTCGAGTGCGGTCTGGATTAAATCTTTGCTATAGGGCAATTTCTCCCCGGTCTGCGGGTCTTTGGAGTATGATCGTATCAACAGAGTCTCCAAATCCGGCATCATTTTTTTGGACTCTGTTACCACATCCAGCCCGAAGCTGATGGAAATAACCTGTGATCTTTTGCCGCTGGCGTCGAGAATATCCCGAATAGCGGGCAGAGCCTCGACTCCACACTTGATCTCCAAAAGCAGTCTCGCTTCTCCCGGCGGAATCTGCTCCAGCGCCTCCTCAAGAAACGGCATCTTCTCCCCGGCATACTGCTCGCCCTTCCATCTGCCCACGTCCAACTTGCGCAACTCAGATGAGTCGGTATCTTTTATCACCAAATCAACCCCGGCGGCTCGACCGGTAGTCCCATCGTGACTGACCATGATTCTGCCGTCGCGTGACATATGCACGTCCAGCTCAACCGAAACCGCGCCCCAATCCCACGCGAGTTGAAGAGCAGCAAGAGTGTTCTCCGGAGCGATGTAGGATTCGCCCCTGTGTGCTGTGAGTAACATAAAACCCCTCCGTATCTCTCTGATCGATAAAATGCTGACACATAGCGAAACAATATGCTCGCTTGTATACCCGCCACCACCTTCACATGGTATCATAAAACAGTTACGACGACCGACTGCTGATGCAATTCATAACGCAAGGGGGAATAAATTATGCATCGTATCATATTTATGCTGTGTCTGATCGCGCTTTCGAGCGCCGGATTGTGTGCAGTGCGCGACCTGTTTTCCGATACATGGGTGGCAACTGACGCCTTGGGCAGGTCAATGCCGGGGATAGAAGAGGTTGGGCCGGTGAAGGACGACCAGCGTAGGGTGGTGGGCATTTTCTACATAACCTGGCATCGCGACTCACTCCACGGCATCAAAAAACCATACGCAGCCGATGTCACAAAGATTCTCGCCAAAGACCCTTCGGCACGCCTGGATGCGGCGCACCCGTTGTGGACCGAGTCATCTTTCCACTGGGGAGAGCCGGAGGTCGGTTATTTTCTGAGCAGGGACGAATACGTCATTCGCAGGGATATGTCGATGCTGGCCGATGCCGGAGTCGATGTGCTCATAATGGACGTCACCAACGCGGTGCGATACTGGGAAGAATGGGATGTCGTCTTCCCGGTTATGCAAAAGATGAAAGCCGAGGGCAACAAAGTTCCGCAATTTTGCTTCTGGGCGTTCAATGGCCCCGTAGTAACAGTCGTGCAGGATCTATATGATAAGATCTACAAGCCTGGCAAATATAAAGATTTGTGGTTCAAATGGGACGGTAAACCGCTGCTGCTATACAACTCCAATCCGTCTTTCGATGCAAATGGCCGACACGAGAACCCCGGCGAATACTCGAAAGAGGTCAAGGACTTTTTCACGCTGCGCACGATGTGGTGGGGTTACTACGACTGGGCTGGGAGTCGTTTTATCGGCACCGAAGACAACTGGAGCTTCGGCTATCAGATAGACGACCAGAGGATCAAGTCGATGACCCCGGAGCAGCGGCTGTCTCTCCATAACGGCAAAAGGGAGCAAGCTGCAGTTACACCCGCCCAACATCCCGTCAGCATCGTCGGCAAATCCTGGAGTCTGAAATCCGGCGAGCCTGGACTCAACGATCGGGATCTGCCGGAGCCGACCTATGTGCCCTGGCTGGACAAGACCGTTGAAAATCCGGAGGGTTACGGAATCTATTTTCAAGAGCGATTCGACGAGGCCATCCAGGCTGACCCGGACTTTCTATATCTAAATGACTGGAACGAATGGACCGCCGGAAAATATCAGCCCGGCGGCGGCAAATCGGTTCCGTTCCTCGGTCGCAAGAACTCGTTTTTCTTCGTCGATCAATATAACTCTGAGTTCAATCGCACCATTTCTCCGATGAAAGGCGGATATACGGACAACTATTATATGCAAATGGCCCAAAACGTCCGCCGCTACAAAGGCGCTCGGCCGATCCCGGAATTGCGCGGAAACACCAACATAAAAATCGACGGCAGCTTCGACGATTGGAAAGGCGTCACTGTGGAATATCGCGACACCATAGGAGATGTTTTCCATCGGGACTACCCAGGCTACGGCGGGCTGCACTACAAAAACGATTCGGGTCGCAACGATATCGTCACATGTAAGGTCGCGGTCGATAAAAAAATGGTCTATTTTTATGCCGAGACCAACGATAATCTGACCCCACACACCGACAGTAACTGGATGCTGCTGTTGATCGACGCGGACAACAATTCCAAAACCGGCTGGTATGGCTATGATTTCCTGATCAATAAGAATATTACCGACGACAAAACAACTGAGTTGATGCTTTATAACTCCAAGTCCAAGAGTTGGAAATCCGTTGCCTCTCTTGACTACAGGTATAAAGGCAAGGCGTTGGAAGTTGCGGTGCCAAGGTCGCTTTTGGGGCTTCGCGATTATGGCTTTACCTTCGATTTCCACTGGATTGACAATCCTGAGGATCTCGTTGATCCAATATCACTATGCACCCACGGTGACAGCGCACCGAACAGGCGCTTCAACTATCGCTGCATCTGGCGGCCATAGACATCCGGGGCGATTGAGTGTTGTTTGACAGTGGTTTATCTATATGTTATTATCACTCACCGTGCTGCATCCCCTGCCAGAACCACATCGCAACTGGATTGGTACAGGCGTGTACACGGGTTTGAGAGATCGAACTCGCCGGGAACACAAACGAAATGCGTTCTCGATGCAGCATTACAATAAGAGCAGGAATTAAGCAATGGCGAAATCGCTTATCATAGTTGAATCACCGGCAAAGACTCGAACACTGCGCAATTTTTTGGGTTCGGGTTACGATATTGAGGCCAGTATGGGCCACGTGCGGGACTTGCCGAAAAGCAAACTCGGGGTAGATGTGGAGAACTCATTTGAGCCGCAATATATCCCCATCCCGGAACGAAGAGAAGTCATCAAGAAATTAAAAGCAGCGGCGAAGAAAGCCGATACGGTCTATCTCGCTTCCGACCCTGATCGCGAGGGAGAAGCGATCGCCTGGCATCTCAAGGAAACTCTCGGGCTGGATAATGCAAAACGAATCCGGTTCAACGAGATTACAGCCTCCGCAGTAAAAGAGGCTTTGGAAGATGCAAATGAGATAAACAACGGGCTTGTGAACGCCCAACAGGCCCGCAGAGTGCTCGATCGCCTGGTTGGATATAAACTCAGCCCGCTGCTGTGGAGAAAGATAAAAAGAAACCTCAGCGCCGGTCGCGTTCAATCCGTCGCTGTGCGGCTCATCTGCGATCGAGAGCGGGATATCCTCGCCTTCGTGCCGGTCGAATACTGGTCGATTACCGCTTTGCTGACTCCGACCGATAAAGAGCACCTCTTCAGCGCCAAGTTGGTCTCGCGCGACGGTGAGAAGCTGGAAATTCACAACCAGCAGGAAGCTGATGACCTGCTGAAAGCGCTCGAAGGTGCACGATATGTTGTAAAGAATGTAAAAAAGAGCCAAAAACGACGCAATCCTGCTGCTCCGTTCATCACCAGCACTCTGCAGCAGGAGGCTTCCCGCAAACTCGGTTTTTCAGCGCGCAGGACGATGACGATAGCGCAGCAGCTCTACGAGGGCATCGAACTCGCCGCCGAAGGGCACGTCGGTCTTATAACTTATATGCGAACCGACTCCACCCGTGTTTCCAAGGAAGCTCAGGATGAGGCGAGGAGCTACATTCAAGAGCAGTATGGCGCGGAATATATGCCGGATAAGCCGAGGCAGATCAAGCGTAAAGGCTCCCAGGACGCTCACGAGGCTGTTCGCCCAACCTCTGTCTATCGTAACCCGGATAAAGTGAAGGCTTCCTTGAGCAGCGATCAGTTTCGCCTGTATCGCTTGATTTGGCAGAGATTTCTCGCCAGCCAGATGTCGACGGCGATATTTGATGTTGTGTCTGTCGATATCGCCGCAAAGGATATGATCTTTCGCGCAACCGGCTCCACAGTAAAGTTTCAGGGGTTCATGAAGGTATACACAGAGGGCAAGGACGATTCGGCGGTAGTCGCCGATGAGGAACAGCCACCGCTGCCTGAACTTAGCGTGGATCAGGTGTTGGATCTGCGTGGAATCACCCCGGATCAGCATTTCACCGAGCCGCCGCCACGCTTTACCGAGGCCACGCTTGTTCGTGCGCTGGAGGAGAAGGGCATTGGCAGGCCGAGCACGTATGCGGCGATTATATCCACCATTCAGGATCGCAAATATGTGGAGTTGCTGGAGAAGAAGTTTCGGCCAACTGAACTCGGATTCATTGTGACGGATCAGCTTGTCAAACACTTCCCGGATATCCTCAGCGTGGAGTTCACTGCGGGAGTCGAGGATAAGCTGGACACCGTCGGGGAGGGCAAACTCGACTGGGTTGAGTTGCTCTCGGATTTCTATGGGCCGTTCGAGAAAGACCTGGAGGCTGCCCAGGAAAACATGGAACGGGTCAAGATCGAGCCTAAAGAAAGCGATGTGGTCTGCCCGAACTGCGGAAAGAAAATGCTGGTTCGAGAGGGCCGATTCGGCGAATTTCTCGGTTGTGCGGGTTATCCGGAGTGCAAGACTGCCATGCCTCTCACCAAACCGCTCGACGTCAAATGTCCGACTTGCGGCGAGGGTGATTTGGTCGAGAAGAAGTCTCGCAAGGGCAAGGTGTTCTATGGCTGCAATCGTTACCCGGACTGTGGCTTCGTGAGTTGGGACAAGCCTACAAGCAAGCGCTGCCCACAATGCAATGGGCTGCTGGGCGAACGTCGCTTCAGGGGCAAACTGACCGGCTATCGGTGCACCAATTCGGAGTGCGACTACCAATCCACTCGAGGTAAAGCCCAGGAATCCGAGGCTGAGGAGCCAAAGAAAGAAGAGCAGCCCGAAGAGTAGTCGATCTCTGAGGATATGGCAGATACAATAACAGTAATCGGCGGCGGCCTTGCGGGTTGCGAGGCCGCTTTTCAGATAGCCAGGCGGGGGCTGGGAGTGCGGCTTTATGAGATGCGCCCTGGGGTTATGACCCCTGCGCATCGATCCGGCAAACTTGCGGAGTTGGTCTGCTCCAGTTCGTTCAAATCCGATTCGCCATCCACCGCGCATGGGCTGCTTAAACACGAGATGCGCGCTTTAGGCTCGATTGTTTTGCAGTGCGCAGCGATGGTGGAAGTGCCCGGAGGGGACGCCTTGTGCGTCGATCGAGAGGGATTTGCGGACCATATCACCCGGCAGATCACCTCAAACCCGTTGATTGAAGTCATTCGGGAGGAGATCTCTGAGATACCCGCCGATCGCCCATGTGTTATAGCCACCGGCCCTCTCACCTCCGATGCTTTGTGCAAGAGTATCGCAAAGCTATCGGGCGCACGTCATTTGCATTTTTTTGACGCTATAGCGCCCTCGGTCGACTTCGACAGCATCGACCAATCGAAGGTATTCCGTCAGTCCCGTTACGATAAAGGCGAGGCAGCCTATATCAACTGCCCCATGACGCAGGAACAATATGACGAATTCATAGATGCCCTTTTGAGCGCAAAAATAGCCAAGCTGCATCTGGAAGAAGAACGTGATACGAGATATTTCGAGGGATGTTTGCCTATCGAGGAGATCGCCAAGCGGGGTAGGAACAGCCCGGCCTACGGAACGATGAAGCCTGTCGGATTGACCGATCCCCACACCGGCCGCCGCCCTTGGGCGGTCGTTCAACTCAGGCAAGAAAACGTCGAGGGCAGCGTGTGGGGGCTTGTCGGCTTCCAAACCCAGCTCCGGCCATCCGAGCAGGACAGGGTCTTCAGAATGATCCCCGGCCTGAAACGAGCTGAATTTGTGAGATACGGCGCCCTGCATCGCAACACCTACATAGACTCCCCAAACCTGCTGTCATCATCGCTATCTTTGAAATCCGATATCGACGAAAACCAGGGGCTTTTTTTCGCGGGTCAATTGATTGGTGTTGAGGGGTATATGGAATCCGCTGCATCAGGGATCGTGGCGGGGATAAACGCTGCTGGAAAAGCTCTCGGAGAGGAGCTTATAACCCCTCCGAAGGAAACGATGATAGGGGCCCTTTTAGACTATATCGCCAACTGCCCGGTCGAAGATTTCCAGCCGATGAACTCCAACTTCGGCATCCTGCCCGAGATCGCGGGAAAACACCCAAAGAAAATACGCAAGCAACTGAAAGCCGACCGAGCAACAACCGCTATGCAGGCGTTCGTCAAACGACTTCATCTTTCTTGAAAGAGAGACCGGGGTGAGGGGTAGCCTTTTTGAATCAACGCATAGGATAGAAATGTGTAAAATGCTGCGTGTCGATAGTTTTCGCTTGATTACCTGGAGCGTTCCGCATTGCAAAATGAGATTGTGTGGATTAGAATATAGCGGCTTTGAGCATAAAGTACCGCGCTGTCTAAATGGAGGATTGTCACTTGAGGATTACTGGGACATGGACCGCATTGGTGAGTCCGTTTTCGCACGACTTGACCCTTGATATGGCGGGATTGGAGCGCAACATAGAGTTCCAGATCGAGCAGGGTATCACTGGAGTTGTGCCGACCGGGACCACGGGGGAATCCCCCACATTGGAGTGGACCGAGCACAACGAAGTGATCAATTTCACTCTGGCCCAATGCAGAGGACGCTGCGGAGCGCTGGCGGGCACGGGGAGCAACTCGACTGCTGAAACACTGGAAAACACGCAGCGGGCCGCGAAAAATGGGGCGCAGGGCGTCCTGCTTGTCGATTGTTACTACAATGGCCCGTCGAGTCAGGAGCTTCGCGACGAATACTACGGTGTGATCGCGTCAGGTTTCCCCCAGATGACAGTCGTTCCATATATAATCCCCGGCAGGTCCGGCACTTCACTTGCGGTGGAGGATCTCGCGATTCTGGCACATAAATATCCCAACGTGAGCGCGGTAAAAGAGGCCACTGGGGACTTGGACCGTATGGCAAAAACCCGCAAGCTTTTGGGAGATGATTTCTGCATTATAAGTGGGGATGACGACCTCACCTATGCAATGATGACTGCTCCGGATATCCGCGCCAACGGCACCATATCGGTTATGTCCAATATAATTCCCGGCACGATCTCGAAGATGGTAAACTCCGTTATCGCAGGGGATACTGAAAAAGCCCGGAGCTTGCATGACGCCGCCGCGCCGCTGCTGGGCGCTGTGACGGTGAAAGTCGACAACGAACGCGTTATGCCCGACAAACAAACAGTGAAAGTCTCCGATCGCTATCGCAACCCGGTCGCTGTCAAAACGATGATGGCAGGTTTGGGTATGCCGGCGGGAGCATGCCGCCGACCTTTGGGTAAAATGTCTGCGGCGGGCGTGAAAGTGGTAAGAGATGCGCTGTCGCGGGTGTGGTCCAATAATCCGGAAATTTTGGAGCCGATCGGCGATTTTTATGGAGTCGATATTGCGGCGCGGCTGGCCGATGATGCGGTGTGGTCGGATTTGGCGTTTTAATATGGTGAGGCCGCCTGCGGCGCGGCAGACATCCTGGCCCGAAGCTTAACAGGAACAACACTGCACTCAAGTTCGTAAATATAAGCGATATCCTGCAGGGTGGTTTGATCATATGATTCTTCGGCGAATTCTTTGTGCTGTATGCATCTTTGCTTCTTTTGGCGCAGCTCAATGTCAGGCACAGCAATCTACCGGTGACTCAATTTCCAAAGGTGACGATCCTCGTCTGGAACAAAAAATAACGCTCAGCGCGGACGGGCTGGCGATTTCTGAAGTGGTTGCGCAACTCAGCGAATCCGCTGGAATCAAGCTATCGGCAGGTCTGAACGACCAGGACTGGGCCGTGCGGGATCGCAAGGTCATCATACAGGTCACCGATATGAAGCTCGCCGATCTGATGCGCCACCTGGCTTCAACTTTGCGCTTCAGATGGAGCAGCGGTTCGGAGAACGGCAAGCCAACTTATAGATTATGGCAGGACAAAAATGCGCGAATAGAAGAGGAATCGCTGAGAGCGGATCAGGATTCCGAGCAGTCCGCTCAGGCACGCGGCAAACGTGAGAACGCCCTCGCGGACATGGTGAACCTTGGCTCTTTGAGCCGCGCCGATGCCGACAAGCTCAAAAACTCAGATCCATGGCGATATGTGCTGGCTACCGAGCCTCTCGGCCGAGATGTTGCCGATCTAATGACCAACTTTTCCGACGCTCGAGGAGCTTTTGTGCAAGGAACCGAAGTGGGCTTTCCGGTGGCGGAACTGCCGGTTGAACTCCAGAGCACGGTGCGTCGGATCGCCGATTCCTACAATTCGCTGATGCGCAGCATCGGTGACTCCGAAGATCACTCGGCGTTGCTGGCAAAATTCGACAAACTCCAAATCACCATCAACCGGAGAGACACAAAGAGTGACATACTATCAAAAGATATGCTCGGCCGGATCACCATCGGCTCCGGCGTCGATTCGTTCGACATCCCATTGTTCGAACCATCCAGCCTCATGGGGAATGCCCTTGGCAAAGCTATAATCAGCCTCAAATCCGGCAAGTCTAAAGATGAGGTCGGCGCACAACTTAGGGGCGATATGCTCATAGCCGCCAATAAAGCCCAGGAGCAAAAAGCGCCCACGAGGGACATCACTTCAGACCCTGAACTGCGCGCCCGGTTCAAGTTGTTTGGCGCCTCCACTACAGCAACCCTGCCTGTTATTTTGAAGACCCTGGCCAATGCGCCCGTGCAGATAGGGCCGGACAAGGTCAAATTCAATGTCGTCTCGGATTGCTTCCCTGGCGGAGCTCCCGCAATCGACTCCGTGGAAAGAACCCTCGGAGAGCAACTTGAGATGATTAGCAATACCTACGGCTCCAACTGGACCAAAGCCGGCAGGGTGCTGCTGTTTCGAGATAAGGACTGGTTTAGCAAGCGCACGTGGGCGGTGCCGGAGGTGTGGTTAAAATATTGGACGGAGCGGGCGAAACTCAATAATGGCCTGCTGATAGAGGACATGGCTCAGATTGCCGACCTCAGGGACGAGCAGTTGGATAACACCATCATGACCGATCCGATGATGATTCGGTTAGGCGCCGGGGAATCCGCTCGCAACCGCCACATTCTTCGCCTTTATGCGGCACTCACTGGTGCGCAGCGCACGGAGATGGCACAGAGTAAACTCGACGTACAAAAACTGAACGAGGAGCAATGGGAGTTGTTGAAGGCGGCCCTTGCGACAAAAGGCGCGGCATATGCGGCGGCGCAGATGGACAGCCAGTTTCTGCGCTTCGCTCAATCCGCGCCCGACGCGGTCGAATTGTCCTATACTATCACCTATTATCCAAACGACACTGACCCGGGGGTGCCATTCAAACTCGCCAGCGGCATAATCATAACCGGATTCTCGGAAAAATCCAAAGAAGTGGCGCCGACCAGGAAAGAATAACAGTTTTTCTTGCGGATTCTCGTATTTGCAGCCGGTTTTCGGAGGATTAGACCATCAATTCGCTTAATAATCCCAAGGAAATACCTTTGGGAGGTTCATTATGACACGTGTATACAATTTTAATGCGGGTCCTGCGGCGCTGCCGCTGGAGGTGTTGACAAAGGCTCAGTCTGAGCTGCTCGATCTGAGCGGATCAGGTATGAGCGTGATGGAAATGAGCCACCGCTCAAAGGAATTTCAGTCGGTGGTGGATGAGGCAGAGTCGAAGGTCCGACAGTTGATGGGCATATCGGACAACTACAAGGTGCTGTTCCTGCAGGGCGGGGCGAGTCTGCAATTCGCGATGATCCCTATGAATCTGAGAGCACAAGGCCAGGTTGCCGATTATGTCGACACGGGAAGCTGGGCCTCTAAGGCGATAAAAGAAGCCAAGCTCGGCGGTGCGGCCAATGTTGCCTGGTCGGGCAAGGAGGAGAACTATGTTCGGATGCCTCTGCAATCCGAGATGAACCTTTCTTCCGACGCCGCGTACGTGCATATCTGTTCTAATGAGACCATCGGAGGGATACGATATTCGGCGTTTCCGAAAACCGATGCGCCGTTGATAGCGGATATGTCCAGCGAGATAATGTCCAGAGTGATCGATGTCAACAATTTCGGCATGATATACGCGGGAGCGCAGAAAAACATCGGCCCATCCGGCCTTGCACTGGTAATCATCCGAAACGATCTCATCGAGCGAACTCCGGACACCACGCCGATATTTTTGCGGTATAAGACTCATGCTGATGACGGCAGCCTCTACAACACTCCGAACACCTGGGGGATATACATACTCAAGCTCGTGATGGAGTGGATGGAGTCGCTGGGCGGCATCGCAGCAGTTCAGAAGATCAACGAAGCCAAGGCGGGAGCGCTTTACTCCACTATCGACTCCAGCGACTTCTGGCGAAGCCCTGTCAACAAAGCCGACCGTTCGATTATGAATGTGGTCTGGAGGCTCCCCAGCGAAGAACTCGAGACAGCATTTGTTTCTGAAGCGAAGAAAGCCGGAATGATCGGCTTAAAAGGCCATAGATCAGTTGGCGGGATCCGCGCCAGCATCTACAATGCCGTTCCCGTAGCAGCCATAGACGCACTGGTTGAGTTTATGAATGACTTCGAAAAGAAGAACGGCTGACATTCAATACTTCATCGGGGTGGTGTTCCAGACACACCGCCCCGATTGTTTTGCTCCGATAGGGTCTTCGCCATTGGTTTACGCACATATATCGGGCTAAGCGTCATCGCATCCTCGACATCCCCCGCATCCAATCGCTTCAGCCCCAAATCGATCAATGCCGCGCCCCGAGTATAATCGTTCCATTGAGGGGCTAAAGTGGCCGATTCCGCCAATTTCGCCGCGATAGTCTCCCAATTCCTCCGCGCTCCGGTCCCACAAAAATGCACTCGCTTTTTCCTGTTGACGAGGTCATCAAGCACATCCGAGATTGAAGATACGGCATAATCCGTCAGCCGATTTCCCCCCGCTTCAAATAATCCCCAATAGACCTCGTCGACCCTCGCGAAGATCATCGGACAGATCAAGCTATCTTCTGCAGTTGTCGCTCCATAAGCCATAGCATCCAGCGTTCCAACGGCGACTATCGGTTTGCCAAGCACATACGCCAGCGATTTGGCGGTCGTCCCTCCGATCCTCAGCCCCGTAAACGAACCTGGCCCCGATCCGAAGATAATCGCGTCAATGTCCGAAGTTGTCAATTCGTTGTCGGACAATATACTGTCTATATTGGGCAGCAACCGACGAAGCAGGTTCATCTTGTGCGCGAAATGATATTCAGCGACCACCGATGTTCCGCGCCCGATCGCCAGGGTGCAAATATCCTGCGATGAATCAATCGCCAGTGTTAGCATTCAACGCCTCTATAATTGTCTCAAAACGTGCGGAATCAGCCTTTATCAACAGCTTCCGATGATCGTTGTCGGCTATTTTTAGATCAATATCGAGCCGGTCGGCAGGCAAGGTCGCTGCCGTTCTGTCCGCCCATTCGATGATCGTGACCCCATTACTGTATAGATACTCATCGAGGCCGAGAGCCTCTACCTCATATTCACCCGATAGCCGATACAAATCGACGTGATAAAGCGGGATGATTCCAGGGTGTTCGTGGATCAACGTAAATGTAGGGCTGTGAATATCGGCCTCCAAACCAAGCCCATCAGCTATTCCTCGGGTCAGCGTCGTTTTGCCTGCCCCCAAATCCCCATACAGCGCAATCACATCGCCAGGCTTCAGCAGTTTTCCGATTCGCCGCCCCAAATCTATCGTTTCATCCAGGCTGTTGGTCAATACAGTCAACTTCAACGTGTTTTCGCTCGCACAGAAGCGCTCAAAAGTGCTCCCAGCTCCCTCCTATCGACTCCTCCGAACCGTTTTGCATAGCCAAAACTACCCCGTCACCCTCCACTATTTCCCCAATAACTCGAGCGGATGATCCCGTAGTTGAGATCGCCCGGGCCACCGCGACCGCCGATTTGGTGGAGCAGGTGAGAAGCAGTTCATAGTCCTCTCCGCCTTCCACAGCCAATCGAACGGCGTCCAGATCGAGCCGGGCGGCGGCGATGTGTGTATCTTTCGAGACCGGCACCGCCCCCGCCATCACCCTCGCGCCCACACCAGAAGCACAGCACAGTTTTTGAAGATCCGAGGCAAGCCCATCGCTCAAATCCATCATAGCATGCACTTTACCGGTGGAGACCGCCGCACGGGCTTCTGCGATCCTAGGCTCCGGCTGCAGATGATGAACCACACACGACTCACTTGCCCGGCGGGCTTGTTCCAATCCAAACTTCAACAGCAGTTCCAGCCCCGCTCGCGAATCTCCTATCGTGTTTGTGACCAGAATGGCATCTCCGGGTTTTGCGCCATCCCTGCAAGCGACCCGATCGGCTTCAACAGACCCAAGCTGCGTCACATTTATGACAATTCCAGCCTCGCTCGCAACGGTGTCCCCTCCGGCAAGCGAGCTTCCGAATGTATCCGACACATCCCGCATTCCATCGAATATGGATTCGATTATTTCAACTTCCATATCGGGCAATCCGATGGAGACGAACGAATATGTAGGCGTCCCGCCCATCGCCGCTATATCAGACAAATTGACCGCAATGCTTTTCCAGCCGAGTTGATATGGATCAATCAAATCCATTCGGAAGTGGGTGTTCTCGATGAGCAGATCGGTGGTGACGACCACAAATTTATCCCCAGACCGGATAAGAGCGGCGTCATCGCCGATTCCAAGGGTAAGATCACCCTGTTCCGCCGTGCCGAACTTCTCTCGTATCAAGTTGATAATAGCGGCCTCGCCGCCAAATTCGGATATTTTCACAATCTACCTAACACGAACTCGGCTTCCCCAACTGCTCCTCTACCACCTTCATCGCGCACAACTCTCCACACATCGAACACACCTCATCCACTCCTCCGGAACGCTTTTCATATACCTCACGCGCCTTGACCGGGTCGATAGCAAGTTCGAGCTGTTTCGGCCAATCCCTGGCTTTTCGAGCGATGGCCATCTGCCGATCCCACTCGGCGGCCCCAGGCAGGCCCTTCACTATATCCGCGGCGTGTCCCGCTATTCGCGCAGCGATCACGCCTTCTTTTACGTCCTCGACGGTCGGCAGGCCCAAATGCTCACTCGGCGTCACATAACAGATAAAATCCGCACCGTTCATCGCTGCGATGGAACCTCCTATAGCGGAGGTAATATGATCGTATCCCGGTGCCACGTCAGTCACCAGCGGCCCGAGCACATAAAATGGAGCGTTTTCACACAGCCGCTTTTGAATCTGCATATTAGTCGCGATTTGATTCAGAGGCACATGCCCCGGCCCTTCCACCATCGCCTGAACCCCGGCATCTCTCGCACGTTTAACTAGTTCGCCGAGGATAATCAGCTCCTGAATCTGCGCTCGATCTGTCGCGTCCGCAAGGCAGCCCGGCCGGAATCCATCGCCAAGACTCAAAGTGATGTCATACTCACGCGCCAGAGCCAATATATCGTCATACCGCTCGTAAAGTGGGTTCTCTTTTTCGTTTGCCAGCACCCAGCTTACAAGAAACGCGCCGCCCCGGCTGACCACATCGGTCAATCGTCCCTGGTCACGGAGTCTGCCTATGCTCTCCATTGTGATTCCACAATGCAGGGTCATAAAGTCCACCCCCTGCTTCGCCTGTCGCTCGATCGTCCCCAGCAGATCCTCAGCTGTGATTTTGACTATCCCGCCGTGAACGCCCACCACGTTGACAGCACATTCGTAGATAGGCACCGTCCCCAGCGCGACGCCGCAGTTATCGAGAATCGCCCTGCGAATCTGGGTCAGATCTCCGCCAGTCGACAGGTCCATCATCGCGTCGGCTCCGGCATCGAGAGCCACCTTGAGTTTGGCAAGCTCATCTTTTACATCCGGAAATGTCGCGGAGGTGCCTATATTAGCATTCACTTTAGTTCTAAGCCCAACCCCGACTCCTCCGACCTTTTTCAAGTCGCGATTCACGTTTTTGGGAATGACAACAGTCCCGGCTGCTACGCGTTTGACCAGCAGGTCAATATCGACCCCTTCGTCATTCGCGACTCGCACCATCTCCTCGGTAATCCTGCCCTTTCGGGCCGCTTCCAATTGTGTCATATCAGGCAGCGAGGCTACCCGGCCACTACTTGGGCCGTTTCGCCTCATACCTCCTTATAAGTTCGCTCGTAGCTGATTTCATATCATCGGCGCATACCACCGCTGAAATAACCGCCGCGCTCGCAGTCCCGGAGGCCGCGATCTGGTCTATATTGGTCCTATCAATGCCACCAATCGCCACCACAGGCACTTTTATGTCACGGCATACGCACTTCAAAATGTCTAACCCCGACACCGGGCCAGTGTCGAGTTTGGTGGAAGTCGCAAAGACAGGGCCATATCCTATATAATCCGCGCCATCGTTTTGCGCTTCCATCGCCTGCTCAACGCAGTCGCACGACACTCCGATAATAGCCTTATCCCCGAGTATTTTTCTTACCGCACCTATAGGCAAATCGCTTTGGCCGATATTCACCCCATCCGCACCGACGGCCGCAGCTATGTGTATTCTGTCATTTACAAAGAACAACGCTCCAGCATCTTTGCATAATCTTCGGATTTCCATTGCCGATTCGAAAAATGCCCTGTCTGAAATGCTCTTATCCCTCATTTGAATCAATCGCGCACCGCCTTCGAGGGCGGCCTGTGCGATCATTTTGTGGGTTCTGCCGGGCCGCAGAACTTCGTCCGTTATAACGTATAAACCCTTTATCATCGCATCTGAACCTTAAAATTACAAAAGCCGTGAATCCTCCGGAGATGGGGACTCACGGCCTAAAAGCACCCTCTCCGCTTCCCTGCAAGTCGTGGATCACTCCACGAGGGATGAAAACGCACTGCATTCTCCTTGCGCAGGTTCAAAGGGTTAGCTCATTTGAGCTTCTCAGCCCCGTTCATCGAGGCACCCCCAGCGGACCATTTGCGTCGGCTGACGCCGACAGGCTACTATAGTCTATCATGTTCATCAGAACTGGTCAAAAATCGGCAAATTGATGCGAGAAAAGGATGGAGGTGGGGTGATAAAAAACGGTTGCCTGCCGCGCTATTCGTGTGCTAGAATCCGACTATGAAATCAGTTGTAATAATACCCGCTCGGATGGCAGCGACCAGATTTCCCGGCAAGCCGTTGGTTGACCTGTGCGGCAAGCCGATGATACAGTGGGTTTATGAACGCGCATCTGAAGCGGCAGGGGTATCGCGCGTCATCGTGGCGACTTGTGATGTCGATATTGCAGATGTGGTTAAAGGGTTTGGTGGAGAGGTCGCGATGACCTCTTCGCGTCACCGCTCCGGCACTGATCGACTCGCCGAAGCCGCGGCCGATCTCGACGCAGATATAATAGTCAACGTGCAGGGTGATGAGCCGCTGATTGATCCTGCCTCCATCGAGCTTGCGCTGGAGCCTTTTGCGTGCGATCCGAAAGTTGTTATGACCAGCTTGATGACCCCTATAGACCCCGAATCCGCCAAAGAGCCGAACCTGGTCAAGGTTGTTGTTGATGTCAACAACTATGCCCTTTATTTCTCTCGCAGTCCGATACCTTATGAGAGAAAACCCCTTCAGGGTCGGCCGATTTACGGTCACGTCGGCTTGTATGCCTACACAAAGGACTTCCTGATCCAGTTTTCTTCGTTAGACCCGACGCCGCTCGAACTCGCCGAATCGTTGGAGCAGCTCAGAGCTATTGAGCACGGATATCGCATCAAAATGGTGGAAGTCGAGAGTCGGCCGATGGGAGTCGATACAATGGACGACCTGAAGAGGGTGGAATCGGCGATAATGAATGGTGAAATATGATTGCAAAAGTGATGGCAAATGTCGGCGGCATCGAGATCGGGGATGAACAGCCGCTCGTGTTGATAGCTGGGCCGTGCGTGATTGAGTCCGAGGAGTTGTGCCTCGAGGTCGGCACAAAAGTCAAAGCGATCACCCAAAGCCTTGGAATCCCATACATATTCAAGGCCTCGTTCGATAAGGCCAATCGAACATCCGTCAAGTCGTTTCGAGGACCGGGTATCGACAGAGGCCTCGAGATACTGTCCAGCATACGATCCCGGCTCGATGTTCCCGTCCTCACCGATATACACGAACCCTGGCAGGCGAAACCTGCCGCCGAAGTCGTCGATGTGCTACAGATTCCTGCCTTTTTGTGTCGGCAGACTGACCTCATAGTCGCTGCAGCCGAAACTGGTAAGTGTGTAAATATAAAAAAAGCTCAGTTTCTCGCGGCGTGGGACATGAAAAACAGCGTCGAAAAGGCGAAAAGCACGGGCAACGCAAATATAACTCTGACAGAGCGAGGCAATTCGTTCGGTTACAATATGCTGGTGGTCGATATGTGCGGACTGCCGGTTATGCGCAGCCTCGGCTGCCCTGTCGTGTTCGATGCGACACATTCGGTCCAGCGTCCTGGTGGGTTGGGGGACGCCAGCGGAGGAGCGCGGGAATATGTCCCTCATCTGATTCGCGCGGCTGTGGCGGTTGGCGTGGATGCCCTGTTTCTAGAGGTGCATCCGAACCCATTACAAGCGCTGTGTGACGCGGCGAGTATGCTTGATCTGGCTGACCTGCCAAAGACGCTCGCTGATGCACTTGCCATAAGAAAAGCCATAAACACACACTAGAGCTAAGGAGACAATCGAAGTGGCAAATAAGATTCGAGTCGGGATTATCGGTGTTGGAGGAATGTCCTACCATCACATCAACGGATTTCTCAACTCCCCAGACGCTGAAATAACGGCGCTTGTGGACATCGTGCCTTCGCAGATGGATATCGCATTTGAACGCGTGCCGGCCTTGACGGGCGCAAAGACCTACACAGACTATCGAGATCTATTGGCAGCCGGCGGCGTCGACGCAGTCGAAATTAGCACGCCGCACACCTGCCACTTCGACCAGATTATGGATTCGCTCGACTGCGGTTTGCACGTGCTCACCGAAAAGCCTATGGTGTGCTCCACCGAACACGCCCACGCGGTGATCGATAAGGCTCGGCAGGCGGATCGAGTTCTAATGATTCACTATCAACGCCACTTCAGCTCTCCTCATCGCTACATCCGCAATATGATTCATTCGGGCGCACTCGGAGAAGTCCACTTCATAAACGCGTTTCAATGTCAAAACTGGAAACCCCGTCAGGTAGGGAAATGGCGGCAGGACCCGGCGCTGTCCGGAGGCGGTCAGCTCAACGATTCAGGCAGCCACATGGTCGATATTATCCTTTGGACAACAGGACTTACAGCCGAAAGCGTCTATGCGGATATAGACAATCGCGGGACAAGAGTCGATATAAACTCCTCCATAGCCGTCAAATTCACCAGCGGGGCTAAAGGAAACATCTCAATCGTCGCCGACAGCACCTGCGTATATTATGAAGACATCACGATTTGGGGGACAAAAGGCACCATTCTATACCGCAATGGTAAACTGTTTTTCTGCAACGAGGCCGGGGAAATGACGGAGCCTGCCGACCTGCCGGAGGGCGGTCACGGCGACCAGGGATTTTTGGATACTATCCTTCACGGTGCGCCGAACTGGGTGCCGCCGGTATGCGGCTTGAGGGTTATCGAGCTTACGGAAGCGGCATGGAAGTCCGGCGAGACCGGCCAGCCATGTCCGGTGGCAGTGTTATAATTCGCGATGGGCGCATTCGGGTCTCATTCTACTCATAGACTTCGCGCGGTGGTCCAAGGCCGCGTGCAAGGGGTTGGATTCAGATATTTCGTCAACGAACGCGCCCGCGAACTCCATTTAGCCGGGATATGTCGCAATCTGACAAACGGAGAAGTTGAAGTTATTGCGGAGGGTGAACGCGGCGCTTTGGAGGCGCTGCTGGCTTCGCTGTCACACGGCCCGCCGGGCGCACATGTGGATAAAGTCATATCCGTTTGGCTCCCGGCAAACAGCGAGTTCACAGGTTTTAGAATCGCCCCAACAAGATAAGTGGCCTAGTTGAGCTGCGCCACCTTTGAGTCGTTCGACTTTTGAAACTGAGCACAGGCCTTGGCATAATTCGCAGCGTCGAAGATCGTGCGATCCCCAACCAGTGACGGCGCGGAGTCCATCATCATTTCCTCGCCGTTTACCTTTGCGATCTTGCTGCCGATTCGCATTTCAAAGACCACATCTCCAACGTACGCTGTGATGGTTCGCGTGCTCGAGTCCCAGAACAAAACCCCGCCCATATCCTCGAAAAATGTCCTGGCCTTGACCTTTCCGGTGGCAGGTTTGGCTGTCTTTTCTATTCGAGCGGGCGCGATTTTCGCAGCGACTGGCGGAGAAGCTATTGCAGAGCTTGTCAGCGGCTTGCCTGTCGCGGAATGCAGATTCGGGGCTATCGCCACCTGAACCCTTTTCAGGGCTTGAGGCGATACCATTGCAGGCTCAACGATCACGGGAGCGGTCGAGATCGCATCGCTCACATTGGCGGGTGACAGCTCTTTCTGCTTAAGCCCGGCAGCCTCCACCAAGCCAATCACCTCTACCATCGACGACGAAGAAGGAGAATCCAGAATAATCGGTTCCGCCGATACGGCATTTTTGGGAACCAGAGCCTGAGCTGTATTTCGCACCGCCGCCGATTCGACTGCAGCGATAACTCGCATAGATTGGGCGGCTTTCGCAGGACTGTCCAACTTCGTTTCAATCGTGGGTTTGCCCGCAACAGGGGCAGCCGTCGAAACTGCCGGACTCAACGAATCGACGCGAAGAACAGGCAGCGAAGAAGCTGAGGCCATTTTGACCGGATTTTTCGCAATTGCTGGGGCAGCCGGCACGACAGGAGCCAGTGGCGTAACAGGCATAGCTGAAGCCATACGCGCCTCTGGTTTGGGCGCATCCTGTGAAGGACGCAGCGCCTGCTTGGCAGATGTAGAGATGGTTTTTGGAACGGCTATGGCGACGGCTTTCGGTAGCTCTACGGGCTTCGCAGCCTCAGTTACTTTAACAACAGCAGTGGGCCGCACAGTATGAGTTTCATCCGTATTCTTAGCCACACTTCTACCGGAAACCGCAGCAGCAGAGGGTTCCTTGATGGGGGTAAGATCAGGCGCAAGTATGTCGCCTGCATATTCAGCCGGCATTTCACCTTCCTGGAGTTGCTTGGGCGGAGCCGCAACCGCAGTTTTCGGAGCGTCATTGCGGAAGGTAACGTTGATTACCTCCGGTTCGCTTTGATTGCCCGCGCCGTCGTAGGCATAGGTCTTCAGAGCGTGCTCACCATCCGGATAGGTAGTGGTATCGAGATCATAACTGTATGGAGGGGTGTTTTTCACCAGTTTGAGCACGTTATCGATCAGCAAGCTGACCATCGGCGGCTCGCCGCTGTCGTCAACCGCGTTGATCTTTACCGTGGTTGTACCCTTTAAGACGTCCTGAGATTTTATGTTGGCGAACGTAACCACAGGCGGCCGGGTGTCGATAATTCCACGACTCTGTCCGTTCGGGCCAACTGTGCCGGTTCCATAGACCTTCGATATTAACTGGTCCCCAGCGAACACTTTGACCACAAGGTTGTGTGTGCCCTGTTCCTCGCGGCTGACATCCCACCAGAATGAGCATACCCCTCTAGTGGCCGGGGCGCCGAGGATCTTGCGGACGTAAAATTGGCTATCGACATACAGCTCGAGTGAGGTTACCTTAAGATCAGACCACGTATTAAATCCTACTGCTACCTCGACCCTGGTTCCAGACACTATTTGACCAGGTTGTGGGGCAAGCCACGCCGCCATTGTTCCCTCGGCAGCCAAAGCCGCCGCTGGGGTAAACATAGCCAACACCACAGCCAAAGATATCCAGCGTCTCATGCCGTCCTCCCGCAGGTTCGCCCGTTTGCAAAAGATAAAAAACTCTATCACGAGCTCATCCAAAAGTCAACGACCAACAGCCGCCAAATCACGACGAGGCACGGTTTTACCGCGCCTCGTCTGGAACGAAGACTTCAATCGTTGTGCTGATTATTTCTTTGGTTTTCCTGCCGGCTTGCTCTTCGGGTCTCCGGGCAGTGTTCCAGCTTTGATCTCTTCGATATTGCTGAAGCCGTCTTTATCGGAATCAAGTTTCTCAACAGCCTTGAGGGTAGCAGCCGTGGCCGGTTTGCGATCCAATGCTTTGCCGTAGACATTAAGCTCCGCACCCTTTACGTGGCAAATCTGGCATTTGGCCTTGGCAAGCGCCGTATCAGCATTCGGCTTGTAAGTCTCATTGAATAGTTTTTGCCAGGCAATAGTGGCCATTGCTACCGATGACAGAAGCGCCACCGCGGCAATAATTGCGATAATCGTTGTGATTCTTCTTCTCATTACTTCCTCCGTATCGAGTCTGCCATTTTATCCAAGACGCGATCTACTCTACGATATTCCTCTTCTGACTTTGATTCTTCTGTCTAGAAATCCTGCCCGGCGAGCATCCATCCGCGCATCAGGCGTTTTTGAGGCACACCGCCTCAACAATATTAGCCGCATCCTCACACTTGTCGATGGCGGTTTCGAGGTGTTCGTAGAGTTCTTTCCATTTGATCACCTCGATAGGATCGGTCTGACAATCAAACAGACCGGCTATCGCCGCCCTGCTGACGGCGTCCCCTTCGTTTTCAAGCCTGTTCACCTCGATCCAGCGCTCTTTCATGGATCTGGGGTTTTTCATCTTGTCCAAATCTTTAATCAGATAGACAATTTCATCAGCGGCGCGCACAATTATATTGGCAAGCGCGACGGCTTCCGGGGTGACGGCAGCAACTCGGTATAGATGCAGCCGCTGCGCCGCAGCATTTATCAAGTCCAATATATCATCGAGGGCCGCGGTCAGAGCATGGATATCCTCTCTGTCCATCGGTGTTATAAAGGTTGTGTTCAGTTTTTCGAGAATTCCGTGCGCGATCTCGTCGCCGTGGCTCTCAGTTTTGTCTATGATCATCCGCTTCTGATCGAGATCGGTATAGTTTTCCAGCAGATCTTTTAGCTGTTGCGCACCAACGAGCACATTTTCAGCTTGCTGCACAAACAAATCGAAGAACTTTTCTTCTCTCGGAATCAATTTCAGGCGCATCTTTTTGGCTCCATTTCTCTATGACAGGGCAAAATTACGTGGCGTAGTGTACGAGCAAATATGTTCCCGCAGCAACAAGAGCCGCCATAGGCATCGTTAGCACCCACGCCCAGACGATACGTCCGGCTACCCCCCATTTTACCGCCGACAGGCGCTGGATCGAACCTACCCCAACAATCGCGCCGGTGATGGTGTGTGTAGTGCTGACCGGTATGCCGGCCAAAGAAGCGCCTATGATCGTGACAGCCCCAGCAGTCTCCGCGCAAAACCCGCCAACCGGTTTTAGTTTTGTGATACCAAGACCCATAGTCTTGACTATTCTCCATCCACCCGACATGGTTCCCAACGCCAAAGCTGCAGCGCATATTAATTTTACCCATAACGGTATGGGAAAGCTGCCATCAGGGAACCTGTGGAGATATCCCGTTGTCACCAGCAACAATCCTACCACACCCATCGTCTTTTGAGCGTCGTTGGTGCCGTGACCCAAACTGTAGGCAGCCGCAGACACGAGTTGCAGCCTTCTGAACCACACATCAATCTTGCTTGGGGATGCATGGCGAAACATCCACATCACCGCCAGCATAATCGAAAACCCCAAAATCATACCTATCAAAGGGGATAATACGATGAATATCACTATCGTGTCCACCGCGCTCCATTTGATTACCTTAGCCATCGAATTGTGTTTGATGAATGCGGCCATCAAACCCGCCCCTACCAATCCGCCGATAAGCGCATGCGATGAACTCGTCGGCAGTCCTAAATACCAGGTGATAATGTTCCAGGCGATCGCTCCGACCAACCCCGCCAACACAACATAGATCATTCGTTCCCCAAGAATATCCAGATCCACTACCTTGGCAACGGTATCAGCTACGTGTACCCCGAAGATTATTGGGGCGACGAAGTTGAAAAAAGCCGCCCATAACACTGCCTGAAATGGAGACAGCACCTTCGTGGCGACTACAGTAGCGATGGAATTTGCCGCATCGTGGAAACCGTTGAGGAAGTCGAATATCAGTGCGATCAAAATGATGATCGTTACTAGTGCTAACGAAAACGTCACTTGTTGTTCCGCCTAATCTGGGATGGGGCGATATGACGCTGCTGGGCGTAGTACCCCTGCCCATTTATTCTATAGTGTATGCCTGCTCAGGTCAAGTTATTTT
>LSQX01391871.1_pt1 | contig 22546 bp, 17 predicted proteins | sample 654561 | NCBI WGS metagenome assembly LSQX01 (sample SAMN04489861, study PRJNA283612) | anaerobic digester metagenome | isolation source: 4 biogas reactors fed with cattle manure at either 37C or 55C with and... | place: Denmark: Kongens Lyngby | collected 2014
GGTATTGGCGCCGTAAACTGAACTGGAAGAGGCAAAGATCAAATGGCCTACGCCCTGGAAGCGGCATCCTTCCAGGATATTTAAGAAGCCAGACAGGTTGGAATCAACATAGGCGTAGGGGTTTTTCAGGCTGTAACGGACACCGGCCTGTGCCGCCAGGTGCACCACCCGTTCAAAGGTGTAATCTTTAAATAATTGCTCCAGGGCTTTGCGGTCCTCCAGGGAAGCCTTGATAAAAACAAAATTCGTATATTCCTTTAATATATTTAGCCGATCTAATTTAAGGCTCACTTCATAATAATTGTTGAGGTTGTCCAGGCCGACCACGGGCCACCCTTCCTGCAGCAGCCTCCTGGCCAAATGAAAGCCGATAAACCCGGCGCATCCCGTGATTAAGATTTGATGAAGACTGGCCATGTTTCCTCCATGTTCAAAATAGTCTGCGGTTATGCTATCAGATTACCTTGGCCTCATGCAACAGCGATTGCAGTTTCTCCTTAAAGTCAGCAATCAGAATGGCATTTTTATAGGTGAGCTGCTCCGGTAATATTAAATTGCCGATCCCGGGTATTTCATCAATGCTGATTTTCGGAACATCTTCGTATAAATAGTCAATGTTCAAGCCTTTGATCTGAAATATATTTTTATTTAACAGCATGGCTTCATAAATGACGGACGAGTTGTAGCCGAGGATAATTTTACTCTCCAGCAAATCCTGAATTAAACTATTGCCGGATAGATCAAGGTTATATTTTTTAATCAGTTCCAGGTTAGTTTTATTGCTTTTTTCTTTGCGATGCAGCCGGACTTGAATAATAAACCCTTTGTTTTTCAGTTCAAGCAATTTCTGATAGAGAAGATTTCGATCTAAATCAATTCCTGCTGCTTCAAACGGCTGGGAAATGAAAGTTATTTTCCGGGGGTTTTCCGCGTATTTTTCTTTGCTCTTTTCGACAAATTTACGGTCATAGATTGGATAACCAAAAACCTCTACCTTTCTGGCATCGCCTGGTTTAGAACTGGATTTTAATGCCTCGATCAATCGATTTTTATTTTCATCAGCCCAAACAAAAAGCTTTTGAGCGTGTATTGGCAAAAGCCCGATATACCTGCCGCCCTGGGGATAGCCATGGAAGATTACATAATAAGGGACAGATGCCTTTTCCGCTGCGGTACTGATGACCTGCTGTATATATGGCTGATCGCTGCTCGCCAGAATTAATTTCAACTGCTTTCTCTTCATGAACCGGGCCAGTCTTTCGATGTTTCTTCCGATCTCGGCATTTATCTTTTCAATTAATTCGTTGTTGCCGATCACATCATGCAAATTATCATAAGACAAATTCTTTATAACTTTTTTTACTCCCCGGCTGAATATGAAAGGATCAATATAGAATTTGTCTTTGTAGCCTGAAAATTTAAAGCCGCGAACCAGCGCCATATTGACAATTTTTATGTCGTATTCGGCGCAGATCTCCCGCAAGGATCCGACAAGACAATTAAATCGAGAAGGCAAATCAACTAAAATGCATTTTTTATTTGGGAGAAGAGCGGCCAGGATTGAACCAGTAAAATAAAAAAAGCGCCTGAGCCCGGTTTTTAAATTTCCCTTGCTGCCGGATTTATCTTTAAGCCGGTTAATGGCGCTGATGCAAAAAGTCTTTTTCGTAGTTTCAGCATGGCGCAAGATCAGATCAAAAAGCATCATAGCATGGGGATAGCGAACATATTGATGGCCATATTTTTTAGTAATTTCTTTATCAAATTTGCCGTAGGCTGAAAAAAGATTGCTCATAGTTTCTATTTCCTTTCTGTCATTTTATTCGACAACTAGCGGGCTATTCCTCTTGCCAGTGCAACAGAATCATGTTTTCGCATTAAAACATAGCAAATAGACAGCCATAAAAATATATGCTATTTTAAATCCATGGTGGTAAAAATTATGCAGTAGCGAAAGGAATCGTTCCATGAGAATTCTTTATGTTAAACGTGCAGCAACCCGGAAACATCAAAGCATTAAAAAATATTTCCAAAATTTATTATTTGGATATCCTCTGAGCGGACAGGATGGTTTTTTTGAAGCTTCTCTCTGGACTGCATTTCCTGATCTTCATGCCGTTGACTATGAAGAGCTGTGCAAAATGATACCGTCCATAGATAAAACATACGATTGGATCATTTTAAATTCAAAATTCTTCCCCAAAGGAAAGCCCGTGGGCCTGCAGGAGCTATCCTGGCTGAAAACATTAAATAAATGCGGTAAAGCCATCCTTGATAGCTCCGCCAATGCCGATATTTTACCGGATGAGCGTTTACTTGATTATTTCGATGTCATTTTTAAAAGAGAGCTCCTGAAGGACCTTGATCGTTACAAGATCAGCCCTGCCACGCACCGCAAACTCCATGTCACCATGCTCTCCTGCCCCTTAGTGCGCGCCCATCTCTCGCGCTTTAATCATGCCGTAACCCGCCGCGATCCGGTGCTTTCAGGCGGCCGTGAGTATATCCATGATGTGTCTTTTATCGGAACAGACAACAACCCGATCCGGCGTTCCGTGCTGGCGGAGCTGTCGCAGTTCTCAAATGGTTTTTACGGCGGATTGTACGACCGCTATACCGGCAAGGCGATTGAATGGGATGGACCCAGGCACCCCAGGCTGCGGAGGTCCCAGTATATACAGGTGACTGTCCAATCAAGAATTAACCTGGCGCTGGATGGCAAAGGCCAGTTTACCTTCCGGCACCTTGACCTCTGGTGCCTCGGTGCTTTTATGCTGTCCACATCATCGATCCGCGAGATTCAGCTTCCCGGAACTGCACCCGAAGAAAATGTGCATTACGTTAGCTTTAAAGACAAAGATGAACTCAAGGAAAAAGTTCAATACTATCTGGCCAATGAACAGGAGCGCCAGAAAATAGCTGAGGCCGGCAAAGATTTATTTAAATCGATCTACGATTTTTCCAGGCATGGCCAATATATCAAAGATGTCTTATTGCGCTTTAAAGCATGACAGGATTATTGGATCTGCGCTTTGTTTTCCCAAACAGCCGCTGTTTGTCTGGCAGGATACACTGAAAGAAAAAGCAGCTGAAAAAGCCTCAGGTGAGGTCATATGCGTCATTTACTCAAGAAGGCAAGCAAGCCCTTAAACAAAATACTGGTTAAGCTAACCGGTTATGAACTTGTAAACAGGAAGATCCGGGTAATCAATTATAAGTCTTATCAATTTTATGTTCCCATTAACCGGTGCTATAATGGCTACGCTTTCGGCTATAATAGCTCTTCTTTTCATCCGTTGACGGCGCTGTTGCGGGAATATGAAAAAAACCCCTCCCTGACTTACGAGGATTCAATCGTAAGCAAATTTTCGGAAAAATACAAGCCGAATAATCTTCAGGAAGCTCTTTATGGCGAAACCTTTGATCGCGATTGCCGGACTGCTCAGATTTCTTTTACCCACGGTTTTAGCGTATTCAGGGTGCCCATAGTGCCGATGCCGTGGAGCAGCGACAGCAATATTGATTTTTATTACAGCGGTAAATGGGCAAAGACAGACAGCGGCAGGACGCATTTCAGGCGGACGATTGAGACCTATGAAAGCATTAAGAATCACGGATTCAACCCCGATGAATACTCTGACGGTTCCTTGCAGCATGGATATATACGCATTGTCATCCTGAAATCCGGCAACGACTGCAGGTTCGTCATTACCGGCGGTCAGCATAGAGTGGCTGCCCTTGCAACTTTGGGCTGGGAGGAAATCCCGGTTATATTCGAACACCATTTTTTAGCTTCTCCACCCGTCGTTGATATAAAAAATTTGGATCACTGGCCTGTGGTTCGAAGGGGCATTTACGACAAAAAAGCCGCTTACCGAGTTTTCGAAGCTTTTTTCACTGATCAAAGCCGCTTAAAATTGGAAAAACTGGGCTTAATTTATTAATATAAACTCTTCCAATAGTTATTTGCCAAACCAGCAAATTAGCGGCTAACATGAGGGGAAATGGTAAAATGGATCTGACAACGAATCCAGGTAACAGGCCCTGGCTGCTTTTAAGCAGCTGCTCACTGAATGCCATCAGGAAGGGCTGCCATTAGTGCTCTTAAGAGAGCGCCCGGTAACTTGTGATGCTGCCTACACTGGCGACTATGACTTTATCCTTGATCCAAAACTGCGGCATCAATTCCTGCGCATGGTTCTTCGAATCATGTCGGAGCGGGACCTTGCTTTTCAAATCAAACAGACTAAGCTGCAGAAGCTCTCCGTATACTTATACGATCCAGGGCTGAAAGCATCGATTAGGCTTGAGCTGTGGAGCCATATCGAAGTCAAGGATCCCGCCCATCGCACCCTGAACAGGATTTTTTGGGAAGACCTTTATTCTCATATCCATTCCGGGGATAAAGGTTATCGCCTTACTTCAAGGGTAGAAGCGCTATGCTACCTTTCTCACCTCTACACTAAAAACAAAAGCCTCGAATCAGCTGAAGTTGCCTGGCGGTTGAATTACTATGCCGAATTAATGCAAAAAACTGGCGATCTAGAGGTGCTGAAGCTCTACACCGCCTTGAACAGCCGGCAGGAGTTAACTGCTGCTGCGGCTTCCGCCAACTCGCTGCTACTTGATATGGGGATCTTGCGAAACAAGCGGGATATGCGGGCCTGGTGGCGCGAAAAACGAGAATCCTGCATTGAAAACTGGCACCGCAAGCGGATGGATAAGATCAATAGGAGAAAATTGATCCCTCTCGTGGGGCCGGACGGGGTTGGCAAGACAACGCTGATCGAGGGAATGAAGGCTGTTTTACCGGGAAAGTTCCGTTACTTCCGCTTTAAAATGCAATTTCGCAAATCGTGGCTTTACCGCATTTTATATCCGCTGCTGCGAAACAGTCTCCGCCGCCATCTTGGCTGCAATCCCAGCAGGAATCAGGTAGACGACGCTTATGGCGGCTTTACCCTGATGACCGGTTTAATTCGCTATCCGCTGCTGCGGTTGCGAACCTGGCTGGCAGGCTACTACCTCATGGACCGCTACTTCTATGATCATCTGCTGGTAAATCTGCGCTTCTTTAACCGGCCGAATAGGCTACTCAAGGGTTGGAGCACATGGCTTCGCTTCATCCCGCGGCCATTTTGGCTGATCCAGCTGGATGCACCTTCCGAAGTCATTTTATCGCGCAAAAAGCAGCTTACCCCACAGGATATTGAAACTGTGAGGCAGTGGATGTTTGAATTTTACCTGCAGAAACCGGCTCCCTACTACTTGTATATAAACACCTCATTGCCTGAAGATGTATGCCTGGCTTATACACGCAGCATAGTTGGCAAATTAAAGCCGCATCATCCGTTTATACGCCTGCTGCAGCGTCTTATTAAAAAAATATTTAACATCAATCTTTCCTCATAATTTCCTCAAGGCTTTCTTAAATTAAAATGACCGGCGGTATTTTGAAAAGCAGCGGCAACTGTCCTATAATCAGCACGGTAAAGCTGCTAGCATGTTTTTACGGCTATCCCCTGTTGCCATATTGTTCGCCTATGATTTTAATCATCTTTTCGGCAAGAAACTTACGGCTATACTGCTGCAGCGCCTCCCGCGCCTCTTCGTGTTGATCCATATAGAAGGGCTTGCCGACCATCTGCTCCAGCGTCCCGGCGATAAAGGGCGCTGATTTTCCGGCGATGATGCCGGCATCAAATTTCTTGATCAGGCTGATCGATTCGCTCTGATCCGTTTGGCCGCCCACGTTCAAGATGGGTTTGCCGGAAAAGAGGTATTCAAACAACTTGCCGGTTATAATGCTTTCTCCCCCAGGGCCTTCCCATTCCAGGAAGAGCAGGGCGCCGGCGCTCCTTTGGATACGTAGGGAGTCCTCCCGGCTGACAAAGCCGGGCATCTTCACGATATTGCTTAAACCGTAGCGGTCGACTAGGCTTTGAATATTTCCCAACCTGGAGCCGTAGAACAAAACTTCAATCTTGTTCTCCACGGGAAATCCTTTTTGGGACAGGAGTTGCAACGCTTCAAACAAAGGAGAAGGATCTTGAAAACCCGGATAAAGGGAACCCGTATAGACGATCCTGAATTTGCCGTCATCGGGAAAATAGCTTTGCCTCTCCCCCCCTGCTTCCTGCAGGCTCTCCTCGTCAAAGCCGTTTTCAATTTTAACAACCGGGCAGGAAAAGCGCTCGCTCAACCTGGCCTGCAGCCCACTGGATACCGTTGTGATCAAGTCGGCCTTATAAACGATTTTGCTTTCAATTATGTCTGCAAGGCGGTTTGACAACCATGAACGGTTAACGAAATGATTGCCATACCAGAGATCCCGGTAGTCTGCTACCCAGAACAGGTTTAATTTTTCCTTTAAGTATGAGGCCAGCAGATGCCCTCCGGGGGGACCAAAGGTACTGACCACGATTTCAAAGGGAAAAGCCCGGTGAAAGCGCATCAACTTGCGGGCTGCGGGCAGCAGCCAGAAATCGGCATGTTTCATGGCCTGCAGCGCCAGAAAATAATCGCGCAAAGCGGTTAAAGCCCGGCTCCCCCTCTTCGCCTGCTCAGCCGTTTCCGGCGCCGGTTTTTTTAGGCGAAAGGGCCATGCTTGCAGCTCCATCATCCGGACCCCTGCAAGATCATCACTGGTGTAGGCAAAATTTAAAGCACCGTCAACGGCTGTTTTCTTCTTGGTCACCACCGCCACCTCGTGACCGAGCCTGCTCCAGTACTTGGCCCAGGAATAAGGCCTAGAGGAAGCGATCCTATTTAAAGGGGGAAAAGCAAATGTAATGATCAGGATTTTCATTGGTTCACCTTTTCTGAGCAATAAGCAATAGCCCGTATGCAAGTATAGAGATACCTACTTAGCTACAGCCCCTGGCCCGGCCTTTCATCTGTGCCGCAGGCCGGACATTTAAGCTCACTTTCCGATGCGGGCACAATCACGCTGCCGCACTTGCAGATCCAGCCGCGCACCCGGGCCGGATTGCCGGTGACTACCGCATGGGCCGGGACATCTTTGCTAACCAGGGCCCCGGCGCCGACTAGGACATATTCCCCGATGGTGATCCCGGACAGAATGGTGGCATTGGCGCCGATGCTGGCCCCTTTTTTCACCAGTGTTTTACGATAGTCGGAAGCGGTATTCCTGGGGTAGGCGCTGCGCGGCGTCTTGACATTGGTAAAGACGCAGGAAGGACCACAGAAGACGTCGTCTTCCAGGGTAACCCCTTCGTAAACGGATACGTTGTTTTGAATTTTGACATTATTGCCGATGGAGACGTTGGCAGCCACAAACACGTTCTGGCCGAGGTTGCAATTGCGCCCAATGGTGGCGCCGGGCATGATGTGGCAAAAATGCCAGATCCGGGTCCCATCGCCGACAACGGCACCCGCTTCGACAATGCTGCTGGGATGAATAAACACTTCCGCGGCGGCAGCGCTCTCTTCATCCTGGCACTTTTCAAGGATAATTTTCTTACCATTGGCATTGAGCGATCTCTGGGAGGCGTCGAGAACCGTTAACACGGCCAGGGCACTCTGCGCACCGGTGAGGGGCTCTTTGCGGCTGCGAATACAGTCGAGAAAATGGGCGCACTCCCGCTTGAGGGGCTCCTCGGACGGCACTTTTATTACTTCCGCTTCGGCCCGGGAGGGCACCGGGCAGTGATCCACCCAGTTTACCTTGTGCGGATAGACCAGCAGCTTTTCCGTTGACAGATCGTCAAAGACCGCCATCTTATCGCTGCCCACCACCACCAGTTTCTGCTCTTTATATGGGTGCAGCCAACTGACAAAGATGTGGCCTCTGGTGCCGCCAGCAAAGGTGAGATTGGTAACGGTCACATCGGCAATCTCGCGATTCAGGTAAGCTCCACCGGAGGAGATGACTTCGACCGGCAGATCGCCCATCAGGCGGATAATTACCGAGATATCGTGCGGGGCGAAGCTCCAGAGAATATTTTCCTCGGTGCGGAATTTGCCGAGATTGAGGCGGTTGGAATAGATGTAGTTAATCCGGCCCAGGTAACCGCGCCTCACCAGGGCAACAAGCTCCTGCACGGCGGGGTGGTACTCCAGCACATGGCCGACCATTAAAACCCGGCCCTGCGCTGCCGCCAGGGCGGCCAGCTCGCGCCCTTGCGCCAGGGTCAGGGCCAGCGGCTTTTCGACAAGCACATCTTTTCCGGCTTCCAGGGCCGCTTTCACCATGCGGTAATGTTCCACGGCCGGGGTGGCAATGGCCACACCGGCAATGGCTTGATCGCCAAGGATATGGCTGTAGCGCGCGGTTACGGCTATACCGGGATAGAGCTGCGTATACTTTTCCAGCTTCTCCGGGTCAGTATCGCACACCGCCCGGAGGGCGCCCAGTTCGGCAAAATTGCGCACCAGGTTTTTACCCCAGTAACCGCCGCCGATTACGGCAATATTAACGTCTCTGCAATCGTTCATCGGTTCATAGCTACCTCCACCGGCTTCGTGATCAATTAAAGGTCCCGCAGGCACTGTACCACGTATGCCAGCTCTGCTTCAGTCAGCAGCGGCTCGATGGGCAGGCTCAACACTTCGGCACAGGCTCTTTCGGTTTGCTCCAGGCTGCCCGCCGTCTTGCATCTTCCGGCAAACAGATTCATGCGGTGCAGGGGAACGGGGTAATAGACCGCGGTGCCGATGCCCTTTTCCCGGAGTTTTTCCTGCACCAGGTCCCGCTTCCCGTTGAGTACGCGCACTGTATACTGGTTGTAAACATGTTCGCCGCCGGGTACGGCTGACGGAAGGGTCAGCCAGTCCAGGCCGCACAGGTGCTGGTCATAGTAGGAAGCGATGGCGCGGCGGCACCGGTTAAGCCTCTCCACATGCTTTAGCTTGACCAGGAGCACGGCTGCCTGAAGGGTATCGAGGCGGGAATTGTAGCCGATATGCTCGGCGTTGTACTTGTCTCTGCCGCCGTGTGTGCGCAGCATTCTGATCACTGTCGCCAGTTCCTCCTCACCGGTAGTCACGGCGCCGCCGTCACCAAAACCGCCCAAGTTCTTGGAGGGGAAAAAGCTGAAGGCGCCGGTGCCGAAAGACCCGAGCTTCGACGGACCAAAGGAGGCGCCGAAGGCCTGTGCTACGTCTTCCACGACAAAGAGATCGTGCTTGCGGGCCAGCTCCATGATTGCATCCATGGGGCAGGGGTTTCCGAAGAGGTGAACCGGCATCAGGCCGATCGTGTGGCTATTGACAGCCGCGGCCGCCGCTTCCGGATTGATATTGAATGTTGCGGGATCGATATCCACAAATACAGGTGTGGCACCCGCATGAAGAACGGCTTCACCGGAGGCGGTAAAGGTAAAAGAGGGCACGATGACTTCATCATCCGGGCTAAAATACTCCTTCCCTGTGCGCACAATGGCCAGGGCGCGCAGGGCAATCACGAGGGCGTCGGTGCCGGAAGCTACGCCGCTGCAGTGGGCGACTCCGAGATATGAAGCCAGCTGCTGCTCCAGCATTTTGACCTCGGGGCCCAAAATGTAAGCGGCGCCGGAGGTGACCCGCTTCAAGGCTTCATCTATTTCCGCGGAAAACTCGGCCTGCTGCCGCGGCAAATCCAGTAAAGGCACCTGCCTGGGCTGATTGGGGTTGTTTGCCGGTCGGTTGTCGGACATTTAGTTCATCCTTCCTTTAGCAATTCTTCATACATCTTGATTTGTTTCAGAATAATCCGGTCCCAGTCAAACTGCAGGGCCCTTTCTCTCAAGCGCTCCCGCGGCAGGGGCTTTTCGAGGAGCCGGATCACTTTATTGCTCATTTCTTGTGCAAAGTTAGATTCTGCACCGGCCACGATATCTCCTCCATCGCCGACGGCCTCCGGGATGCCGCCGGCACTGCTGCCCACGACCGGGCAGCCGCAGGCCTGCGCTTCGAGGCAGACATTGGGGAAACCCTCTTTCCGGCTTGGCAGGATCAACACGTCCAGGGCGCTCATCCAGGCCGGCATCGCTTCAGTGGCGATGGTGCCGGTGAATTGCACTGCCAGATTGTAGCTCCGGCATTTTTGCTCAATCATACGGCGCAGGCTGCCGCCGCCGATGACGACAAAACGGACCGGCTCATACTGCCGGGCGATCTCGCGAAATATCTCGGGCAGCCTGTCGGCACCCTTGACCGGCTTGAGATTGCCGACAAAGCCCACGTATTTGACCGGCGGAGGCGCCAGGCCCAGGCCGGCCCGGGCCGATTCCTTCTCCAGCGGCATAAAAACTGATGTATCGACCCCGTTGGGGATGACGGTGGCATTAGCGCCCTTATAGCCCAGTTCCCGGGCCTTTTCCAGCAGCTTGTAATTGTTGAACAGGGCTCGATCACAGTTTTCCAGGGCAAAGAGCACCGCCGGAAGGCTGCGCGGGAATTTCTCCGGGTTGGTGTGGATGTCGCTGCCGTGGGCGCTGACCACGCAGGGCAGGCCGGTTTCCTGTTTGAGCAGCGCCGCCGCGTAACCGTGCGGATAAACCCAGATGGCGTGAAGCAGGTCATATGCTTTCAGGTTGACGGCCTTCTTGATCGCGTTTGCCAGGATCGGGCCGATGCGCTTGTGATAAAAAACCATATCAGTGGCGCTCATGGCCACCGGAAGGGGACTGTATTGCACTCCGTGCACCCGGATCGCCTTTTTCTCTTTAAATGAGGGCCTTTTAAACGTACCTTTCAGCAAACGGGCCAGCGGGCTGATTCGTTCCGAGAAATAATAAAGGTCATAGTCGACGCCGTGTTCTTTTAATTTTTTAAGCCTGCGGGTAATAAATATGCCGGACATGGGATTGGATGCCAGGGGATGCAGGCCGGTTATAAAAAGTATTTTCACCTTAATACCTCGTACATTTTTTTTCAAGCCGTTAGGTTAGCCGCAAATCAGCTCTTCCCACATGGCCATGACTTTTTCCACGCTGAAGCGATCCACGATCTCGGCAGCGCGCCGGCCCATCTGCCGGCGCAGCTCGTCATCGCTCATCAGCCGGTCCAGGGCTTGCTCCAGGGCGGCGGTATCTTCGGCGGGGACCAGGTAGCCGTCTATGCCGTGGCGGATAATGTCGGCGGGGCCAGTAGGACAATCGAAGCTGACCACGGGCAGTCCGCAGGCCATGGCTTCACAGAGAGCGTTGGGAAAGCCTTCAAACCGGGACGGCAGAACAAACAAGTCGCCCATTTGAAAAACCGCGTAAATATTATGGACCCTGCCCGGAAGAAAAACCCTGTTTTTTAAATTATACTTCTCAATTTCCTTTTCGATCAGATACCTTTCCGGGCCGTCATTTAAGATCACCAACTGCCAGCAGGAATGCTTCTGGGCCAGTCTAGCAAACAAGGGAATCAGCAAATCCAGCCCCTTTTGATAAATCTTCTTACGGCTCATATGTCCAACCGCAAATAGTATCTTTCCCTCCGGCAAGGTTATTTCCGGCGTGCCCGGACCACCGTTTCCCTTAAGGACCGGGTTGGGGATAACCACACTTTTACGCTGCAGCCTCACGGGCAAAGTATCTTTCATCGCCTGGGTCTGGCATACTACAGCCCTGGCTCTGGAATAGAGCCAGTTTCGATATAATCGCAAAAAAAATGAACGGGAGGATTTATTGTAGTAATTCCTTTCCGACACGATCACCGGGATAGGAGAGAACAACATGGCGCGCAGTATTTTCATATTGGTGCCCGAGGCAAAGGTAATGATGGCATCGGGTCTTTCCTTGACTAGGGAACGCCTGATTAACAAATATCGAAAACAATAGCGGAGCAGCCGCATTATAAAGTGATTATTCCTGCCGCTAAGCAGCGACCGCTGCTGGACATCAGGATGCAACCTGTTAAAAGTCGGCTTGCTGCCGTCATCGAAAGTGACAATTTTGACGTTCCAGCCCTTTTCAGCCCAGTAGCCGGCCATTATGGAGACTACCCGCTCTGCGCCGCCTGCTCCGGCCAGAGAATAAATTGCCAGTATGACCTTCAATCGGATCCTCTTCCTTGCAAGTTGTTTCTAGATAAAAATATCATTGACATGCTTTTCCAGGCTGCTTCCCCCGCACTCAAACAGTTCGATGGCGGAAGTCAGGGTAAACAGGTTTTCGATCTCTACCCTGTTAAATTCAGGCATATTCCGGTAAAGGTAATCGCAATTAAACAATGTCTTGATAATAGCACAGCCGGCAGCCTGCTCTTCTAAACATCTGATAATTATAGCCTCCGGCGTATAAATGTTTTTCTGTTTTTCTTCTTTAACCGCAGCCGGTAGATTTTGGCCAGACTTTTATATTTTTTTCTGGCAATCACTTTTTTCACAGCTAGTTTCGCCTTGACTGTACCGATGGGCGCATCCCACTTGGCATGGCGAACGGCGGAAGCATCACTGGATAATAGCAATAAGAATTGATGATAAAGCCGGAAATGATTTTTTTGCTGATCGGGACAGTTTAAGGCATAATGAAATAATTGCGTGGCATGGAAAGGGGCGGTGCTCCAGAAATAGGTTCTGTTCCTGTCTTCACCCTCGTAAAGCCATTTAAAACAGCGTTCAGAGAGAACAAAATGGACATATTTCTGCCGTAAATCGGTTTCTGGGTATTCTAGTAAATGTCTTTCAATTTCAGAGATGATATCCCTCTCCGAAACAAAGGTTAAAGCGGTAACATTTTTTAGAGGAGAAACCTGGTAACTGGCCAGGGTATAATCAACCAGCTCTTTTGCATTCCGCAGCTTTTTAACCGGCCTGATATCTTTTAAGTGAAGGCCGCCATCACCGGTGAAATAGACAATGTTTCGCCCGAACATTTTTATTATTTCTTCCAGGTAAGGGACCATAAATGACATGGTGACGCCGTTGAAACCGCTCTTCCTTTTCAAAATTTGGAGAAAATCTCGCCCTTCAGGCGGATTGTCGCTTTTAACCAGAAACCATTCCGCCTGGAGAGACCTGGCGATTTCTTGAGCAACCGCGGCATCTTTTTTTTCTGTTGCAAAGTAACTTAACCGGCTCGTCGCCTTGAAAGGGTTATACCCTTTATGCAAACAGGCGGCTACGCTCCTGGAATCCAATCCGCCGCTTAAACCGACAATGCTTTGCCGGCCGGGAAAAGCGCGGACCTTGCAAGCTCGCTCGAATCTTCTTGCCAGTTCCTGCGCATTCTGATGAATACCGCGATTCCGGTAGCGCTTCGACTCAAAGTTATAAGTTCTCAGGTATTTGAGCGAACAGAGCTCCCCATCCCGAAAATTCAGTTTCATCAGCATGCAGGGAAGGGCTCGAAATGCATTCTTAATGATGGTCCGTGCTCCCAGAGGGTAGCCAAAAAGCAGATATTGCGCTATACCCATCCGGTCATAATCCCTTTGCGGCATCATCTGGGCTAAAAAACGAAACTCCCGTGAAACAATCAGTCTCTCCCTGTCCCGGTAGTAATAAAGCGGCAGGCGCCCCTGGGCATCGTTAAGCAACAGCGCCGTATTTTCCATTTTATCAAGGATTAGGATAATAAAATCTCCGTCCTGGTTTTGAATCCAGCGATCAAGCAGCGGCTCTATGGGCGCGGCATCACCTGCAGCGAAAATATCCCGCAGCTCGCCCAGTTTATTTTCAGGTTCAGCAAATGCTTCGTAGATATATCCTTCGAGAAAAAGAAGATAGCGATCATCTTCGCGAAAAAAAACAGGATACTCCTGGTAATGCGTCGAGGCGAGGATAAAACCAGGCCCGCGGTGATAATACTCGGTCTTATAGCCGGAATCGTGTAGAACCGCCCTTAATGCCCGGTCAACCTTTTCTTTCTCTTGATCCAGGGAACTGTTGCGATCACAAATCAAACTGAGACCTGGCATAACTTAACTACTCCTCATGTTCTCTTGCCTGGAATATGTTCACAAAGCACCCGTTACTTTACCTTGGCCATGGCGCGGAACTGCCGGTTATGTTCCAATAAATAATCATAGGTTCCGCTGGCCACAATTTTTCCTTTATCAATGAGGTAGATGGCATCACAATTTTTCACCGTGGTCAGCCGATGGGCGATGACGATCAAGGTTTTCAAGCGGGCTGCATTTTCCATCGCTTTGAGAACGGCATCCTCTGTAGCCCCGTCGAGGGCACTGGTGGCCTCGTCGAAGACGATCACTTCCGGGTTGTGGTAAAGGGCACGGGCAATGCCGATGCGCTGGCGCTGCCCCCCGCTCAGGCGGATGCCGCGCTCTCCGACCACTGTATCAAAACCGCGCGGCAGCTCTTCCATAATAAAATCATAGATGTTGGCTATCTGCGCCACCCGGACCAGGGTTTCCCGGTCAATCTCTTTTTCTGCAAGGCCAAAGGCGATATTGCGCGCCACTGTATCATCCTTGAGATAAATATGCTGGGGTACATAGCCCAGGTTTAACTGCCAGCGGATTCTGTTTTCGTCGTTCGCCGGCACCCCGTCGATGAGCAGCTCTCCCTGTTGCGGTACTAACAGCCCTAGGATGATATCAGCCAGGGTGGTCTTTCCCGCTCCGGTCGGACCGACCAGGGCAATAGAGGTGTTTCGTTTAATCACGAGATCAAGATCGGCGATTACCGGTGTGGTGGTATTAGGATAATAATAGGTCACCTGTTGCAGCCGGATTTCATTGCAGAAAGGCAAGGGTTCCGGCAACTCTTTTTTTTCTTTTACTATGACCACAGAGGGCATGTCCGCACCGGTAATATCCTGGTGGACCTGTCTTAAAACAGCATGGTTGAACTGCATCTTGGCAAATGAATTGAAGATCTGATGAAACGCAGGCATCAGCTTTTGTCCGGCCAGGGCAAAGAGCGCTACCGTCGGTACGATCTGCTGGTAGCTCTCATTCCGGGAGATCAGCAGGATCAGCACAAACAGAATCATTCCTCCGTAGGCCATTGCTTCCAAGACAAATTCGGGCACCTGGCTGACCACGGCATTCCAGGAGAGGTGTCGGACATTTTCCCGGGAGGCACGGGAAAATGCTTTTAGAAAGTATGATTCCCGGTTCATCACTTTGATTTCTTTAATGCCGCCGAAGGCCTCGCTCACCGCTTTATAGCGCTCCCGGTTCGACTGGAGCCGTAAAGCGCCCCGTCGCTTGAGCTTTTTATTGATGGTCATATAAATGACGAGATAAATCCCCCCCAGGAGGAAAACCGCTAACAGGGTGACGGTTGGGTTGGCGAAGAGCAGCAGCGCCAGAATAAACAGGATCATGATGCCCTTGGTGATGAGCATCAGCAGGGGCAGCAGATAACTGCTGGTTAGGTGCTGAACTTCACCCAGCACATTTTTGCTCAAGTCGGCGCTGTTCTGATTCAAAAAATAATGATAAGGCATGGAAAGATATTTTTCCAGCAACCGGCGCGAGAGGCGGTGGTTGTTCTGCCAGGCAAACCTGATTTTCATCCAGGTAGCAAAGGCGGAGATGGCATTGGACAGTACTAAGATGACAAACATGGCTGCCCCAGTAGCGATAATAAAAGAATGCGAATCTTGGAAATTCAAAAGGTTGTAAGCACGGAACAGCCACTTGTTTTCGAAAACCTGGCCAGGATTTAGCACCAGGGTGATAAAGGGCACCACCGAGGCGATCCCCAACACCTGGGTAAAAGCCATCAGGAAGATCACCACAAGCATAATCAACAGCTTCCATTTCTCCTGGCGGGTCAAGATTTCATTCAGCTTCTTTAAGGTGCCTGTCATAATGAACCCTCATCCTCACTGTTTTGTTGGAAAAATTTATTTGCCGGCGGCTTTTGACAGGGTTAAACTATCCAAGTCGGCAAAGGCTAATTTTTTTTCAATGGAGACCGGTATGGTAGCCAGCAGATCAGCGATCCGCTGGCCCGCTTTGCCGTCCCCGTAAAGCTTATCGCAAGGGTACCTGCCGTTTTTAAGATGAATGTTTATTGCGTTCAAAATTTCACGGCGGTCATAGTTCACATCAAGGACATTGATCCCCCTGTCCCTGCCGGCCTGCCGCGAGCCGATATTAACGGCGGGTACCCCCATGTAACTGCATTCACGGATGCCGACGCTGGAATTGCCGACTATGCAACAGGAGTTATAGATTAGTCTAAGAAAATCATCAGGCAGCATGTTTTTAAAGAAGCGAATATTGGGAACCGTTTCATTTTCGCGAAAAACACGAATGCCCTTGGATGTGCCGTCTGAGCCGGCGTCAATGTTCGGCCAAAACCAGAACGCCGCTATGCCGCTGTCTCGCACCGCATAAAGTGTTTCGGTAATATGGGCCCTGGCCTGCTCGTATTCCGAGGTTACCGGGTGCTGGAGCACCACTATGTACTTGTCTGAAGGCCTTATGACTGCTCCAACTCCGGAATACTTTTCAATCGGATCAAAATCCAGGGCCGGATTTTCCACAACTTCCCGGGCAATATCAATGGAGGGGCAACCGGTGATATAGACATTGGCCGGATCTTCGCCCATGCGGATAACCCGCTCGGCGGCCTGAGACATGGCCACGAAATGGACATTGGAAAGCTTGGTCACGGCATGCCTGACTTTTTCATCAATGGATCCGGTAATCTCTCCTCCCTGGACGTGAACCACGGGAATATTCATGTACGCAGCGGCCACCGCCGTAGCCAGGGTTTCGTAACGATCGGCAATGGTCAATACCAGGTCTGGCCGCAAGTTGTCAAAAACAGTAGCCAGTTCCACGATGCCCAGGCCTGTTGTTTTGGCCGATGCGGTCAGATTTTCTCCCTCTACAACCATGTATACTTTGGCGGCAATAGGGAAACCGTCCTGTTCAATAATTTTAGCCACGTTGCCGTAGCGATCAAGCAGGGCGGAAGCGGCAACAACCAGTTGCAGCTCCAGATTGGGATGTTCGGTGATGGCCTTTAAAGCTGTCTTAATGCGCGAGTAGCTCGGGCGCGCCGTTACAACAACACAGATCTTGCGTTTCATGGCCATAGCTCCTCCCTATCCAGGTCCTCTTCCGCTAAAAAAGTCCCTGCAGCAACGGTTCTTTTCAGGCGGCATCCGATGACCCAATCAATATGGCTGGCGGGAATGCCGCGTCCCGGCTTGCGAAAAGCCAGGTGCTTCCTCTCAATGATCGTCCCCTCCGGCAGATCAACAGCCGCAATGATGCTCTGGGTGAACAGTTCCCGCAAAGGGGCAAGTTCCGGCTGCAGCTCATTTTTGTCAACCGGGTTGGCCTTCATTGTTTCGATATAGCGAACTCCTTCGACAAGCTGATGCAATTCTCCTGTCGTCAGGGAAGCGGGGACATCCGGACCAAACATCTCCCGGCTTAAAGTAACATGCACCTCTAGCGCCTCTACGCCGATAGCCGCGGCGGCAAGGCCGGGATAAATGGTCCCCGAATGGTCCGATAGGCCCACCGGGGCATGATAGCGTTCCCGGAAAAATTGAAGCAAATTCAGCCCCACTTTTTCCGGCGGGCAGGGGTAATAACTTGAGCATTGGAAAACTAGTAAGGGCAGTCCCATGCTCTTGATGAGCTCGACCGCCGCATCGATTTCCTCAATGGGGCTCATACCGGTAGAAAGCAAAAGGGGCTTTTTCGTTTCTGCAATCCGCTCCAGCATGGGTTTATTCATGATTTCCCCCGAGGCTATTTTCCAGGCCGGCACACCCACCTCTTGCAATAGTTCTACAGCCTCCAGGGAAAAAGGTGAACTGAGAAAAATTAATCCTCGTTCCCGCGCATGGGTTGCCAGACCATGCCACTGCTCCCTGGTAAACTCCATGCGTTTCCAGTAATCGTAGCGCGTGGCGTCTTGCAAGCTGAACTTAACGCGAAACTGTTCCTGCTTGCTGCTTTCAGCGGCGGCAATATGGGTTTGAAATTTAATCGCGTCCGCACCGGTCTTGGCTACTGCGTCAATAAAGGCATGGGCCATGCCCAGGCTGCCGTCATGCGCCTGTCCAACTTCCGCAATGATGAAGCAAGGCTGCTGCGGGGCTATCTCCCGATCACCGATGTAAAAACTAGACACTGGCTTCTTCCTTTCAATGATCAAAGTTTTTCAGGCATTTTACCATCTTGTGGCTAAAAGTGCCAGGGCAACTGCTCCTTTTGCCGGCGGTAAAGAAAGTCGGCAATCTCTAAATCCAACGGTTCATCAATATTTACAACCGGCCGCTCTATGATTACCGCAGCGCAATCCTTCTCCAGGATCGTGCCATGTTCCAGCAGGGCCTTGCGGGTTACAGCATAACAGATGCCGTTGCGATAGTAAAACGGGGGGATATCCTGGCGCAAGCTGTATCTGGCTCCTTCCTCCAGGAAAAACCCGATTAGCCCCTTTTCATCCACGGTCAGGCATTTATGGGGCGTAAAATGGGCCGGCGCCCGGCTTACCGTGGCTGCGGCAAGGTAGCTGCCGCCGATTAAAACATCCACCGTTTTTTCAATATCTTCGGGCAGGCGCAAGGGGCTTGTCGGCTCAAGTAAAATTGAAAGATCAAAGTGACACCGGTAAAAGGCTTCACAGGACAACCACACCTGCCGCCACAGGTCCACCGATTTCACGTTGTCGCCAGCCAGCTCCCGGGGTCGCAAAAAAGGTACGGCCAGGCCGTGCTTTTTCCCTTCAGCTGCGATCTCTTCATCTTCGGTGGACAAGATAGCCCGGTCAAGCCAGCTTAAAGAGCGAACCACCCTGGCAGCATGGCCGACCAGGCTCAACCCTGCCACTTTACATAAATTTTTGCGCGGAATGCCCTTGCTTCCACCGCGGGCCGGTATTACGGCCAGGATCTGATAGCCTTGCCGGCTCATCGGCTCCCTCCTGCCAGGGCGATCATCCGCTGCTCCCTGCTGCTCTGGCGCACCGCTTCAATGATTTCCAGGACGGCTACACCGTCGTCAATGGTGCAATTATTTACAGGCGTTCCACGCAGCATCTCGAGAAAATCCTTGGCCAGTTGCACAAACATATCATTGCGCTCGCATGAATATTCCGTTACATCCCACTTTTTCTCCATCGTTTTGGAGAGGGCTATCTGATTAGGCTCAGTCGTCCAGTAAATGGTCCCTTCTTCACCCACCAGGCGAATGCTCTTTTCATGGGGCCTGCCGTATAAATCCAGGTGCAGCGTAACCCTTAATCCATCCGGATATTCAACTATTATATCGACATTGTCATCAGTCTCGATATCCAGGCTGCTGATTTTATCGATCCGGGCAAACAACTGCCGCGGCCGGCCGAAAAACCATAGCATCACATCGATCCAGTGGCTTTCATCAAGCAGCGCTCCTCCACCCAGTTCCTTGCTGGACATGAAAAAGTCCCGGTAAGATTCCCAGGGATGCCAGTCGGCCAGGTGGGCGGACATGATGAAACCGGCGCTGAGCAATTGCCCCACGGTTTTCCGCTGCAGCAGTTCCCGCACGTACTGCAGCGGTTCCCACCAGCGCCAGGTATAGCCCAGTAGCAGAGGTGCTCCCGTGCTTTCAACCACCCGTCGCAAGGCCAGGGCGCTTTCCAAATCCGGGGCAACCGGTTTTTCCAGCAGTACCGGCAGCCCCCTTGTAAGTGCTGTGCAGGCCTGGTCGACATGATATTTCGGCGGCGAGGCAATAACCGCTCCGTCAAAAGTTTCCGCGGCCAGCGCCTCATCCAGGGTGGCGTAGGTGTTAACTGCATTTACCGCCTCGGATAGCTCCCGGCGGCGATCTTCCCGCGGATCAACACCGGAAATAGAGCATCCCAGCATGGAGAGATTGCGGGCATGGCGCTTGCCGACGCTGCCGCTGCCGACAATCAAAATATGTTTCTGAGCCAACAGTAATACCTCCTTTTAACGGATACCGCGTAACATCCACTGGTATGGCGTAGCAGGAAAAGGAATTTCGATGTACATGGGGCCCTCATTGATATTCCATTCCGCCAGAACGCGGTGGAGAGCTTCCGCCGTTTTTACGCGCTCTGCCCGGAGGCGAAAGCCTTCCATGACCGAGAGCCAGGAAGGGGCGGCAATGGTCAGCGGCTTTTCGGTTAGCCTGTCCTGCAGCGCCCGGCCGCGAATGGAGGCAAAATAACCGTCGGTCATCAGGATCAAGATCAGCGGCAGGCGGTTTTGCACGGCGATCTTCATCTCCGCTAGAAATGGGCCGATGCCGCCGTCGCCTGTAACCACTACCGTCGGGATCTGCCGGTCGTACAGTGACGCCGCCAGGCCCATCGGCAGGGAAACCCCCATGTATCGCCCCTGGCCGGAACAGAGGAACCGGTCGCCCCTGCTGCTGCGCCAGACATGCTCGCCGACAGTGCAGAAATTGCCTGTATCGAGAACCAGCCTCACCGCCCCTTGAAATGCATCTTCAATGATGCGAAAAGCCCGGGCTGGTAAAAACGGACCGCCGAGTAGTTTTTCCTCCAATTTGTGCCGGCTTGCCTGTACCGCCTCCAAGCCCCAGCTTTGCCGCGCCAAGGCATCGAACACCGCGGCAGCTTCCCGGGGAGGGGCAGTAGCCGCAAAGTTAAACGCTGCGGCACAGCCGGGATCGTCCACGGGATAAATGTTTACAGCCGGACAGTGAAAAGGTCGTGCAGCCAGAACCTCGTTGGGATGAAGACCGATCCCGACAATGAGATCGGCCATGGGCAGCACATTTTTTTCCGGTGTCAGCTCTAGCCCCGCCCCGGTATAAACGCCGGCGGCATGGGGAAGGTGTTCGTTGACCACTCCCTTGGCGGCAACGGTGGAAAACACGGGTATGGATAGGCGGTTTAACTGATCCGGCCACCCGTAGCGCAGAGCCAGGGTCCCGGCAATAACCAGCGGCCGCTTCGCCTGGGATATGTATTTAACCAGGTCCGCCCCGGCCGGACAGGTCGCGGGGGGCACACCGCACTCTCTCTCCGTTTTGCCGCCCGCCAGTTCCAGCAGCACCGGTCCTGGAATTTCCGCCGCAGCCCACTCGGCCATTTCTGTGAAACCAGGGCCTCTTTCGGCCAGGTAGCGGCGCCCTTTGGTTACAGCTTCCACCAGTGCGGCGTGGTTCATCCTTTTATGGGCCTGGGAGGGCGGCGCCTGCGCATGGTATGCTTCGGCAATGGCCACCAGCGGAAACCGCTCCAGGTAGCACAGAGCCAGTCCGGGAATCATATTCGCCAGGCCCGGACCTTTAATGCTGACGGCGACACCCGGGCGGCCCGACAGGCGCCCGGCAACGCCGGCCATGATCGCCGCCGCACCTTCAAAATGGGTCAGGTGAAACTTGACCGGGTATTGTTCCAAACAATCCAGAAGCTCAAGGGTTTGGCCGCTGCCCGGTATGCCAAAAACGTCGGTTATGCCAAAGCCGTATATTTCGCGGGCTAGCCGTTCCAGGTCGCTCATAAAATTTTACCCGTTTGCAAGTAAGAGATTATTTTTTCCGCAGCCCTCCGGCAGACGATCCTGATAGCGTCGTAGCTGAAGCCGCCGCAATGGGGGGTGATAATCAGGTTGTCATGCCGGCGGGCGTATTCAACCAGGGGGTGATTGTTTATGTCCGGTTCGCCTTCCAGAACATCCACGCCGGCAGCGGCGACCCTGCCCTCGCAAAGGGCCTCCAGCAAGGCCGATTCGTCTATCACAGCGCCCCGCGATGTATTGATCAGGACGACCCCTTTCTTCATGCGCCGGAAAAGCTCGCGGGAAATGAGGCGGCGGGTTTCCGCGGAAAGATGAACATGTATGGAGATAAAATCAGACGTTTCGGCCAGCTCGGGCAGCGGCACAGCCTTGATATGTTCTGGAAACGGTTCCACATAGGGATCATATCCCACCACTTCCATGCCGAAAGCTCCGGCGTAGCGCCCCATCCAGCTGCCGATGCGTCCGCAGCCCACAAGGCCGAGACGCTTTCCCTTAAGCATGATCCCCGGAAAAAGCTCCCGGGTCCATAATCCTTCCTTGACATGGTCAAAAGCGGCGGTAAGCCTCCTGGCACAGGCCATGAGCAGGGCCCAGCTCAGCTCTGCCGCGGGAGTAAGGTTCTGCAGCAGCTCCCGGTCGTCGCGCAGGGTAGCCAGTACAATGCCGCGCCGCGCCAGGAAATCTACATCGATATGATCGGATCCGGTGGTGGCGCAGCTAATAATTTTTAATCCGGGAGCATTCTGGATCATCTCCGCGGTAAGGCGGACCCTCATCGAAGCATCGAGCAAGGCGGCGGCACTACGCAGCGCCTGTGCCACGGCGCTGTCCTCAGCCTCGACATGATAAAAGTTGAGCTCGCGGCTAGCCATTGCTTGCACGGCCTGGAAACCTTCGTCCGGACCAAGGTAGATTATCTTCTGCATCTCAAATTAACACCGTTTCTGGTAGTTTCATCTTTACCGCTACACTCTTTCCACATCTGAAAGTAAAAATCCTGTTTGCAGGTTCAGTCTTTTAATTGCTTGAGGAAAGATCCTACCGCCTCCACCCTGCTTTGTACATCCCCACCTGGCGGCAGCTCCAAAATGGGTACGTTTCTTTCCTGATAAATTCGCTTTCCGGTTTCAATTAAAACCAGGGCATCTTCCAGCCAGCGCTTTAGG
>LSQX01240044.1_pt1 | contig 22543 bp, 14 predicted proteins | sample 654561 | NCBI WGS metagenome assembly LSQX01 (sample SAMN04489861, study PRJNA283612) | anaerobic digester metagenome | isolation source: 4 biogas reactors fed with cattle manure at either 37C or 55C with and... | place: Denmark: Kongens Lyngby | collected 2014
TGCCTTCCATGTTGTTATCCTTAAGGTTTTGGGATACAATATTTTAGAAGTATATTTGAAAGAGGTTGTGCTATATGGTTGATTACAGTTCAGAAGTAAATATTACCGCAATATTGGCGGTATTGTTGGTTGTAACTTTGATATCCCTTGCCATTGGCGCCATAGCCTACATTCTCAGTGCACTAGGCTTAAGTAAAATTGCAAAGAAAATGAACCATCAAAACCCATGGCTTGCATGGATCCCTATAGCAAATGCTTACCTTGTAGGTGACCTTGCAAAGGATGAGATTAAGAAGGTTAAAAACATAACGACTCAGCACTTTTTATTCGACAACCTGGGAATAATACTTGCTGTCACACCTTTGGTAGTAGGCCCAATATCATTAATCCCTATATTAGGCTGGCTTGCAATAATAGGGGCATTTGTTCTTCTAATATATCTCTCATGCCTTTGTGCGTACCACATATTCAAACAATTTGTAGGAGAAGGAAACGCCACAGCCTATGTTGTGTTGTATATTTTCCTTTCCCCAGTAGCATTGTTGATTATCTCTTCAAAAAATATTATTTATCCCAACGAATTCACAATAAGACACTCTAATCAATATCAGACTGATATGTTTAATCAATAGTGTAAAAGGCTGCACCGGAGGCAGCCTTTTTACATCTAATTCTCAACCTTAAATGTTCTACCAGAATCAGGACTCTCCATCTCAAACACAAAGGAAAAACTGTATGTTCCATCCCTGTTGAAATGTACCGTGTACCCATCGTATTCATGTACTGAAAATTCGATTGGCACATATTCACCGTCCACAAGCTCATAAATCCTTGGCTTCTTGATATTCGTAAACCCGTCTACTCGAACCACGTTGTTGTTCCTTCCACCTATGATGGTGAACTCCGCCTGATTATTCTCACACTTTATTCTTGGCAGATATGTATCCTTTACAACCTCTCCCTTTATCGCTTCAATACTGAGCGGTTTCAGGCAGGAGTCTTCCCTTACATACCTTACATTGTCATCGCTTTTGACCTTGAAGGATCCATATGGAAGAAGAATAAAATCCAGGTTAATATAATCTCCCTTTCTGAACTTGACTTTACCTAAATCCAAGGACAATGTCCCAATATTTATTTGCCCGTCAAAAGTATTCTTGAAAACAAATCCACCATTGTATTTCTTTTTCCCTATTCTAGCACTGCTGCTTTTCAGGATGAAGCCAAAGTTCATATCCTGCTCCTTCTTTTCAAGGTCGAAAAATGCAAAGTAAGGAGACTGGTCTCCTAGCTTGTATATCTGAGAATTGGGCTGAGAGACATCAATAGAAATATTCTGCGGCTGGTTATTCTCATCCAGATAAGCTGCTTGGTAGAACTTGTTGTTCCTTGAGTCAAATGTAAACAAGGATAGGTTCTCTCTTACATTGTCTATTGTCAGATCTTTTAGGAACTCAAGTCGCAAAGAGTAATATGTTCTATTTTCATCCTTTTGAGGAAACTCAATATGCCTCAATACATACTTGAACGAACCGCAGTCAGATATGTAGCTGTAGTCCATATCAACATACGTATTGCCTGAAGAACGGATATAGCTGTCCGTGTACTCTGTCATTACTTTCTTACCTTTGCTATTGATATACGACAGGAAATACAGCCTTCCAACAGAGTTGAACTGAGGCTGACCAGACCACATTATTCCGCTGGCTCCTCTAAAGTCGGGCAATGTCCAGCCGTCCTTTCCATACACATAGTATGGTGCTATACAATTGGACTCGGTTACACCAGTAGACAAATGATAATATGATACATGAAACTGTATCCAAGATAATTGCTTTAGTGGGTATTTTCCCCAGTTCTGATACAGATTCAGTACCGTAAACTGAGATTCCTCATTTTCTTTGAATCTTAGCGGGAATATTGTATCACCATACATCACATCTTCCGGATCATAAAAGGGCTCTTCCTTTTCATAAACAAAGTTTTTACCTACCTGCAGTGGTATTGGAACCTGTGTATTTGTATCGTCGAGTATCGCAGCGCTTTCAAGACATTCATTGTCGGTATTGAACCAGATATACAGGTCTCTGTTGCGATTGTCATTCTTCATTAATATGGTTGCATCAAAATGCTTGTCAGGCTCACGGTAAAATGCCTTGTTGAAATCGGAACCATCCATGTCAAACTTGTACATGCCAACCATATGGTCATATCCGTAGAATTGTCCATTTGCTTCGCCTGTTACGGTAATATCAACAAGAGGATTCCTCTCAATATCACAGGCCTTCTCTATTCCTTTAAAAGAATGCGTTGTATCTGTATACACCCTGCTGCCAAATATGATTTCCTCCATTTTTTTCAAGGTGTTATCTGTTACATTGGCATACTGGGTGAAGATGTAGTTGTTTTTGTCTTCCGTTACAGTGCAGTAGGACGTACTTCCATCAGGTGGGATTATGAATCCAATAACTCCTACCTTCTTTATGTCAAACGCAATATATTCAATACTTCCCCCATCCAGCTTCTTGATATTGGTACCTGTTCCGTTTTTGTCCTTGTACTGTATCTTCGATACTGTCTTCTTGCTGATTTTTATCTCAAGTCCAAATGCACCAAGAACATCACAGTCATTTGCAGCAATAAGCCTGTATTCTTGGTGTAGTTTATCGGAATAAGTGTGAAAAGTCTTCTCAAGTTTCAACGGAACTGAAGAAGCATCAGTTTGGACCGCATTTAGAGATTTGACAGTTACCTTTTCGCCAGCAGCAGAACCAACATCAAGACGGATTCCTACCATAGGCGAATTAAACACTCCCGACCCCATAAGATCCAATAAATATGTATGATATTTACCATCAGCATTTACGCTAAAGTTTATTTTCTGGTTTTCATTGAAACCGGAAGTATCCAATGTATAGAAATACAATTGTGCAGACTGGGCATCCCCTTCTACTTTCATTGTAATTTCGACTGCATTGTATGTGGCGGGATCCACATGAATTCCGGTTCTGCTTACATACGGATCAGCACCAGAGGCAATTTCAATCACCATGGTTCCATCTTTGTAATATACATCTTTAACGTCCTTATTCTTGTGCCAGCTTCCATGATTAAACCCGCCCAAATCAAGCTTTTTTCCATAAACGGAAACATCGGATTGTCCAAACCCCAAATCCCTCACATGGGATTCATAATAGTAGTAACCAAGTCTTGTGGTGTTAATTCTACCTGCACTGGGAGACTTGGATGCATAATAGACGTTTCCGTCGGTATCTTTAACAAAGATATCCATGGTATTTTTCAAGTAAGTCTTTCCCTTGTTTGATTTGAGTGCTGTTACATATTTTGATCCTGGTTTCATAAGATCGTGAACCAGTTCAATTTGTGTATTTGTTATCGTATAACTGCTTCGATCAGGCCTGTCATAATATGCCTGAACCTTATTGGCTATACTGTTTGCATATACCATGGATGCAGACAATTTTGTATCACCACTGGTATCTCTTGGTGGGGGTTCCTTTACTTCAGTACCACAACCAGCAAGAATTACAATACAAAGCAAAAGCATAAATGCCCGTGACAATTTCCTCAACTGCAACACCCCTTCTACGTATTAATCTTTCCACTTAATTTTATCATACTTAAACAGCGAAACAATACATTAATGTTTGAAAAGATTGTATGGAATTCTTTTAGCACCTTCAGGAGCTGTATATGGCAAGGGCAGGGTAAACTGATGAAATCCCATTGTGAATACCTGTTTTACCGTTTTGCTTTCAAATAGAAAGTACCTGTTGTGGTCATGCCTTAGATTGCCTTTGTAGAACTCTACAGGAGCAGGGTATAGCATGTATTCAGCATCAATAATCTTGTACAATTCAACGGTTCCACCACTGTAACCATGGTGTGCAACTTGCATCATATCCGATTTCAAATACTGACCGAAATTCAATACAAGTCTGTCATTTGCCATTTCGTTTGCATCAGCAAGAAAGATAATCCTCTGCTCTGCAATAGTCACGGTAAATAATACAAAAGAGAGATTCATTCCGCTATCCCGAATAGTTATTGGATAGAAATCCTCGTGGGTTTGCAGAATTTCTATCTCCGCATCCACATAATTAAACTTGTAACCGCTGTGTATTTTAACAATATCTGTTTCATATAAATATGTACCGATTACCTTTTTAAAGGTTTTGTACCGACCCAGATGGTCGTCAAGCATATGGGGACTGTCGCTGTTTAATATGTCATCATCTGAAGGGAAGTTGTATAAAACCTGTTTGATTGTCACTTTGTCATGATACTGTATGACAAAGTCATTGAAAGTGCCGATATGGTCACTGTGGCAGTGAGTAAGCAGCCATCCTTGAATTACGATTTCTTCTTCACTGGTTTGCTCTCTTAAAAGGTTGTAAAGTTTTTTTGCTTCACTGTGTTCTTTTTCAGGCCATCCTCCATCAATTATGAAGAAGGAGCCGTCAGAGAGTCTGAACACGTACGACATGCCTTCAAGCATATCATTACTGTCCAGTTTAATTTGTGTGAGCAATGGTTGGTATTTCCTTTTTGAATTGAGCTTTTGAACGCTTTTGGGCAGAAAACCCCTTGTTTCGTATACGATTATTACACTGGTAGATTGCTTAAAATAGCTGATGTGTACAAGTCTGTCTTTTTTAACAAAGGTATTGTATAAATTTCCGTTAACATCGTTGCTCAGTACATTTTCAAATCGTTTTTGCATAATCTTTTCAACATAATTTTCATACTGCTCCTTTGTTGTATTATCCACCTTGTAAACAACCGTGTCTCCGGAACTTTCAAACGGTCCTGACAATGAACCTCCTATGTATTCGGGCAGCGTAGTATCATTATCTTCTGTTGGTTTGGGTGTTGGAAGAATTGTAGGTTCTATTGTCATACCAGGGCTTGGCTCAGTTTCTGCATTATTTAACTCAATGTATGACAAGAATAATACAACAAAACATATTGACAGAAATAATACAATATATTTTCTGAAAACATACATATGCGATACGTCCTTTGCTTTTTGTTTCTACTTATATTGTATTAAATCCATCTGTTATATTGAATAAAATATGTATTAACTTGTGTTAAAAACCCCCCTGAAAAACAGGGAGGTTTTGCCAAATAGTTTCAATTCCAATTATTTTGTTAATTACATATTATAATTCCTGATCTGTCTCTTCAGCTGCCGGAGTATATGTAGAATCCTGAACTTTTGCATCCTTTTTCTTTTTCAATACCACAACAATAACAACAACTACAACTACAGCAATTATCAAAAAGAACAACAACAATACCAGAATCCCTATAACCAAAGTATTGCTTGAAGTTGAAACAATCTCATAAGTCTTTTCCTCGCTGTACTCATCAATAGTTATATTCACCACATTATCATTTACTTTATGGGATATAACCTTTCCAGGCATTTTTACCGACACCAACACTGTCATAAGTTCACTTGCACTCATTGTCTCGTTATCGGTAACAGCATCCTTGTTAGTAACCATCTTGAATCTGTACTCGTTTTTAAACAGCGACGCTTTCTTTTTAATTGATACATCCTTGAACAGAGGAATATGATCATCACTATCAGTATCTGGAATGAACTCCAATAGTTCTTCCTCTATTTCTTTAAAAGTCATCTTACCCAAATCTTCAGTATAATAAACATAACTCACACCGTCTATTACTTTTTTGTCCGTCGTATAATCTTCGAAAGGATCGGTCCCGTTCTCCAAAAAAAGATTGTACGCCTCCTCTGTCATGGCAAATACATTCGATAAAGTACCGGTACCGTCTTCATTTAGCTCAATAACAAACTCAGCTCTCATACAACCGGTTGAAATCAAAACTAAAATCAAGGCCGTTACTGCTATCTTTGCTACTCTTGCAACTCTGCTCATAAATAGGCCCTCCAAAATAAATACTTGATTAATTCTACCATGCTCACAAATCAATTACATCATGTTAACAGCGGCATTTCTGTCATCCTAAGATTGCTACATCCATAAGGAATCAGGATCATTTCAACCTTGCCTCCAATCGGTTCTCTTGAAAGAGGAGTCTCTCTGCATACATTATCGTATCCTTCTTCATAACCCCAGTTTATCTCATACATTTCCGCAGATATAACTACAGGAGGTTTGTTTCTTGAAAAAGGTCTGTCCTTGATTCCATTTATGCTTACCTTGAAATCCTTGCTGGCAAAGGCATAGTTCCATTTTGAACGTGGAAGGACCTCATAATCGCAATATGGATACTTTCTTTCAACATTGTCTCTTGTATACTCGTAACCAACCCACTCTTCCTTGATTGGAAGTGCAAAAAGCAAAGGTCCGTACCACAAGCAGAACATGTCATTAGGTCTTTCCACAAGTTTTGGCTTGAATTCAAATACAACCTCAACCGTGTCTTCATGCCATTCTCTTGTAATCTCATGCATTGCCCCCATTTCAACGGCCTTGCCTTCAACCGTTGCACTCTCCACACATAAAGGTATGCGTATTCCAAATGTAAATCGGGTCTTTTCTTCAGCTTTTAATACATAAGTCACCTTGTTTTTGAATGGATAATCCGTAATACATTCTATTGATACATTTACACCATTTATTCTCGTGTTCAATTTGGCTGGAGCAATTACAGCAGAATAAATACCTTTTTCATTATGGGCAAATGTGCTTAAAGCAAATTTTGGCCATGCCTGGTTGAAGTTTGCAGTGCAGCACCCATAATTAGGCTCCAAACCAAAAAGATTTGCCTCGTGTCCATTGGTGTAGAATATGGGTCTGTTCTTGAAACGACTGCATTCAATCTGGTTGGTCATCTGAACGTATTGATGCGTCCACATGTCTTCACTGTTTGTTGCGGGAAAAGCATTAAAGGCAAGATTCTCAAGCCTGTCCAGCCATTTTGTTTTGCCTGTTACTTCAAATATCTTTTCATATGAATACATGGCTTCCGCCACACTGCATAGTTCAGTACCATGAATTGGGCTGTTGCCTGCAAAGCATTCATCGCCTGTAAAGTGCATGGTTGCCATGCCATGGTACTCCATTAGAAGACTGTACATCTTTTCAGCAAACTCATCCGCATCCATCTCCTTCTTCAAAGCCTGGGACATAAGTGCTTCTGACTTAATTGCCATTGCAGCATTTACCACATGAGTTTGAAAGGTCCACTCCGCTCTTGGCTCCATATCATCCCAGTTGTCATACAACGCCTTGTAATTCATACCCTGGGCATACAGTGTCCTTGCAAGCCTTAACAGCCATTCTTCTTCTCTTCTTCTATACATCCAATAAATCGGAATAAGGGCTTCAAACCATCTTGACATACCCCAGTTAAAAAGAGTTGTTCCAGCCACATGTCTTTTTAAATTGGCCAACGCCTTGTATACCACATCTTCAATTCTTTCATCTCCGGAGCAATCATGGTATAAAACCAGAACCTTTAGTATTAAAAACAAGGCCCATAAATCATATCTTCCTCTTTCATTATCATTGCAGGGACAAATCCACCCATCTTCTTTTTGACCCTCTATAATTGCGTTTATGTACTTCTTCGCCCTGTCAATCAAATCTTCGTCCTTGAGCAAATATGCAAGGGGTATGAATCCATCCAACCAGTAGGGTACTCTTTCCCAACCTTCCCGTACTCCACCAATCCACCTACTGTCTCTTACGTCCGGCCAGACTTTGTCCAGATTTCCAGACAATCCTTCTGCCTGAATTTTAAGCTGTGAAACAAGCCACCCCTTCGGCTCAATCTCCTTTGATGTGTAAAAAGTGAGTCTGTTTTCTCTTAACATATTCGCACCACCTGTCTCATCTATACAATGCATATATTATATACTATTATCTTGTGATATACTATACTGGTATTACAAAATAAGTGAAAAAGGGATGAATATGCTCAAGGTAAACAGACTTGTATCAGGTGGAGTAATAACCAATTACAAATGTTCTTCAAAGTGCAAACACTGTTCCTATTCCTGTTCGCCAAAATGGGAAAGAGACTACATGGACGAAACCACTGCAAGCAACATTTTCAGAATATTGAAAAAACAAGGTTGCCACTCCGTGCATATTGGCGGAGGAGAACCTTTTTTGCAGCCTGAAAAGCTTTTGAAGGTTCTTGCCTCAGCTGCAAATAATGGAGTGTCTGTGGAATATATTGAAACAAATGCATCCTGGTATATCGATGAAGACAAAACCATGTCCATTCTATATGACATTAAAGAACATGGCGTCGATACCCTACTCATATCCATCGATCCATTCCATAATGAGTATATACCTTTTTGGAAAACAAAGAGCCTTATCAAGGCATGCTACAATGCGGGAGTTGGAGTTTTCCCCTGGCAAATGGAATTCTGGCCTGATTTGGATTCCTTTGATGAGAGAACAACCCACTCGTTAAAGGAGTATGAGGGAAAGTTTGGAAAAAGTTACATAGATAATCTCCTCGGAAGATACGGCATAAACTTGAAAGGAAGAGCATTCAAAACCTTTAAATCTCAGTTGAAGATGCAAAGCTTTAATGACATTATGAATTCTTCAAGACCCTGCGGCCTTCTTTCCGGTGTATATCACTTCCATTTGGACCTTTATGAAAACTTTATTCCCCAATCATGTCCTGGTTTCTCTATAAAGATTGATGAACTGATAAAAGGAGCAGACCAAGAAAAGTATAAGGTGCTTTACAGTCTTGAAAGCAGTGGTGTTGCAGGACTCTGCAATCTGGCAGTTAACAAGTATGGATATGTACCAAAAGAAGAGTATAAAGGCAAATGCGACTTGTGCTATGACATACGTTCCTTCCTGGTTTTAGATCTTAAACTTGATCTACCTGACTTGCAGCCTGTTGGACATTATTTATTCGTTTGAAGACATTTATTTTAATCAATCAGCCTGATTTTCTACCATATATTAATAGTGATCAAACTATTGAAAGGAGCATACAAGTGAGCAAAAGATGGAGAAAAGTTTTTAGGATAGCATGTGGAAAGATAAGAAGAAGAACAAGACTTGTAACCAAACGATGGATATTCAACATTAGAAAACCAAAACTTCAACTGATAACAATGCAGCTCAAATGCATTAAAAGATAGCAAAAGCCCCTAACTTACATGTTGGGGGCTAATTCTTTACTTGTAAATAAAAAATTTAGGGCTGACGCAATAAACGGCAGCCCTTATATTACCTATTTCTTTTTCCTAAACAGCACAAACACTATTCCGCCCAAAATAACTACAGCCAGCGCTATTAACACGTATGTAAGAGCATCCGCTTGAAGGCCATCTTTCGTCTCGCCTTCATCCTTTTTAGACGGCGTAGACGTTGTGGAAGATTTTTCAGTTTCAGCCGGAGTTTTGTCAGGAGTAGGTGTTGGCTCTTTTGTAGGTTCAGGTGTTACATCCTTGTTAAGCTCAATTTTCAGATTGTCAATCATGTAACCGCATCCCCTGCTGGCAAATCCCAGGTACCCTACGGTAGAAACAACAGCCTCTTCAACTTTAATAAGTTCGTTTCCTTCCGCATCCTTCAGCACCACTGTCTGGTAGGAAGGTTCGTCAAAAACCGGCATACCCACCTCATGTTCCTTGAAGTATCCTTCACCAATAACAGTTGTCACATCTCCAATATCTGACAACTCAAGGAAGCAAATGAGTTCATCTTCCGCATAGAAGGAAATCTTCTCTTTCTCATCCACTACCTTTACAGTAAGAAAATCATCAAAAGTCTTTCCCTCAGGAAGATCAATCAAATAGCTAACAGTGTACGATCCAAGAAGCCTCTTAGTGCTATCAGGAACTTCTTTCTTTACCGCATGTTCCGAAGTTCCATTTACAGGACCAGTAGTTCCACCATTCTTCTTCGTGTGTACCCCTACTTCCAGTGTTGTGCCGTAGCAGTAGAAGTATATGCCAGAAGCGCCAAGGTATGATGAATTATCCGGATCGCCATTGTCAGGTTCCAGCGATTTGTCATTACTCTCATAAGACGACCTCAACATTATAGCTGCTCTTTTGTAGTTTACTGCTGGATTTATTCCATGGGGCATCTTGAAATCCACAGTTATGGTGTAATCTTCAATTTCATCATTGTATATTGCATATGCACCAGTAATCCATTTACCAACGAAGTATCCGTTATCTCCTTCATCTTCAAAGTTTTCAGCACTACTTGCAAATATGTTGAAGTATAGCGGAAAATCTCCAAGCTGTCCTTCGTCAAAATCATCTTCAAAAATTACTGTTTTTGCTCCTACAGAAAGCGAAAAGCAAATAATTAAAGCCAAAGTCATTAATAACAGTTTGCGCATGACTGTTCCCCCCTTATTCTGACTTTCTTCTCCTCTTATCAAATATCAATACACCAGCAAATACCAAAGCCAGTATGGAGACAACACCAATTAATATTTGGTTGATGCTTGCGCCAGACGGGCTTGATTCATTCTTCTTTGGAAGCTCCCAACTTGGCATTTCAGGCCATTCAGGCATGTCGTCTGTTGAAGAGTAAATTGCAGCAACTTCAACATCCTCGATGGAATCTGATGGCACCTCTACCCACGCCCATTTCCTGTCTCCAGATTCCACAATCCTGCATTCAACATCCTGCCCATTAAGTCTTGCCATTACATTCTTTGTATCTGCGGGAAATGGCCCAAGTCTGAGAGCTACACTTTCCAGATCCACTTTCTGCAGCTTAATCTGAGCAGTTTGTGTTCCGTTCTTTGGTGATGTTATGTACATACCCAGTGTGCCATCTGCATTCTGAAGATCGAAGTCCGTAATTTCCACATTCCATTCATCTGGAAGTCTTGGCATTATCTTCAGTTTGCCGTTGTTTACAGGTGACACTCCAGAAACAATGTGGTAACACTTCAATGCCTCTGCAAGCTGTACAAGGTTTCCGAGGTCTCCCTGACGTCTGATGATGCCTTTTTCCACATCAACAGTGATTCCTTCAGGTACCAGGTAAGGCTCAGGCAATCCAGGCGCATAGCTCAGTTTGGTCAGATTGCTTACCAGTTTGTTTGCATCATCCATCATGTCAAGAAGCAATGCGTTCTGTGTTATCATTGAGTGATCGTATCCTATTCCAGAAGGTCCGAAGTGACCCTGGTTTCTAATCCTCCTAACATCCAACTCATAGGCGTTTCTCGAATTCTCCACCCAGTCTTCAGGCATGTCATTCAAGTCGTAGCCAAATATGTCAGACATCATTGTAATCACTGGGTCATGGAAAAATCCAAATATATCCTGACTCCATCTGTTTCCTTTTGCCAGTCTTTCACTTATAGCTTTTCGAATAGTCTCTGCGCATTCTTCCCATTTTTCTGCGTCCTCTACATTACCTGCTGCTCTTGCCATTTCAGCATAGCTGATGAGACCCAGGTAGCAAGGAACGTTGCAGTAAAGGGTGTATGCGTTCATACCACCTTCAGACTCTGCATAGAGAAGTCCGTTTGCTGCAAAGGAAAGCCTTGGATGTTCAAAGCACCAAAGAATAAAGTCTGCCGCTTCCTTGAGTTCTCTCCAGTTATCCTCCACCCATTTCTTATCCATGCCAAGATTTCTCCATATGTTATAGTTGGCAATCATCATAAGTCCGTGACCGTCAGTCTCCTGATTTCCCATGTTCTGATACTCATCGCCAAATGCCTGTTTTGTATATCTGGTAAACCAGCCTGCCACTTCGGTCAGGAATGTCGAGTATACAAGCGGCTTGTTCACAATAACCGTATAATGGCCTGGAATCTGCACTCCATTTAAGGTCAATCCTTTTTCTCTGAAGTACATCATTTCTTTATTGGCAAATATGACACTTTTTTCTCCAAGGCCTGGATACCCATATGAGTTTAAAGTCATTATTGCCCTTCCGCCATCTCGTGAGTAAAAATCACTGTAGTATGAATTTGCATTTGGTACCCAGGTTCCAAAACCGTCATACCTCCAGGATGGTGCATCCTTGTATGAAGTGTGCATCATTCCATCATCATCCACACGATCTATGAGGCTGAACAAGTTTTCTGCAACCACTCCCGTAGCTATATCAGCTAGATTGTTGCCTGTAAATCTGAATTTAACACCTTTATATGATGAAGGATACTTGTATACAGGAGGGTTCTCGTATTCATACTCATAAGTTAAAAGAAATTTGTTTATCTCATCCAATGCTTCTTTGATTTCATTCGGATAAGGATTCTTGGAATCAACCACATGTTTGTCAAAGAATGCATCTCCTGCCTCAAAGGAGAAAGTTCCTCCACTGAGAGTGCCTTTGAAATCCCCTCTTACAATATAAGCACCGTCAAATACAGGATTTCCCGCCTTCCCTCTGTTGTCTACAATTTTAATTGACTTAATTGGCTTGTCTTGGATTTTAATCTTTACAACACACTTTTCCGCAGCTTCAAATCCACCATAAAGATGAAGGGTTTTATCCAAAAGCTGCTTCATCCCGTCTACAGCCTCGTCGGTTTTGAAAGGAGCTCCACCTTCTGAAAAGTGATGCCTGAACCACATGGTATAGCCAAATACCAAGGGTATCTCTTCCGCATCGCCATTTGTATATTCAATATGGAGGGTTCCCATTTCATCCCCTATGAACCTCATATCAGGATAATTGGCAGTTCCCCATGGCGGGCATCCGCTATCTATTGAATGGTAACCGCCCACAACGTATAAATAGTCACCAACAACATCTTCCTTTGCGGTATAAGGAATCTTGACCCAGGACATTTCTCCGTTCCTGTTTGCGTTTAATTGACTTCCATTTGTTCCCATTGATATCATAATCACCCACACCCATAAATTTAATAGTAACAGTAGAAGTTTTCTTTTCATTATCCTTCATCCTTTATAGCTTTATAAATTCTACGCTCATGATAAGTATATATTAACAAAAAGGCAATATGTTGTAGAAAACAGACTGAAAGAAATATAAAATAGACATGTATCCAAACAGCAAAGAGCCGCAATATCTGTGGCCCTTTGCTAATTTGTGATATCTATGTAAAGGATGGAACTATGCCGTGTAAATGGTTTTCGTTATGCACTGAACATCTGCACATGCAACCATATAGGAGGACGCTTTGCGGCGGTCACCCCTGCAAGATATCAAGCGATATTACTAAAGATAAAGTTTAGCCTGCCCAAAGGCGCAGCATCATCCATGGTGTAGAAACTCCGAATATCGCCTGGTTGATAATTATCCGCCCACTTGAACTGTAAATTGATAAGACCACTGTACTTATCTACAGGAAAACCTATCAAATTGCGAGGAATCGCAAGCATCATCTGGTTGCCTTCCACTTTCAGCTTTGCACGTCCTATTTTTTCAAAGTTCCAGATGTCTGTAACCTTCTCAATTACAGCCTCGGAATCAACCGGAGACACTCTGTTTACAACATAATTGTAAGAATACCAGGAGGGTGTTTCACCTGTTGATATGAACAAGATCATCCAACTACCGTCAGTGGGCGGAGTAATATCCTTTACTGTTTTAACATAGAAATATATATTATACTTGTCTTTTGCAACTTTCATAAATAGTACATTTACTATTCGTATATATTCTACCTAAGATATACTGTCAACGGATTACCATATCAGACTTAAAAATGTATAAAAAAGAGGTACAAAAAAAGAGCCTGCGTTTTGCAGACTCCCTTTCGAGCTATAAAGATTTTGATATTCTCATATCCTTGCTCTCTTCTTCATACCCTTGTATGCAGCGCCAGCAAGGCCAAACGTTATTGCCATGTAGAAGAATGATGCAGCAACACCAGTGGTAGGATTTGCAGCCTTCAAGTCTTCGCTATAATTCTTTGAAACCTCTTCAGCTGACAATTCCCTGTTGTAGAATCTTATGTACTCATAATCAGCACTGAAATTTCTTGTGGAATTGTCATGTCCAAAAAACATTTTATTGGCGCCAATTGCATTTACTGCATTCTTGGAATCTATCAACTCACCATTGATGTACATGGTTGACTTGCCGCCCACCTTGTATGTGATTGTCAATGTTACTCTCGAGGCAAGATAGTCAAGTCCTGTTCCGCCTAGAGATACTGGTCTTGCATTTGTGTTGTTCTTGAACTCCATGACATTGTTTGCAACTCTGCGGAACAACGAGAAATTGTCATTGTCGCAGTTCATAATTGTATTAAATTCATAACCTTTGGCTGTAAAATTGTTCAATACAATCTCCACTGTAAACTCGTTGCTGTTAATTAAATCTGTCAGGGATTGAGGCAGATAAACCTTGGTACTATCATTGAAATACCCATTGTCGTTCCACTTGCATTTTTCATTCAATATTACAGTTATGTCATTTCCGGATCCGCTCAAGTCCTTCCATGTTGTACTTTCCTTGTCATGCTTGTTTCCCAGATTGTTGCTTCCATCAAAGAAACCAACAAGACCCTCGGTTACATAACCTTTTGTTTGCGCTGATGCCATTATCATTGAAAGACACATTATGGCAACAACTGTAAAGACAATAAGAGTTCTCAGTTTCATGTTCATACCTCCTGTTCAATATTAAATTCTTTCGTAATCAGCTCTCTAAATATATCATATATTTTGGAAGTCGTAAACATATAACTTGAATCTTTGCAACTTATATCAAACCATTCTTCTTTTTATACACCACCACTCCAAGAAATACAACCGATAAGGCCAATACGGCTATCGCAAGATAAGTGTTTAGCGACACTCCGGACTTTTCGTCTGTTTTTGCTTTGTAGCCATCTACAAGTTCAAATTCAGGCCAGTTGAAAGGACCTTGAGGCAAATTGGAATCTGTAGAATATAATGCGGCAATGTCTGTTCTCTTAGACGGGCTAAATTCCACTATTGCCCATTTGCTGTCTCCTGACTCAAAGAGTTCGCAATCAACTTCCTGACCGTTGATTTGAACCTTGCAGACTGTGGTGTCTGCAGGGAATGGTCCAAAACGTGCTTTTGCCTTTTCAACCACATTCTCTTCAGAGAACTGAAGAACGGCCAATTGCACGCCATCTTTGGGATATGTCATGTTCAATGCAAGATGAGCATTAGTACGCTCGATCGGCATTTGAGCAATTTCAACTCCCCACTCATATGGCAGTCTTGGGAAGATTTTCAACACACCATCATTATTAACGGAAACTCCCATTACAGTATGATAACACCTCAACGCTTCCACCAGCTGATAAAGGTTGCCAAGGTCTCCGTTTTTCAAGTACAGGCCATTTTGGGAATCGTAAGTAAACTTCTCAGGTGCCAGATATGGTTTGTCTTTGCCTGGCGCATAGCAGATTTTTGTGAGGTTCTCAACCAGTTTTGTAGCATCTGCCATATGGTCTGTAAGAAGGGCATTTTGTGTCATAATGCAGTGATTGTATCCCAGCCCTCCAGCTCCACCATGGTAATTGTATATTGAAACAGACTTTATGTCATCAGGGTAGGTATTTAATGAATACTCAAGCCAATCCTGTTGTGGAATGTCTGCCTTGTCAAATCCGTACACATCTGCCAACATGGATAATACAGGGTCGTGCATGAAGCCAATCCTGCCGGAATGCAAAGACCATTTGTTATACTTGGTATTAAGTATGTATGACTCAATACCCTCTTTCATGGTTTCCGCAGTCTTTCTCCATAATGCGGCAGCATCCTGCTTTCCAATTGCATCAGCCATTTCAGCATAGCAGAGAAGTCCAAGATAGCATGGTACATTGCAGTACAAAGTGTACTCCTGCATACCACCTTCCGACTCTGCAAAAAGAAGTCCTTTTCTTGCAAAAGACAGTTTGGGATTATCAAAACACCAAAGTATCCATTCACAGGCTTCATTTATGTAAACCCAGTTATTCTCCACCCATTCCCTGGGTTTACCTAACGATTTCCAGACATTGTAGTTGCCAATCATCATGAGTCCATGACCATCAGTTTCCTGATTGCCAAGATTCTTGTATTCATCACCAAAAGCCTTTTTTGTGTATACAGTTGGCCATCCTATTGGCACCAGTGTTTCAGAATAGTACATGGGATCATTTATGGTAACTGTAAAGTGACCGGGAATTTGAACTCCTCCGATAGTCAGTTTGTTTTCTCTGAAAAACATCATCTTTTTATTCGCATAACCAACAGCCCTGTCGGCAAGGTCTTTGTACCCAAAGGCTGTAAGAACAGTGAAACTCCTGTTGCGGGTGAAAAACATGTTGTAATAGGGGGCAACTCCCGGCTGCCAGGTCCCGAAACTGTCATGGTACAGTGGTGAATCCTTGTATGATTCATGCAAAAGTCCATTCTCGTCGACTCTTTCAGACAGGTCCTTCAAGTTGTGATAAAATACTCCGCTTGCTATTCTGGCAAGGTTGTTGCCGTAAAAACGCACTTTTATTCCAGAGTGGTTTTTCTCATATTCATATGGTATTGGTTCTTTTGCATAATCCTCATCAAATGTATACAAACCCTTCCTTATTTCCTCGATGGCATTTTTTACATTGTCTGGATATGGATTCTGCGAGTCAATCACATACTTCTCAAAAAAATCAACCTTTGTATCTACATTAACACTGCCTCCTGTTAGCTGCCCAACATCTCCCGACACTATATACGCTCCTGCAATTTCGGGTTTGCCGTTCTTTTCCTTGTTATCTTCTATCTCAATCCTTGCAACCTTTTCATCCCTTAACTTTATTTTTAGAACGCACTTTTCATTACCTTCAACAGCTCCATAAAGATGTAATGCCTCTTTGAGCAGATTTGCCATTTTTTCATCCTTCTCAGGTCCGTCAAAAGGTGCCTTGAAGGTTTTCCAGTTGTTGTAATACCAAAGAGTATATCCAAACACGAGTGGAACCCTGTCCACCGTGCCGTTTTCATAAGTTATTACGATTTCCCCCATTTTGTCTCCAATGAGTCTTATATCGCTGTAATTGGCAGTACCCCAGATTTCTGTTCCACTGTCAATGGAATGATAACCTCCCACCACATACAAATAGTCAATATCCCCCTCGTTTTCTTTCACTATATATGGTGAACTCAATTTTATCCATTTACTCTCGGATGAATCAGCTCCTGCCATAAGCATGCCGCAGGCAAATGACAATATACACATAATCAATATCAAAACCTTTCGAACTTTCAAAATATCACTCTCCATTCTGACTAACAGATAGTATAATTCTATAAATTTAAAAGTATTATTCCAGTTCATTATGTACAAATCCATATACAATTCAGATTTTTTATCTATTCTTAACAAATGCAAGTGTTTGAGCCAAGTCATGCTATTATCACTCATTATTAAATTTATTAAAATTTAGGTAAGCATAAAAAATATGGAGGAATCAGTTATGAGAAGAATAATGAACTTGATACTGGCAACAATCATTTTCGTATCACTTGTCCCTTTTAATACGAGTGCACAGGACAATCCACCTGTCACGACGGGCACAAAAGCAACGGAAATTGATGAAAATCTTATTAAATCAAAAGGGTGCAAAATTGTTGACAACGAAAGTAGTGAACTGTTCTACACATCGGCATATAATCTGAACTGGAAAGCGGATAACGACAAGGCATATGGCGGCAACGTCCTTCACAATGCAGGACAGGTAGGCAGTACAATATCTTATGATTTTGCTGGCAATTACATAGCAGTGGCATTTTGTGAAACATATCATGCCGCCAAGATATTAATCTACATAGATGATGTATTGGTTGCAGAGCATACACCGTTTGCAAATGATAAAAACCTTGCTGTTATTCCGGGAGAAAGCAAGATAATTTATGTAAACGACAGTCTTGAAAACACAAACCATACCCTTTTGATCAGGCACGAAGTGGCACATACTTCCGGCGAGGATAATGTAAAGCCTGATGGCAACGCATATTATGACAATGATGCATACTTTGATTTTATTATCGTAAGAGACACGGAAGTAAAAGAAGAGGAACCAGAAGAAATTGCTTTGGGAGCATCCATTAAAGGATACACTGATGAAGTTTTGGGCAAACTTGGCTACAAGGCAATATACAGTAACAACGAAGACATAATATACACCTGGCCATTTGATTTGCCTTATGCAAATCATTTGGCAAACAACCGCGAATACAGATTCAATCTGGGACAGGTTAGTGCCACGCTTACATGTGATTTCGAGGGCACATATCTTGCAGTTGTCTTTGGAGAATGCTATTATGCAGCCAAGGTTGTTGTTGACGTGGACGGTGAGATTATAGGGGAATTCACACCTCACACCGACAAAATAAAAGTGTCAGATACCGTATATCAAAGCAAAATATTCCTTATTAAAGATGATTTGAAACCGGGGAATCATACAGTGACGATTTCTTTGGAAACCGCCTACACAACAGGAGAAGACAATGTAAAGCCGGATGGCAAGGCATACTATGACAATGATTCGTTTTTTGACTGCTTCATAGTCCAGAAAAACCCGACTCCAAAAGAAGAAACACCTACTCCTGTCACCACGGAAACTCCACAACCTACGGAAGCTGTATCCTATACGGAAAATCCGGAAACAAGTGACAAGAACAGCGGTATAGTTGCATATGTAATACTTTCGGCAATTGCCATTCTGGTTTTGCTTGCCATAATAATCTTTGCAAAGAGGAGACAACATGAAAAAGTATAAGCTTTGGGTATTCCCAATATTGATAGCCTTCTGTGTCAACACGGGCTGTGTTAAGAATAACGATAAGGAGCTTGAGAAAATGCCTCAATATTTAAAGACAACAGCAATCGATAAAAGCAGGGAGGGAAGCCTTGCAAACTATCTGGTTAACATGAATATTTCAGGACAGGTGGGTGAGATATTCGAAGCTCATACCGAAGCATGGGTAACTAGGGTTCTGGAAGACAACCCGGGTCTGTTTGATGGTTTCCTGAATCCATCCAATCCTGATATTAGAAAGGCAATGTGGCATGGAGAGTTCCCTGGAAAAATACTTTCAGGCATTGCACAAATGTATCTAACCTCCAAAGACAGAAGAATATATGAAGTTGGAAACAGGTTTGTTGAATACTTCAAGCAGGCTCAGAGAGAGGATGGATATCTTGGTCCCTGGCCTGAAGAAGCAAAATTCAACAATGACTCGCGAAGCGCAACTGAAGGACCCTGGGGCAAATGGGACACCTGGGGACATTACCACTGCATCCATGGCCTCTACAGGTGGTATCAGGTTACCGGTAATGAAGATGCTCTTGAAATTGCTGAAAAAGCATTGGACTGCATAATAGACCACTTCATAACCAACAAGCAGTCCTTTGCATCCCAGAAATGGGGAGAATGCAATTTTGCAATCAGTCATATGTTTGCTCTCATGTATGACGTGACAGGCAAGAACAAATATCTTAAGGCAGCGGAATACATGGTAAACACCGAGTGGAAAAACGAATACCTGGATTTCTATACAAAAAGAATACTAAGTGCGGATTGGCTGAATTCCGCTTTGGAAGGGGTTGTCTTTGGCAGGTCCAACCAGACAAGATGGGAAAGCCTTTATACTCTCAGCACCCTCGGTCCTCTATACAAGGCAACGGGTGACGAGACTTATCTCAAGGCACTGGATTCTCTTTGGTGGGGTATGGCTGGTTATGACAGACATAATATAGGCAGTTTTGGTACCGGTGAAGGCGCCAATGCAAACCCATATGGTGACATGAGTGAAACATGCAATACTGTTGCATGGGCTGTATTCTCCACAGAGTACCTTAAAGTATCAAAAAACTCATATGTGGCAGATGAACTTGAAATGTCCTTTTTCAATGCCATATTGGGAAGCCTTTATAAAGACAACAGGGTCTTTTCCTATGCCAATTACTCCAATGGACAACGCGACCTTGCCACAATAACCCTTGAAGGCCACTCGTATGCTGGTGCCAGAGACATGTCCTGCTGCCAGGCAAGCGGTACAAAAGGATTGGCATCAATAACCGAATGGGCGATCCTGACAGATGCAACAGGACTTTATCTCAACTATTACGGAGAGAGCAAGCTTGAAACCTTTACAAATTACGGCAACAGAATTAAATTAAATCAACAGACCGTTTATCCAAAGGATGGCTATATAAAAATCATTGTTGAGCCTGAACAAGAAGAGGAATTCTCTCTCCACTTAAGAATCCCGGTTTGGTCTGAAAAATCGAAAATAAAGCTTAATGGCAAACCTTTGGAGAATGTAAATGCAGGCACCTACCATGCTATAACAAAAAAGTGGGAAAAAGGTGACAGTATAGAGATTGAACTTGACATGTCACTACATTTTTGGGTTGCAGAGAAAAACTCGACAATGAGGAACAGATCATCAATATATTATGGTCCATTGCTTCTTGGCGTGGAAGAAAACGATGATATAAGAAATACCATAAAACTCGATTACGGAAATCTAAAGAACGCAAAAATAAATACAGACAAAGGCTTTGTATATATTAAAACGCTTTCCACCATCGGAAAGGAAGTGACACTTGTTGATTTTGCCCATCTTGGCAAAAACAATAGCAGATACTTTACCTGGATCAACGTGGATAATCACAACCTGCAGGAAATTACCTACGACAGAAACAATACACCTGTATGGTGCAATAGATGAGTAACTTGCATGTTGGATTACATTGTTGTATCATATTTAAAAAAGAATGTGATTGACATGCTAAAAAATGATTTGGATAAAATCTTACTGCCCTGGACCGAACAGGAACATATATGCAAAGAGTACCTGGAGCGAAAGAATGACCCGGACTACATGAGAACCTTTGACAAAAAGAGGTGCTATGATCTTCTTCTTTCGCTCCCGGGTATTACGGACGACATGCCAAGACCCACAATCATTTATGATTTATTTGAAGATGATATATACATAAACAGACACGGCAGATATGACATACCTTTCAAACACAGACACACCTTTTATGAAATGCTTTTCGTATATGAAGGCAAAGCGGTAAACACCGTGGCAGGCAAGGAGCACATAATCTTTGAAAATGAATTAATGGTGGTCCCTCCGAATGTGGAACACTCTCTTTTTACAACTGGTGTTGTGGTAAACATTCTGGCAAAAACGAGCTATATAAAGAACAACTTTTTTACACTTTTTCCTTACGATAATGCCTTTACCAATTTCTTTTTCAACTCGGTATTTTCAAAAGATCAGTATGAATATTTGACAATAGACATAAGTAGTAATTGCATAAGGGATCTGATATATATATTGATTTCTGAAGGTTTGAATGAGTTAAACAAAAATAGCGCCATCAAGAATTCACTTCTGCAAACCATATTTCTAATGACAGGAAAAGAATATGGAAAGAACATTGAACTTCCTGACGATCTTGCACCTACCAACAGCCTGGTAGTAGAAATTGTACATTACATAAGCAGCAACTATGAACATGTTACTCTTGAGGAGGTTGCCAGTAAATTCAACTACTCAGTTTCCTATCTGAGCAAAATAATATCCTCCTGCATGAATATGACATTCAAAGAGATACTGTATAAAATAAAGATCGATAATGCTTTGAAACTTTTATCATCCACCGATGAATCAATTGAAGAAATATCCGAAAAAATAGGTTATATAAATACCGCAAGTTTCTATAGGGCATTCAAAAATACAATGGGTATGACACCTGGCGAATACAGGGAAAACTGTAAAAAGACACAATACATATTTAAAGTAAACAAGAAAAATGACTAAAGAACCGAAGGCTTCCCTTCGGTTCTTCAAAGTTCAATATGAACTTATGCGTTCACTGTCATTCTTCTCTTAAACAAGCTCAACCCCAAAACTGCAGTCATTCCAAGGATGAAGATTATGTACATGTCGCTTGTTTGTGGGTTTGTTTCAGGCTCTGTTTCCGGTTCGATGGCGTCTGCTGTGAATAGCTTGATTTCCAAAATATCTATGGAAGTTGTTCCATGTCCCTGAAGGGCATCCGGACCAACTTCAGTTATTGTGAAACGAATTGAATCCGTATTCCACAATGAATCAAAATCAACTTCCTGGAAATGCTCAATGCTATTGCCTGAATGCTCGTATACCTTTACCCATCCATCTTTGGTAGCAACTTCAACATAATATGCGCGGATATCCGTCCAATTGAAGTCAGCAACCAATCTAAATCCGGAAAGATTTTCAACCACTGGCAGAATAATCTGGATCCACTGCGGCACGCTGCTGCCTATGGTCGACCACTTGGTGTTGTTGCTGCCGTCAATCGCATTAGAGGAAGGATTATTGGTTGATGAAGCATCCGTAGCAGCACCATCCAGTGGCAGCTCTGTTTTGGTTTCAGCATCGTATTCAAGCTGAGTATTTCCATTTCCATTACCATATGAGTACCTGTGATATTTGTACACCTGTACCTCGGTAAGCTCTACTGCAGACTTTCCGCCTGCTTTGTCAGCAGGAAGGTATACTCTGAACGCAGTTATTGTTAATGGTGTTTCGAAGGTATATTCAAATTCTCTCCACTTCTCAGTAAATACCTCAGAC
>LSQX01001023.1_pt1 | contig 22537 bp, 19 predicted proteins | sample 654561 | NCBI WGS metagenome assembly LSQX01 (sample SAMN04489861, study PRJNA283612) | anaerobic digester metagenome | isolation source: 4 biogas reactors fed with cattle manure at either 37C or 55C with and... | place: Denmark: Kongens Lyngby | collected 2014
TGTTGGGTGTGTTGACGGCACTCATCGTGCGCTATTTTTCGCCGGATTTACATTTTGCCTGGGTGCTTTTGATCGCTCTTGGCGTTTTGTTCTTGATTAGTTTACTTGAATATCTCATTGAACGTGGGGTTTTGAACGCGCCAGAAAAAGCCGCGCATACCTGGCGGGTTTTAGCAAGTTTAATAAATCATTTGTTCAAACCCATGACCATCGTGATGGCGGGATTGCTTGGTCCGCACGCGGAGCTCAATCAACCCACCGTAACAGATGAAGCTTTGCGAGACTGGGTTGCTTTGGAACAAGCCGAAGGCATGCTCGAAAAGGGCGAACGCGAAATGATTTATTCTATTTTTCAGTTTAGCGAAACCCTCACCAAGGAGATCATGGTGCCACGCATGGATGTTTTGGCACTGGATATTGATACAACCATCAGCCAGGCAAGGCAAGAGTTTATCAACGCGGGTCATTCGCGCGTGCCAGTTTATGAAGATGTGATTGATAACATTGTTGGTTTGCTTTATGCCAAGGACCTTTTGGCAGTTGTCGACGGTGATGAAACCATCGCTTCGCAGCGAAAGCTTTTGCGCACGGCTTATTTTGTGCCAGAAGCCAAAAAAGTGGACGAACTTCTTACCGAAATGCAAAGCAGAGGGGTGCATTTAGCACTTGTTGTTGATGAATATGGTGGTTTTGCGGGTGTGGTAACCCTTGAAGACATCGTGGAAGAAATTGTGGGCGAAATCCGTGATGAATATGACACCGGCGAAGAGCAGCTTTACACCAAGCTCTCAGACAATGAGTTTTTCATTCTGGGGCGCGCAACCATTGATGAGTTTAACGAAATCACTGGCTTGAACCTCTCAGACGAATATGCAGACACCTTGGGCGGCTACTTGTACGGTCAAATAGGACGTGTGCCTGAACCAGGAGAACGCGTTTTGAGTGATGGGGTTGAGTTTATTATTGAACAGGTGCATGCCCGCCGTATCCTTACGGTGAAGGTGCGTTTGGGCGCAGAAGAAGAAAACGAAACGGAGACTAAGAGCCATGATTGACCCAAACATCATTGAGCAAATGAAAAAGGTGGCGGTTGATTATGCCCAAGGCGCTTACGCGCCTTATTCTGGCTATCCGGTTGGCGCTGCTGTTTTAGGTGAGGATGGCAAAATTTACGGTGGCTGTAACATCGAAAACGCGGCTTACCCATCGGGAATTTGTGCTGAACGCGTCGCCATTTTTAAAGCCGTTTCTGAGGGTAACCGTAAGCTTTTGGCGGTGGTGGTGAGTACGCCAAATGGTGGTTCACCCTGTGGCGCGTGCAGGCAGGTTATGCGCGAATTTGTGGATAATCTAACATCTGTATTCATCCTTGATGGAAAGGGCGAACTGCGGGCAGAAATGCCCTTTACAACGCTTTTACCGCGGTCTTTTGGACCAGAAAGCCTTGAAGTTGATGAGTAGGTTTATCGCTCATTTGCTTTGGTTGAGATAAGATGAATCAACGCGCGTCGCGCTCGTATCGCACTCAGGCGATTGTGCTTAAGCATCGTGAGTATGGCGAGGCTGATCGCGTTCTTACCCTGTATAGTTTAGAGCACGGCAAACTACAAGCCATTGCCAAAGGCGTTCGAAAGCTAAAAAGCCGTAAGGCGGGGCATCTTGAGCCTTTTACGCTGGTGGCATTACAGCTTGCCAAAGGGCGCACCTGGGAAGTGGTTGCCCAGGCTGAAGCCCAAAAAACCTTCCAAAACATTCGCAAAGAGCTAAGCCTTACTGCGCAAGCAGCCTATTTGCTGGAATTGGTGGACCGCTTTAGTTATGAAGAAGGTCCAAACCGGGCGCTATTTCAAACCCTGGCTGAAGGTTTGCAAAGGCTTGATGATGGTTTTTCACCAGAGACAGTGGTTCATTATTTTGAGTTGCGCCTTTTGTCTTTAATTGGTTTTAAGCCAGAACTCAACCGCTGTCTGGCTTGTGAGGCGGAAATTAAGCCCGAAGCGCAATACTACTCTCCAAAATTGGGTGGTGTGCTTTGCCCAAAATGTTTCTCGGCTGATCCCACCGCCTGGCGGATCTCGCTTAACGCGCTAAAGTATTTACGCTATTTTCAACGTTCACCCTGGTCAAAAATCAAAGGGCGCGTGATACCGGTGGAGGTGGAGCAAGAGATCAAGCATCTCATTCAGCATCATTTAACCTATCTATTGGAATACAATCTCAAAACACCAGGGTTTATAAAATCAATTGATTAAGGCTTTTTTCTAGAGGCTTGGGTTGCGCGTAGACAAATTGTTTTGCGCTGACAAACGCCAGGCACAAGCCAAAAGACTTTCAGCTCCCTCGTCAAACTGATATAATAAAGGAGCCTCGTGATCGATACTGAGGCACGGAGGACTTATGGAAATTACTTGGTATGGACATTCATGTTTTCGATTTGTAGAACGCGGTGTTGCCAGCGTGGTAACAGATCCTTTCGATTCTAAAATTGCTGGATACAACCCTCTCAAGCTAAAAGCAGATATTGCAACAGTAAGCTGTAATGACCTGGCGCACAATAATGTGAGCGTTATTCGTCCTGAACCTTTTGTCATCAGTGGTCCTGGCGAGTATGAGCGAGGAGGTGTTTTTATTACGGGTATTCAAACCACACCGCTTAGCACCAATAACAAAGAATTGCGCAATACCTTGTATGTTTTTGATTATGGCAGCATGACCATTATGCATCTTGGCCAGGCGAATAACATTCCCCCACAAAGTTCTGTTGAAGAGCTGGGGCAAATCAATATCGCTTTGGTGCCGGTGGGTGAGGGTGGCGCGATGAACGCTTCAAAGGCGGCTGAGTTGATTAGCATGCTCGAACCGAACATTGTTATTCCAATGCATTATGAAACGCCTCATTCCAAGTTGCCTCTTGAACCCCTTAGCAAATTCCTGAAAGAAATGGGTATTACCCAGCTGGAAACCATGGAAACCTACAAGGCAACCGCTTCTTCCTTTACGGAGGAAACGCGGGTAATCGCCTTGGATCCAAAATTGATGGCACTCTAAAATGGCAGTAAAAGTTGTTATGACCTGGAACCTCAAACGAGGTAACGAACAAGAATATTTTGAGTTTGTGGTGGGCGAATACCTGCCTAAAGTGAATCAATTGGGTTTGGTGCTGACCGATGCATGGTTAACCGCTTATGGTGAGCACCCGGCAATGTTGGTGGGTGGTACTATGCCCACGGTGACCAAAGCCAGACATCTTTTTGAATCAAATGCCTGGGTAGACCTGGAAAATGAGCTTTTGGATTATGTGGATGACTACAATGTTAAAGTGCTCGATTTGAAAGGTGGTTTTCAGTTTTAATGGTGCTATTCCAAGAACGCTTAATGGATTGGTATGACAAAAACGCCAGGGTACTGCCCTGGCGTTCTTCTGCCACTCCATATCAGACCTTAGTTTCGGAATTCATGTTGCAGCAAACCCAGGTTGATACCGTGTTGCCTTATTACGAGCGCTTTTTGGCGGTTTTCCCAAGCCTTGAAGTGCTTGCGGCTGCCGATGAACAAGAGGTTTTAAAGCTCTGGGAAGGCTTGGGCTACTATCGCAGGGCATTAAATTTGCATCGTAGCGCGCGAAAGGTTGTTGAGCGCTTTGATGGAAAACTGCCCTCTAACAGAGATGATTTGCTCAAGCTCCCTGGCGTTGGACCATACACCGCTGCCGCAATTGCTTCTATCGCATTTGGCGAAGCGGTAGCAGCGGTTGATGGGAACATTCGCCGGGTGTACGCGCGCTTGTTTGCCGTTGAAGGTGCTTTGGGTGAAAAAGACACAGAAACACAGTTGCAAAGTTTGGCAGCGGATAGCCTTTTGCAGGAAAGACCAGGGGATTTTAATCAGGCCTTGATGGACTTAGGCGCCATGATATGCCTGCCGCGTAAACCGCTGTGTGAGTTGTGCCCTTTGCTTAAAGTATGTTTGGCTTTTGATAAAGGATTGGTGGCAGAGTTACCCCGAAGAAAGCCGAAGCCTAAGGTGCCTCATCTAACCATCGTTGCCGCGGTCATCCAAGATGGCGACAAAGTACTAATCGCCCAGCGCGCCAAAGGTGATCTTTTGGGTGGGATGTGGGAGTTTCCTGGTGGGAAAATGGAAAAAAGCGATGCCAGTATGGAAGACGGCTTAAAACGCGAAATAATGGAAGAGTTGGGCGTGTTGATTGATGTTGGCGAGCCGTTTGGGGTTTATAAGCATGCTTACACGCACTACAAAATTACCTTGCATGCCTTTTTGGCGACTTTGAAACCAGGCGAATCGCTGGACCATCCAAGTGGTGAACCCGAGACTGAAGTGCTGGCATGGGTCTTGCCGGGCGATTTGATCAATTATCCTATGGGCAAAGTCGACCGCTTGATTGCAGACCGATTGTTTGTTCATTAGGTAACTAAAATAGTATACAATCAATAATAAGTAGAAGTGCTTGCTAAAAGGTATCAAGGGAAGCTCAGTTTTGAATGCGTTAAAACAAGAACAAATAAAAAAGCCAATACTAAAAGTTTCCTGGCTAATAATGCTGATTGCATCTATGGCTTATGTTGGAAGTGAATGGCTCTTTTTGGTTACTAAACCATCTTCGATAAGTAGCGTATCGGCGATCGAAAAAATATTAATGCTTGGATTTAGTATTTCATTATTAACGCTTATTGGTTGCATTGTTCAATTACTCTTATACCTGCCTTTACAATTTATCCGAAAGAAGAATGCTTTTTTAGTAAAGATTTTGGCCATAATCCCAGCAATTATTATTACAATCACCATCCTTTTGCTTATAGATAATTTTACTTACACTACAATGGGGTTTGGAATAATCACCAGCAAAGGTGTGATTAGGATTCTTCTTTTATTAGCTCTGGTTTTCATTTTTATTTTCTTAATCATTAGGTTAAGCAAGCTACATGAGCGTATATCGCTGGCATTAAGTAAACAAAAGAAAAAGAACATTAACATATTTTTTATCATTCTGGTGGAATTAATTCTCATTAATGTAATAGCTGTTTTTATCCTGGGGATGAAGAACAAATCAACGTCCATTTTTAGTAATCCCACCTCGAAAAAGAGAACAAACATCGTATTGATAACTGCTGATGGGCTTAATTCTGAGAATATGTCTGTCTATGGATATGAAAAAGAAACCACACCTTTTTTGAAATCAATAGCGTCAAAAATGTTTATAGCTCAGAACAACTTCTCAAATTCCAGTAGCACAACTGGTTCGCTCGTCTCGATTTTAACAAGTAAACACCCCACCAATACCAGGGTGTTGTATCGTCCGGATATATTGAGGAATGAGGATAGTTATCAGAGCCTTCCGGCTATTTTAAAAAGCATGGGTTATTACAGTGCCCAATACAGTTTTGGTTATTATGCTGACGCCTTTGCAGTAAACATGAAGAATGCTTTTGATTATGCAAATGGACGTAATGCAACGGCTACCCGCATATTGGGTTTTGAACAATTGCCTGTTTCAACGAACTATGAATACTTTCTGTATGAGTTACAAAACCGCTTAGTTTCTAGACTCAGTCATATCTTGATGATTAAAGAAATGGAAAATGAATATCAGCAAGTGGCTAAAATCTCAGCAGAAAGCGAAGAGTTTAAGGATAGAGAAAAAATGGAACATGCAGCTAATATTTTATTGCAAGCTGAACAACCCGTTTTTTTGCATATCCACTGGATGAAAACGCACGGAGAGTACTTTTGTCCTCGGAATCGTGTTTTCTCGGAAGGCATCGCTTATGATCAGCAAGGTAATTGGAACCCGCTTTTTTATGAAGATACCATTCGCGATTTTGATGAGGATTTTGCTTTTCTTTATACAGAACTCGAAAAAGCGGATCTTTTGAAAGAAACTGTATTTATTATTGGTTCCGACCATGGGAGCGAATTTGTTACTTACAAACGGATACCATTATTATTCCTATTCCCGAATGCCGAAAACGCCAAAAGAGTTGCTGTTGATACACAAAACATTGATATTGCTCCAACAATTCTGGATTTTTTAGGTGTTGAAATCCCAGAATGGATGGAAGGAGATACACTCCTTTCTGAATTAACCGAATATAGACCAATATTTGGTGTTCAGAACCTAAATAAAACTCGTGTAGAAGGCGAAGGCTGGGTTACAAATGATGCCTACAACAACGCTCCATATTATCAATTTGATGTTATTGGTGTGCAAAATTGTGGTATATGGACGGAACTCAATTTGGAAACTTACCAATGGTCGCAAATAAGCATTAGTGCTTACGATCAGCAATGTAGGCCACAAGATGTTTTAAGAGCAGAAGAGATACGCAACAATATCATAGAGCGATTAAAAAAAGATAGATTTGTGTTTGATGAGACACTCATCCCGTTGCCGTAGTAAAAGCTGAGGGGAAAATCTGTCAAAAATTTTCCTGCTACAAAATACAAAGCTTATCAGGATTGAGACCTTCTAACATCGATCGTTGTGGCTTTACTTGTAAATTTTATGCTGTAACCTTCCAGGGCGGTTTAAAAATAAAAAAAGCTTGACTAAACTTTGCACGGTAACTTAGAATAGTAATTGTTAAGCAGGGATTATATAAATGTTAAGCTGGGTGTTATGAATAAAGAAAATGTTGTCTCGAAAACGGAAAAAAAGCCATTTATACTTGGAATCATAGCTTCGTATCTTGTTGCAGTTTTTCCTGGGTTTTACATTTTCACAAAGAATATTAATCAATTGGATAGTCATGACCTTCTGCTAACCCTAGGGCTGGTGACCGCACACTGGTTGGTGATTTTTATCATTAGCCTGATTTTGATGAGAAAACCAAATAAAGCTGCATTTGCAACCATTATTGCGGTTCTTCCTTTAAGTTTGTTTCAGCTTGGCATTAAAGTGGTTAATAGAGTAACGCCATTATTCTACTATTGGCATGGGCTTATTATAGTGGTGTTTTCCATCGTCTTAATTTGGCTCTTATTAAAGGCATTCATGCATGAAAAGACTGCAAGGAAACTAAACCTTATTTTTGGCGCAATGGTTCTTATTTTGATTGTAATCAATGGCACAGGTCCACTAATAAAGTATTTAAAAGAAATGCCGGCCAAAAAGCAAGTGACTAGTGCCACAGAAATAAACGCTAATAAAGTATCCCTTTCTAAGGATTTGAAAAGACTACCGAACATCTATTTGTTTATTTTTGACGAGTACAGTGGCTCGGAAGGTTTGCTAAGATACACCGGTTTTGATAATTCACGCTTTTATAAAGACTTGAGCAGGCTAGGGTTTAATGTATCGAATCATAGTGTTAACTATTCATCTTTGACTTTAAAGGAAGTCCCGAACCTATTAAACTTGTCACTTTTAGCAAAGGAGAAGTCAATAGCAATCAAAGATGAATTGTTGAAAAATCCAATCCTCTTTTCAACATTGCGAGAAATTGGCTATGAATTTAATCTTATTAATGACCAGGGTTTAATCACGTTACCAGAATCTTATTTTAAATACATGCATAATCCTCAAAAAACGTTTGAGCGTGAGGAAAGTCTTGCCATTTTATTATTTGATATGTCTGTTTACTCTCCGCTGAGAATGTATAAAAAGAGTACAAACGCAAGAATCGAGCAAGTTCATCAAATGTTTGATTATGCCGGTCACTCAAGTACTTTTCAAGAATCAGGCTTGTTTACATTAGGTTATTTTTGGTTTCCCCATTTGCCATGGGTTGTAGATGAGCACGGACAAGAAATAGACTCCAAAGAACGCGATAATTGGATGAATCCAGATGCATATCTTGGACAATTAAAATATACCAACAAATTAATCCTACCGTTAGTGCAGACCATTATTAAAAATGATCCTGAATCATGCATTATTCTCATGTCAGATCATGGTTATAGACGTGTTGGATACTTAGTTGAGACATATGGTAATGAAGCAGCAGATATGGCTAAAGAATCTTACTACACACGTAATATTCTTAATGCGGTTTATTTGCTTGGCGAACCGATTGATATTGAAGGATACTCGGGAATTAATACCATGAGAATCATTCTTGATAGGCTTTTTGATCTTAACTTGGGTCTCATTGAAGAACCCAACAAGAATAAATAGAAACATAAACTTACGCTGATACACTTTGGCAAATTGATTCGCATTTGATTTCGGGGAGTGATAGGTTTTTGGAAATTATTATGTTTGAATTAAGCAGAGGCGTGAAATAGATTTTGGTATGGGTGAGTTAGAAATACCAATATGCACCCTTAAGAGTGCCCTAAAAACCTCTTTTTGAAGTAAGATAAGTAGGACAATTAAAATATGGTAAGCTATTTGTTTGCAATTTATGTAATATTAAAATGCTTAAGAATAGGCAATCTATAAACTAAATGATGAGAGGTAAAATAATGACATTTCTTTTTTCTCTTTTGGTAAAGCCTGAGCAGTATCTCGATCCAGGGTCGGGTAGCTTAATTATTCAAATCGTCTTGGCTGCAGTGATGGGAGCTGGGGTTGCTATTGGTGTATTCTGGAGAAACATTAAAGCTTTCTTTACCGGCAAAAAAGCAAATCAGGAAGAAGCTGATCCTACTGAATTAGATCCAACAGAAATTGAAAGTGAAGATGCTGACCTTAAAGCCGGTGATACGGAATAGGCAATAAAGGCAGAACATCTTTGATACAATCTTTAGATTGACAAAAGCGGGTAATGAGTCTTGTTTGCACTTGCGTGCAAAATAAATAGTAAACGGAGTAACAATAAATGCATGAGAAATTAGACGCTTCTTTCCGTGACCCCAGCGGGTTTATGTTCAAACAAGACGGTCTTTTTTATCGTCAGGTTAATTTGGCATATCAAAAAGATTACGACTTGTTGATGTCTTCAGGGCTGTACCATCAACTGAGCAAAGCCAAAGCCATTGTTGCGCATGAAGAGCAGGCTTTGGACCTGGCACCAAACCCAGAAAAAGCATATAAGGTCATTAAACCCACCCAACTGGGTTTTATATCTTATCCTTATGAATGGTGCTTTAATCAATATAAAGATGCAGCTATTTTGACCTTGTCTATTGCGCGCCGTGCTTTGGAATATGGCATGTCGCTTAAAGATGCCAGCGCTTATAACATCCAGTTCTTCGAGGGACGTCCTATTTTTATTGACACACTGTCTTTTGAAATTTACGAAGAAGGTTTACCTTGGGTAGCCTATAAACAGTTCTGTCAACATTTTCTGGCTCCTTTGGCTTTGATGGCTAAAACGGATATTCGTTTGGTTGGCTTGATGCGAGAGTATATTGATGGGGTTCCTCTGGACCTGGCATCTAAACTCTTGCCAAAGATGAGTAAATTAAATTTTGGCCTTGCCACACATATTCATTTCCATGCTAAAAGTCAGCAAAAATATGCTGATCGAGAAGTTTCTCAGAAAGAAGTTAGCGGGAAAATATCCAAGCAAGCTACCTACAACCTCATTGACAATTTGCTTTCAACAGTGCGTGGACTTGATGTGCCCACGATTATGACAGAATGGACCGATTACTATCAGGATAATAACTACACCGAAAGCTCTTTTGAAGCCAAACGAGCTTTAGTGACCAGTTTTGTGAAACAGGCAAATCCAGCTGAGGTATGGGATTTGGGCGGGAACACAGGTGAGTTTAGCCGTTGTGCAAGTGAATTGGGTATTCCAACGGTCTCTTTTGACATTGACCCAGGTGCGGTGCAACAGAATTATGCCATTGTCAAAAAGCAAAAAGAAAAATTTATGCTTCCTTTGATTATGGACTTAACTAATCCTTCGCCAGCTATTGGGTGGAATAACCAAGAACGTGATTCCTTGCGTGAACGTGGACCTGTGGACTTGGTGATGGCTTTGGCTTTGATTCATCACATGGCCATTGCGAACAATGTGCCACTTCGAGAAGTTGCAAGAAGTTTCGCGGCTTTAGGTGAACATTTGATTATTGAATTTGTGCCAAAGCAAGATTCGCAGGTTAAAAGACTGCTTAGCTCTCGATTGGACATTTTCCCTGACTACACATTGGAAGGATTTAAGTCGGCGTTTTCTGAATTCTATGACATTCTGGATGAAAAACCAGTTGAAGGCTCTGAACGCACGATGTTTTTGATGAAAATCAAGTAACATTAATAGAATATCGATGACCAAATAAGATCTTAAAACCTTATCTGGTCCTTTAAAAATTATCAAATAAGAAAGAGGAAACTTATGAAAAAACAGACAATAGCTATCATCGCAATTGCATTAGTGATACTTGCTGTAGTATTAGTCTTGTTTTCTACAAAGATTGCGCTACTAGTATCTGGCTATAATATGCCGATGAAAAATGCAGATGTATTGCCTCAAAATCAGGAAGTAAAGTTCTGGGTTGATAAGATTACTTCGCCAGAAGGTCTACTCAAGACGGTTCGTGTTCATGGTTGGGCATTTAATCCAGCTCATCGAATAGAAACTGAAAAGCATATCACCCTCATATTAAAAGCAAAAAATGGCTATTATGAAGTGCCTACTAGAATCGTTAGCAGGCCGGACGTTGCAGATCACTTTAGTGACTTGAATTTGAACGCCGATGATTTGGGTTATATAGGCACATTCTCAATAATTGCTTTAGAAGACGGCGATTATGAACTTTTTGTAAGGGTTTGGGAGGGGAAAGAAGAATTAAGCTTTTTGTCTATGGATAGATTCTTCAATAAAACCGAAGGCGTTTTTAGGGAAATAGAACCTGTGAGTGATTAGGTTTAGATAAAAAATGCATCAATAAATTAAAACCGGGTTGTCGTAAAAGAAACCCGGTTTTTTTGTCCAAATGAATTAAACGCCAGATTTACGTTCCAAACATTCTGTCGCCGGCGTCGCCAAGACCGGGCAGAATATAGGCATGCTCATTGAGTTTTTCATCTATGCCAGCGATGTGAATGGCTACATCCGGGTGGGCTGTGTGCAAAGTCTCGATGCCCTCCGGCGCGGCGATAATCCCAATATACTTTATTTTGCTCACGCCCCATTCTTTCAAAATGTCTACCGTTGCCACGGCTGAACCGCCGGTTGCCAGCATCGGGTCCAGAATAAGACACACCGAGACGGTGGGCTCGATAGGCAGCTTGTTGTAATAAGAAACGGGTTTGAGTGTACGTTCATCGCGATAAAGTCCAATGTGCCAGACCTCCGCACCGGGCATCAGTTCCCAAACGCCTTCAACCATGCCCAAGCCGGCACGCAAAACCGGCACCAAGCCGATGCGCTCCAAGAGCTTTTTACCTGTGGTTTGTGCCAATGGGGTTTGCAATGTGATGTCCTGGGTGGCGAGGTCTATGGTGGCTTCGTATGCCAAGAGGGCAGCAATTTCGCGCACTAATTCGCGAAACTTTTTGGGCTCAGTACGCACATCGCGCAAGAGCGATAGCTTTGTCGCTACCAGTGGGTGTTTTGAAGGGTATATAGCTTTCATGCAGACCTCTTTTTTCGATAATGTAAACACAATGAACGCACAAAAAAGACAAGCCACACACTAAAGGCGATGCCAACAAGCCATTTGAAGCTGTCTATTTTGGGAAGAACGCGCAGAAAGAATGCCACACCCCACATAAAAAAACTGATCAGGCGCATTACTTTGGCTGCCAGGTCGCCTTCTCCAAGCCGGGGAGCAAACGTGGCGCCTGTCCAATCGAAGTAAAGCATGGCGAGATCGAGCACGATGCCAAAGGCTAGAATCCAAAGCGAAAGCTCAGATCCGTTGCGGCTAATCGCCAACCAGGTGCCGCTTGCGTAGAAAAGCAAAATAAAGACATACAAAAGCATATGGTGTGCTCCTTTAAGCCAGAGGGCGTTTGGATTTTTCCTTTTTATTCCAGCTTGCCGCTCGTACCAGTGGGATGAATGACAGGATAATGAGTATCGAAGCGCAGATAAAAATGTTCTGCTTTGTCAGGTAGAGGATAAGCATTAAAACAATCGAAACCGCCAGCAGAATGCCAGTTAGCAACCAGGCTTTTTTCATGGAGGCAATGCGCGGCCCATAGCTAACACCTGTCTGCGCGTTCATGCCCACTACATATCTTACCCCGTCGTCATCTTCATAATACGTGCTTAACATGGGCAACATAGCGTGTGACCAGTGCATGTTTTTGAACTCACCATAAAAGGTGAAGGATTTTAGATGCTGAGCGCCAGATGCCTTCTGGCAGTCGTGTGCTGCCAGGCTCGAAAACTGACGCTTGACCGAATCTTCTAACGTGTCGGGCATAATGGTGCCAATTTGCCTTAAGCCTTCCAAAGCGCTTTGTGATTGAGAGACATAAGCTGCGCCAAGGTCATAAGGACCAAGTTGCGATAAACGCTCTTCGTGCGAATGCAAAGCAGGTGAAAGCACGTTGTCATAATGTCTTTCAATAAAGCCTTTGCGGGGTTCATCCTTAACCCGGGTTTTGATGACTTTTTGGCTGCTCCAGCTACCACCACCCATTTGCTCGCGGGAAGATTCAACTTCGTAATCGTAACCAAAGGTGGCGTCCCATTCACCGCTTAGGTCTGAGTCGGTTAGCCACACTGGCCAATTGATTAAGAGCATGCGCTGGGCAAGGGTTTCAGGGTTGAGGTCCGGCACAGGAAAAGCCGCACCTTTACAAAAAGCCTGCAAATTTAAGCGGATGGCGTTGTGATCCAACTTGGGCGGCACAATGAGTTCAATTGGGGGCATATGAGAGGCTTGCTGCGAGGGCTGTAAATGAGCCTGTTGACACGCCGGGCAAACGATAGCTTGCCAATTGAGCGGAACTTGAAACACGCGTTTGCATGATGGGCAGTCTTCAATTCTGCCAGGATTGGGGTCAAGGTTGTTCATGGTTTGCTCACTCATGTTATTTTCTCCGCTTTCTTTGCTTGCAGGTATAAAACAATCGCACTAACAACCCCAGCAAAACCAATGATGCCACCAATCATGGTGAAAGATGGCTCTCCAGTAATAGAGCTCAGGAGCACAGCAATGATTGCCAATATGAGCGGTATCAAGGCGAGCAACCAGGTGATTGTGCGTACTTTCTTCCAGTCAACCGGTTTGATGCCTGCCAGTTTGCCGGTTTGTCCGTTGAGCATAATATTGTAGTAGTTTCCTCCAAAACTGTAACCGGCAATGTAAAATGGCAATAAAATATAGCGCCATTGTTCATCGTCGTATTGCATGTCAATACTCAAATTGCGAATATGACTGCTGCCGATATCTGACTTGCAAAGGTCGTTGGTTGCGCCACGCATGTTTTGTTTGGCGCTTTCCCAGGCGTCTTTCAGCGGGGTTTCATAGGCTTGCACGTTCATGCCAACCAGATAATCGGGAGAAAAGAGCACTAATCCGCCAAGGTTGAATGGTTCAACGGCAGCCAGCATTTGGTGATTTATCCGTTGTGGGTTAACCCCATTCACGGTTAGGTCTTTGAATTCACGTGTCACTGATCCATCTTCCCATTTCCAGCGCAAGACCTGACGCGTTTGGTAAGATTTGCTGGCGGTGTCGTAATAGCGCTCGGTTACATAGCGCCCAACTTCTGCGTTCCAGTCTGCTGTAATATAGGCACTAAATGTCCAGTAGGGCAGATAAATAGGGCTAAGTTTGTCTATTTGGGCGGCTTCTTTGAGTTCTTTGGGGTGCATCCAACCGCGACTTAGCCAATCACGAATGACCGGTTGTAAGGCTTCGGGTTTGGTATTAAAAGGCAATAAAACCTGGGGACGTAAAGATTTTGTTTTGGGCAAGCTCAGATTGACTTTATTTGAGCCACAATAAGGACAGCTGGCAGCCACAGAGCCTTGCGGATAGCTTAATTCAGCGCCACAATTATTGCAATGCATTAATTGCCGATCGGCTTCCCACTCTTGTTCAGCAGCTTGTACGTTTTTAACGGTGAATTCAAAACTTTCCGCTTGCTGGCCTACCTGTTGAGTGGCAACTGCTGCCGTATAACCGCAGTAGATGCATGCCATACCGGAGCTGTTGACATCAAATTTTAGATGCCCTCCACATTGTGGACAAGCATACGAGCGCACTTCAGCTTCATCTTTTTCAGGAATTGGGGCAAAAACCATCACGCCTTCCAATTTGGATGGGATTTGCTCAAAACCTGGAAAATAGTATTTTGGATTTTGCAAGGATTACCTCCACATGCTTTTCTTACGCTATTATAATGGGAAAAGCCAAGTGCATCAGGTAAAATTTAAACATGCAATACATTATTGATGGACATAATCTAATTCCCAAAATTCCTGGCTTATCATTAAGCGATCCAGAGGATGAAAAACAGCTCATCGACTTGTTAATTCCTTTTTTAAGGCTCACACGATCACGCGCCAGGGTGTTCTTTGATCATGCCGCTGAAGGTCAAAGTGGGGAACGCAATATGGGTTTGGTTAAAGCTGTTTTTGTGCCGGCTGGTCAAAATGCTGATGCGGCGATTGTTGCGCATATCCATAGCTTGGGTGGGGAAGCACGCAATTATTGCCTGGTGAGCTCTGATCGCATGATTCATGCTGCTGCCCGGGCGCGGTATGTGCAGGTCATCAAGAGTGAAGCATTCGCCGACAAACTTATGGAAACTTTAGCAGAAAATCCTGAAAAAACACAGGCTTTTGAAGGCCTAACGGTGGGGGAAATTGAAGAGTGGGAAGCTCTTTTTAACCAGTATGGGACTACGCCTGACGGTTACAGCCCCTAAAAATAAAGCCTTTACAAAACTTTTACAATATTAGCTCCTTTTTGTGCCCAATGCATTGTCAGCCTATGGGAAGAAAGCTATAATGAAAAAGTATTTTGGAATGATTATGCAAAAAAGCAAACTGGTTTTAATAAACATTATCATTTGCAGTCTGTGTTTGGCAATACTTTTAAGCGCATGTCAGAGAAACGGACAAACAGAGCTTATTGAAGTTCCTGCAATAACCGCAGACCCTCAACAAGGCTCCACTCCTCAGAACACCAAAAGCACTGAAGTTACCAGCCTTAATACCCCACCTGCGCATCCCAGCCCGGTTATTCCGCCGGATTTTACGCCACCTGCGCCTAAATCTGAGGTCACTTACGATCAATATCTGCCCCAGAACATCAAGGCAATGCTTGAGTTGCCAGAAAATGTTAGCTGGACAACAGATAGCTTTAATACAGACTATTACATCACAGCCATTGACCTTAAAAACAGAAACGCTTTGGATGCTGCCACACAATGGACCTACGTCTTGGTTGCGCCATTCTTTACCGTCACCGATGAAATCACGCTTAGGGAATTAAGCCCCTTTCTATCGCACTTTACGAATAAAAATGGTGATTTGCCTGATGAGCGGATATTGATACAGGATGATGATTTTGACGCGGTCAGGAAGCTGGCAGGTATTGAAAAAACATCCACAAAAGGGATCAAAAAGGTCGCCAATGGCAGTATAAAACCAGATCCCTCAGGTGATTATTGGGCGATAATTCCCTTTGAGCAACTTAGCCCGGAGTGGAAAGTCATCGCTATTGATGGTGTCTCACCGCTTGATCATAAATTTAACCCCGATAAATACGCCTTTACGATGCATATCGCGCTAATGAGCGTGATTGAGTTGGCAGGAGAAGGTACGGCACGATTGTTTCCAGACTTCTTTCCTGTTCCAAACCGAAATCCAGACCAACTCACCAGTCTGATTATGACCGGTGTTACAGCCATGGCACGTGATACGGCTTTTATTATGGAAACTGAGGGCGTACTCTTTCCAGGCACAGAAATACGGGACTTGATGCGAGCGGCAGATTTGACCCACATCAGTAACGAAGTCTCTTTTTATGAGGGTTGCAAGTTCCCTGACCCGGACTATGAAGGCTTTATTTTCTGCAGCAATCCGGAATATATCAAATTGCTTGACGATCTCAAGGCGGATATTATTGAACTTACCGGCAACCATAATAACGACGTTTACGCACTATATAAAGTCGATTCGGTGCCCTTTACCCTGGATCTTTATCGCGAATATGGCATGCAATGGTATGCCGGTGGCGTGAATATTGCCGAATCAAAAAAGCCTTTGCTCATTGAGCATAATGGCAACCGTCTGGCATTTGTTGGTTGTAATTCTTATGGTCCTGAAATGGCATGGGCAAGCGAAGATGGCAGTGGCGCGGCACCTTGTGAGGATTTTGGCTGGATAAAGGATGAGATAAAGCGATTGCGTGCCGAAGGTTATTTGCCCATCGTTACGTTCCAGTCACAAGAATATTACATTCGCGAACCCCACTCCAGTGAAGTGCGCGATTATTTGGATGTGGCTGGTGCTGGCGCGGTCATTGTTAATGGGAGCCAATCGCATGTCGCCCGGGCGATTGAGTTCTACGATAAGAGCTTTGTGCACTATGGATTGGGCAACCTCTTTTTTGACCAGCCGGATTATTACATCACTTATAACAGCTTTATTCAAGAGCATTTTTTCTTTGCCGGACAACATATTAGTACCAGACTTCATACCATCACCATTGAAGAAACCGGAAAGCCACGCCCGATGACCTTGGATGAGCGACAAGACTTTTTAGCCGTTATTTTCTGGCATTCTGAACACCTTGGGAGGAGACAATGACCCAAATAGGCAGTTTTTCTACATCCCCACATTTCACTATAAAAGCTGTGCAAAGCCGTACCGGCATCAAACCCGTCACGCTAAGAGCCTGGGAAAGACGCTATGAGCTTTTGGAGCCGGCACGCCTAAAAAACGGCTACCGCTTGTATTCCGAACGTGATGTGCAGCTGCTGCTATGGGTCAAGAGCCGGCTGGATTCCAGCATGAGCATCTCTCAAGTGGTCCAACAGTTTAACGATCTGCGTGAAAAAGACCTGTGGCCAGAAAGCGTTCATAAGGTTGAGCCAGAGTTGCCACGCCTCAAACCGCCCATGCCTGCGCGGGATTACGCTGAATTGATGCTCAGCACGATGATTTCGCACAATGAAACACGCGCCCAATTTTTGGTTGACGAAACGCGCAAGTATTTTGACCTCATCACCATTTTTGAAGAAATTGTACAGCCAAGCCTGGCGCTTTTGGAGCACACCTGGTATCAGGGCGAGATCCCACTGGCAACAGTGCATGTTTCTTCGCAGTTCATCAAAAGCAAGCTGATTAATTTGATGACCAGCATGCCCGTGGTGCGCGAAGGCGCGCTCACCTTGATTGGCAGCGGACCAGGCGAAACCAAGGAATTAGACATCCTTATGTTGGCAGTGCTGATGCGCCAAGCTGGATTCTTCGTGGAATACCTGGGACCCGATTTGCCGGTTGAAGATATTTTGGACTATTCGCTCATATCCAAACCGAAGTTTATTGCGCTTTATGTCGGCGAGGAGGCAACCGCTTATCTCATGCGCGATTTTGCTCCAAGCCTGACAAAGCTGCCCTCAAAACCGCGTTTGCTGTATTGCGGAAAGCACCTGGAAGACCATCCTGAAGATCGCGAGAAACTGGGAGGCACTTATTTGGGCAAAACGCTTACTGAAGGCTTGGAAACCATGCGCAAAATGGTCAGTTTGGGTGTGAGCTCAAAACTGGCAAGCAAACCAGTCTTTTAGCGTTTATATAAGATAAAAAAGAAACCCCGTCATTTCTTGTGGATGACGGGGTTTGATGTTTAAGCTTAGAAAGGAATTGGGTAAAATACCCTAAACTGCTCTAAAATCCTTCTAATTTTGAAAGATCAGCATAAGCTGATAGCAGCCCGACAACTTTTTGAAGTAAGCCAAGTCGGTTTTGGCGCAGCTTTTCATCATCAGCCATAACCAAGACATTGTCAAAGAAGGTGTTAATTGTGGGCACAAGCTGTTTTACGGATTCAAGCGCTGTTTCAAAGCCGTCTGCTTGGGCTTTTTCTATTGCCTCGAAGAGTTTTTGCTCAGACTCTTCTACAAAGGCTTCTGGCTGAATTTGGCAGGTTTCTTTCAGGTTTTGGGTGATGCGTGCGCAACGGCTGTATGCCGGCAATTGGGCTTCCCATTCCGGTTTTTGTACCCAGGCGTTCAAAATCTGGGCATAGCGATTGGCTTTGGCAGGGTTAGCAGCTTGAACTTGCTCAACAGCTTCAACAACGTCATAGCGATAGCCTTTGTCCAGCAAAACCCCGTGTAAACGTCCGCGAATGAATTCGAGTGCGCTTTGCAGGGTGTCTTGAGGGATTTCGAAGTCATAACAGGATGCTGCCAGTAGCAAAGCCTCTTGCAGATCAAAGTCCAGGTCAAGACCAATCAGAATTTGGTTAAGCCCGAGTGCTGCCCGACGGAGCGCAAAGGGGTCTTTGTTGGCGGTAGGTGCCAAACCAACCGCGAAAAGGCCAACGATGGAATCGAGCCGATCAGCGATGCCAACAGTGGCTGCTTCCAGTTGGGTGGGCAGGATGTCGTCGGCGCTACGTGGCAAATAATGCTCAAAAATACCCTCAGCAACCGCATCGGTTTCGCCAGAAAGCCTGGCATAATAGCGCCCCATAAGGCCTTGCAGGGAAGTCATCTCAACGACCATAGCGGTGGCTAAATCGGCTTTACACAGGTGGGCAATGCTTTGGGTTGCCTTTTGTTGGCTGGCATTTAGCGCCAGTTTTTCACCTAACAGAGCGCTAAGTTTTTTGATGCGCTCGGTTTTTTCCAGCATAGAACCAAGTTCTTTTTGGAAGGTCAGTTGGGCAAGGGCGGGCACAAAGTCTGCCAAGGGTTTTTCACGGTCATCATGGATAAAGAACTCCGCGTCAGCAAAGCGTGCCAAAATGACCTGCAAATTGCCGTCCACAACGATTGCCGCATTTTCGGTGTCGCCATTGCGCACGATAACGAAATGCGGGCTCAGCTCGCCATCCGCGTTCAAGACAGGGAAGTAGCGTTGGTGCTTTTTCATGACTGAAATGAGCACTTCAGGCGGTAGGTTTTTGAGGTAGCGCTCGTCAAAGCTGCCCAGCAAGGCAGTAGGTTGCTCAACCAGGTTGGTGAGTTCATCCAGAAGGGCTGGGTCTTTTTCAAGCATGCCACCAGTTTTTGCTGCCAAAGCTGTGGCTTGGCTCCAAATGATTTCACGCCGCTGCATGGGGTCGAGAATAATGCCTTCTCTTTCCAGGTAAGGCAAGTAATCTGCACAGCTGCCAAGGCTAAAAATCGGCTCGCTTGAAAAACGCATGCCATGCGTGAAGCGACCGCTTTGAAGCCCCGCAAAATTAAAAGGCACCACATGCTCAGCTAAAAGGGCAGTCAGCCAGCGCACGGGTCGCGAGAAGTTGACCTTGCTACTGTTCCAGCGCATGGATTTGATGAAGTGGATGTCGGCGCAAATTTCAGGTAGTTGTTCGGCAAGAATGTCCATGGCCGGCTTACCTCTTTCTTCCATTGAGAGCACAACATAGCGTCCGTTTTCAAACTCTTTCACTTCCAAGGCGCTCACATCCACACCTTTACCTCGGGCGAAGCCTTCAGCAACTTTGGTGGGGTTCCCTTCAGCGTCAAATGCCCGATCGGCAGGAGGTCCCTTGTGCTCAACCAGGCGGTCGGCTTGGGCGGTTTGCAGATCCTTGATCATCACGCTAAGTCTGCGAGGAGTGCCCATCACTTGTAGCGAACTGTAATCCAGTCGGGCGGCTGCAAGGCGTTTAGTGAAGCTTTGCTCGAGCTGTTCAAGTGCGCTGCTAAGATCTGCCACGGGAAGTTCCTCGGTGCCAATTTCGAGCAAAAAGTCTGCATGTTTCGTTTCAAGCACGGGCAGTGAGCTGGGTTCAAGCTCCAGGGCAGGCTGCTCGGGAAGCAACCAGGGCATACCCATATCTTCGCGTTGGGCAATATAGGTTTCAGCAACCCGGCGTGATAGGTCTCGCATTTTGCCAAACAGAGCCTGACGTTCGGTAAAACCAATCGCGCCACGTGAGTCGAGGATGTTAAAGGTTTGCGAGGATTTGACGATGTTGTCATAAGCCGGTAAAACCAAAGCTTTTTCAAGCGAACTTTCAGCTTCTTCAACAAAGAGACGGAACATCTCACGCAAGCGGGGGATGTCGGCGGTTTCAAAGTAATAGGTGCTATGTTCGCGCTCGGCAACCTGATAAACGTCGCCATAACTGCGCTCGCCGTTCCAACGGATGTCCTTGAAGTGATGCACGTTTTGCAAGGTCATGGCGATGCGTTCGAGCCCATAGGTGATTTCAACTGAGGGGACATCAAGCGCCACGCCACCGGATTGTTGGAAGTAGGTGAATTGGGTGATTTCCTGCCCATCCAACCAGACTTCCCAACCTAAACCCCAGGCGCTTAGTGCGGGGGATTCCCAGTTGTCTTCCACAAAGCGGATGTCATGCTGGGCAGGATCGATGCCGAGAGCCAGGAGTGAGTTGAGGTACAGTTCCTGGGGGTTACCCGGATCAGGTTTGAGGATGACCTGGTATTGAAAGAATTGTTGAAGGCGGTTGGGGTTCAGTCCATAACGCCCGTCATCAGGACGCACGGAAGGTTCCAGGTAGGCAACCTTCCAAGGTTCTGGGCCGAGCACGCGCAGGAAGGTGGCAGGGTTCATGGTGCCGGCGCCAACCTGTGAGTAGTAGGGTTGCCAAATCAGGCAGCCTTGATCCGCCCAATAGGTTTGTAGTTTGAAAATGATGTCTTGAAAATCGAGCCCTTGTTTCATAGTGATACCTCTTATATTGTATAACGCGCTTATTATACATCAGAGACAGCCGCGAAATTTACAATTACCGTTCTACTTTGGCTATTGCTGTATGATGGGTAGCTGAATGGTACTGAAGATAACTCATTCACATGCCTGTGTTAATTGGTATTTAATGCCCTGATTAATGTGAAGTAAAATAGAGGCATGAAACGCAGCACTTTGTTTCTTTTGACGATTGTTTTATTGCTTGGCTTTAGCTCATTAACCCTTGGATGCTCGCGCAAGCTGCCCGACATTCCTTTTGGTGGTGCTCGTGCAACATTCGAAATTGCGCAAAGTCATCCTGAGGACATTAATGCGCTTTCGACACCTGAGCAAGGTATGATGGAAGAAGGCGGGGACATTGATAAGACCAAAATTGCTGCTGATACACAACCTTTAGCCATCGGTGAAGATGAAGGCACAACCACAGCAGAGCCCTCAAATCGGTCAGGACAAGACCCAGTTAACACCCTGGCATCACCTTCAGACCCCAACGCAACGCCTACGCCAACCCGCTTCAAAAGTGATGATGAAGCAGCCTTTTTTGAGTTTTGGAAAGGCGATTGGTATTTATGGTTTGAAGATTCAGGCAGGTTGCTGGAAGGTAAGATTTTATTTGAACAAGATGGGGCAAGTTTGGTTGGGAAAACAGAAATGGATGGCAGAACATTTGGCTTTGTTATTAAATATGCCAAAGACCAGGATTTTTTTGAAAATTTTGTGTACGGTGAATGGTTCGCGGACGACATGGAAAACCCGTTTTTGTTTCGGTTGCAGGCACAGAACGATTTTCAAGTGGCAGGCCATCATAGCCGCCCAACCCGAACATTTTGCCTCTCGCGGGACGCTGAAAAGAAACCCGACCCTTGTTATGTTGAACTCTTAGGTAATCCCTAAACCTATCAATACGTCTTTTGTTCATAAGATGTACTTCTTATATGTAATTGAACCAATCAATTGCCCATTCTTTTGGGATTCATGCTACCATTAGGGTAGTAAAAAATGGCTTACAAAGGAGATTGTTGACTGTATGGAAAAAATGATTGCTCTCACTCGTGGCGTTCCCCCAACTCAAAGCTTTGCCACTGAAAAACTCCAGGCATGTGTGCAAACTGCCTTAAAAGATTACCCAGAGAAAATTTTGCAATACGCTAAAGCAGCAGGATTTCCGCCCTTGCGCGAATGGGTTGCCGAACGCTACAAGGTTGATGCCGGGCGAGTAATTATTGGTACTGGCTCTTTGTGTGTTTTGGATCATGTTTTGCGTTCATTCCCGATGGGCTCATTGACCGTGGCGATTGAAGAGCCAACCTATGACCGCACAGTAACGCAATTGAAACGCGCTCAGGCAAAACTCATCCCGTGCCCTATTAAAAAAGACGGCTTGGACTTTACTCCGCTTAAAGAGGCTTTGGCACGTGGTGAGAAATTGGACTTTTTCTATGTGGTTTCTGATTTCCAAAACCCCACCGGCAGCATGATGCCTCTGACCAAACGCGAAGAACTGGTTAGGCTGGCTCGCGAACACGGTTTCCGCATTATCGAAGACTTGCCCTATCGCCAGTTGCGTTATAGCGGCGAACCCATCCCATCCTGTTGGGAAATGGCGCCAGACATCACCTTGCTGATGACTTCCTTTAGTAAGTTGATTGCCCCTGGTTTGCGTGTGGGTCTGATGATTTTGCCTGAAGAGCTTGTGGCACAGACCTTGAAGATTGCCGAAGACACCTATATCAATTCCAGCTATGTTGATCAGGCGATTGTTTATGAGTTTTGCAAGCGTGGATGGTTGGAAGAACAGCTGGACGATTTGCGCAAGCTTT
>LSQX01106746.1_pt1 | contig 22533 bp, 8 predicted proteins | sample 654561 | NCBI WGS metagenome assembly LSQX01 (sample SAMN04489861, study PRJNA283612) | anaerobic digester metagenome | isolation source: 4 biogas reactors fed with cattle manure at either 37C or 55C with and... | place: Denmark: Kongens Lyngby | collected 2014
GGACTATTTAGCACTATATTAAAAATGGGGAAACTCAAATAAAGCTTTTATTGACAAGCTACAATCCAATGCTTTAGAATATTTATGTGAATTTAGAATTATTTTTTTGTGAACAAAGGAGATTTTTGTGAAGAATTTTAGAATGAACATCAGAAACATTGCCATTATAGCCCATGTTGACCACGGTAAAACAACATTGGTTGATGGAATGTTAAAACAAAGCGGTATTTTTAGAGAGCATGAACAGATCCATGACAGAGTAATGGACTCAAGCGACCTCGAAAGGGAACGAGGAATTACAATACTCTCAAAGAATACTGCTATAACTTATAAGGACATTAAAATTAATGTTGTTGATACTCCGGGACATGCGGACTTTGGTGGTGAAGTAGAGCGCGTTCTTAAAATGGTAGACAGCGTCCTTCTTCTTGTTGACGCATTTGAAGGCACAATGCCTCAAACAAGATTTGTACTGAGAAAAGCACTTCAGTTTAACTTAAAGCCTATAGTGGTCATCAATAAAATTGACCGTCCCGAGGCACGGCCTCTTGAAGTACTTGATGAAGTACTTGAGCTCTTTATCGAGCTGGGAGCAAATGATGAACAACTGGATTTCCCTGTCATTTATGCCTCTTCTAGAGAAGGCTTTGCAGTTAAAGCTCTTGACGACAAACCGAAAAACCTTGAACCTTTACTTGAAGCTATCATTGAAAATGTACCACCTCCAAAAGGTTATATGGATAAACCCCTGCAATTCCTGGTCTCAAATATAGATTACGACGAATATGTAGGCAGAATTGGAGTTGGCAGAGTTGAAAGAGGTACCATCCGCTCAGGGCAGTCTGCCCTACTGTGCAAGAAGGACGGTACAGTTGAAAATGTCAAGGTAAGTAAACTATATGTCTTTAGCGGACTTAAGAGGACAGAAGTCTCTTCTGCCTCAATGGGTGATATCATTGCAGTTTCAGGCATGGGAAACATCATCATTGGCGAGACCGTCTGCGAAATAGGGTCTCCTGATCCGCTTCCTTTTATTGACATTGACGAACCGACAATATCAATGACATTCAGTGTAAATAACAGCCCTTTTGCAGGACGCGAAGGTAGCTTTGTAACATCAAGACACTTGAGAGACCGTCTCTTTAAGGAGCTTGAGACAAATGTAAGCCTTCGGATTGAGGAAACCGATTCCCCCGATTCGTTTAAGGTATCCGGAAGAGGCGAACTCCATTTGTCCATTTTGATTGAAACAATGCGCAGACAGGGTTATGAGTTTCAAGTTTCAAAACCCACGGTAATATTTAAAGATATTGATGATGTAAGACATGAACCTATAGAATACCTTATCATAGACGTACCTGAGGATTATATGGGCGTCGTAATGGAAAAACTGGGTATGAGAAAAGCAGAAGTTGCCAATATGAATTCTTCTCAACAGGGTTATATGCGTTTAGAATTTAAAATCCCGGCAAGAGGCTTGATAGGCTATAGATCAGAGTTTTTGACTGATACAAAAGGAAATGGTATAATGAATCATATATTTAGTGGTTTTGAACCTCAAAAAGGTGAAATATTCGGAAGGCAAAGAGGCTCTATGGTAGCTTGGGAAGACGGTGAAGCAGTAATATACGGACTTTTTAATGCACAGGAAAGAGGTTCTTTGTTTATATCTCCGGGAACCAAGGTATATGAAGGTATGATTGTAGGTGAAAATGCAAGGCAGGAAGATATTGTTGTTAATGTCTGCAAAAAGAAACATATTACAAATATGAGAGCATCCGGTTCTGATGAGGCTTTAAGACTTACTACGCCGGTAGTCTTAAGTTTAGAGCAATCTTTAGAATTTATTGCTGATGATGAGTTGGTTGAAATAACTCCAAAAAACATAAGGCTCAGAAAGAGAATTCTTAATTCAGAACAAAGAGCCAAGTCGAGGAATAAAGAAAAATAAAGTGGTGATTAATATGAGTAGGAAGAATACTAATTTGAAAAAACGCAAAACAAAAAAACGAAAAAAGGTCTGGCTGTCCTTACTACTATATCTTCTGTTTTTTACATGCATATTTAGTGTTGCCGGATTTGTTTCATATAGCAAATTCCTGGCCGACGATAGCAACGAAAACCTTGAAGTGCTTAAAGAAGATATAAGTCCTGAAGATGCTGTTGAAGTTATTATACCTTATAATTCAACTACCAATGATATTGTTGAGGTTCTTAAAGCAAAAGGACTTGTAAAATATCCTTTTGCATTTAAATTCATATCCAAATTTGACGGATACGATTACCAGTATAAATCAGGCAAACATATAGTAAGCAAGGAATTTACCTATGAAGAAATTATGAAAGTTCTCTGCGATGATCCGGTAACTGTTACTGTTACTATTCCCGAAGGTAAGAACTTTACTGAAATTGTTAGTATTCTTGATGCTAAAAATGTAATTGTAAAGGACGAATTTATTAAGGCCGCCAATGGCGAAACTTTTAATTATGAGTTTTTGAAAGATATCCCTGAAAGGGAAAACCAACTTGAGGGTTATCTTTTTCCAGACACCTACTTTTTTGATCCCGCTTCAAGTCCTAAGGAAATCATTGGAAAGTTTCTAAACAACTTTGACAACAAATTTAAAATTGAGTTCTATAAAAGAGCTGAAGAGCTTGGTATGTCGGTTGATGAAATAATTATACTTGCATCAATAATTGAAAAGGAAACAAAGTTTCCCGGTGAGTTGAGCACTGTTTCGAGTGTATTCCATAACAGGCTCAAAAGCAAGGATTCCTCATTAAAGAAACTGCAATCCTGTGCTACCGTACAGTATATATTGTTTAACAGGGACGGTAAGGTAAAAGAAAATCTTTCCGATGCCGACACAAAAATAGACCACATATACAACACTTATCTTCATGATGGGCTTCCTCCAGGACCAATATGCAACCCGGGGCTTGACGCAATACAAGCAGCCTTGTATCCTGATGAGGAGTCAAACTATTTGTACTTTGTTGCCAAAGGTGACGGTAGTCATTACTTCTCCAAAACCCTACAGGAACACGAATCTGCCAAAAAGCAGTACGAAGCTAATCCTGAAACTGACACCGAGACTGAAACCGAAACACAGTAATTATAGTTTTGTTTATAATAGGAAACAATATTACCTGAGGGTCTTTATAAGACCCTCTCTTGTATATTTTCACACTTTTATAAGGATGGATAGCAATAAAATGATATGTTTTGATTACATAAATGAATACATCAGAAAGACAATTAAAAAGAATGAAGGTTTATTGGCAGAGCTTGAGGCTTTTGCTGCTGAAAATCACGTTCCCATAATACATCCCGAAGTTGCCTCATTATTAAAACTAACAGGTCTTATGGCAAAACCTGAAAGAATATTGGAAATAGGAACTGCTATCGGGTATTCTGCTATATTGCTTTCTTCAACACTTGCACCCGGAGGAAAAATAGACACTATTGAAAGATATGAGCTTATGGTTGAAAGAGCCAAAGCAAACATAAAAAAAGCAGGGCTTGATGAAACAATAACAATCATACCCGGTGACGCACTTGACATACTTAAGTGCCTGAATAAGCAGTATGATTTTATATTCCTTGATGCCGCAAAAGGCCAATATCCCGAGTTCCTTCCCGAATGCCTTCGTATGCTGAAAAGCGGTGGAATACTGTTTTCCGATAATGTGCTGTACAAAGGCATGATAGCCAGCGACAAACTGGTTGTGAGAAGAAAAAAGACCATTGTTACCAGAATGAGAAGTTTCCTTGATCAAATTTGCAAAAACGACAAACTTGAAACAACTATAATACCTATTGGTGACGGTGTGGCTATAAGCTATAAAAAAACAGAAGGAGAAGTAAAAATCTATGAAGAAAGTTGAACTACTTGCACCGGCAGGCAACCTGGAAAGATTAAAGATGGCTGTAATATACGGAGCTGATGCTGTTTACCTTGGTGGTGAAAAATTTGGTCTTAGAGCACATGCAGACAATTTTTCTTATGATGACCTTAAAACCGGAATAGACTTTGCTCACAGCAGAGGCAAAAAAGTATATATTACCATGAATATATTTGCCCACAATGAAGATTTCTCAGGTATGCAAGATTATATAAGTGAAGTTAGGAATATGGGTGTGGATGCAATAATACTTTCAGACCCAGGCATTTTTTCCCTTGTTAAAGAAATAGCGCCAGATATGGATATTCATTTGAGCACCCAGGCAAATAACACCAACTGGATGAGTGCAAAGTTTTGGTTTGACCATGGTATAAAAAGGATTGTACTTGCAAGGGAGCTATCCTTAAATGAGATAAAGGAAATCAGGCAGAAAGTGCCGCAAAGTCTTGAACTTGAGATGTTTGTCCACGGTGCCATGTGCATATCCTACTCTGGCAGATGCCTTTTAAGTAATTACATGGCAGGTCGCGATTCAAACAGGGGTCAATGTGCACATCCCTGCCGTTGGAAATATCATCTTGTGGAAGAAAAAAGACCCGGTGAGTATCTGCCTGTTATTGAAGACGAAAGAGGTACATTCATCTTCAATTCAAAAGACCTTTGCATGATTGGACACCTACCCGAAATTATTGAATCAGGAATAATTAGCCTTAAAATTGAAGGACGCATGAAAAGCTCCTATTATGTAGCAACCGTTGTAAAAGCATATCGTGATGCACTTGATGCCTATTACGATATGGGAAAGGACTACAAATTCAATCCAAAATGGCTTGAAGAACTGTCAAAGGCAAGTCACAGAGAATATACCACAGGATTTTATTTCAACAAGCCTTCTCAGGAAGGTCAGATATATCATACAAGCTCATACATCAGAGATTATGACTTTATAGGTGTTGTAACATCTTATAATAAGGACACAGGTATTGCTGTCATTGAGCAGAGAAATAGAATGTATACCGGTGAGGAAATTGAGGTTGTAAATCCAAAAGGTGATTTCTTTGTTCAAAAAATTGCATCCATGAAGAATATTGAAGGTGAGGAAATTGATGTGGCACCCCATCCGCAAATGACGGTTTATATGCCAATGGAAAAGGATGTTGAAGAGTATACAATGCTAAGAAGAAAAGCATAAAAATAATGGTATAAAACCCCCTCTTTTATGGAAGAATCTATTAAAGAACAAATCTAACATAAGCGAGGGGCTTTATTATGAATAGAATTAAACTTCTTCTTTTCTTCTTTACATTTGTAATATTGCTATTGGTAGCCCGTTTTGCATACATACAGATATATAAAGGAGAACAACTATACATTTCGGCTACCGTACAAAAAACAACAAATTCCCATATACAAATACCGCGTGGCAACATACTTGACATCAATATGATTCCTTTTACAAACAGAACAAAAAAAGTTGATATTGCAATTAAGCCTATGTATTTAAGAGGTAACGTCAAAGAAATACAAAAAATTGCAAGCATTCTCGATATCAATTTTAATGAACTTGAAAGGAAAATCGAAATTAAGAAAGAGCCAATACTTATTGAAATCGATAATGACAAAAAAAACAGGCTTATTGGTGAAAAAACTCAAGGAATTTCATTTATCAATTCACTAAAAAGATATGACGATAATCCTCTTGCCGTACATGTATCAGGCTATCTCAACAGAACAGATTACAAAGGTGAAGCAGGAATTGAAAAATTCTACGAAAATATATTAAAGGTAAGAGGTGCAAATTCCGTATACGTTGTAACCGATGCGAAAGATAATCTTCTAAAGGGTCTGGGATACAGATTCATGAATTCCGGAAAAGATAAAGAAAACAATGTACAATTAACTATAGACTATCATATTCAAAAAATTGCAGAGAATGTTATGGATAAGTATAATCTATCCGGCTCTGTAGTGATTGAAGACGTAGTAACAGGCGATATACGTGCTATGGTCAGCAAACCTGACTTTAATCCCGATAAAATAGAGAATTATCTTGACAGCACTAAAAAGGAGCTTTTTAACAGAGCAGTTGCATCATATAATTTAGGCTCAATTTTTAAAATTGTGGTTCTCGCCAGTGCATATAATAATAATATAAATCCGCAAATGTATTATTTCTGTCCCGGATATATTCAGCTTGGAGATAAAGACTTTAGATGTTCCTCATATTACAGGGGCGGGCACGGTCTGGTTTCACTTCAGGAAGCTTTTGCTTCATCATGCAATCCGTACTTTATTGAACTTGGACTAAAAGTGGGTCATAAAAACATTCTTGAAACAGCAAAAATGTTTGGATTAGGCGAAGTAACAGGTATAAATGCCCAAGGCGTGGAAGAATCGGCAGGAAACCTTCCCGATCCAGATGGATATTTTACATATGGTGATACAGCAAATATATCCATCGGACAGGGAGATATAATGGCCACTTCCCTTCAGGTTGCAGACATTGTAGCAACCATTGCAAACGGCGGCATCAAAAACAAGGTTAATATCGTTGATTCTATTGTTGATTCAAGGGGCAATAAAGTAAAACAAATACGAAATGATGCGGGCAAAAGAATAATACCAAAAGAGGTGTGTGATAAAATACGGCAGCTTATGGAGGAAGTAACCATTACAGGTACCGGGACAAAAGCAAATCTAGATGAATACGGCGGCGCAGGAGGAAAAACCGGCAGTGCTGAAACCGGACAGTATGAAAACGGCGAGAAGGTTGTACATGCATGGTTTGCAGGATACTTCCCCAAATTAAATCCGAAGTACTCCATTTCGGTTTTTATTGAGAATGGAAAAAGCGGTGGAACAGTTGCAGCACCTATATTTGAAGAAATCGCAAAAAACATTATGATAAACGGTCATTGATATTTTTGTGTGTACTTGCACCACAAAAAGCAAATATTCATATAATTATAAGGTAGCCTATTTACAGGAGGTGCCTTATTTTGTTTGATATTCTTTTTGCATCATTTTTTGATATATTTAATAATATATTCTTCCTTTTCGGCTATGTTTCCAATGTCAATTCTTTTCCTCAGCCCTTAACCCCGGAAGAAGAACAGTATTATATAAAACTCTTAAAGGAAGGAAGTGAGGACGCGAGAAACATACTCATTGAAAGAAATCTACGTCTTGTTGCACATATAGTAAAAAAATACAACTGCACATCAAACGACTGCGATGATCTTATTTCTATTGGAACAATAGGTCTTATAAAAGCCATTGCAACATTCAATCACGAAAAGGGAACAAGACTTGCAACATATGCCGCAAGATGTATAGAAAACGAAATATTGATGCAAATTAGATCAACTAAAAAATTTCAGAGCGAAGTCTCTCTACAGGACCCAATAGGAGTTGACCGAGAAGGGAACGAAATAGCACTTATTGATGTCATTGGTAATGAAACAGAGTCTGTCGTTGACGAGGTCGAACTGAAAATGCAGGTTAAACGCTTATATAATAAAATGAAAGCAGTATTGAAAAAAAGGGAAAAAGTGGTCCTCGAACTAAGATACGGCCTTTTAAACGGGTCAAGCAAAACGCAAAGAGAAATCGCTAAAATGCTTGGCATTTCAAGATCCTATGTATCAAGAATCGAAAAAAAGGCCATCAAAAAACTTGGAAAAGAACTTAAATCCGAAGGTTGTTAACAAAAAACTTCGGGACATCAAATCCCTCGCTTTTTGCCGGATTTCCTTTCAAGAAATTGCCCTAAAAATAAAATTTCGCACCCATTAGGGTACGAAATTTTATTTAGTGGATTTTACTCAAAGAGACTTATATTATTTGATTTTAAAAACTCGTTTATTTAACTCTTGTAGCTGCCATTATATCTCCATAAGCCCAATGGTTTATATCTACATCTGCAAATCGGCTTTCAACTCCATTTAGCGGTTTGATGCCTATTATCCTGTTTATAAGAGTAACACATTCAGAGCGTTTTATATGCCAATCCGGTTTGAAGGTTCCATCTGGATATCCCTTAATATATCCTTTGGATATAAGCCTGTTCATATAACTCTGTGCCCAGTGCCCTGTAACATCTGATAAATTGTTGCTGTTTATGGTATCAGTTGTTTTAATATCCATAAAGTTACACATTACTACTGAAAGTTCAGCTCTTGAAATATATCTGTCTGGTCTATAGGTATTATCCTCGTAGCCTTTGAAATACCCCTTCCTTACTGCATGAGATATTGCCCAGCTTGCCCAATGCTCTTTTGTTACATCACCAAATTCTGTATCAATCAAAGCATATTGTGAAAAACCGTCCAGATTTGCAAGTATAACGGCCAACTCAGCTCTGGTTATGCTTTGCTCAGGCCTGAAGGTGTTATCCTCATATCCCTTCATGTAAGCATTCAGTTCACCTATCTCTATTGCAGGTACATCAGATGGTTCCGGCTCAACAACTACCGGCACATATGTTGGTGTTGAAGTTAGAGTCGGCGTTGGTGTCTCAGTCAGCAGTGGTGTTGATGTTGGTGTTGCTTCCGGTGCAACGCCAACACCGGATGAACCTCCCGGTGACTTCCCTGATGAATTGCCCGGCTTCGATGTACTTTCAGGTTTTTTAGTTGGTGTCGGTGTTGTTGCTTCTGTTGGTGCAGGTGTCACAGTCACTATTGGAGTTACTGCTGGTGTGGGTGCTGGTTCATCTGTTGTTTCTGCTGTTGGCTCTGGTATTGTAGGTATGGGAGTTGTTCCCTGCGTAGGTTCAGGCGTAGGTTTGGGCGTAGCTTTTGGAGTTACTTCGGGCGTAACTTTTGGCGTTACTTCCGGTGTCACTGTCGGAGTCGGTTCCGGCGTCTTTGTCGGTGAAGGAGTTTCCAGTTGGAATTCAGCTGGTCTGATAACTGTAAAATCGACGTTGTTTAAATAACTCGATTCGCCCTGTGGAACTTCAACTTTCGCATATAATCTTGCCCTATCCGATATCATTTGATTGTTAACTTCAAAATCCAGTACTACAGTTTTTTCCTCCAAGGGTCTCAAATTATTTATCTCTTTTGTATTTACAATGTTCTCAAACTCCTTATCTGTTGAAATATAGACTTTAGCTGTCTCAATACTGCTATAACCTGCATTTTTTACATCAACATAAGCGTAGCCTGCATTCTCAGGGTATATTTCATTATCTACTCCTGTGATTTCTGCATCAGTATAGCTTATTGATAACTCAGTGGTATTATTATCAGGATTGCTGTCATTGGTAGTTTCGGCAACCACTCTGAGATTAGTTCCTTGACAATTCTTAGGAACAGTCCAATTAAACTCTGACAATACAGTATTTCCATGACTAAGGGTAACTTCAGGCATATCCCTAGAATCGATCAACTTATCTCCATCATACAAAGACACCTTTATTCCCCTTACCGTCAGATCTCCTATGTTTTTAACTGCTGCCACAACAGTTGTCTGCTCTCCCGGAAGAGGCATACTATCACTAAAATACAATCCACCATCCGGAACAGCAATATCATATCTTCGGGTATAAACAGTTGAGGTCAATGAAGTACCATCCTTGTAATAAGCATTCTTTTCCTCATCAAGTCCATATACAGTTTTATTGTACACCGCCATAATTTTATCATCAAATCCTGCAACTGATACATATTTCGGTACTTCCATGGAGTTGAATTCAACCTCAATCCCCTGCGTCCAGGTTGATGTTTCCTCTTCAAACGTACTGATAAAAAGTCTGTGTTCTCCGGCTAAAGGCTTTGTCCATGCCAGTACAACACCTTCATCAGTGTTTGCAGCGCTAAGTTCGGTAATATCTTCTGCCTGGGTTGAGTTGATTATAATTTGTGCTCCATACAGTCTTTCCAATGATACCATGTATATCTTTTCGTCATTTTGCCAGAATACTGTAGGCTCATCATTCTCCAACGCAATTACAGGGTGCTTGTCTTCATACATATTGTCAAGCAACTCTACCGGTCTAGACCAGTTCATACCGTCAAATCCGGTATAATACAGTTTGTATGTACCATCTTCCGAATGTGCATTTGTGACAAATACATAGTACGCTTTGCCATTATGTAAGAACAAATCACTTTCAAAAACATTAGCCGAACCGGTTATAAACGCTTCAGGTTCACTCCATCCATTACCGTCATTGTATACATAATATACATCATCAGACTTCACAGCGTCACCTGTTACAAGCTTATCCTTGTTATTAACCCAGGTTGCCATTGCCTTTCCTTCTTTTGCCGCAATTTTCGGAAGCTTGTTTAAACCTTCTGTTTTTTCAGATAAAACACTCTCCCATTTCTTTGAATCTGAATCATATCTGGCTATATCAATTCCCATTTTTGCCATAACATTTTGTGTTATATCATCTTCTGTCAAGAAGGATGTTTCGCCCATTTCTTCCGTCATATCAAGCCATGCCGCATATATGTTTTCACCATCAACCGAAATATCCGGGAATGCATCCCCTGTACCGTCATCATCAATTTGCAACGGCTCTGACCATTTTCCACCTTTATATATTGAGTAGTGTACAGAAGTCCTGTTGTTATCAGTCCTCTTTGCATCATCACCTATGAACACCATTATCAAATCACCGTATTCATTGGCTAAAGAGGCTATTTCTGCATCCGAATGAGGGTATGAATACTTCATTATTTCATCCTTGCCCACCCACTCCTGTTTCTCCAGATAGTCACGTGGCGCACTGGTAAACTCCTGTTCTTCACCATCAACAGGTTCTGCTGCAAACATCTTTAATGTGTCACCTATATAAGCCATAGGCTCCAATACCTCTCCGTTTCCTTCATATATTGTCCATGTCTCTTCTCCAAGAGTTTTCTCCTCCGAGAAAAACCACAGGTATCCGTAGTCTACCCCATAAGATAAGGTAAGCAACGTCCTCCATGTCGGAATATTTACATCCAGTTCTCCCTTTACAAAAAAGTCCCCCGAAAGCAAACCATATCCAACACTTGCACCGATAGCTCCCTTTAAAGACATAAATATATTTGCCTGTATTTCAGCCACAAGGTCATCGAGACTATTAAAATTTGAAACATCTGGCACACTTATATTTACAATAAACTGAACTCCGCCTTCTATTTCCACATAGGCATACCCGGAAAGCAAAACTCCCCCGAAAGCACCATCAATTGGCACAGTATAGCGGAATTGGACTTTTATACTTACTCCAGCTTCCAGATGCATATCCATAGATTCCAATTCCCATCTTAATGTTCTGTCATTATAAACAATAACCGCTGTATAGTATACTTTTCCGTTTGCTCCTATATTAATGGTTCTTTTATCACTTGAACCGTCCTCATACTCCCACTTCATAAGATCTCCCAGAACTTCGCCTTCCACACCATTTTTGTTAGTAATAGTAGCTTTGGCATTGTTAAAATCATATTCAACATCCAAATCAATTTCCACATCAACCGGTATGAGTTTTGTTGTATTGAATATTCCACTTTCGTTAGGAAATGGTTTTGGTGAGTTAGCTCCAGTGAGGGCATTGAAAAATTTGTTGGCATTATTAATACCTGTTATTTTAGGATTAAAAACACTAGTTGGTGAAAGAGTATGGTCATATATCCAGTCAACAGTATTCAAGAAAGTCAGTTCCCGTGCCTTAACCAGTTTAGAGTCAACATAGTCGGATATAAACTCTCCATAATCTCCGGTAGTTTTAACCGCAAACTCCAGTCTGTCTCCGGGAGACATCTTTCCTTTTAAATCCAGCACAGAAATCATATTATTTCTCGATGATCCCGAATGCTTCATATTTCCGTATCTGCTAACTATTCTATACAGATATTCCGTAACCTCTCCTGCTCCTTTTAAATCAGTATCTATTCTAAATTCGGTAGAATAGCCGATGAGGTTTTCAGGAACAATAGAGCTTCTTGGTTTGCTACTGTCCGAACACCATGAAACAACCCTTGTTACTTCAGGTACTTTACTCAAATGTATTATTACATAACTTCCATCTCTCAGCTCTCTATTAATCACCTTATCCGGAAAACCTTCAGCCTTAACAGTTATACTATCCCTATCCAGCATAATATCCTCAAAATGAAATCTGCCGGTGGAATCTGTAATACAAGTATGGGAATCAATGATTACAGAAGCTCCAACAACTGGTTTTAACTCGTCTTTGTTCCATACCCATCCTGATATGGAGCCGAAATCCTCACTTGACAAAAGATTCTGATCCAATATCCGAACTTTCTGCTCATCGGATATGTTCATATCGGATGTAACCTTTATGTTGAAGTAACTCGTACCAGTGTCATTTACAGTTACTCCATCAATACTTCCGCCCCTATAAATATATTCTCCGTTATCATCTGTAGTTATTTCCTGCAATACATCAAACAGACCGTCATCTATAGTTAGTTTGCAAGCTTCCTTTACTATTACATCTTTTGAAATACCCCTGCCTGTTTTTATAAGAATATCAGGCATTACATCATTTTCACCGGAACGGCGTTTGACCAGATCCAGCAAATCGCGTTCATATTCTCTGCCCGTATCCGGGTCTATAACGAATATATTAGGCTTAACTCTTCCAAAGGTACCATATTCCACAGACCTTATTTCTATAGGAATATTCATTCCTCCCAAAGCTTTGGCAGTATACTCTTTAAGATATAGGCGAACATCATTGTTATCCCCAAACTTTTCAGGATCAACTGAAAACTCGGACCACAGTATTTCCCCTGACTTTATAACCTCAAAGGAGGTATTAATCAAATGCATATCTCTCGATGTCTTATAGCTTCTTAAATGCTTCGAATCCTGCATATTTATCCTCGGTCTGTTCAAATCCGAACTTTTTGCATTTTCAAACCCTACTCTGTAGAGCAGAACATCATTGGAATACTTCTTATCTTCCACCTCGATAATTAGTTTAAGCCCTGAACTTCCTTCCACCATAACAGGTTCTTTTGATTCAAATCTTGCAGAAATCTCTTCGTTGAATGACTCAAGTAATCCGCTGAAATCAGCAGATATGTTATAGCTTCCTGCTTTATCGCCTCGGACTATCCAGTTTAAACACTTATTCTCATTGGCGGATAATGTACCTATTTCAATCCTTTCCCTATTTCCACCTACTACTGTAAGACCATTAGGCGTATTCAAGTTTACAACACAGTTTTGTATATCATAATCTCCTTGGGTATTCAGAAGCTGAAGCTTTACATCAAAGAAATCCTTGAGCCATGTTACAGAACCCGGTACATCCAACAATACCGTCACCGGAGCCCTGCTTCCGGGAGAATTTTGACGTGGAACACTCCCTACATATACCGTCCTGTTACCAACTGTATATCCACTGACACGTGGAATAGTTGATGTGCGTGATGCAGGAGATATGTGGGAGATTGTATAAGGCTTGTTATCATAAACAAGATTAATCTCATACCTGAAAACATTTTGATTTCCAGGTGCTGTAACATCAATACCCGCATTCTTTATTTCCTCAAGAGTCATCTTTGTAGCAGTAAGGCTTCCTACAACCAGCTGAGACTCTCTTAAAATAAGCTTCAAATTATTTGTCTTGTCCGTTTCAACCAAGACCTCTTCCTGAGAAGGAGAGTATCCCTCTTTGAAGGAGCCTATTTTGTAGGTTCCAGGCTCCAATTTCAGTGATATATTTCCATTATGATCCGTTGTCTTTTTGTATTGGTTTTCCTCACCGAGATTTATGTAGACATCTGTATATGGAAGCCTCTTACCGTTATTGTCTTCAATGGACACACTCACTGTGCCGGCAGTACCTTTTTTAATTATGGTTATAAGCCTGGTAGCCTGGCTTTCATTTCCTGATGAGTCTATAACCTTAAGTGTTACAGTGTATGTGCCCTCTTTACTGTAAGAATGGTTAATACCTACTCCCGAAAGCACCGTACCGTCTCCTAAATCCCATTCATAACCTTCTATTTTCACATTGTCATGGGATGATGCTGCATCAAAATCTATAATTGTATCAATTTCAGCAGATGATATGCAGTTTATAACGGCCTGCGGCAATACGTCATCTATATCAAGAGGAGATATTGCTTTGCTCTCTGACGAGGATGAATTGCCCAATCGGTCTATGGCGACCACCTTATATATATACTGATATGATGGATCCAGATTGCTGTCAATTGTCATTAGAATGGACTTTGGAAACTCCCCGACAACAGTATAAAATTCAGATCCAAGAGTTCTGCGGTAAACCTTATAACTCTCTATATCCTCATCATCACATGACCATGATACTTTTATTTCCATGTTTTGAGCCGTCACATAAACAACAGGGCTTTCGGGTGGTACATTGTCAATTGTATATTCCCTGTACTCATACTCTCCTACATTCCCTTTCGCATCAACTGCATTGACCCTAACCTTCAGTATCGTACCAGCCTCAAGCAGTGATGTATCCAATTCAGCAGTAAAACCATCTTCTGAATATATTGTGTTCACAGTTTTCAAATCCGTCCAGAATTCAGCATCAACACTGTATTGAGCTATAATTCTCGATAGTCTTACGTCATCCCATGCGGTTACAGCTAATGATAATTTATTTCCAATAACTGCACTATTCTGAGGATAAACACTAGTTACTTCAGGCAACACCTCATCATTCAAATCCTCAATGCTTAGCATCAGTGCCTGCACAGGATCACTGAATTCACCTGTATTTCCTGCAATATCATTGCAGGAAACTTTATAATAATATACCGTGCCAGCTTTTACATTCCTATCTATAAAGTTCAGTGTACTTATATTTAATGCAACAGTCTGGTATTCCCCGTCAATACTTTCTGAACGAAGCACTGTAAAACCTTTAATATACGGCTCAGAATTTATAGGCCATTTAAGTTCAATATAGTCTATCGTACTTGATACCGACACATCCTTTACCTTTTCAGGGGCGGTTCTGTCTATTATATATTGATTTGATAAAGCTCCAACCGAACTCTTGTTTCCGGCAGCATCTGTTGCAACAGCCCTTATATAGTATTCTCCCTCCCGGATAGTTGAAACCTCAAGGTTATAAGCCCATGCATACATTTTACTGGTATAGGTTAAAGTATAATCTGTTATATCTGCCCAGTTTATGCTATCGAGCGAACCTTGCAAAGTGATGTTTTTCACTGCAACATCGTCTTCAACTGTAATAACCAAAGGTATGGTATCCGCATAACAAGAAGGAGCGGGTTTTATTGATTTAATTACCGGAGCAACAGTATCTTCCTCCGTCTGTATATGTATTACCTGCGAAAAGTCTTCGTCGGTGCAGCCGTCACGGTCTGTCACCGTATATTTTACAATGTAATCACCGCTCTCAATGTATTCGAGTCTCCATATTGTATTGAAAACAAGACCCTGGGGAGTAATGGCATATGACCCAACTACAGCTATTGCAGTCCATGTTTCACCCTTATCCTTTGAGTAAGCAAACGATACCTGAACATCCCTGTTTAAAATATCTTCCGCAACAGCCTTCAGTACCAATGTCTTCGCATTTGATGCTACAATATCATAACTTCCTTCATAAGCGTCTTTTATTGACGGATTAGAAGTGCTGCCGCTAACAATAATGCTTGACTTGGAGTAATTCATCGAGGCATCAAATGCTTTTACACTGTAGCTGTATTCCGTTGATTCATTCAATCTCGTATCTGTAAATTCCGTCGTGTATGAAGTTCCAACTTTGTTTCCATTTCTGTAAACCTCATAGCCTGAAACATATACGTTGTCAGTTGCTGCATCCCATGAAAGAGTTATACTTTTTCCTGCCCGGAAACTAACCTTTAAATTCTGAGGTTCGCTAGGTGCTACAGTATCTCCTACCGTCACAACTATTTCAACCAGTTCGGATTTATTTCCCGCAATATCGGTTGCCTGCACCTGGTAAATATATGTTTTTCCTTGTATAAGACCCAATGCAAGGTATTCAGTACCTAAGTATTGGCTTTCTATAAGCTTTCCATCTCTCGAAATGGTATAGCTGCATGTATTGTTATCCATTACATCCCAAGATATTCTCACAGAGTTGGTACTCTGGGCTACTGTGGTATAATTTATCAATACAGGCGCTACTGTATCAATTCTAGTGTAATACCTAGTGCTGCTATATCCCTTTGAATCTAAAGCATAAATAAGGTAATAACCGTCTTTTACATTACTAAGCATGCCCTCAAAATTACCTTTGCCATTTGCAAGAGCAGTAACAGTTAACGGCACCCCTGTCACATAAGAACCGTTTCCCTTGAGCTGATACATAAGTATTGTAACATTACTGTCTGCTGTTGCATTACTGCCCGAAATTGTAATACTATTTTTAGAATAGACCGAATCCAAAGGATTAATTTTTATTGTATTCACAGGTTCTTCAATAACGGGCATTTCCTTTAAAACAACTGTTTCAGAGCCAGTTATATTTCCCGCCTCATCCACCGTGTAAAAGTCAATGCCATACAAGGTTGCTGCCATGTTTCCGGGTATTAAAGCAGAAAAAACATCAGTATCTCCTTCCCTTTCAAGCTTCAACTGTTGCCGCTGCACATTCTTCGGCCATTGAGCCATTGGGCTGTATACTTGGGAAACCCCCATAGCCATAACAACTGCACCTTCAAAGTAAAGCACTGCCCACATGGAATCAGGGTTGCCTTTTGCATTTGCGGATACTATAAGATCGTCATAATATGTCTTATTTGCTTCTGGCGAAATAACAGAAATTGCATGTTCATATTCCTGCAAATAGGCTTTAAAAGTTACTATTTCACTCTCATTCCCATAATCATCAGAAAATTGAAAATAAAGTACTTTTTCCTTTAAAGGATTTGAAAACTCATACTCAATACTATTTTTTACAGTCGTATAATCCTTTTCCTTAAGCTCTTCAATGTTTTCAGAGTAACGCATCGTGTTATAGTACATGGTTCTTATAACTAATTCTACGTTATTAGTTGAAATCACAGCATTTTTATTTCCCGAATCAACCCACTCTTTTGCAAGAATTGAAGGTCTCAGCTTAAGCGAACCCTGATAATAAAAGTATACCGCTCCTATTACCCTCCCATTTTGCTTGACAGCAACACTGTAATTACCGATAGGCAAACCATCCATATTGTCGTTATTGAGCTCTAAAATGTTTTCTCCTGTTCTTTTTATAAGCGGAATGTTCTCTTTAACCCTGACTGCCTCCGCCACGTCCGAAATATCTGCAGTGTATGATGCTTCATCACTGAAATTCCTTCCGTAGATAAGATATGGAACTCCACTTTCTACATAATTAGCATAAGGCTCTGAACTCCGCATTGAAACTGTATAATTCACAGAGCTTTTCAGAACGCCGTCAGAACTGTACATTCTGAACACATAATCCTTATAACTTAAGGGCTTATCCAATTTCAAATCCATATACTTAATATTGCCTGAACCATTCCTTTCACTGCCGTCTACAATGCTTGAGCCAATAATATTATCCAGATTATCCTTTATATCAAAAGTAAATCCCTCAGTTATTCTGCAGGAGGATAACCCTATAGTTATGAACTCACTATCATATACGGCCTTCTGCACTGTAAAACTAGCTACTTCATAAGATTCAATTGTTTTTATTTTTTTATCCAAGCTGTATTTAGTTTCACCTGTACTTAAATACAATTCATATACTCTGTCGATAGGAAAACTGGATATATCTGTTTTTATTGAAATATCCTTATACCTATCATCATAATGGACATCTGAAGTAACAAAGGAACCAACCTCAATTTCTTCTTTTGTTTCAGTATCAACCATAAGAAGTGTTAAAGGCTCGGAATTGTTTCTTACCCAGTTTAAGCTCAGTTCCAAAGGCTCTTTTACCGATAAATCATACGTAACATTTGTGCCTGTAGGGCTTTCACTAGATGAATAAGAACAATAATGCTCAAGCTCGCAATCCCAGTTTAAAATCTGCTCGACCGAGTTGTAAAAATATTCATAATTGTTACCGTTTATCCTAATATAGTATTTCGTATCCTCCTTTAACGCTTTTGTTACATTCATTGTACCCTTGAGCATTATTTGACTGATGCTGTACCCAGGGTTGGAATTATATAAAGAGGCATTTTTTATAATGGTATCTTTATCAATGCTTCCGTATACTTCATTATCTGCAACCAATTCAATGTCCAGATTTTGGTTATCCATACCCATAATTCCATTTTCTATTTCATACCCGGTTATGGTAAACTCAAATTCCCCACCAGCTTGTGGCAATACAGGAGGATAAAAAATAATAGATTTATCAATATCCGCATTATATGATGAATCTGGCATATAAAAGCCAATACTTGAGGTGTACTCCTCATTGTTTGCGCTAGGTCTTTTATATGTGAATTCAATTTCATATGAACCGTCAGGCGTCAGTATAGGCATTTCACTTTTCTCAGGGAAATCCAATATGAAAGTACTTTGTTCATTTGGTTTTATTTTCTTTATATGTGAAAGAGGAATTCTCAAGCTGTCGTTATTCCTGTATAGAACAGCATCATACTCCAATTCTGTGTTGCATTCATACGTAGATACACTTATAATTGAGTCTTCATTATCCAATACTTTCACTGCCCTAAGACTCAAATAATCTGAAGAGAAAGAAGGTTGCAAATTAACCTCTTGCACATTTGCATAAAATGTTTTGGGATAGCTGATTTTCAAGGAGTATAGTTCTCCGGCTTTCAACTTCCTATTTAGCTTCAAATTATACCGGATCTGTGAAAAATCAGCTCCTGAATATTCGTATGCATAATCCATCTGTGTTGTCATAACGCTTCCTGATAAGTCCACCAAATCGACTTTAATGTCATCAGGATTTGCAGTTCTTAAATTACCGAAAGTGGCATAAATAATTAAATTAGTGCTTGATTCATAAATTGAGTTATATGAAATACCATCAAGTATCAAACTATCTACAGGAACCAATTTAGCTGAGGTTTCATACTCTGATACTCCTGTAACAAGCCTAATATCATAATTTTTATCAATTTTTAAATTTCCATTAAAACTCATATCTGAAACTTCTGAATAGTAAAGTGTCCTAGAGAAAATCCCGGATTTATATTCATGATAAGTGGTTGTATAATAATTAAAATAAGAACTATAGTTAATATGGGTGTTATAAATACGTTTGACACTGCTTGTCCCCATTATTTTATCACCGTCGAGCAGTATAAACTTTCCCTTGTCGATGTTTACATCATTGAAAAATACTCTTGAACCCATGTAAGAGCTATAAGACGTACTATTTACAGGTACATGCACAATAACAGGATTGCCTATCTTCACATCAGCTTCACATGTATCTGCAACTATATTCCCAAGTGTATCCTTACAGGTTATTTTTACAGTATATTCACCATAATCAACACGCTTGCTGAATTCGCATATGAATTGGAGCATGTTGTCATTTGGTATGCCTGTTGCCCCTCTTATGTATCCCTGCGGAATTTCTTCTATTTTATCAATTAGTACTCCATCCTGTAACAGCTCCGCTTCAATAAGTATATCTCTGTCTAAAACATCGAACAAGATATCTGCCGGAGCCTCCGGAACACTGACAACCACCGAGGCATTGTCTTCCTCTGTATATGTGTTGTCAACAATTATATAATTGAGAACAGTATCAACCGGTTGGTACCGTGTCACTGAAAACTCTGTGGAAGACTCCAAACTTACAGAAGAAAGGCTTATTTCATACTGTTGCCCCTCATAAAGCTTGCAGGCCATTGAACTACTAATTTCCGGATATGTTCGATTATATCCCAAAGAAATGTTGTTCTCGCTGTCATACACCGATATGTAAGGAATATTCAAACCTGATGCGTTTATAACATAGCAGTCAGTTACTTCCGGTGTGAATGAGAACATAAAATAGGAACTTTTTTCTTCGCTGTCCTCACCATTAAGAAGCTTAACTTCATTTTCTTTTACAAAGGAAGTATCATCGGGAGAGTCTACTGAGAGAGGACTATAAGATGCGTTATTCCTTATGCCATTAATATCTGTTTTCTCTGAAATGTCGTTTCTGCCGGGACGTTTTAAAATGCGAGAAGTCGCTTCAGCCGGTTCCTTATGAGGCAAAGGGTTATTTTCTGCCTCTTCACTTACCAAGGGTAATACCAATTCGCTTCCCTCACCCTGATACAATTCACTTCTTTCACCCTGATACTCTTCCTGTATCGGCATACTGTCTGCCCATACTCTTTGAACCGTTAAAGACATATTTGCCAGCAACGCAACTATACTCAATAATATAACAATATTATTGATAGATCTTTGTTTCAATCCGATCTCCCCCTTAAAATTTACAATAACAAAAATAATAACAAAATGCTTACTGCATTCTCTCTATATAAATAATGTGAAAATAAGTATGTGTAAACATGATGTAAATTCCCTAGTTAGGGTAATTCAATTTACCACTTAGAAGAAATTAACACAAGCTGAAACTGTGTGGCCCAAAGAATATTTGTACTCTGTAATTATAATCTAAAAGTTGCCTTTATTCAATTGTTTGCTTGACTTTTTACATAAACTTTTTGAGTAAAGTTTTATAACACTTTCATAACATTATGTTTAATCTTTTTGAGCGATAAAAAGCCTGAAAGTTATTGAACAACAAACCTTCAGGCTTTTTTAGTTTTTTAATATACTTTTTAGTATACTTTCAAATAAGCGTTATATTTTCTCCATTCGTGATACGATTACTATTAGCCTTTGAATGGCAATGAGGTAATTGTACCCAACAGATATCTCTTTAAAATTGCATAATCAGTAGAATTTATGTTGCCGTCTTCATTTATATCACCACATGTAAAAGATGGATTAGTAGTATGTGTAGGTGTAGGTGTATTGATTTGAGGTATCGGGGTATTTGTATTCTGAGGTAAATTACCAAAGAATTGAACCATACCGGCCATAGCTGCTACCAAACCTGCGTTATAGTCTATTCCAACTTCAGAACATGTAAATTTGTCTGTTAAATCAGTATATCTATCACTTGCATCGGGACCACCAACCAAAGCTCCTGTCAGAACATTCTTCGCAGGACTCTTCCATTGATCCCAGCCCACATATCCACTCGCTGCTCTGTGGTGAGGATGTTTTGGATAATTAGAGCCAAATCCAATTACATAAGACATATTAGCTGGATTATCACCTAAAATATAATCCATTTGTGATTTTGCAAAGCTCTTGGCAGATTCATCTTTGTACATCTTGTAGTATACCAAAGCAAGCATACACTCAGCAGCAGTATACCTTAAAGTACCCCATGAATCCAGTATTTTTAACCCACCATTTGAAGTGGAAACACTATTCTTCCAATGTGACAAGCTTGATGTCAGAGCGTCCTTGTATTTAGCCTCTCCGGTTGCTTTTGCTCCAACTGCCGCTACAGCAAGCTTCATATCATTCCAGCAAATAGTCCAGTTTGTAGAGGGTGAAGGCACCCATGAATTAACGTCATTAAGATAGGAGTTGTTTTTTTCTATAACATACAGCCACATTGCAGCCCATGCCATATCATCTTTCCAATCGCTTGATGAATAAAAATTATCTCCATTACCAACTCCAGGATTGCTTTTACCTAGTGCATACAACTCTTTTGAAGCTGTAAGACATTTTTCTGCATATGCAGGATCAATACTTTTGTAATTCAAATACATAAGTGATAGAGCACCACTGTATAGACCGCATACATCAGCTGCACCCTGTCCCGAACCCATAAAACGGGTTATTGTTCTTGAACCTGTTTGCATTTCCGGTGGACCCCAATAATCGTGATCGGAAGGATCACCAACATGGTAATAATATTTTGTGGCACTTACACGGCATTTCATAAAATAATCGGTAAAATACTTGAGAGTGGATAACATCTTTTCAGTGTTACCTGATGCATCAAAAGCTTCTCTAAACTCATACAGCGACCATCCCAGAATTGAAGCAGAGTACCCATTTGTTATACCGAACTTGATATGGTCTCCGCAATCATGAAAGCCCCCTGTAAGATCAGCACCAACATTACTTCCGTCACTGGTATGACATGCAGACCTCCAACTGAATACATTGTCGGCTCCTGCATCCGGTCCGCACTTATTGGCATCATAAAACCAAATTGCACACTTTAAAGCTTCAGGATAACTTGAACTCGGTACACTTGCAGCGGATACCGGTGCAACAGCAGCTGTAAACAACATCACAACCACCAATAAAATTGAACATGCTTTTCTCATACACTGACCCCTTTCAAAACATTATTCTTTTTATCTATAAAACTTTTATATATATTGAATGCGATAAAAATTTTAAATCGCACTTCAATTTCGTAATACATCTATAAATTAATAATACTATATTTTTTACCAATCAACAACCATCAAATTGTTATACTACCCTTGCTATATTAAATGCGATAAAAATTTTACATTGCACTTAAATTTCCTTAATGCAATATTGCAAAAATTAATTTTTCAATATAAAAACATATCAAAAATGTGGTATAATTTTTGTATAAGGAAAAGTTACGAATTAGTTACAAATTAT
>LSQX01005217.1_pt1 | contig 22529 bp, 21 predicted proteins | sample 654561 | NCBI WGS metagenome assembly LSQX01 (sample SAMN04489861, study PRJNA283612) | anaerobic digester metagenome | isolation source: 4 biogas reactors fed with cattle manure at either 37C or 55C with and... | place: Denmark: Kongens Lyngby | collected 2014
CCCAAACCATTCAACGCCCATCGCGCTCGTTGTCCATACTTTCCAAGCAGAACCGATCTCATCCTGACATTGTCCTGAACAAAACGATCATTGTTCGTCTAAAAGAAGAGGTATGACAGCTTCTTCAAGCATCTTCTGGGTGAGGGGCCCCAGCCACACTTTCTGCAGCCTGCCTTCTCGATCCAACAGCAGAGACGCAGGCAGCCCACTTATTCCAATTTCAATCATACTGTTTCCCGCCGGGTCAGACCAAACGGGAAACGTGTATCCATGCTCTTCAACATAATCAGCAGCAGCAATTGCGCTTTCGCTGACATTGATGGCGATCAGTGTAAAACCTTCTGATTGATGCTCCTGATAAAATGCGTCCAACAGGGGCATTTCTTCGCGACACGGGCTGCACCAGCTCGCCCAGTAATTAAGCAGGACGACCTCACCGCGTAAATCGCGCAAAAAAACCGGCTTCCCATCCGTATCCTTAAGAGCAAGTTCCATCGGAGGTTTGGGCGTGGTTATGGTTGTAGATTCAGTATTCCCTGCCGCACATGCAGTCAGTAGCATGATCATTAAAGCAAGTATGGCAGAGATTGTTTTGCGATTAAAAACCATCGATCAACGAATACCTAAATACGTTCTACGGACAGCGTCATCCTTCGCCAAATCCTTAGCCGAGCCTTCAAGTGTAATTTGTCCCGTCTCAAGAATATACGCGTAATCTGCAATACTGAGCGCTGCTCGCGCATTTTGCTCAATCAGGAGGACTGTTTGATTCCGGACCTGATTCAATTCGGTCAATTTTCCCAAAACATCCTGCGACAGCACCGGCGCCAACCCCAGGGAAGGTTCATCGATCATGATCAGACGCGGCTTGGACATGATGGCTCTGCCCAGGGCAAGCATCTGCTGTTCACCGCCCGAAAGCGTGCCCGCACTTTGGAAATGGCGTTCCTTCAGTCGTGGAAACAAGGCGTACACTTCTTCAATGTCAGCGCTGATTTCTTCCTTGTTCCGTCGGGTATAAGCGCCCAGCGCCAAGTTCTCACGAACGGTCAAATTTACAAATACCCTGCGTCCCTCAGGGACAAGGGCAACCCCTCTATTAACAACCTGGAAGGATTTTAAGTCCATCAGGCTTTCACCTTCAAATTCGATCGAACCCTGGTCAGGTTTGACAATGCCCATAATGGTCCGCAGTGTGGTGCTTTTTCCTGCGCCATTTGAGCCAAGCAAAGCGATGATCTTCCCTTTCGGGACTTCAAGTGAGACGCCTTGCAATGCCTTAATTCCACCATAGGATACATGTAGATTTGTGATATTAAGCATGGTTGTCAACTCCCAGATAGGCTTCAATCACCCGTGCATCATTCTGAATTTTTTCAGGATCACCTTCCGCGATCATCACACCATGGTCGATAACGATAATTCGGGGGCAAATTCCCATCACTACCCGCATTTGATGCTCGATCAGGAAAATTGTAAGATCAAATGTCGTTAGAATATGCTGAATAAAAACCATCAGTTCTTCTGCATCGGATGGGCTCATCCCTGCTGCCGGTTCATCCAGCAAAAGCAAACGCGGCTCCGTCGCCAAAGCTCGCGCAATCTCAAGTTTTCGTTGCAAGCCATAGGGTAATGAAGTCGGCTCATCATATGCAAATCGATCCAAATCAAGCGATTCCAAAAGCGCCATCCCTGTTTCACGCATCTCTTTTTCTTCAGCCAGATAATTTGGCAAACGCAAAACAGCAGATGCGGGTCCCGCCCCAAGCCTCAGGTGTTTTCCGACAATCACATTTTCTAAGACATTCAATCCCTTAAAAAGTCGAATATTCTGAAAGGTACGGGCAATTCCCCGATTTGTGATCTGGTCCGGTCGCTTACCCGAGATATCTTCCTGATTAAAACGGATGTTTCCTTCCGTTGGCTCATAGATGCCTGTGATCACGTTGAAAATTGTGGTTTTCCCAGAGCCATTTGGTCCAATCAAGGCGCACAATTCCCCGGCGTCCAGCTCAGTTGAAAAATTATTGACCGCAGTCAAACCGCCAAATCGTTTAATAAGGCCGTGAACTTCAAGCAGCGGACTCATGATTCTTTTCCTCCTGAATTGCTCTCACCCTTTTTGGGAATAAAACGCCTGAACATACGTGTCAACCCGTCCCATGAAAATTCTTTGTTTCCCATCAAACCTTTGCGATAGAAAAGAATGACAAGCAACAGCAGAACTGAGAATATCACCATGCGCATTCCAGGTATTCCTGGAATGGTGAGCGATCCAATCTTGAATTGCGATTCGAGCGGTCGAAGTGCTTCGAGGAACACGGTATAGAGAAACGCCGAGATGATGCTGCCCGTCAGGCTTCCCATCCCACCCATCACGGTCACCCCAACAATTTGATACGTCAACGTAAACAAAAACACTTTGGGGTCAATTGTGCTGATGAGGTTCGCCATCAATCCACCAGCAACGCCCACAAAAAAGGATGAGACGCCAAATGCCATCATCTTATGTTTGAACAGGTCCACCCCCAAAGCTTCCGCCGCGACTTCATCGTCACGGATCGCCGAGAACGCCCGACCATAAGAGCTGTCGATCAAACGTTTGACCACAAAAACGCATATCGCCAGGCTCCCCCAGGACCAAAGCAGGTTCGTGTAACCTGGAATGCCCTTGAGCCCGAGCGCACCGTTGGTCAGTGACTGCATGTTGACCAGCAAGACACGGATGATCTCACTAAAACCAAGGGTGGCGATCGCCAGATAATCGCCTCTCAGGCGAAAAGCCGGCCAGGCAATTAACAGTGATAGCAAGGAGGTCAGCAGCCCACCAATGATCAGCGCCAGAAAAAAAGGCGCCTGAACATTTGCCAGGGGTGAAATGATCGGTTTCAGAAAGAAATTCACCGCTTTCTGAGCAGGTGAAAGCGTCAGCAATGCAGCAACATAGGCGCCAATTGCCGCAAAACCAGCATGACCTAACGAAAATTGCCCGGTGTAACCAAAAATTAAATTGAAGGTTACCGACAAAATTCCGTAAATGGCGCATAGATTCAAAATTCGTCTGTAATAAGGATTGAGGTGTGATTCGGCGTAAATCAACAAAATGGCGACAACGATCAATGCAAAAATCGATAATAGGGTTTTTCGGTTAAGTTTCATCGTCTTACACCTTTTCCGGTTCGACCTCTCCCATAATCCCTGTGGGTCGGAAGAGGAGCAGAAGAATCAAAATCGTATAGGAAAAGGCGTCCCGATAGCCTGAAAGGCTGGGAAAGAACGCCACCAACATAATTTCAACAACGCCCAGCAGCAGACCTCCGATCATCGCCCCACCCACATTGCCAATTCCGCCCAGCACTGCAGCCACGAATGCTTTCAAGCCGGGCATCATACCCATCAAGGGATTGATTTGAGGAAACTTGATCGCCCAGAGAATACCGCCGATTGCAGCCAGACTTGAACCAAGCATAAACGCGAACATGATGATCCTGTCAGTATTAACGCCCATCAGCGCAGTTGTTTCGATGTCCTTCGAAAGCGCTCGCATCGCAGTGCCGGCTTTGGTCCGATTGATGATTAAGATCAAACCAATAAACAAGACCACTGAGATAGTAATGATGATGGGCGTGTAACTCACGAAAGTGGTCGATCCCAGGTGGAGCAATTTATCCATAAAAGCGGGACGAGCAAATGCCTTCGGTCGACCTCCAAAGATCACAATTGCCAGATTTTCCAATAAAAAGGAAACAGCAACCGCGGCGGTAAACAAATTGATCCGTGGAAATTCACGCAGAGGTCGATAAGCAACTCGCTCCATGATAATTCCAATACCTGCTGTGACCCCAACAGCAAAGATGAAGGACGCCCACCATGGGAGGAAGAACATGGAAATCCCATAAAACGCAAAATATGCTCCGAGCATGATCAGGTCTCCATGCGCAAAGTTGATCAACCTCAAGATACCATAAACCATGGTATATCCAATGGCGATCAACGCATACAAGCTTCCAAGAGAGATGCCATTCGCTAAATTTTGAAGAAAAGATTCAATCGTCATGAAGCTATTCCAATCACTATGAACGGCTCTTATTAAACTTTATATAAGAAAAGGGCGCCCAAAAGAAGAGCGCCCTTCTTAGCCATTCTGAATTACGGGCTGACCGTTGATAGATATTTGAAAGCACCATCCTGAACCTGGAGAACAACTGCGTCCTTGACGGCATCACCTGTTTCATTAATCGTGATGAAACCTGTGACACCCTCATAGTCCTTCGTTGCTGCCATAGCATCCCGAATGTCCTTAGGATCAAAGGAGTTTGCTCTTTCAATCGCGTCAATCACAAGCATATAGGCATCATAGCCCAGCGCAGCCATCGCACTTGGAGTCTCACCATATTTTGCTTCAAAGGCTTCGACAAAGGGAGCTGAAGCTGACGTGGTGGCAGCTTCTGCGGAATAGTGGGAGCTAAAAACAGCGCCTTCAGCTGCTTCGCCGCCGATATCCACAAGCTCAGGCGCTTCCCAGGCATCCGTGCCCATAAAGAGCCCGGTAAAGCCCATTTCACGACCTTGCTGCATCAGCAAAGCTGCATCGCCATAATAGCCTGGTGCAAAAATTGCTTCTGCCTCACCGATGTCTGAAAGCTGAGCGGTAAAGTCCTGGTCGCCATCCTGGTAAGACGTCTCAGACACAATTCCTTCGTCCGATCCGGTCAGTTCAATCCAGGATTGTTTGAAGAATGCAGCCAAACCGACAGAATAATCCTGAGAAATATTCTGGATAATCGCCACCTTCGTAAATCCCTGCTCAACCGCATATTTCGCCATCACCCTTCCCTGGAATGGGTCAATGAAGCAAGCACGGAAGTAATACTCCTTACCTTCGGTAACGAGCGGATTGGTGGGGGAGCATCCCATCACGGGGATTCCTGCTGCTTCCGAAACCTCACCCCCAGCCATTGCGTTCGACGATCCATAGCTTCCAACAACCGCGATTGCTTTTTCCTGTTCAATCAAACGAGTCATTGCCGTTGCGGATTCAGCTTTGTCACCCCGGTTATCAACCAGCACCATTCGGATGGGTACACCCAGCGCTTCGCTTTTCTGTTCATAAGCAAGATCAACACCTTGCATGGTTTGCACGCCGCCGGCAGCCTGAGCGCCTGTCATCGGTTCATAAACGCCAATGACAACCTCTTTAACATCCTCACCCGCCGCAGGCTGATCAGTTCCGGGAGATGCAGGGGCACAACCCATCAGCACACCGCTGATCATCGCCAATACAAGTCCGACATAGAATATTTTCTTAAACAAAATTACACTTCTCCTTTCTTCTTTCTTCTTACTTCAATATTTTTTACATTCAAAAACATTGGGGGGATTCTATCTGACAATAGGCAAACCTCCTTTGACAAGTTGTGGCGTACACACATCCTGTCATGTTTTTCCTGATACTTTTATTCTAACATAAATTGAGTCCAATTAAATAGAATTATGCAGACGTCCCCATCTCAAGATGATAATTATCTATTCATATCTTTTATGATTTTCGCATGAGTTTATGGAACCCCTAAACCTCTCAACCTACACAAAACTCTTGACGTTTTGCCTGAATATTAACAAATATTGTCATTGCGGAATTTCCGCGATTTCCCCACAAATGGTAGGGAATCAAGGTTAACGGCTGACCACAAATGCTGGCGGCGCGAATAATATTGCAGCCACCAAAAAGCTCTGATTTCCATTCAACGGACATGTTCCCGGGGTCAATCTCAACATTGAAAATATCTACATCGGGATTATCGGTGTCCTCCAGGCAGTAGATCAAGGGTCCACAGACAAGTGCTGCCCGACCCCGCACGCATTTCACTCGCTTATCGGCGCGCCACACTTGGACCGGCATTTCAAAATCCACTACGAGATGATTGCCATCCTCCCACGTGCGTTCAATAACCATCCAGGAAGATCGGGATGGGTCCAGTGTGCCCGGTTCGGAAAATTCGTTTGTTTGAACAGGATCCCCATTCAAATACAGGGTGGCTTTCGTCGCCCAGGACGGCGTCCTGAGCTTCAATAGCATATTCATCCCCGGCGCGTTCATAATTGTCAATTCAACCCTGCCCCTCCACGGGAATTGACTTTCCATCACAAATACCGCCTCCTCGCCACGCACCTGAATCTGATGCGCACCGGTGACATATTGTTGAATATAAATCGTATCTTCTCTTACGGACAGGATATCCTTTTTCAACCTGACAAATGTGCGCGAGAGGTTCGAAGGACAACAGGGCACTTCATACCAGGCTCTGCGCTGAATTTCTCCATCAGATTCCAGCGGGTTATTATACAAATAGGTCCTGCCATCCACACCCATTCCAACCAGGGCGGCGTTGTAAAGCTGCCATTCAAAAAGGTCGCTGTATTTTGCTTCGCCGGTCAATTTGCTCATCTCATGGCTCCAATAAAGACTCGCCAATGCTGCGCAGGTTTCCGCATAAGCAAAGCCAGGGTCCAGTTCATAATCCCGTCCAAATCCTTCAATAATTGGAAGAGAGCCAATACCGCCCGTCAGGTACATACGCCGTGTGACCATGCGGTCCCAGCTGGTTTGCAGCATGGAAAGATAATGCCTGTCACCGTTCAACCGGTCCAGCATGGCTGCTGCTGTTTGCAGGTAGGCATAGCGAACCGCGTGCCCAACCGGTGCCATTTGCTGTTTGAGCGGTTTGTGCTGCTGAAAAAACTTCCCACCAAGGGTACTGATGACCCATCTGTATTGGATGCCCGGCGGCATTTTCGCCCAATTGTCAGGTGGCAGCCGCTTCTCATTTGTCGGACAATGTTCTTGAATAAAAGCAGATTCTTTTTCCTTCACCGTCCGCAACCGACGCAAATTGCTTAAATACTGTTTCACCAGGTCCATTCCAAAGGCAAAGGTCTTTCCCCGGTTCTCCAAAAATTGGCGTGCCATCGCCAGGTATTTCTCCTCACCTGTCCATTCGTACAATCGCAACAGGGCAATCTCAATTTCCTGATGTCCCGGTGTATAACGAGGTCCTTTGCCAAAAAAATCAGCCACGATGCGATCAGCCGCTTTTCTGGCAATGTTCAACAGGTCATTTTGAACGCCAGATTCTGCCATGGAAACCCCTGCTTCGATCAGGTGCCCGTGACAATAAAGCTCGTGCTCAATTTGGAGATTGACCCACCGGACGCCCGGAAAATGGATCTGGTTGAAGGTATAAAGATAGCCATCGGCATCCTGAGCTCGCCCAAGCAGCACAATGAAATCATGCACCAGCTCTTCCAGACCCGGATCCGGACGTTCAGACAAAATCAAACAAGCTGCTTCCAGCCATTTATAGGCGTCAGAATCCGCAAAAAACCAACCACGGCGGAAGACGGGTTTGTTTTCAGCCAGAATGCGAAAATTGTCAATGCAGCCTGAGCGCTCCAGTTGATCCCATTGATGAAAGATGGCTGTTCGTGCATTAACCGATTGCCATCTCTCCCAAAACCCACCCGTGATTTTCGAACTAATCCGCCCCACTTGCGCTTTCCTTACGCTCCCTGATAAATGTCAGAGGAATCAGCGCCAATAGTGAGATCAGCGAACCCACCTGGAAAATGATCGGTACTGGAATGAAGCCTGCTTCACCGTTAACCACAGTCGGAATGCCATAATTCTGAATCAGCCATGAGCCAATCGCAGGACCCAGCACCATCGGGATCGCAATCCAGAAGATCATCCGGATCCCAAGGAACTTGCCGCGGTTTTCTTCAGGGAGCAGATCCTTAAGCCAGGCTACGGAAGCCACCCCCGACGCAACTGAAAAAGCTTGCCAGAACAAGCCGGTCAACGCCAGCAGCGGCAGGGTGTTCACCAGGGACAGCAGGATTCCACCCAGCGAGCTCATGATGAGCGCAATCCCGATCATCGGACGCTTCTTCCAACGGTCTGCCAAAATGCCAAAAGGGATCGCCAGGGCAGCGGAGCCCAGCATAACGGCACCGCCGATCACGCTGAATTCCGTTTTGGTAACCCCCACATAGTTTTCCAGGTAGACCAGCATATAGGGAAAAGAAACCTGCATCCCAATACTCTCGACCATGATGAACAGCAGTAAAATAAAAAGACGCTTGTTTTGGCGAAAGGTATCCAAAGAAAAAAGATCGGAAAACTCATGCCAGAACGAGGGCCGCATTACCTCGCTTTCTTCGTCCAGGGGAGGTTCTTGCAATAAAAGTCCGGCTACCAGTCCCACCAGGATCACAATACCGCCCAGCGCATAAAAGAAGATGAAATATCCCAGTGAATCGATCAGCATACCGGCTGCGACCATCGCCACAATCTGCGCTAAAAATACACTCAGGTTCAGCACACCCTCAACCCGACCGCGTGTATCCGGTGTGGCGGCATCCACCGTCCAGGCGTTAAAGGCGGCGTCATTGGCAGTTGAGCCGAAAAAGGTCATGATCGAATCTGCAATAACAACCAGAACAACGGCAACCGATGTCGTTTTAACGTAGGCAACGGTCGGAAAGACAACCGTCGAAAGCCCCCACAAAATGTAACCAAATAAGATATACGGACGCCGTCTGCCCCACCGTGATCGGGTGCGATCGCTGAGGGTGCCCATAATCAGCGTCGTCAGCGTGGCTGTGATCGCGCTGGCAGCCACCATCCAGGCAACAGGTCTGGGGTCAGGCGTGATCATGTCGTAAACAAAGGTGTTAAACCACGAGTTTTCCACTGCCCAGGCAATTTGCCCTACCAGCGCCAGAGCCAGCATAACTGCCCATGTTCTATTTGTGATCGGCTTATGCTTTGGGGTTTTCATAAGTCTCCTTCATGTGGATTGCAAAGGAATGAATAGATGATGGGATAAGTATAAACGAAAGGAAAGAATCGGGGCTTATGAAAAGGTCCTGCCTGTTTTTTAATCCCCGGTGGTCAACAGAGCCAGCGTAAAGGTAATGACCTTAAGTTAAGGATATCGTGCTGATTGTATTATTTTCACCGATTACCCCGCTTCCCTTGCTGATAAACAGGAAGGTTATTTTAACAACCGTGTCAATTTTTTATTTAACGTCGCAACCCGTGAAAAAAGGTGCACAAAAGGTGGTGAAAGCCGTTGCTCCTGTTGTGCTTCCGCCAATGCTTGCCTGAAACTCTCTGCATCTGAGAAATCTGGCATTTTCATCGATGCCTGCCCCACCTCCCACAGGGAGTGTACATCGGAGCCAGACGTCATCAGCAAGTTATTTTTTTGTGCAAAGGCAGCAGCCCTGATATTCGGCGTATTATTCATACACCGGGCATTGAAGACCTCGATAGCATCAATATAAGGGCTGAGTTCAAGTATTTCTTCCTCAGTCCAGTGGCGGCGAGTTGTATCAAAGGGATGTGCCAGACTGATCACCGCGCCTTGCGATCGCAACCTTTCGATCGTTTCCATGGGTTCAAGTCTCGGAGGGACCCATTCGGTCATAAAATACCCCAGGATTTCTCCCCGGGTTGTCGCGATCTCCTCACCCACAATCACCCGGTCAGGAGCACGTTCTTTCATTTCGAAGGCTGTTTCAATCACGTTATGGTCGGTGATTGCGATCCGATCAATCTTCAATTGATCACAGCGTTCCAGCAATTTCTCAGGCTGAACCAGGCTGTCTTTGGAGGCATAGGTATGAGCATGCAGCTCAACCTGGATGAGACGGTCACCTTTGGAGGTCATGATTCGAAATACAACCTTGGTAAACGATCTGCCAGACCGCAAACAACTTCATAATGCAAACACCCCCAGCGATTGGCAATGTCCATCGCAGTAATTTGTTGATCACCCTGTTTTCCCAGCAAAACAACCTCATCGCCGGGTCGGGCTTCAGGTACGTCATCAAGCTGAACCATGAATTGATCCATACAGATCCTGCCTACCACGTCCACTTCTTTGCCCTGAATCAGAACCTTCTGACCGGGTTCACGTCTGTATCCATCGCCATACCCCACGGGAACGACCCCAATCCGTTCTTCCTTCGAAGTGATATAGCTCGACCCATAACTGATCCCATGTCCCCTGGGGAAAACCCTCACCGAAGTCAAGCGCGCTTTCCAGGTTAATGCGGGTTTAAACGACCCCGACAGGGGCGCATTTGGCGCCGGATCCAACCCAAAAATGGCAATCCCTGGACGAACCATATCATAATAAGCCTCAGGAAAGTTGACCACTGCGGCAGAATTTGCCGCATGGACAATTCCCGGGCGCAAACCAGCCTGTTGAATTTGGTCAAGAAAACGATTAAACTGACTCAGTTGTGCCTGAGCAGAGCCAGAACCCGGCTCATCCGCCCGAGCAAAGTGTGTAAAAATCCCATCGATCTGAATCCAATCATTGTTCTGGTATTGCATCAAAAAATCAGCCGCCTGCGACAACGGCATTCCCAACCGACCCATGCCGGTCTCCACTTTCAAATGGGCTTTCAATCTTCCTCCGAATATTTTTAATATTTCAACATATTCGGAAGCCTTATCCATATCATAGATAGCAACATGAATATCATTTTGAACCGCTTCGATAATCAAGGCAGGTGGTGTGTAACCCAGGATCATAATTTCCGAGGTGATTCCCGCCCTCCGCAGTTTAAGCGCTTCTTCCATGCGAGCGACACCACACCAGGTCGCGCCTGCCTCGGTGACTGCTTTAGCCACCGCACATGCGCCATGACCATACCCATTAGCCTTGATCACTGCCATGACCTGTGCACGGGTTGTTTTTTTAATTTCTTTGACATTCTGTTTGATCGCCCCAAGGTCAATTTCGAGCCATGTTGAGTATGCATGTGTGTTCATGGAGTGTAAGTATAGTCCCCCTTGCATTTCCTTTCAAGAGAAGCGCGGAGAAAGAAAGATTGCCGCACTTCATTCGCAAAGACAAATACATTGTAGGTCAGGCATGGTTGCACCAGCAACCTGCCTGACAAAAGATGGTAAAGCGCGCACCGCAATTGTGCGCACCAATAACGATGTATTAATGGTGCGCGGAAGACCCGCGCTATGTGCTGGTGAGGACACCAGCACGAACTAAGGTACTCTAATTTGTTTATTGATATGGAAAACCTTGACAGTAACCCTAACCCGGTCGCATCCTGAACATCCCGGAAGCCTGGGGTATAATCGGTGTTTGCAAACTTCAATGGAGGATCCACGATAGGACGATGACCCAATCTCAATTCAAATTCGACCTGATTGCACAGGATGGGCATGCTCGAGCAGGCATATTTCATACCCCGCATGGGGACATCCCCACCCCGATTTTTGCCCCCGTTGGCACCCAGGCAACAGTAAAATCCCTCACACAAAGGCATCTTCAGGAACTGGATGCAAAAATGATCCTGGCTAACACGTATCATCTGTATTTACGGCCGGGGGATGATCTGGTTGCGGAGATGGGCGGTTTGCATCAATTTATGGGTTGGGAGGGGCCCATCCTGACTGATTCGGGCGGATTCCAGGTCTTTTCGCTTTCGGACATGCGAAAAATCGATGAGGATGGAGTCACATTCAAGAGCTATTTGGATGGATCAACCCATCGCTTCACCCCTGAACTCTCAGTTAAGATCCAGGAAAACCTCGGCGCAGATATCATCATGGCATTTGATGAATGTGCAGAACCTTATGATCCTGTTTACAGCGAAAAAGCGATGCAGCGCACCCATCGTTGGGCAGAACGCTGCCAGAACGCGAAAACCCGCGACGACCAGGCGTTATTCGGGATCGTACAGGGCGGCGTCTTCCCGGAACTGCGTGAGGCTTCTGCCAGATTCATCACGTCTCTCAACTTCCCCGGAAATGCGATCGGGGGCCTCTCTGTTGGTGAGACCAAGGATGAGATGCACAACATGATCGAGTTGGTGAATGACATTTTGCCCCGGGAAAAACCACGTTACCTGATGGGTGTTGGCACGCCGCAGGATCTTGTCAATGGGGTCATGCGAGGGATCGACATCTTTGATTGCGTCCTTCCCACGCGCCTTGCCCGGCACAGCACCGCCATGACCGATCACGGACGCATGAACATGATGAACGCACAGTATGCCCGGGATGAACGCCCTATCAGTGAAACCTGCACCTGTTACACCTGCCAGAACCATTCACGTGCATATCTGCGCCACCTGCTCAAAGCGGGTGAAATGCTTTCGGGAACCCTGATATCCATCCACAACATCCACACGCTCCTGGAATTGACCCGGAATCTTCGGCAAGCCATCATCGATGGGCAATTCGCCATATTTGCCGAACAATATTTATCAACAATGGATCCATAGATAGGAATTTCTGATGACCGCATTACAGGCAATTATTTTGGGCATTGTTCAGGGCTTGACTGAATTTTTACCCATCTCAAGTTCCGGACACCTTGTCCTTCTTCCGTTCTTTCTAAATTGGGAACTTCCCGCCAAAGAAATGTTTGTTTTCAATGTCCTTGTGCAGGTCGGCACCCTGGTCGCCGTCCTAGTTTATTTCTGGAAGGATTTGCTTTCAATCATCAGCGGATTCTTCATACAGCTATTCAAAGGGACACCCTTTGCCACCCAGGATGCCCGCCTGGGTTGGCTCCTGATCATCGCCACAATCCCGGCTGGTCTTGCAGGGATTCTTCTTCAAGATCTCGTGGAAGAGGTCTTCTCATCACCCTTATTCGTGGGAATTGCCCTGCTCATCACTGCCCTTCTGCTGGTGCTGGGAGAAAAGATCGGGCAGAAGATTGGTGATCTTCAGAGTGTTGCCCTTCCTGATGCGCTTGTGATGGGTCTGATGCAGGCGTTTGCACTCTTTCCCGGGATTTCACGATCCGGGTCCACCATCTCAGGTGGGATGATGCGACACCTCAAGCGCGAGTCTGCTGGAAAATTTTCCTTCCTGATGTCAATTCCGATTATGCTGGCTGCCGGGGGGCTTTCTACTTATAAAATGGTGACAGAGGTTGCGGATCTTGCCTCCTTTATACCGGTGATGGCAGCTGGATTTCTAACCGCCATGGTCGTTGGCTATCTGTCCATTCGCTGGTTGCTCAAATTCCTGGTCAACCACTCACTGATTTATTTCGCGATTTACTGCTCCATCCTTGGCATTGCCACGATTTTCGTTTGGGTTCTTTGATCGCATGAAAAATCGCGTAGGCCTGCTTCTTCTGTTGTTGGTCACACTTTGCCTGGTATCCTGCCAGACGGATCAGAGCGAGATCGAAGAAGTTCTTGAAACTGAAACCCTCAAGCTTCAAATCACACCCGAACTGACGCATTGGATGCCCCGCGTGGCTGAATGCGTTACGCCGATCCCCGGCCTGGCGATCCTCACGGATATCCAGCCGCAAGCAGCGCACAATCTGGCTCAGACAAATTTGGTTCTGAGAACGGGCACACCCCAGGAGGAAGATCCTTTTGTCGCATTGATGGGATATGAGACCATGAACATCATCACAGGTGGTGATGTGCCGGTTGAGTCAATCAGCCTTTCAACCCTGCAAGCGATATTCAGCGGGAATTTGAAAAACTGGAACGAAGTCCCGGAAATCAGCGAAAGTGCGCTTGTTTATGATGCGCCAATCATCACCGTCAGCTACCCGACAGGGCATCCGTTGCGGAATTTCTTTCAAGACAACCTCCTGAGTGAAGAAATGATTCAGAGTAATCCATTGATCTTTTCAACGTCTGAACGTCTGAAAGGATTGCTCGATGAACACCCCTCAGCCATCGCTTATTTCCTCAATAGCCAAATTCCAGAAGGCATAAAAATGCTGGCGGTCACAGGCGACGATCAGCCTCGATTACAGATGCCCGTGCTGGCAGTCACCCGGACGGAGCCAACTGGTAATTTACAGAAATTCCTGCTCTGCCTGCAGAACAATTCTCTTTCATCCCCCTGACCCTGCAAACATCAGAGTGCACCTCACATAGCAGCAAACGAATCCCGCCGACCCCCCTCTCTTGACTTCACCTCTTTCAGGGACTATATTTACTCTTTGTCGGTGCACGTTACAGGACAAGCAGAACATTAACAAATTCAAGAAAGATGGAGTGATAGCATGTCAGAACGTTATGTTGGAACCGTCAAATGGTTCAGTGCCCCCAAAGGGTATGGTTTTATCGGTCGAGACAATGGTGAAGAGGACGTCTTTGTTCACTTCTCTGCAATTCAGATGGATGGCTACAAACGCCTGAGAGAAGGCCAGCAAGTAGAATTTTCCGTAGAAGATGGTCCAAAAGGGGTGCAAGCCGCCAATGTCATTTTCGTAGAAGAAGAGGCCCCGGCTGAAGCGGTTGTAGAATAATCTGAAAGAAAAAAGAGCGTTATTTCAACTACAATAAAAAATTTAGAAAACGAATTTTTAAAAACCAACAATCGAGTCGCAGAAGCGACTCGATTTTATTTTTAACAGATCCTTATTTATTTTTAATTGCAGAAATCATCTGGTTCAATCCCTGGTCCAGTAAAACCCTTGGACAGCCAAAGTTCATTCTAACGAATCCTTCATAGTCATCGCCATAATCACACCCATCATTCAAACCAACCTTGGCTTCATTGAGGAAAAACTGAAAGGGTGAGGTTTCCAATTCCAGTTCGCGGCAATCCAGCCAGGCTAAAAATGTGGCTTCAGGGGTAGAAATCTTCACACCGGGCATATCCCGATTCACCACCTCCACCATATGGTCACGGTTTTTCTCCAGATATGCCATGGCTGCTTCCAGCCAGAGTCCACCCTCCCTGTAAGCGGCAAGGGCAGCATGCAACCCGAGAATATTTGGTTTTCCGATAAGCATTGACATGGATTGCAACAGGACGTTTTGCATCTCAGAATTTGTGGCGACATAGACTGACGTGGATAACCCCGCAACGTTATACGTCTTGCTGGGGGCAAAATAGGTGACCGTGCGTTCAGAAACTTCTGGTGAGAGGTTGGCGATGGGAATGTGTTTGTTTCCGGTATACACCAGGTCTGAATGGATCTCATCAGAACAGATATATGTGCCGTAGCGCAAACAAATCTCCGCCATTTTTTCCAGTTCTTCCCGACGAAAAACCCTGCCCGTCGGATTTTGGGGATTGCACAAAATGAACAGCTTCGTTCCGGCTGCGATTTTTGCTTCAAAATCATCGAAATCAATTTCATAATAGCCTGATTCATCGCTGATGAGCGGGTTGATGACCAGGGTCCGATTGGTGCAGCGGGGTGCCGCCAGGAAGGGTGGGTATGCGGGCGTTTGGATAAGCACCTGATCACCCGGTTCGGTCAGCGAATAAATGGCATGGGTGAACCCGGAAACGACACCTGAAACAAAGAAAACGTCCGAGGTTTCTAAACCCCATTGATGGCGCGCCATCATGTATTCAGCAATGCATTCCTTCAAACCATCGGGGAATTTTCCATAGCCAAAAATCCCGTGCGCCACCCGTTTTTGCAAAGCTTGAATAACGGGCTCAGGCGCGCGAAAATCCATATCCGCCACCCACATTGGCAATATGTCCTCAGCATATTTATTCCATTTAGCGCTTTCGGTCCCTCTCCGGTCAACCACGTTATCAAAATTCATGTACTCTCCTCATCCTGATAATTTCACCAAAATTATAATTCAAGGACCATTCCTGAGCTCAAATCAATCATTATTAAAAAATGGTATACTCAAATTTAACAAGCCGCAAGTCACACCCTGTGTCTTTAAAACAGGGCCACTAAACAACTAATATTTATAACACAAAACATAAAATGATTCTAAACACATCCTTACCCAAATTGGAATTACTTCCCTCCAGTGACTGGCAGGATTATCAACTCCTCGACACCGGTGATGGACAATCTCTTGAGAGGGTTGGCCCTTACCGTCTCGTAAGAGATGAACCACAAGCGATCTGGTCAAAATCTTTACCCCAAGACGCCTGGAAAACAGCGGATGGTGTAATGGTTTCCACGAGGGGGGAACAGGGCGGTTTCTGGAAGTTAAAAGACACCGTCAAACAGCCCTGGGTGATCAACTATAAAGGATTGAAATGTGAAATTCGGCTCACCAGCTCCCGTCACATCGGTGTTTTTCCGGAACAGGCCAGCCAGTGGGATTGGATCGGAGAGCAAATCCGGTCTGCTGGTCGTCCGATGAAAGTGCTCAATTTATTCGGTTATACAGGAATGGCAACTACAGCCGCCGCAAAGGCTGGCGCAAGCGTGACCCATGTTGACGCATCCAAGCATGCCGTCAGCTGGGCGAGCCGTAATATGGAGATTTCAGGGCTCCAAAAAGCGCCCGTTCGCTGGTTGGTAGAAGACGCTCGCAAATACCTCAGACGTGAAGCAAAACGAAAGTCCTTTTATGATGGGATTATCCTCGATCCACCAAAATTTGGAAGGGGACCCGATGGCAAGGTCTGGGACTATTTTGATGATATTGTTGACCTTTTCAAGCTGTGTAAGGCAGTATTGAGCCGTCAACCACGGTTTATTTGCCTGACCTCCTATGCAATTCAAGCATCCGCCCTTGTGCCTCATCAGGCCCTGCAAGAAATTGTTAAAGACTTCGGTGGTCATCTGTCCAGCGGCGAATTGGTGCTCGTAGAAAAGAGTGGGGGTCACATCCTCTCTCATGCTTTGTATTCCCGCTGGTCAAACGCATAAAAAGGAAATGTCTTGATGAATAAGCAGATCACGTTCACCGTCATTGGGCCCGGTGTCATGGGGGAGGCTATCGTAAAAGGGCTTATAAACAATAAGGTTGTTCAAGCATCACAACTGACAGTTGCTGGTCCACGCCAGGAACGGCTGGACGAACTTCATCAGCGTTATCAAGTCCGGACGTCGCATGATAATCAGGATTCTGTAAAACATGCCGATGTTGTGATCCTGTGCATCAAACCTCAAAAATTTCAGCTGGTGATAAGTGAACTCAAAGGTAAAATTCCTCCCCATGCATTGGTGATATCGATCATTGCCGGAGAAACCCTGGAGAACCTGGCCACAGGCTTAAACCATAAGGCTGTTGTCAGGTCCATGCCCAATACACCTGCTCAAATTGGAAAAGGGATGACCGTCTGGACTCATACGAGCGGAATCACGGAGGAACAGCATCATCTTACATTGCAAATCCTGAGGGCATTTGGTAATGAAATCTTTGTTGAGGAAGAAAGCTATATTGACATGGCAACTGCGGTCTCAGGTACAGGGCCCGCCTATGTTTTCCTGTTCCTCGAATCCATGATCGATGCAGGAGTCCACCTGGGTTTGCCGCGACGCATTTCCGAAAATATCGTTGTGCAGACAATCCAGGGTTCGCTGGATTTTTATGTTCAGAACGAGTCTCATCCTGCCCGTTTGCGCAATCAGGTCACCTCCCCCGGCGGGACATCTGCAACCGCGCTGTATTATCTTGAGAAAATGGGTTTTCGGACTGCCATTTCTCGAGCAATCTGGGCAGCCTTTACGCGTTCACAGGAATTAGGAAAAGGTCAGGATCACCAGGACCCGGAAAAAATCTGAAAGGGACAACATGGACCCAATACTCAGCGAATTATCCACGAAAATCAACGAACGCATCATTCCAAAAAAATTGACGATCGCCACTGCTGAATCTTGTACAGGCGGTCTCATTGCGCACGTCCTTACATTGATTCCCGGCGCATCGAATTATTTTATCGGCGGTGTTATCGCCTACAGCAACCAGGTCAAGCAGGACATCCTCGGTGTTCAAGCCAGCACCCTGGCGCAATTCGGCGCTGTCAGCGAACAAACAGCGATTGAGATGGCGGCAGGTGTGCGGGAGAGATTCAACACGGATATCGGCATGTCCACAACGGGGATCGCGGGACCATCAGGGGGTACGCCCAGCAAACCTGTCGGGCTCGTTTGGATTGGTTTCAGCACGCCGGAAAAGACCTGGGCAGTAGAATCCCATTTTTCTGATGATCGCCATCAGATCAATAAAAAATCAGCCCGGAAAGCTTTGCAGCTGTTACTGGATTATCTGGAAGATGGCATCACAAGATTCGAATAAGAATTGACTGAAGAGAAAAGGCCAGCCAGACTCAGAGAAACTAAGTCAATCTGCTCGATATCCCCAACCCATTCACACCAGGATTCCGAATAAAAAAGAGTTCGTCGTGAACTCCTCATCCATTTTCAGGGAAGATTATAGTCACTCGGGGGTATTTCGGGTTACCAGCACTTTATCCACACGCCGACCGTCCATATCGACCACTTCAAAGGTGTATTCATCGAATTGAAATTTTGCACCAGTCTTTGGAATCCGTCCCAGCTGACTCATCACAAACCCGCTCAGCGTCTGATAGCCAACTCTTCCTTCGTCAGGCATCGCTGAAAAACCCAAAATATCCTTCAGTTGATCGATGATGATCAACCCATCAAATAACCACGAACCATCATCTCGTTGCACAGCAATTGAATCTGTATCCTCGCTATCCTCCGGGATCTCGCCAACAATCGCCTCAAGGATGTCATAATCGGTGACCATACCGGTGATTCCACCAAATTCATCGACAACGAGGGCTAAATGGACACCAGTTGTTTGAAATATTTCAAGCGCCTTGAGGGCTGCCATGTTTTCAGGTAGATAAATCGGCTCTTTTAAATAATCTCGCAAATTAATTTCCGAATCGTTCGGTGACAAACCTAATAAATCCCGGATTTGAAGATATCCCAGGATGTTATCCAGATCACCCTCGGTAATGGGAATGCGCGAATGGGGTGAGGTCAGTAATTGACCCCAGATCTCTTCTTTAGGACTTTCAATATCGATCCATGCCATTTCAGTGCGGGGAGTCATCAAGGCTTCAACACGACGATCACCCAGTCTGAAGATCCCTGAAACCATGTCGCGTTCAGCCTCTTCGATGACACCGATGTCTCTGCCCTCTTCAATGTAACTCTTGATCTCTTCCTCTGTGATACTTGGACCTTTATCGGTATTTATCCTCAGGATTCGCAATCCAGCATCAACTGAAACACTCAATAACTTGTTGATGGATCGTAATAATTTTGATAAAAAGCGAATGATCGGAGAGAGGGATGTGACGACTTTTTCTGGTTTGCTAACTGCCAGCCGCTTAGGGATCAACTCCCCCAGTACGATGGAGAAATAGGTAATAATCACCACAACAATGATCAAAGCGATCAGGTCAGCCTGGTTTGCCAGCCAGGTGATTTTGTGTAACTGCTGTGCAAGCGGGCCAGCCAGACTGGCACCGCCGATACCGCCTGCCAGCGTGTCGATCATGGTGATCATGATCTGAACGGTGGAGAGGTATTGCTGGTCGGGGTCTTTCAGTAAATCAAGGGCATCCTGGGCGCCCCGGCTTCCGGCTTCGACTCTTTGTTCCAGGCGGATCTTTCTGGCAGCTACCATCGCGATTTCATACATCGCAAAAAGGGCATTGAAAGAGAAGAGAACAAAAATAANNTCTGAAGAGAACGGCACGACACAACTTTCTCAGGGAGGCATTTTCCATTTTCCGGTACAGCAATGCTTTGAATCAGGTAATCAGGCGATCGGGCAAGTGGTCTGTCTTGTTCATATACAAAACCGCAAGTTCGCTCCCTCTCATATCCACACGGCTGATCGCACAATTATTCATCAGGAACCAGTATTTTTCCACCTGCATTTCGAACAACACACTGATGATGCGTGCAAAAATCCCATTATGCATGACAACCCCAACCCGATGGTCATGTCCATGGTGTTTTTCATTCAAGAAATCAATAACTGTCTGCGCTCTTTTAGAATAATTCTCTCGAGGTTCTTTTTCGCGGTTCCACCAACCATCTTCAGGCAAATCCTCCGGAATAATCAGTTCCGGAAAATTCTCCTGAAAATAGGATTTCCCCGGTCCGGGCTTTCCGACAAAAATTGGTTCATCGTCCGTTTGGATCATGTCAAAAATCCCACCTGTTTCATGGACTTCGGGCATAGCGACCAGGGGCAAACCGGTTTGTTCAGCAATTGCCTGCCCCGTTTTTATGGCTCTGACCATCAAGCTGCAATAGAGGTGGGTCAGGCCAAATCCATTCCGGTTTTGAGGATCCCATTCTGAAGCATGGTAGGGTTGCGCAAGATATTTACTCACGATTTCCGCTTGCTCATATCCATCTGAAGTTATGTCTGGGTCACTCGATCGCGCTTCAAAATAGCGATCATTGTCTCTCTCATCCCAAGCTTTATTGTTGATTGATTGTGCGTGTCTGATAAAATAAATTTGCAATTTTTAAATCTCCTGTATTCGATGTAAACGGATCACTTGTTGGACCCTCTCACTGATATCAATCGCCAGGCTGAGGCTTTTTCCAAAATGATCCTGTTGATATTGATGACCGCACATCGCCGCCAGGCAGGCTGCGATGTTATCCGCCAGAGCGACAGGATCGTATCCGCCTTCCAAAACATACATCAACCGACCTTGACAAAGCTCATCAGCCAGCTGTACCAGCGTCCTGGTCATCTGATAGAAACTTTCAGTATCCAGGGTGATCGTTGTTAACGGATCTGAAAAATGGGCGTCAAAACCAGCCGACACAAAAATCATCTCTGGGGCAAATTCAATCAGCCAGGGTTTAACGATTCGCTCCATCAGGGATAAATAAGCCGAATTACCGCTGAAAGCAGGCAATGGTATGCTGATGATGCGCCCTCTGGCATGTGTCACCGCAGTGATCTTGCCGGTGCCGGGATAAATATCTTCTTCCTGGATGGAGAGCAAACCCACCTGATCGGTGTTCCAGAAAATAGCCTGGGTCCCGTTTGCATGGTGTGCATCAAAATCAATAATGGCAACTTTGCCCACGCCCCTTTGGATGGCATCTGCAACGGCAATGGCAATGTTATTCAAAAGACAAAACCCCATTGATTCTCGCAACTCTGCATGATGCCCGGGAGGTCGGACAATGGCAAAGCCGTACCCCGTTTTCATTGCCAGAATCTTTCGACTGACGGCAAGGGTGGCGCCAACAGCCATCAAAGCAGCTTCACATGACTGTTCCGTAACATAAGTCGGCGCGGATTCAAATTCATGGCGCCCCTGTTTACATTCCTCCTGCAGATCTGCCAGATGCGCTGGATCATGCGCCAGATTCACATCCTTTGTTGTTGCAGGTTTAAAATTCAACCATTGGATTTCTGGAAATGGGGGTGAATTGACCCAATCCTTGAGCGATTGGAATCTTTGAGGTGATTCGGGATGACCAGGAAAGGTATGCTCTGGGGCATCATAAAAGGTGCAGTAAACTCTTTTTTTCTTAACTTTCATTGTTTTCCCGTAGACAATAGTATACCTCAATTAGGGGTTCTCGGCAAAATCATTCCATATCCACCCTGACAGCCGGAAACAAACCCCTATACCCCGGGTTTATTCATCGGTCGAAATGAGCAAAACCTGCTTCGAAGTGGTATAATCCTTTCGCTTTAATTTTCAGAAAACAAATAAGAGAAATCATGCTGGAAAAATTACAGGGAATTTTAGATCGATATAACGAAATCGAAAGATTGCTCACGGAGGTAGGTGAAGACTACACCCGGGCAATCGAACTCTCCAAGGAACGATCCGAACTCGAAGCGGTGGTGACTCAAGCAAACGCTTACCAGGACACCCTCGAGAAGATCAGCGAAACGGAGACATTACTGGATTCCGAAGATGAAGAGATGCGGTCCATGGCAGCTATGGAATTGGATGCCCTGCAGAAAAAGCGTGATGAATTGGAAAGCAATCTCAAATCTCTTCTCGTCCCCAAGGACCCGCGTGACAAACGCAATGTGATCATGGAAATTCGTGCAGGAACAGGCGGCGATGAAGCTGGGCTGTTCGCGGCTGACCTTTTCCGGATGTATTCCCGTTATGCCGAAAAGCAAAACTGGGGGATTGAGATTCTCTCTATGAACGATACCGGGATTGGCGGAATCAAAGAAGTCAGCTTCATGATTAAAGGTAATGGCGCTTATTCACGTTTGAAATACGAGTCCGGCGTCCACCGGGTTCAACGCGTCCCGGAAACAGAATCCCAGGGAAGAATCCACACCTCCACAGTCACCGTGGCGGTATTGGCTGAGGTTGATGATGTAGAAATTTCCATTCCTGATTCAGACATTCAAATCGATGTCTACAAATCAGCCGGCGCAGGCGGTCAGAACGTGCAGAAAAATGCCACCGCTGTCCGCATCACCCATATCCCGACCGGGATGGTGATCGCCTGCCAGGATGAGCGTTCGCAACTCCAAAACAAAATGCGTGCGATGAGCATTCTAAAAGCACGCCTGTATGAAGAGGAAGAACGAAAAAAACAGGAATTGGAAGCCGCAACCCGGCGCTCTCAAATTGGCAGCGGTCAACGGGCAGAAAAAATCCGAACCTACAACTTCCCTCAAAACCGGGTCACGGATCATCGGATCAACCTCTCGTCACACAATCTCACAGGGATATTGTATGGCGAAATCGATGAATTCATTGACGAATTGACCCTGGTCGACGAAGCAGAAAGGTTGGCTGT
>LSQX01338231.1_pt1 | contig 22527 bp, 14 predicted proteins | sample 654561 | NCBI WGS metagenome assembly LSQX01 (sample SAMN04489861, study PRJNA283612) | anaerobic digester metagenome | isolation source: 4 biogas reactors fed with cattle manure at either 37C or 55C with and... | place: Denmark: Kongens Lyngby | collected 2014
TGACTTCGAAATAGGGCTGCGCCACAACCTGCCGCAGGTGGTTGTCATTGGCCCTGACGGGACGATGACCCAACAGGCAGGAGCAAAATACGCAGGGTTAGATCGATACGAAGCCAGAAAAAAAGTGGTAGAGGACTTCGAAGCGTTGGGACTGGTCGAGAAAATAGAGGACTATACGCACTCTGTGGGGTCTTGTGAGAGATGCCACACCGTCATCGAGCCTCTGCTCTCCGAGCAATGGTTCTGCAAAATGAAAGAGCTTGCCGCGCCTGCCATCGAAGTTGTCAAGCAGGGAAAAGTCAAGTTCTTCCCCGATCGCTATGCCGATATTTATATAGACTGGATGGAGAACATCCGCGACTGGTGCATATCCCGGCAGCTCTGGTGGGGACATCGTATTCCGGTATGGAAGTGTGAGGATTGCGGACAATACACAGCCGCGAAGTCCGACCTCGACGCCTGCGCCCAATGCGGCAGCGCAAATGTGGTCCAGGACCCGGATGTGCTCGACACGTGGTTCTCCTCGGCTCTCTGGCCCTTTGCCACTCTCGGATGGCCGAAAAACAATCCTGAACTGGACTATTTCTATCCAACCGATGTGCTGGTTACGGCGAGCGAAATCATCTATCTCTGGGTTGCCAGGATGATTTTTTCCAGCCTGGAATATCTCGAACAGATTCCGTTCAAGGACGTCTACATCTACGCCACCGTGCTAAACGAAGAAGGCAGACGAATGAGCAAGTCCCTGGGCACTGGCGTCGACCCTCTTGATCTGATAGGCAAATACGGCGCAGATGCTCTGAGATTCGCTTTGATGCAGCAGGCGGGCAAAAATCAGGACATTCGCTTCTCCGACAGGCGTGTCGAAAACGTTCGAAACTTCGGCAACAAGATATGGAACGCATCTCGGTTTGTGATGATGAATCTGGAGGATTTCGAGGTCGATGGCGATTTTTGTCCCGGAGGTGACGATGCTGTTCTGGCTGACAAATGGATAATGTCGCGCCTGCACCGCACCATTCGCACGGTAAACGAATCTCTGACAACCTACGACATCGACGATGCCTCCAATGCGCTTTATGAGTTTATATGGAGCGAGTTTTGCGATTGGTTCATCGAACTTGCAAAGCCTCGCCTCAGAGGTTCGCAAAAGGAGAAAAACGAGGCTCAGCAGACTCTGTATCACGTGCTGGAGACGACAATGCGTCTGCTGCATCCCATCACCCCGTTTATCACGGAGCAGATATGGCAGGCGTTGCCGCATTCAGGGGAGAGCATAATGGTCGCTGCGTTCCCTGAATCAGATGAGTCCGCCATCAATGACGCTGCAGAGGCCGAGATGGGCATCGTGATGGATATTGTCCGATCAGTAAGAAATCTGCGCACTGAGCTTGGCGTATCTCCGGGCAAGCCGGCGGATGTATTGATTGTGGTCGGCGGGGAGACCAAAGCCCTCATCGAGCGCAACGAAAGCAGCATAAAATCACTGGCGCGAGTCGGCGCAATCAACCTGGCGGATTCGATTACAGACTCCGAGAAGAGCAAATGTCTGTCCGCTCACCTTCACAAAATCGATATCTACATCGAGGTGGCCGGAGTGATCGATGTCGAGCGGGAGCTTGATCGAATTCAATCCGAAATTGATGCGCTGACAAAGGAACTTGCGCCGCACGAGTCGAAATTAGCTAATGATCAGTTTGTTTCAAAGGCTCCGGCTCCCGTTATCGAAAAAGAGCGACGCATAGTGGCGGAGTTAACGGAAAAGAGACAAAAACTGATGGAAAAGAAGCAGGTATTGGGTCGCTGAGTTATATTTTCTGGAGCAATTCTTGAAGTGCACTACACAACAAAAGCGTTGGAAAAAATGTGGGCGGCTATGCTTATTGCTCTTGTTTTGGTGCAAGGCCTTAGCTGCCGGGTGGATGGAGGCACGATGCAGGCTGCAAACGGAAGCGATGAAACAGGAATCTTCAATGCCATACCGACTTATGCGAGCAGATCGCCAAGGATAGATGGGAAGATCAGCGAGCTTACCTGGGCCAATGTGCCCAGGCTGGGCAATTTCAGGCTGGTGGGATCGGGCGATGCTGCTGCTCAGTCGACTTACGTGCAAATCTGTTACGACAAGACGGCTATTTATTTCGCCTTTGAGTGCAGAGACGAGCGCATGGATCGAGCCAGGGCAGAATATGCGCTCGATGGCGAGCCTGTCTGGCAGGACGACTCGATTGAAATCTACATATCCCCACATTCCGTTGCGGATGCGAGCAACTGCCATCATTTTGCGGTCAATCTCTTGGGAGCAAAGACCTGTCAGCAGCCCGGCTGGGCGAAACCGGAGGGCAAATGGCAGGCTGCCGCTGTAAAAATGAAAGATCGGTGGGCAGTCGAGGTCGCGATTCCATTTGAGATGATCCGGCCGCTTGGCAAAAACGAACCTTTTTGGCGGATCAACCTCTGTCGCAACCAGATCAGCCTTGGCGAACTTAGCAGTTGGGCTCCCGTGCCGCTCAAATACGCCACTTTTTCAAAATTTGGCAGGCTCATAGCCCCGGATGAGGCAAGCTTCAAATTCAATACATACCGCGGCGCCCCGGAGATGCTCAAGCCCGCTGCCGATGCGCCTGCAGGAGCACAGGCTGTGACCGAACCAGAGCCTGCAAAGAAAAACAATTTTATAATTCCCGAACCGATGGAAGTTCACCAGCGACGCAGCAGGGAGCCGTTTCATATCAAATCGGATACGAGGATAATCGTCAACGATAACGCTGCCGAGAGTGATTTATGGAGCGCCGATCAGATAAACGAGGCAATCCGGCGGCTGGGCGGCGGTAGTCTGGCGGTGGTGAGATCATCGGTTGCCGGAATCGATTTTACTCATGTGTCTAACGCGATAGTAATCGGCGAGACGACGCGCAACGAATTGCTTAACTCGATATGTCGGCGGGATTCGCTGTTTCTGCCGCGTTCGGCAAGGGGAAACGGTTCCTATGCTATGAATGTGTCCCCTGAGCGCGTGGTGATTTGCGGGTCGTCCGCCCCGGATACGTTCTATGGCATACAGACTTTCAAGCAGTTGCTGAGCAAAGACGCCGACGGCGCGATATACATGCCGTCTATTACCGTGCGAGATACGCCGCGATTTGGTTTCCGCGGAGTTCATCTGCTTGCCTCTCGCGATGCGCTGTCCCATATCGGCAAGTTGATCACAAACGTGCTTGCGCCGCTTAAAATTAACAATATCGTGCTGCAAATCGACAACATAGACTGGAAAAGCCACCCGGAGATTGTCGACCGCGACAGGTGCATGCCGCGCGAGGATATACCTAAGTTGCTCGAAATTGCAAGGCGGCATCACATCACTGTCACGCCGTTGGTGCAATGCCCGGGCCATGTGTCATATATTCTTCGAGCGCCGGAACATCAGGCGCTGGCCGAGGATCCCAACACTCCATACTGCTACTGTATGTCCAATCCCAAATCCTATGAGTTGATATACAGCTTGTTTGATGAGGCGATTGAGCTTTTCGGCCAGCCTGAATACGTGCATGCCGGCCATGATGAATACGATATGCGCGGGGTGATGCCCTATGACGACCAGTGCAAAGCCATAGGAAAGCATAAGTTATACGTCGAGCACATTCGCAAGGTCTATGACTACCTCAAATCCAGGGGATGCAAAATGATGATTTGGGGGGATTTGCTGTCGCGAATGGACTACCGCGATTTGCTTGATCGAGTGCCCAAGGATATCGTCATCAACGACTGGCGATATTCCCCTGCGTTGGAGTACTCATCGGTGGACGTCTATCAATCGCGGGGTTTCACGGTCATAGGCTGCACCTGGTATGACCCTCGAAATATCGCTTTGTTCTCGGATTATGCCGACAAGCGCAGGATAGCGGGAATGATGCAGACCACCTGGACAGGGTGGGAAGAAGAGGATGTTGTACTTGCCCAGCAGCCTCGCCAGCTTTATGCGTATATTTTAGGCGCAGCGTGGGCGTGGAATCCAACCCGACCGGCTTTGGATATGCTGCCTTACAGGCCGGATGTGATCTTCAAGAAGATGTGGTATCCCGACCAGCCCTGTAAGCAGCCCGAATATAAGGTGATTCGATTGGATCGCCATTGCAATATATCAAGGGCGGATTCCGCGCGTTCTATCGGCTGGCTCGGATTGGGTCATGGCAATGACCTTCGCGGGATACCCGATGGCGTGCAGTGGATGGATTCTGTCCCATATTTGGTGTTGCCGGCTGAAGTTGACTGCCCATCTGTCATTATGCTTGGCGGAAGAGGGATGCCGGAGGAGTTTCCGAAGTCTATAACGGGAATCGAGGTCAATACCCGATTTTCGACCATCCACTTTTTGCATGGCTGCGCTCACGGAGCGGAGGATGGCTCCAAAGCGGGCAGCTATGTTGTCAAATATGAGGATGGCGAAGTCGAGCAAATAGACCTCGCTTATTCCAGAGAAATATCGGCTTGGTACGATCAATCGACTGCATTGACTTATGGCTTTGCATGGCGCGAAAAGATACGCGGCGGAGCGCTGATCGGAGTCAGTGAGCTGAGTTGGGATAATCCGAGGCCAAAGGTTAAGGTGACATCTATTGACTTCGTGGCGCATCACCCGGAGGCATCCCCGTTTTTGGTCGCGATGACGACGGAGGAATAAGCGTGAGGTAGAGCAGGAGCGGTAACAACTCACTCTTCGTGAGTGATTAAAGTGGATGGCCTCTGTCCCAGCCACACAAACCATGTCATTTCGAACGAAGTGAGAAATCTGCTTTCTGTAAATCGCGAAAACTCGAAAGAAGCGAAAGCCGGAAAAGAGAAGGAAAAAGCAGATTCCTCGGCATTTGCCTCGGAATGACANNCGGAGATCGGACACTACGGGCAGGGGTAATCATCATTCGTGAGCTGTTACGGGCTGCGGCGTGCTGACAGCGCCTTTGCCATCTGTTATAATTCATTGATTATGGAGGAACATACGCTTCGAGTTCTTGAGTTCGAGAAGGTGGTAGCCAAACTCCAGGATCAGGCGGCCTGCGCAATTGGGCGAGAGGTCGCCGGTCTTTCGTACCCTGCCACAGATCTCGAAACGGCAAAACGCAAACAGCAGGAAACCAGCGAGGCGCGCGCGATTCTTCTATACGAAGGCAATATACCCCTTGGTGGAATTGTCGACATAAGGCATCACGTTGAGCGCGCCCGCATAGAAGCCCTGCTGCAGCCGCACGATTTGCTGTCTATTATGGGCACGCTTCAGGCGGCGGGCAAGTTGCGCTGGTTTCTGGAAAAGCTCAAGCCGAGGTATCCGATCCTTGGCGATCTTGGCTCGGAAATCGGACAATTCGAGGCTATAGAGACCGCCATATCCGGCGCGATCTCTCAATCCGGAGAGGTGCTCAACACAGCCAGCCCCGCTCTGGCTCGGGTGCGCGCAGACTTGCAGATAGCGCATTCCAGACTTTCCGAAAAGATGAACTCATATTTGCAGTCGGGTCAATACCGCACTGCCATCCAGGAGCCTATCGTCACCATTCGCGGGGATCGATATTGCATTCCGGTCAAGGCGGAATATCGCGGAGTCATCCCCGGCATAGTCCACGATTCCAGCGCATCCGGCGCGACGCTTTTCATCGAACCGGCAGGCGTGGTGGAGTTGGGCAACAAACGCAAGCAGCTTGCCATCAAGGAGCGCGAAGAGGTCGAAAAAGTCCTGGCGGATCTGACCGCGCGGGTCGGGCTGTCTGCGGATCAAATCCTTGCAACGCTCAATGTTGTCGGCATTATCGACTGCATCAGCGCACGCGCCGGCCTCAGCATCGCTTATGGTGGAACCGAGCCTGTCCTAAACGATGAAGGACGCATAGATATCAAATCCGGCAGGCATCCGCTTCTCGAAGGTGAAGTTGTTTCTATTGACGAGAACCTTGGCAAGAAATTCAATGCCATTCTCATCACAGGGCCAAACACCGGCGGCAAAACCGTCAGCCTCAAGACCATAGGTATTTTTTCGTTGATGGCCGCCAGCGGATTGCACGTGCCCGCCGAGCCAGGAACCGAAGTAGCGATCTTTAGTCAGATTTACGCGGATATTGGGGACGAGCAGAGCATAGAGCAATCGCTGTCCACTTTTTCTTCTCACATGAACAACATTGTGCGCATTACCCGCGGAGCCGCCGAAAACGCGCTGGTGTTGATGGATGAGATTGGTGCGGGAACCGACCCTGCCGAGGGAGCGGCGCTGGCCAAGGCGATACTGGATTATCTGCTCGATAAAGGCTGCAAAATCGTCGCCACCACACACTACGGAGAGCTGAAAGAATTTGCATATCGACACGATGGAATCGAAAACGCCCGCGTGGAGTTCGACCCCGAAACGCTTCAGCCCACATATCGCCTGCAGGTAGGCATACCGGGAGCCAGCAACGCGTTTGCCATAGCTCATCGATTGGGCTTGGATCAGTCGATAATATCTGCCGCCAGGGACAGTCTCGGCTCTGAGGTGGAGGCTGCTGATGAGCTTATCCGCAGGCTCGAGGAAACTCAGCGAGCGGCGGCGCAGGAAAAGGTCGCCGCGCAGAGGATAACCTCAGATGCCGACGCCCTTAAAAAACGCTATCAGGAGCAAGTCGATCGACTGGAATCTGTAAAGCAAAGCGTAGAGGCAAAAGCCAGGGATCGCGCCCGCGCTATGCTCGATTCATATCAGCGCAGACTTGACAGGACCCTCGAACAACTGGCGGTGCAGAAAAAAGACTCCAAGCGCGCTCAGGACCTCAGAAAAACAGCCGAAAAACTGATCGAACAATTCGATGAGGCCAGTTCCGCTCCCCCTCCAAAAGAGCAGGAGGACGATCGCCTGCCCGAAGCTGCCGACCTCAAACCAGGAGCTGCGGTCCGCATAGCAAATGTCAATCAGGATGGCGAGATAGTAGAGGGGCCGGTCGATGGAAAAGTTGTGGTGATGATCGGCGTGATGAGAGTTACCGTTCCCATTTCCACGCTGCGCAAGGCAAAAGGGGAAAGGCCACAGGTGCGCCCGGTTTCCGCCGAGTCGAAAATATCTATGGAAAAAGCTCGTGAATTTCAGCCGGAAATACACCTGCGAGGCATGCGCGCGGAGCAGGCGTTGATCGATTTGGATAAATACATAGACGATGCGATGGCTGCCGGCGCGCCGCAGTTGCGGATTATCCACGGCAAGGGAACCGGCATACTCAGACAGGTTGTATGGGAGTTGCTGAAAAATCATCCGGGAGTAAAATCATATCGTCTTGGAGAATCATCAGAAGGCGGCTCCGGAGCGACTGTTGTCACGATGAAATAATAATGAATCAGGTAGGAGTTGATATGGTTGACCCATCAGATGTCGAAGAAATGTGTAGATTGGCTAGAGAAAACCGCTATCGTGCTTATGCGCCATATTCCGACTACGGAGTCGGGGCGGCAGTTTTGGGCAAGTCAAATAAGATATATACTGGTTTCAATATAGAAAATGGCGCTTATGGTTCCAGCATGTGTGCCGAAAGGGTCGCTATTTTCAAAGCTATTTCCGAGGGTGAAGAGGGAATCAAAGCGATTGTGATTTGTGCAGATGGCGAGGAGCCGCCGCATCCATGTGGAGCTTGTCTCCAGGTGATGTCCGAGTTTGATGTCGAAGAACTCTCGATGTTGATAGTGCTTGTAAACAACAGAGAAATTGAGGCACACGCTCTGGAAGATTACCTGCCGATGCCGTTCAAGCTTGAGGTTTGATGTTGAGAAAAGCAGTACAGTTTGGGGCGGGTAATATTGGCCGCGGCTTCACGGGACAGTTGTTCAGCGAATCCGGCTTCGAGGTAGTCTTCGTCGATGTCTTCGCTGATCTTGTCGCGCTGATAAATCAACGCCGCTCATATCCGATCCGACTCGCGCAGCCCAAGCCAGAAACCGTGACAGTGCAAAACGTGCGGGCAGTGAGCGGAATTGATATCCCCGCCGTCGCAGAGGAGATTAGCACCGCCGATCTTATCTGCACTGCGGTTGGAGTCAACGTATTGCCGCGAATCGCGCCGACCATCGCAGCCGGAATCCGAGCGCGAGCCGACGCGGGCAACTCGGAGCCTGTGAATATAATAATCTGCGAAAATCTTCAGGATATGGGCGCATTTTTGCACGCGCAAGTCAAAAAGACTCTGCCGGAGCGCTATCATGGCTATCTGAATGAAAAGGTCGGGTTTGTGGAGAGCGTGGTCGGACGGATGGTCCCGGTTATGACCGACGAACAAAAACGCGAGGACCCGCTGTTGATTATAGTCGAGCCATACAAACATTTGCCCGTCGCAAAGGCCGGCATAAAAGGGGATTTTCCGTCAATTGCAAACATTGAACCAAAAGATAACTTTCAGGCTTACGTCGACCGCAAGCTATATGCGCACAACGCCGGTCATGCCGCAGCCGCATATTTCGGTTATCTCAAGGGTTACAAATATATATATCAGGGGATGGACGACCCTCAAATCGAATCCGCCGTCAGGGAGTTAATGTCGGAGACAGGCAGGGCTTTGATAGCAAAGCACAACCTTGACGCTGCCGAACATCAAGCCCACATCGATGATTTGCTGGCTCGTTTTGCAAACGTCGCGTTGGGAGACCAGGTCGCGCGGGTGGGCGGGGATCCTATGCGAAAGCTGGGGCCGAAGGATAGATTGGTTGGCGGAGCGAAGTTGTGTATTGAGTATGATGTGTATCCCGCAGTGCTTTGCAAAGCGATTGCTGCTGCGCTGCATTTCGATTCTCCCGGAGACCCCGGCGCATCCAACGTGCAACAAATAGTGTCACAAAAAGGGCTGCGAGGGGCGCTGTGGGAGATCAGCGAGTTGGCCGAAGATTCGCCGCTAACCGGTGAAATTGTGCGCCAATACGATCGCATCAAGCTGGAGTTTCATAATTAACGGTCATTACGCGACTGAAAAAACGGTCGCTTAACTGGAGGAATAGCAATGTCGTTTATGCTCAAAGAAATCCACGAGCAGCCGGAGGTCATCAAAAAAATGGTGGCTGCGGAGGCCGACAAGGTCGGTGCGCTCGCGGCGGAGATCAAGGCAAGAGGCGTCGAGTATGTGGTTATGGCGGCGAGGGGAACTTCCGATCATGCCGCAATCTACGGCAAGTATCTTATTGAAGTAAAAAACTCCCTGCCTGTAGGGCTTGCCGCATCGTCTGTCTACACACTATATTCCGGAAAGCTCAAAATGGATCGCGCGCTGGTGATAGGCGTATCGCAGTCCGGACAGGCTACCGACGTGGCCGAATACCTGCAGCGCTCAAAGGAAGCCGGCGCTCTCACTGCCGCGATAACCAACGTCGACGGCTCCACTCTGACGAAGATAGCAGACCATTCCATTCTCTGCCATGCAGGGCCGGAAAAAGGCGTGGCAGCTACCAAGACCTACACATCGACTCTGGCCGCGCTCAATTTGCTCAGCGCTACCCTGGCCGGAGATCCTAAGGCAAAGGATCGACTCCTGGAGTGCGCCGAGGCTGTCAAAAAAGTCCTCACAATCGAAGATTTCTGCAAAAAACAGGCCGAGCGATATAGATTTATGCAGGGCGGATTTGTCCTTTCCAGGGGATACAACTATGCCACCGCCCTTGAGGCCGGTTTGAAGTTGATGGAGACCAACTATGTGGGTATGCGCGCATACTCATCGGCGGACTTCCAGCACGGCCCGATTGCCGCAGTGGAAGGCCAGCCGTGTCTGTTGTTTGCCGCTCCGGGAAAAGCATTCCAGAATATGCTCGATATGGCTAAGCTTCTCAAGGAGCGCAATGCCGATGTCGCAGTCGTCAGCAGCGAGGATGCCGCGTTCGAAAACGCGCATGTTCAGTTCAAGCTCGAAGCGACCATCGATGAGGAACTCAGCCCGATTGCATATATCGTGCCCGCTCAGTTGCTGGCATACTATTTGGCGGTAACCCGAGGACTCGACCCGGACAGCCCTCGCGGCCTTAACAAAGTTACTCTTACGAGGTAGTGAAGATGATAAACGCCGAGCGTGTAAAAAGGACATTTCTTGATCTGCTGGAAATCAACAGCCCCTCTCGTCAGGAGCGTGGCGTTGCCGATTATGTCAAAGCCAGGCTTGTCTCGTTGGGATTGGATGTCATAGAAGACGACGCCGGCGAAAAGATCGGCGGCAACGCGGGAAATGTGATAGCTTTTCTGCCAGGCACAAAACCGGACGCGACGCCGATCTTCTTATCAGCTCACATGGATACGGTGGAGCCGACCGATAAACTCAAGCTGATCATTGAGGACGATACGATTCGAACGGACGGCTCCACTATTCTCGGAGGGGATGACAAAGCGGGGATCACCGCAATAATAGAGGGATTGGCGGCGGCCATCGAACAGGCTCTACCCACAGGAGATGTTCAGATCATATTCAGCATAAGCGAGGAACAGGGTCTGCGCGGAGCCAAGGAGTTGGATCATTCACAGATACGAGCGAATATGGGCTATGTGTTTGATACCGGAAAACCGGCCGCGGCGTTGATGGTGAGCGCTCCCACCCATACGCGAATCAGCGCAGAGATAAAGGGCAAGGCGGCGCATGCGGGAGTCGAGCCGGAAAAAGGAGTAAGCGCGATAGTGGCCGCCTCAAAGGCGATCTCAAAGATGAAGCTCGGCCGCATAGACTCCGAAACCACCGCAAACATAGGTCGAATCGAAGGCGGCAAAGCGCGTAACATAGTGCCCGACACGGTCAAGATCAATGCAGAAGCGCGCAGCCGCAACAACGAAAAGCTCGATGCTCAAGTCAAGCACATGGTCGAGGTGTTCGAGCGGGAAGCGGCTGATATGGGAGCAACGGCAAACGTTGATGTGCTTACCCAATACCACACGTATCGCTGGACTCCGGAAGATGATATAGTGAAGCTGGCGATGTCGGCCTGCGACAAGATCGGAGCCGAACATATTTTTCTGGACGGCGGCGGAGGCAGCGATGCCAATGTATATAACACTGCCGGCATCCCCGCAATGGTGATCGGCACTGCATACACCGACCCGCATGCGACTTCTGAACAGGCCAGCGTTAAAGAACTGGTCAAGGCAGCCGAATTTGTCAAAGCGCTGATTCAATCTGCCGCATTGACCTGAGGGCTGAGATGCTTTCACGCTCGATTGGCATTGTCAAAAGCATAGACAGAGCGCGCGAGGGCGCCTGTGAGATCACCGTCGAGGTAGCAGGCCAGCTCAGGCGGGCGATCGCATATCCCAATCTCACCGCTTCAGTGGGTGTTGGAGACGAGGTTCTTTTGAACACGACCGCGCTTGACAAAGCTCTCGGCACGGGCGGCGTAGACTTTGTGATGGCCAACCTCAGCGATCCTGCTGGCGAGCAATCCTGTGACGAGCCGGGACACATCGTAAAGGCCCGCTATACTCCCGTGCAGCATACTGTGCTCTCCGTCGAGGAGCAGGATTCTCCCCACAGAGCCGCAATTGACGATTTTGAGACGCTGAATGGGCTGCCGGTGGTGATAGGTCAACTCCACAGTCAGTTGGCCCCTGCCTGCGCGGCCGTCAAAAGAAGAACCCGCAATCAGGCTCGCGTGGCCTATATTATGACCGACAGCGCAGCCCTGCCCATCGCTTTCAGCAGGCTTGTCTCAGAATTGCGCGAAAAAAAACTGCTCGATGTGACGATCACCGCAGGCCAGGCTTTTGGCGGAGAGTATGAGGCGGTCAATATATATACCGCAATAATCGCCGCCAAAGAGGTCGCCAATGCCGATGTTGTTATTATATGTCCCGGTCCCGGACATGTCGGCACGGGCACCAAGCTCGGTTTTTCGGCGATAGAGCAGGGGGAGATAGTAAACGCGGTCAATTTGCTCGATGGAAACGCCATTGCCATCGCTCGAATCAGCTACGCCGACGAGCGACAAAGACATCAGGGATTGAGTCATCACACTCTCACCTCGCTGGGATTTGTCGCGCTCAGCGGATGCACGCTGGTTTTGCCTATGATAGACCAGATGAGATTATGCATGATCCAGGAACAGATCGCGCACAGCCCTGTTGTATATCGCCACAAGGTGCGCATACTCGATGGCGCTTGCGGGATAGCGGAATTGCAGGAAAAGGGCGTGCGGATGTCGAGCATGGGCAGAAGTTATGAGCAGGACCCGGAGTTTTTCCTCTCCGCCGCTGCAGCAGGAGCATTGGCGGCGGAGATTATCATTAATAATTAACACTCAAGGACGATTCCGTCGTAAGCGACTTCTACGCCTTCAGGGTTAGCTATCGCCTCGAACTCATCGTGTAAAAGTCCCATGTTATGAGAGAAGTGAGTGATCACGGTGCGGGTGGTTGGGCCGATTTTATCGCGCAGCCTCAACACTGCCTCAAAGCTCATGTGGCTGGTCGCAGGACCCGGCAGAGCGCCCTGCGTGCATTCGATAATCAGCAGGTCATAGTCGAGGGCGGCCAGAAAATCCAGGGTCGGCTGCTCATATTCTCCGGTATCAGATGCGTATAGCACCCTTACCGAGTCCGACTCGATCACATAATTCAAGCAGTGCTCGTTAGGGCTGTGATGCGCGGTTATCGGAATAAATCTCAGATCATTTGCCTTGACCGGGACAAACGCCTCAAGGGTTACGACCTCGATCGGGTGTGAATCTTCGGATACTTTGGTCCTGACGGTATCAGCTACGGTTTCATTTCCGTAAATCCTGATCGGCGGTTTTCTGATATTGTGTGCAAATGGAGGACGAGTATAATACAGTTCGCTTACCGCAAAATGGTCATGATGCGAGTGGGTGATAAACAGGTGCTCCAGGTTTGAAAGATTGATGTCATAGGTTAGCACGTGGTGGAATGTGTCCGGCGGCAGGTCGATTTTGTATATATCATCGATTTGAATAGACGATCTGCTCCTGAGATTGTGTCCGCCGGCTGCGCGAGCGCGGACGCAGGTATCGCAGCCGCAAAATACCGCAGGCCATCCTTCGGCCGCAGCAGTGCCAAGAATCTGAATACGCATATCAAAAGTCTCCTTATTGCAGCAATTATAGTGCGCGCGCGCAGAATATGGAATAGGATAATTGCATATTTCAGGGGAGTCAAACCACCGAGTTTAGCGTAACAACTCACTCTTCGTGAGTGATTGTAGTGACTGGTCTCTGTCCCAGCCACACAAACTATGTTATTTCGAACGTCAACCCATGTCATTTCGAACGAAGTGAGAAATCTGCTTTTACGTAAATCGCGAAAGTCCGCAAGAAGCGAGACTCAGAAATGGGAAGGAAAAAAGCAGATTCCTCGGCTTTCGNNCGGAATGACAATTTAATTGACGCATTCAAGTGTAGTAGCTGGCCTCTGTCCCGACCTTGTCCGAGACGGAGATCGGACACTACGGGCAGAGGCACTCATCATTCGTGAGCTGTTACAGTTTAGCAATAAAAGTCTAAAAATCCGTTTTTATATGCGGCATAGCGGGATATACGGATTGATCGATATACCCGATACTTCTAATGTAATTTGCCTGCAAAATCTTAAGCAGCGTCCCGGAGTTGACAGTGATTAGGCATGTAGTTATAATGACACCTGTTGTCTACAGGGCTGGGCGTGTAGGGAATACACGAGCCGGCCTGTCTTTTGTGTCGGCTGGGATATCCATTTGGGAGGATATATAGTGTCCAAATATCTAAGACTTTTTCTGATAGTCACGTTGATTGCGATTGCGGCGGTAGTTGTCTGTGTGACAATTCCGATCAGCCCTGGTTTGGATATAGCAGGTGGCCTGCGTGTTGTACTGCAGGTTGATCCGAGACAGCCAGCCGACTGGCCGACTAAGCCCGAAGACCGGGCGGCAAAGATGAAAACCGTTGCCGATACCATGAGACAGCGAGTTAAAGGACTTGCCGGGGTCACGGAGCCTATCGTCCGAGTCGAAAACCCGACCACTGATGCCGCAAGGCTGGTCGTGGAACTGCCGGGAGCCGAGAACAAAGGCGATGCGCTCAGGCAGCTCACGACGAGCGCGTCTCTGGAGTTCTACTACCTCAAAGAAGTCTCCACTCCGCAGAATCCGCTCGGCAAATGGCGAATGGAGGCCGCAAGAGGAGAAGGCAAAGACTATGTCTTTACGGGGCCAAAAGGCGAAACGCTAAGCTCAGGCAAAAAGGAAGATCAGCCCAAAATTATGGCCCAGGTAGTCGGTGCGCCGGATGTCAAACCCGTCCTCACCGGGTCCGCGCTGCTGGCCAACGCGAAATCATCGTTCAAGGCAACCAGCAACGAGCCTGTGATTGAAATTGAGTTCAACAGGCATGGAACGGAAATATTCCGCGATTTCACCGGAGCGCATATCGGCGAAATTCTGGCTATCTTCTATAATGGCAAACTTTTAACCGCTCCGACCATCAAGGATAAAATCGGCGATGGCAAGGCGGAGGTATCCGGGTTTTCTTCCCTCAAAGAAGCCACCGGCATAGCAACCTACCTAAACGCCGGCGCGCTGCCGGTTCCGTTGAAGGTTATCGGCAAGGACATTGTCGAGCCTAGCCTTGGTCGGCAGACGATTAACCAGGTTTTAGTCGCCGGTATTGCCGGTCTTATCCTGGTTCTTCTGTTTATGCTTCTTTACTACAGGCTGCCGGGCGCTCTTGCAAACGTAGCCTTGATTCTATACGCTCTCTTTGTCATAGCGGTATTCAAGTTCACGCATGTCACTTTATCGCTGGCGGGTATGGCCGCTTTGATCATATCTATCGGTATGGCGGTAGATGCCAATATTTTGATCTTCGAGCGACTAAAAGAAGAGTTGCGCGCCGGTAAAACTCTGAGGGCGGCTATCGATGCCGGTTTCAACAGAGCATTTACAGCGATTTTTGACTCGAATATTTGCACAGCTATCACCTGCGCCATCCTTATGTGGATGGGCACTCCCACCGTTCAGAGCTTTGCGCTTACGCTGCTTATCGGTGTGGCGATCAGCATGTTCACCGCTATCACCGTTACGCGCACGTTCCTGCACCTGCTCGTGAACTGGCAGTGGGCGCAGAAGCCGGAGCTTTATGGGCTTGCAACCGGAAAAATCGCTAGCTCAGGTTGGAATATCGTAGGCCAGCGCAACTGGTTCTTCTTGTTGAGCGCAGTTTTAGTCGTGCCGGGTCTCATCGTTTTGTCGATGTATCACCTGAAGCCGGGAATCGAGTTTACTTCGGGAACCACGATCCAGGCATCGTTCAGCAAGGCCGTTCCACTGAGTCAGGTTCGAGATGCGGTCAACGCGATATCTGCCGGCAGCGAAGTTCAGCTCGTCGAACAGGGCAAAACCGCATTTATCACTACAAGAATGCTCTCTGAAAGCCCGGACTTCGACGATAAAATGGAACAGCTTCGAGTCTCTCTAAACGATAAATTTACCCTTTCTACAAAAGATGAGGATGGCGAAGCAAGCTTCGAATCTGTGGCGAGCGTAGGACCTACCATCAGCAAGGAGCTTACCACAAAATCAATTACGAGCGTGGTGCTGGCTTCGATTCTAATCATCCTGTATCTGGCGGTCAGGTTCGCCATAGGAGGCTTTGTAACAGGGCTTAAGTATGGAACCTGCGCGGTTCTTGCTTTGGCGCACGACGCCGCATTTATCATTGGCGGGTTTGCCATTATGGGTCGATGGTTCGGCTGGGAGACCGACAGCTTGTTTGTGACGGCGGTGCTGACCGTCATCGGATACAGCGTCCACGATACCATCGTCATCTACGATAGAATCCGCGAAAATCTGCGACACCGACAGCGGGGAGAGTCTTTCGAGGATCTTGCCAACAGGAGCATCCTTGAGACCCTGAGCCGATCGATCAATACATCATTTACTCTGGCTTTGCCGCTGGTTACGCTGATTGCGTTCGGCGGGCCGCTGCTGAGGCATTTCTACATAACCTTGCTGGCGGGCACTATCGTTGGAACATACTCCTCAATCTTTGTGGCAACCGCTCTGGTCATAATCTGGGACAATCTGGGCGGCGGCGGCCGGACATCAAAGAGAAAAGTGGAGGAGCGGGCTTTTGTTCAGAAGCCTCTGACTACTAATGGAACGGAGTTGGATGTCGATTCTGCATCGGGTCAGTCCGCAGGACAGGCGCCGGCTCCCAAGCCAAAGAGAAAGAAAAGACGATAACAAGTAACGTCGCACTTTTATCAGATCTCTACAAGGCCCGCGTATGCTTAAATTATGAGTAAAATATGCGGGCCTTTTGCTTGGGTGACAGGATGTTATTGAAGATATGAAAGCACAGTGGACGGTGAGGGATTGCGATGCGGCCGACGTTAAACGACTTGCTGCCGACGCCGATGTGTGCCCGATTGTAGCTACGGTTCTTCTCAATCGCGGCATCAAAACCACGCAGCAGGCTCTGGATTTTATGAACCCCTCACTGGATCAACTCCACGATCCGCTTCTCTTGCCGGATATGCACGTTGCTGCAACTCGAATTGCTCAGGCCGTGCGCGATGGTCAATTGATGAGCGTTTATGGCGACTACGACGCAGACGGGATAACCGCAACTGCCGTTCTGGTGCGAGCGCTTCGAGCGTTGAAGGCTAATGTAGAATACCGTCTGCCGCATAGACAGTTCGGCGGCTACGATATCAATGCACAAAACGTCGAGGAACTGGCCGCTGCCGGCGTAAAATTGATCATAACCTGCGATTGCGGGATAAACGCGCTGGAGGCTATAAAGCGTGCGGATGAACTTGGACTTGATGTAATAGTCACCGACCACCACGAACCGGGATGCGATTTGCCGGACGCTCTGGCCGTGGTAAATCCTAAAAGGGCTGACAGCGAATATCCCTTTCGCGAGCTTGCAGGGGTTGGGGTGGCATTCAAACTGGCGCAGGCAGTCGTAAGAGCCTTGGGTTATGCCGAAGACAGGTTTGTCTCACGGTTTACCGACCTCGTTGCATTGGGGACGGTGGCCGATGTTGTCCCTCTTATACAGGAAAATCGTGCGCTGGTAAAACATGGCCTCTCCGCAGTCTCAAGCAGCAAAAAGGTCGGAATCCAGGCTCTTCTAAAGGCCCTCGACCTCCAGGACAAGACTATCTGCTCCCACCATATCAGTTATGGCATTGCTCCCAGGCTCAACGCAGCAGGCAGGATGGACGATGCCACTATTGTGCTGAAATTGCTTCTTACGGGGGAGCCGGGGAAGGCTGAGACCTTGACCCGGCAGATTGAGCATCACAACTCCGATCGCAAACTCGATCAGCAAAAAATTGTACGCGAAGCTATCAAACAGGCAGAATCCAAAGACCTGAGCAGCACCAGGGTGTTGGTGCTGGCCTCTGAAGGATGGAACAAGGGGACCATTGGGCTGGCGGCGGGAAATATGGTTACTATGTATGGCCGTCCTGCGATTTTGTTCAGCATCGATCCAATCGAGGGCGAGGCCAGCGGTTCCGGGCGCAGCATCGAAGCGTTCGATTTATTGGAAGGCCTCAGGCGCTGTGATTCCATTTTGACAAGGTGCGGCGGGCATGCTCTGGCCGCGGGAGTTTCTCTTCCCGTATCGAATATAAAGACATTCGAAGAACTCATCAACGCTCATGCCGAAAGCACGGTGGCGCTGGAGGACCTCCGGCCCACAATCCATGTCGATGCCGAGCTTGACCCGAGCGATATAACATTTTCCCTCGTCAATGCGCTTACAGCCCTGGAACCATTCGGAGCCGGGAATCAGAAACCTGTTTTTATGAGCCAGGGGATGCGCGTAGAACGCATACAGACCGTAGGGGACGGCTCCCATCTGCGAATGCTGGTCAAAGGCTCCAACAGCGATCCGATATGGTGCATTGGCTTCAATTTAGGTGAGTATTTTGGTTCAATTGATATTGGCAGTACTGTTGATCTATGCTACAGTATAAATATAAACACTTTCAATGGAACGGAGTCACTACAACTGACTATCAAGGATATCCGATAGGCAATGGCAGACGTTGAATCTATTATAAAACAGGTTCTTTCGTATAACGCTCAAGCCGACGTTGACCTCATACGCCGGGCGTTTGAATTTGCCGAAAACGCGCACCGCACCCAGCTTCGCCTCACCGGGGACCCATATATAGCCCACCCATTTGCCGCCGCCGAAATTCTTGCCGACCTTGAGATAGATCCTCCCAGCATTGCAGCGGCGCTGCTGCACGATGTAATGGAGGATCAGAACGTATCCATTGAAGAGCTTAAATCGAAGTTTGGCGACGAAGTTGCGATGCTTGTCGATGGCGTAACCAAACTCAAACTTGCCGATTTCGATGTAGCGGATGACGAAGATGAGGCTAAGCGGGAGGATCTGCCCAAGAAGCGCAGGGCGGAGATCAGTCGCGGCGCAGAGAACCTGCGTAAAATCTTTTTGGCGATGGCGCGTGACTTTCGGGTAATGGTCATTAAGCTTGCCGACCGACTGCACAATATGATGACCCTTGACGGGCTGCCGGAGGATCGGCGACTCAAGGTAGCTCGGGAGACCATGCAGATTTATGCTCCTCTGGCTCACAGGCTCGGGATTTGGAAAATCAAGTGGGCGCTGGAGGACCTCGCGTTCAAATATATCGAGCCGGAAGCATACGCAGACCTCTCAGAAAAAGTCACGCGGACACGAGTCGAGCGTGAAGAAGACCTTGCCGAAGCCACTGAGATGATTCAGAAGCACCTCGCGGCGGAGGGCATCGAAGCCCACATACAGGCGCGGCCAAAGCACTTGTGGAGCATCTATCAAAAGATATTGCGCGAAGGGGTCGATTACTCCGAGATATATGACCTTTCGGCCGTTCGCGTCATAGTCGATAAGGTGGGGGACTGCTATCACGTATTGGGTCTGGTGCACGACTTGTGGATGCCGCTGCCTGATCGCTTTTCGGATTATATAGCCAAGCCTAAGTCCAACATGTATAAATCTTTGCATACCAAGGTGATCGGCCCGCGAGGGGAACCACTCGAAATACAAATCCGCACCTGGGAGATGCATCGGGTCGCCGACTTCGGCGTGGCTGCGCACTGGCAATATAAGGAACAGAAGCACGGGCGTGACGACTTCGAGCGCAAGCTGTCCTGGCTGCGACAGCAGCTCTTCGACTGGCAGACCGACAGCAAGGACGCGGGGGAGTTTCTCAGCAGCGTTGTCAATGACCTGTTCACAGATCAGGTCTTTGTCTTTACTCCGCGCGGGGACGTAATCGATCTTCCTGCAGGCTCGACGCCTCTCGATTTTGCATATAGAATCCACAGCGACGTCGGACATCACTGCGTTGGCGGCAAAGTAAACGGCAGAATCGTGCCCTTGTCTTACAAATTGAGCAACAACGACATCGTCGAGGTCATAACCCGCACCAATAGCCAACCGAGCATGGACTGGCTGTCTTTTGTGGTCACGTCTCATGCCAGAAACAAAATCCGCGGCCATTTTCGCAAACTGCATTTCTCCGAGAGTTCTGCAAAAGGTCGCGAGTTGCTCGAAAAGGAACTGGAGAGGCAGGGCTTGGACGTGCCAGCGATGATGAAAAGCGACGTCCTGGCGCCGGTATTCAAGTCAATTAATCTCCAAACCGATGAGGATATGTTTGCGGCTATAGGCAATGGATATGTAGCCGCCGCCTCTATTGTAAATAAATTGAAGGGCGGGCTGGCTCCTGCTCAGCAAGCCCTAGTCGTCGAGACTGCCAAGCCAAGCGGAGAAAAAGCCCTGTCGGTGAACCTGCACGGCCTCGACACTCTGCGTATAAATCGCGCAAAATGCTGTATGCCGCTGCCGGGAGAAGAGGTCGTGGGATATGTTACGCGAGGCAAGGGAGTCACCCTGCACTCTACCGACTGCCCGAATCTACCCGGATTTCGTGAACGCGAACCGGAAAGACTCGTTCAGATAAACTGGCTGGAGTCAGATGGCGAGCGATACGCCACCGATATTTTCATCAAGACCTTCGACAGCATCGGAGTTCTCAACGCCATAACTGCCATATTTTCTGAGGGCAAAATCAGCATACGGGCGGCCAAAGTTAAGTCTATGCCGGACAAAACCTCAAATATCAGCCTCACTGTAGAGGTTCCAGATGTCGATAAGCTCAAATCACTGCTGGAGAAGGTCGGCAATCTGCCGGATGTCTTGAATGTGGAGCGCGTTTCCGACCATAAAATGAGTAAGGGCGCACAAAAATGAGAGCGGTAGTGCAGAGGGTAACAAGCTCATCAGTGACCGTCGACGGAGAGCAGATCGCCTGCATTGGTCGAGGACTTGCGCTTCTGCTTGGCGTCGAAAAAGGGGACACGATCAAGGACGTCAACTTTCTTTCCGAAAAGATCGCCAATCTCAGGATATTTGAGGATGACCAGGGCAAGATGAACCTCTCCGTGCTCGATGTCGGCGGTCAGGCGCTGGTGGTATCGCAGTTCACCCTGCTTGGGGACTGTTCGAAAGGTCGCAGGCCGGGATTTGATAAGGCCGCAGCCCCACAATTGGCGGAATCGTTGTATAATGAGTTTGTCGGTGCGCTGGCTGCTTGCGGCGTGTCGGTGCAGACTGGGCGATTCGGAGCCAAGATGTTGTTTGATATAGCAAACGACGGCCCGGTCACTTTTATTCTTGACTCACGTTGACGGTTAATTGAATGGACAACAATTTCGTTCAATCCGAAAATGAAGAAGGGCGCTTTGAGGATCGGATGCGATCCGACGAGCCGACCCAGCCCGGCACGAAATTGACGCCGTATCAGCAGCTTGAGCTTGGGGATGCGTTGTGCAATGAGGGTCGAGTTCAGGAGGCGGTTGCGCACTACCGCAAGGCGGTGGAGTTGGAGGCCGGCAATCCGAGCTATCACACCCGCCTGGGCGACGCTTACGCATACTCTGAACTATCCCAAAAAGCCCTTGCCGAGTATCGCAAGGCCATCAAAATCAGCCCAAGACGCGCTGAACCGCACTACAGCATGGCGGAGATATATCGTCGTTATGGCAAATGGCTGGCTGCGGTCGAGGAATACCGGCGCGCGTCGAGATTCAACGCGATGAATCCGTTCTACCGCTACAAATTGGGGGATGCGCTTTGGCACATCGGAGAGCGTGAAGAGGCGATATTGCAGCTTGAGGTGGCCATCCAAATCGCTCCGACAGACCCATTCTACCATTTCTGGCTTGCTGATTTTTATATGTTACTCGGCAAAATCCCCGAAGCAATTGTGGAGATGCAACAGGCGACGATCTTCAGCCCGTGCGATCCCTACTACTCTTTCCGGCTCGGGCTGCTCTATTTCCGCGTCGGACATATTAAAGAAGCCATCGATGCGATGAAGCAGGCTCTCAAAATAAAGCCCGGAGAGTGCACCTACCACGCGGTCCTTGCAGAAATATATGCGACTTGCGGCAAACACAGACAGGCGCAGCGACATTCGCGTCTTGCAGGAGATTTGGACTGCTATGATTCTGCCAATCTCGAAGTGATGAGGAGGGGATGCTGAGTGGCCGTGCAGTATGAACGCATCGTTGTCGGCCCGCTCGAAACCAACTGCTATGTTGTCTGGGATACCGATTCTCTTTGCGCTGTAATTATAGACCCCGGCGGCGATTCAGACTCTATTCGACGGTGTATTGGCTCAAATAACCTCAATGTTCAACTGATTCTTCTCACACATGGGCATCCTGATCATTGCTTTGCGGCAGGGGAGTTGGCGGCCGAATATGGCGTCGAGGTCGCGATGCATAAGGCTGATATAGATCAGATAGAATGCGGAATGGAGTTGGCCGAGATGTTTTATGACATATCCGCATTCGTGCCTTTTAACCCGGCTCACTTGCTTGAGAATGGCGATATTTTGAATTATGAGAACTTGAAAATCGAGGTTATACATACGCCCGGACACAGCCCGGGAGGGTTATGTTTCGCCGTTGATGCAGGGATTTTCTGCGGCGATACGATCTTTGCCAACTCCATCGGCAGGACTGATTTCCCCGGCGGTTCCCATACGCAGCTAATCGCATCAATCCACAACGCGCTGATGTCAAAGCCGGACAATACGCCGCTGTTTCCCGGCCATGGGCCGAGTACCACAGTAGGGCGTGAGCGCGCGACAAACCCGTTTCTTAGCTAAAAAATAAGCGGGGCCTGTTTGGACCCCGCTCACCACTTACCATTCAATGTCTGCGACTAATATAATCAGTCGTCGTGCGGCATATTCTCAACGCCGGTCACTTCCGGTATTTCTTTTCTGAGCACTCTTTCGATGCCCATCTGCAGAGTCATCGCCGCCATCGGGCAGCCATGACATGCTCCCTGAAGTCGAACCTGAACGACGCCGTCATCGGTCACATCGACTACTTCCACGTCTCCGCCATCCGCCTGCAAATTAGGGCGGATTATGTCCATCACCTCATCGACCCGCTTGCGCAGATCCACTTTTGTTTGCTCCGACAATTCAATGCTCCCTTCTGCGATCAATCCTCGGTACACGCACTGTCTCTTATACAC
>LSQX01347106.1_pt1 | contig 22517 bp, 15 predicted proteins | sample 654561 | NCBI WGS metagenome assembly LSQX01 (sample SAMN04489861, study PRJNA283612) | anaerobic digester metagenome | isolation source: 4 biogas reactors fed with cattle manure at either 37C or 55C with and... | place: Denmark: Kongens Lyngby | collected 2014
GCAGAATTGATTGTAATTGACACAGATACGTTAATGGAAATATTACTTTCTGATAATCAAAGTTTTATAAAATTGTCAAATTACAAAGCCCTATTGCAGGCAGGGTAATCAGAGCTTGCGAAAGTTAAATTAATAACATGGATAAGATACTTAAAGGTAACGAAGAAAGTTTAATGGGCTATTGGCCAATGAACCAGACGGAAGGAGAAACGGTAACTGACAAAACCTCTAACAATCACAACGGAACACTTAATGGTGGAGAATGGTTTCTTGACAAAAATTCAAAGTGATTCCTTATTCAATATATCAACTGTTGATTTATGATATATTGACAAAAAGCGAATTAGTGAGCTGAAAGTGTTGGTTTAATAGAAGTTGCAGGTTTTGAGACATGTATTAAACATGAACAAACAAATAAATCATATTAACATCAAATAAATCTTAATTTTATGAAAAATCACAAAAAACTTTTTTTTGTTCTGTTTGCAGTAATTTCAATTACTTGCACAACATATTCACAGAATCTGGCAATCAACGAAGTAATGGCTTCAAATTCTTCTACAATTGCCGACGAAGATGGTGACTATGAAGACTGGATTGAATTGTATAATTACGGGACTGAGCCTGTTAATCTTTATGGTTATGGGCTTTCCGATAGTTATAACAAGCCTTATAAATGGGTCTTTCCGGAGATAACAATTCAACCCGGTGAATTCCTTTTAATTTTTGCTTCAAGCAAAAACAGAACTGATCCGGCTCACCAACTTCATACCAATTATGGTATAAGTGCAGATGGCGAAGAAATAATATTAACTGATCCTAACGGCGTTCTGGTTGATGAGCTTCTCCCCACACCTCTCCCAGCAGATATTTCTTATGGGCGTAGCCCTGATGGTACAGGATCATGGTTATATTTCAATGAACCTACCCCGGGTGCAGCAAATCTCACTCAAGGTTATAACGAAATACTTGACCCACCGGTTTTTTCTCATCAAAGAGGCTTCTATGACTTACCTTTTGAGCTTAGCATTACTCATCCAGATACTGAAGTTACAATTGTTTATACAATAGACGGTTCAGATCCGGATATTGATAATACAGGCGGAAATACTTTTGCGTATAAAAACCAGTATCCAAAGGAGCCAGGTGATTCTTTCGGAACATTTCTTTATCATGCTTACACAAGTAATATCTATGATAGCCCGATCTATATTTATAATAAATCTGCTGAAGCAGATAAGCTAACTCATATTTCGTCAACAATTGATGCTCAGCCATCTTATTTCCCTACAGCTCCAGTATCAAAAGGCATGGTTGTTCGTACAAAAGTATTTAAGCCGGGTGCTATGGAAAGTAAAACACTCACTTATACTTTTTTCGTAGGTAATACTTTCAATCAGCACACATTACCTATCATCAGTTTCACCACTCAAGCAAGTAATTTATTCGATTATGATAATGGAATATATGTAGCAGGCACTGATTTTGATACATGGAGAAGCGCAAATATGAATACAATTATATCAGATTGGGATAAACCGGCTAATTATAGGCGTAAAAGTGATGAATGGGAATACCCAGCCCATATTGAGATATTTGACAACAACGTAATTAACCCAATAACTAACTGGGATATTGGTTTTAGGTTACATGGCGGTGCAACACGCTATTACCAAATGAAATCTATAAGGCTATATGCAAGAGGTGGTTATGGAAGTTCATATATGGAATATCCATTTTTTGGACCGGATAACGATGTATCATTTAAACGCTTGATACTGCGTAACTCAGGAAATGATTTTATAAAAACAATGTTTCGTGATGCAGCAGTTCAGCAAATTGTAAAGCACATGAATTTTAATACTCAGGACTATCAGCCTGCAGTGCTTTATATAAATGGTGAGTACTGGGGTATTCATAATACACGCGAAAGATATGATAAACATTATATTGCACGATACTATGGAGTAGACCCTGAAAATATTGACTTTCTTGAAATGAATTCTGTACCAAAAGAAGGTGATGCGACTCATTATCTTTCATTGAGAAATTATATAAAAAACAATTCAATGTCGGATTCGCTGCATTATCAATATATCAATACACAAATGGATATTGAGAATTATATTGATTATTATATTTCCAATACTTTTGCAGGAAATATTGACTGGCCTCATAATAATATACTTTACTGGAGACTGAAAACCGAGAGTTATGATCCCAATGCTCTTGTAGGTCATGACGGTCGCTGGCGCTGGATGTTAAATGATACAGATCTTTCTTTTGGTAGTAGTTCACAATATGGAGATCCTGTTAGTTTTGATATGATAAGCTGGATCACAAACCCAAATGGAAATGATCGTATTCCCAATGCACCGTGGATAAATCTTATAATGGTAAACCTGATGGAAAACGATTCTTTTAAACTCCGTTTTATCAATCGTTTTGCCGATATGCTTAATACCACTTTTTTACCTGATCGCATGATTAATATCATTAATAGCATAAAACAGGCAATTATGTCTGAATTACCACGTCATATCCAACGCTGGAGCGGAATTTCAAGTATTAATTCCTGGAATAACAATATTAACGTGATGATAAATTTCGCCCAGCAGCGTCCTTTCTATCAGCGTCAGCATATCAGAGAGCATTTTGATATTGAAAGCGATATTGACGTAATTTTGGATATAAACAATACTGAAGCAGGTTATATACGTATAAACACAATTAACATTACTCCTGATACTCCTGGCGTGCCGGAGGATACATATCCATGGACAGGTATTTATTTCCATAATATCCCCCTCGAAATTGAAGCAATAGCTGAACCCGGATTTGTATTTAGTCACTGGACAGGAAGTATTAATAGTGATGATGCGGTTTTGCAACTAACACCAACCGGAAATATTGAACTAACTGCCCATTTTATCGAACAACAGGCTCCCGGGTCAGAAATTATTCACTATTGGCATTTTAATACATTAAATGGCACTGTTGCTTCTGTTCAAACGGATTATTCAGCAATTACTCCCGGCATAATAACCTATCCCGGTACAGGTGCTGGCTATATGGATGAACGCAAACACAGAGCACAAGACCCTGTTTCAAATTTAAACCTTTTAATGGGGCAATTACCCGACCAGGGAGCAGTACTGAGAGTAAGAAATCCGTCAGATACAAGAAATCTTATAATTACATCGCCAACTACCGGTTTCGAGGGTATCAGCCTAATATTTGCAATTATGCGAACAAGCAACGGCGCACAAGGTCAGGAACTTTATCTTTCACCTGATGCCGGTGATAGCTGGACTTTTATTGATTCTTACATTGTGCCGGAACAACCGGGTTGGATCTTAAAAACTTTTGATCTTAATAGTTTTCCGGAAGCAAATGATAATCCTGATCTTCAGTTTAAAATTATTTTCACCGGATCAAATGCTTCCAATACTTCAGGAAATGACCGGTTTGACAATATGAGCGTTCACGGTACACCAACGACACAACCTTTGGCATATTTCAGCAAGCCAACTGGTGATTTAAGTATATTATCATCCTGGGGTAGTGAACCTGATGGAAGTGGTTCATCACCAGAAAGTTTCAGCAATAATAATATTAGTTGGTTTATTCATAACCGTACGGTAACAAATCTTGATAATGATTGGAATGTAAATGGTTCGGGGTCAAAAGTTATAGCCGGAGACGGAATAAATGCAATGACATTTACTGTTAACGCATGGCTAAATGGACTATTGGACGTTTCGACTGGCTCAACCCTTGTACTTAAAAATGAACAACAGCCTGTACTTGGGGAATTATCAGCCGGATCAACGGTAAAATTCATGAACAATGCAACTATTATACCTTACAAGGAATTCAGTAATATTGTCATTTCAGGTATTGATCCTGAATTTTCAGAGAATGGGACTATCACTGTTAAAGGTAATCTTAACCTTGAAGGTGACGTGGTGATGCCGGATGCCCGCGGAGCTGCACAATATAGTATTGTATTTAACGGCACGGGTGATCAATTGATTGACACCGATGGCAATGTATTGAGATCGTATAATATGAATTTTGAGAAAGAAAATGGAAACATCAGTTTTGCTATTGGTAGTATAATCTCAACTGATAATCAACTAACTTTTTATTTTACAAATGAGGCTAAATTAAACGATAATGGAATTCTGATGTATGCAGGCAATAGTGTTAATATTGGCAGAAATCCTGATGCTTATGATTTTTCAGGCACATTAATTCTTGCCGGAACTGAAGAAGGAATAGTTAATGGTTCAGGAGAAGGCAATAATTTTAATATACGCGAAACCAAGGATATTAATAATAATGCAGTAGCTCCTTTAAATAATCTCATTATAAGGGTTGCAAATACCGGTGGAGAATTCCGATTACGTGACGGAACAACTAATGATTTTACTGTTAAAGGTAATCTGATTGTTGAATCCGGAGCTACCGGAAGGATAAGGTTTTACAATAATAATATATCTATAGGTGGTAACTTTATAGTTGAAGAAGGATTTGCCGGTACGATTGACGCAACTATGTCCATTAGGTTTAATGGTGTAGATCAACAGATAATTGAACTGAGCAAGACACTGAATACCCAAAAACTTATCATTGATAATCCTGCCGGCGTACAAATGGATGCAATAACAAATATAAGCTCTGAACTTATTTTTATGAACGGTATTCTGAACCTTTCAGAAAACTCAATGGTAAAGATGGGGCTGAATGCATCAACTACTGGATTTGATGCTGACAAATACATCAATGGTCTGTTTGCAATAAAAACCAATAATGAACAGAGTCTGGAACTGTTCTTTCCGGTAGGAACTACAAGTTTGTTTGCACCATTTATTTTTGAACCTGAACACGGCAACACCAATGAAACAGAATATATTGGCAGAGCGATTGACTTTGACCCGATGGGCTATGTTCTTGATGAAGAACTGGGTTCGTTGATAGAAAACAATTTGTATCAGCTGTCATTCTCAGGTAATCCTGATATTTCGGAAAGCAAAATTAAAATCTTATTCAATGAAGAAGCAGCTAAATTAAACCCCGAACTTCTACGTATTGCAAAATTTGAAAACGACATGTGGATTAGTCTTGGTGGTTTGGATGAAGGAAATAAAATATATTCAACTGAAGAATTTACACTTCCCGGCGTATTTGCACTTGCCAAAGCTAAAACTGAACTACCTGAAACATTATTGCTTCAGGATCTCACATTTGGCAATACAACAGATACTTGTTTTGCTGCAACAAAAACAATTATTATTTCCGGAAACGGAACTTCATTTATAGTTGAAAATGAAGCTATGGTAAACATTGTTGCAGGAGAAAACATTATCTTCAATCCTGAGGTTCAAATAAATCATGGGGCAATGTTCCATGCCTGGATTGATACCACCAACGAATATTGTGGTCAGGAAAAGAGCATAATAGCTGTAAATAATAATGATAGAGAACCAATAACTTCAATTAAAAACAAAGACGATGATGCCTGGCTATTTAATGTTTATCCAAACCCAACAAATGGCAATCTTACAATAGTTACGTTGTCAGGCTACGAATCCTGCTTTCTTGAAGTTTACAATTTTACCGGCGAAAAATTATTAAGCATTAATATTTCAGGATCAGGTAATTATACTCTAAACCTTAGTGAATATCCTGAGGGAATGTATTTATTGAGATTATTTGCCGGAAGTAATTTTGAAGTCATAAAAATAGTCAAGCTATAAATTTGAGAATTATTAACTGCCTCTTGCTTAAATAAAACAGAACAATTTACTAAAATATGGATTAATAATGTCCACGTCTTTATTTTATTTCAAAGTTTAACCGACTAAACCTTAACAACAAATAATTATATTATGTGTGGAATAGTAGCATATATAGGTCATCGTCAGGCATATCCCTTGCTGATGAAAGGCTTGCACCGGCTTGAATACAGGGGGTACGACAGTGTAGGAGTTGCCATTCTCGACGGCGAAATACAACTTTATAAAATGCACGGTAAAATTTCTGAACTTGAAAAACAAATTGAAGGTAAAAAGCTTACAGGCTATCTTGGAATGGCTCATACGCGTTGGGCAACACATGGTGAGCCAAACGACATCAATGCACATCCTCATTATTCTTCAACCCGTAATCTCGCTATAATTCACAATGGTATTATTGAGAATTACGCATTACTGAAAAAAGAGCTCAAATCAAGAGGTTATAAGTTTGAAAGTGAAACTGATACCGAAGTATTGATCCATCTAATTGAGGATATCATGCTTAATGAACAGGTTGATCTTACAAAAGCAATACAACTGGCTTTAAACCAGGTTGTGGGTGCGTATGCCATAGTAGTTTTGTCAAAAAATGATCCTGACCTGCTGATTGCTGCACGCAAAGCCAGTTCCTTAATTGTAGGCATAGGCGAAAACGAGTTTTTTATTGCATCCGATGCTACTTCAATAATTGATTATACCCACGATGTTGTGTATCTTGAAGACGAAGAAATTGCCATTATAAACAGAAAGGATGGCTTAAAGATCAAAACCGTAGCAAATGTGGAGAAAACGCCTTATCTGCAAAAACTTGAACTCAATCTTAGCCAACTGGAAAAAGGCGGTTTTGAGCACTTTATGCTTAAAGAAATATTTGAACAGCCACGTTCAATCCGCGACAGTATGCGTGGAAGAATAAAACTAAATGAAGGAATAGTAACACTTGGCGGCATCCTTGAATATGAAAATAAACTGGTGAATGCGCGCAGAATAATCATTGTGGCATGTGGCACTTCATGGCATGCCGGGCTTGTTGGTGAGTATCTTATTGAAGAACTTGCAAGAATACCCGTAGAAGTTGAATATGCTTCTGAGTTTCGTTACCGTAATCCGGTGATTTATGAAGATGATGTGGTAATCGCAATTTCACAATCCGGTGAAACTGCTGATACCCTGACAGCAATAGAACTGGCAAAATCACGGGGTGCAACCATAATTGGAATATGCAATGTAGTTGGCAGTTCAATTGCAAGAACAACTCATGCCGGATCGTACACCCATGCCGGACCTGAAATCGGAATTGCTTCTACTAAAGCATTTACTGCTCAAGTAACAATTCTTGTTATGCTAGCCCTGAGGCTTGCAAACCAGCGTGGCGCAATTGCCAACTCAAGGTTTCACCATCTTCTCCATGAACTTGATACCATACCCGGAAAAGTTGAACAGGTATTAAAATTAGACAATCTAATTAAGAAAATTGCAGAGAAATTTCAAAATTCAAAAAACGCTCTTTATCTGGGAAGAGGATGTAATTTTCCGGTAGCTCTTGAAGGCGCACTGAAATTAAAAGAAATATCATATATCCACGCCGAAGGATATCCTGCTGCTGAAATGAAACACGGTCCAATTGCATTGATTGATCAGGAGATGCCAGTGGTGATTGTAGCTACTAACAAAACCATTTACGATAAAGTTGTTAGCAATATTCAGGAAGTTAAAGCACGAAAGGGTGTTGTAATAGCTATTGTGAACGAAGGCGATGAAATAATAGGTAAAATGGCAGATTACTCAATTGAAATTCCGGAAACTGACGAATTGCTTTCTCCACTGCTTGCAACAATACCATTACAACTTTTCTCTTATCATATAGCAGTTTTAAGAGGCACTAATGTTGATCAGCCACGAAATCTGACAAAATCAGTTACTGTTGAATGATTATTTATTCTTAAATCATCTGTTATTATAACATCAACAAACCATGCTACTCAGTTTTTTGATATTTTACTTCAATCTTAAATCTTTTAACCATTTATCTCAATAATTAAACATTTGTAAAAAACCAGTGTTGCATAATAAATCTCAAATATGCATTATTTAAAAATTAATTACAAACTCATATTTATATTTTATTATTTAACTATTAATTATGGCTAAAACTGCATTGATTTCAGGTATTACAGGGCAAGACGGAAGTTATCTTACTGAACTTCTTCTTGAAAAAGGGTATATAGTTCATGGCATAATCCGCCGTTCCAGTTCGTTTAACACTTTTCGTATAGATCATCTATACAATAATCCCAAAATTCTTAATGAGCGTTTGTTTCTGCATTATGGCGACCTGACAGACTCCAGTAATTTAAACAGGCTAATTGAGAAGTCGAATCCTGATGAAATATATAACCTTGGAGCGCAAAGCCATGTACAGGTTTCTTTTGAAGTTCCTGAATACACTGCTGAGGTTGATGGTCTGGGCACACTTCGCTTCCTTGATGCCATTAAAGAATCAGGCATAAAAACTAAATTTTATCAGGCTTCCACTTCAGAGCTTTATGGTCTTGTTCAGGAAATCCCTCAAACAGAGAAAACCCCGTTTTATCCCCGTAGCCCTTATGCAGCTGCAAAACTCTATGCTTATTGGATTGTTGTGAATTACCGTGAAGCATACAATATTTTTGCCTGTAACGGGATTTTATTTAATCACGAAAGCGAAAGACGGGGCAAAACTTTTGTTACCCGCAAAATCAGCGTGGCTGTTTCCCGAATAATGGCTAAGAAACAAGATATACTTTTACTTGGCAACATGGACTCAAAACGTGACTGGGGTTATGCTCCGGAATACGTTGAAGGTATGTGGAAAATTCTTCAAGCCGAGAAACCTGACGATTTTGTTCTGGCAACTAACGAAACCCATACAGTTCGTGAGTTCGTGGAAGAAGCATTCAAAGTCCTGGGTGATGAAATAATATGGGAAGGTAAAGGTGTTAATGAAAAAGGAATTCTGAAATCCAGTGGAAAACAAGTTGTAGGGATTGACACTCGTTACTATCGCCCAACTGAAGTTGATTTCCTGCTTGGCGATTATTCTAAGGCTAAAAAAATCCTTGGCTGGGAGCCCAAAACTACATTTAAAGAATTGGTAAGAATAATGGTAGAAGCAGATTATAAGAAAGCCGTGGAAAGACATTAAAGCACAATACATTATCCGAATATTTACAACATTTATGATTGTTGTATAAATAACCAAAAATTAAAAACAGCTTTACGATATTAGCTTTTTTTAAAAAGAAACAAATCATGAAAGATATTATTATTAATATAGTTTCATGATACTTAACAAGTTATCAAGAAAAATAAAAAACATATTATTATGCAAAAGTCTGATAAAATCTATATTGCTGGTCACCTGGGTATGGTAGGATCAGCTATACACAGAAACCTGGCAGCCAAAGGCTATAACAATTTTATTGTCAAAAGTCTTGATGAACTTGATCTGACAAGACAAGAAGCTGTTGAAGAATTTTTCAGAGCTGAAAAACCGGATTATGTTTTTGACGCAGCAGCTAAGGTTGGAGGTATTGTAGCAAACAATACTTATAGGGCACAGTTTATTTATGAAAACCTCATGATCCAGAACAACATAATTCATTCAGCATACAAGTTCGGTACAAAAAAGCTGCTCTTTCTCGGAAGTAGTTGTATTTATCCTAAGAACGCTCCTCAGCCTATGAAGGAAAATGCTTTACTAACCGGAGTCCTGGAACAAACCAATGAGCCTTATGCAATTGCCAAAATTGCCGGTATTAAAATGTGTGAAAATTATTATAGGCAATATGGTAGTAATTTTATTTCAGTTATGCCGACAAACCTTTATGGTCCCAATGATAATTATGATCTTGAAAAATCACATGTACTTCCCGCTTTGATACGAAAAATGCATCTTGGAAAATGCCTGATGAGTGGGAACTGGGATGCTTTAAAAAAAGATCTCAATCAAAAGCCTATTGAAGGGATATCAGGAAATGTACCTGAAAATGACATTATAACAATTCTTTCAAAATATGGTATTATTAAAAATCCTGAAAATTCAGTTTCTGTTACATTATGGGGAACAGGGAATGTATACAGAGAGTTCCTTCATGTTGAAGATATGGCTGATGCCTGCGTTTATATCATGGAAAAGATAGAAGCTTCAACACTGTACAAAGATCTTGGTGAGACACATATAAATATTGGAACCGGCATTGATCAAACAATTAAAGAGCTGGCTGAATTAGTAAAAGAAATTACAGGGTTCAGTGGAAATATTCTCTGGGATAGTTTAAAACCTGATGGAACCTTTAAAAAGCAACTTGACGTAAGTCTGTTACAAAGCCTGAACTGGAATCCTGCAATCAAACTCAGAAACGGAATAGAACGAGTATATAATAACTACGTTTCATAAACACTTATTCAACAACTTCATCCATCATCAGCTACTTTTCCCTCTGCCTAAAGCAAACTTCACAAAATATCCAATATATTTTTTAACAAGTATCATGTAAGCTAAAGGAGTAGGAGCATATTTGCGGTATAGCTTCCATTCTTTATTAAAATGATGGATTGATTTAATATCATAAAGACCCGGAATTAATTTACGAAATTTAAATTCATGACTTCTGCCGCTGTGTTCAGTATGATTCCATATTCTTAGCTCCGGAACAACAATTACTTTATACCCCATGATCCTAGTCCTGCAACAATAATCAATATCACTGTGATATTGAGGGAAGTCATCAAAATTCAGCATTCCGGTTTTCTCAATTATCTCACGATGAAATATAGTACCCATTCCCGGAAGCCAATCGGCTTCCTTTCTTATTGAAAACGTTTGTCCATCGTTCTGGCCATTTCCGGGCATATAACTATGTCCCCAGAATTTATGAAAATACCCTCCATAACACCAGATAAGATCAGGCTGGTCAGCAAAATATATTTTCGAACCAATAACAACAGGGCTTTCAAATTCATTAAGTAATCTTATAACGTTCTGAAAATAATCATAGGCTGGCAAAATATCGTTATTCCACCAGATTATATAATCAGCCTTAAGATGCTCCAATGCATATTTCATCCCCATATTTATTGCTCCGCTCCACCAAAGATTTCCATCGCCCTGGCAAAGATGTATCTGAGGATAATGTTGGTCAAGCCATTCTGAAGTACCATCGGTAGAGCCATCATCAACAACTATTACCGGAAATTGCCAATCTGATTCATCAACAATTGCCAACGATGACATTAAGCGTTGCAATGATTTCCTGGTATAATCAATGCTATTATGTACCGGTATAATAATGGCAGCTTTCAAAATCTGAAATAATTAGATAAGATCATATAACCAATAATATTACGGCTTAATTCCAAACCGACAAAGATAAGCGAATTGCAGATTAACTATAAAATTATTTGAGTAATGTCAGAACCTTTACTTAGTATAGTAATGCCTGTATTCAATGCAGAACATTTCATTTTTGAAGCTGTCTCAAGTCTTTTAAATCAATCTTTCAATGACTTTGAATTAATTATTGTTGATGATGGCTGCACTGATAAAAGTATTTATATAGTGAAATCATTTAATGATGAAAGGATTAGGTTAATAAAAAATGAACAGAATAGCGGCATAGTTTTAAGTCGAAATAAAGGTACAGAAATGGCAAGAGGACGTTATATTGCTCCTTTCGATGCCGATGATATTGCTGAAAAAGATAAATTTCAAAAACAGATTAGCTTTTTAGAAAAAAATAAAGACTACGGTATTATAGGTTCATGGGCATTACTTATTGACGAAAATGGTAAAAAGTTGAAGAAAAAATGGAAAGTAAATGCACCTGCTGACAGAATACCGGCAATTCTGCTGTTTCGCAACTACTTTATTCAATCTGCCGTTGTTATCAGACGTGAGGCTTTGCCTTCTGGCAATTATACTAAAGGCTTTGATGCTGTGGAAGATTATAAAATGTGGTTTGAAATATCAAGAAAATACAAAGTCTGGAATTATCCTGAATATCTACTGAAATATCGTATTCATGAAAGTAGTATTACACAAAAGCAAAAACAGAAAATGGCTGGCAGGGACCTAAAAGTGTTTGATTATATATTTAGTACATTGGAATACGATTTATCGGACAGACAAAAAGAGTTACTTCTTAATATAAAAAGTGATGCGTTGTTTAACGAATCATCATTAATAAAGGAAACAGAACAATTTTTAATCTATCTTCTAAGATTAAACAGGGATTTACAAGAAATAAACCATCACGAACTTACCAAAGTTATATATAACCGATGGTTAAAGATATGTTTTCAGAAAAAACCTTTTTCTTTAAGGTCCTTCCGACATCTTATTACTACACCACTAAATCAAGTAATGGTGAAGAGCCTGTTTCAAAAATAAAATTTTAAAATGCAAGCTCTGTCATTTCTTTGATTTTTTTCCGGTAATACCAACGATGATTAGAATAATTCCTATAATCACTCCTGAAATTTGTACTATACCAAATCCGGGTTTAATTCCAATACCAATAAAATCAGTTATTAAAGAAATAACAAGGATAATAATACCAACAATGAGTAAAATTTTTTTGTTCATAAGCACCCCTTTCTTAGGTTTAATGATATTAAAAAGCAAATTTAATAAAATTACCCGGCCAAATAACAAATATTTCTTGTTATAAATGAAGCAATTAGAATCATGAAGCCAAAAGCTGATCTTTCAATAATAGCAGCCAATTATAATAATGGTAGATATCTTCGTACTTTTATTCAAAGTATCATTGAATCCACCTGTCTGCCAAAACAACTGATTGTAGTTGATGATGGCTCAACAGATGATTCGATGATGATACTGAATGGCTTTCAACACCTAGATTTCCTGCAGGTCATTAAATTTGAAAAAAACCAGGGCTTTACTGCTGCATTAAATAAAGGGCTGGAATCAGCAATAGGAAAATATATAATGAGAACTGATCCTGATGATATCTTAATGCCGGAACGGATTGAAAAACAAGTTTTATTTCTTGAACAACACCCTGAAATAGACATAATTGGTTCTAATGCTTCATACTTTATTGATGACCCAAAAAACACCCTGAATAAAACTAATTTTCCGCTGCAACATAAAAAAATACTTCAAACTATATTAAAAGGTGAACATGGAGTGCTTCACGCAACTGTATGTGGTAAAAGCAAAGTATATAAGAAATACCGATACCAGAAAATATATCCAGGAGAAGATTATGAATTATTTGCCCGAATGGCAAGGGATGGTCATCTTTTTGCAAATATGGCTGAATCTCTTTATTTCATTCGTGTTCATTCCGGAAGCTCGACAAGCAATATTAAATTAAAAGATATTCAGCAAACATTCCAGTTTCGTGATCAGATTTTCGGTACTAAAACGGGAAAATTAAGAATCTGGCTTTATTTCAAACATATCTATTACTACCGTAAGTATCAGATAACCCAATGTTTCTTAAAGAAATATTTTTATCTGATTTTATCTGCAATTGCATATCCTGCAAAACTGTTTAAAAGGCTTTTTATATGAAAATAGGCATACTGGGTAGTCGTGGAATACCTAATCATTATGGAGGGTTTGAGCAGTTTGCTGAGTTTCTTGCCCCGGAATTGGTGAAGCTTGGAGCACAAGCCTGGGTGTATAACTCCCATACACATCCCTATCGTGAAAAGGCCTGGAAAGGCGTCAATCTTATACATTGTTATGATCCTGAAGACAGTATTGGTACAGCAGGGCAATTTATATACGACCTGAATTGTATTCTCGACAGCCGCAAGCGAAATTTCGATATTATCCTGCAATTAGGCTATACCAGTAATTCAATCTGGTATTGGCTACTACCATCTGCTCCCAGGATCATTACCAATATGGATGGTCTGGAATGGAAGCGGAATAAATACAGTAAGCCAGTAAGAGCATTCCTTAAATATGCAGAAAAACTTGCTGTAAAAAGCAGTGATATATTAATTGCTGATTCTGAAGCTATTAAAGAATATATAAAAGCTGAATATAAAAGATCTTCCGTTTTTATTCCGTATGGAGCAGAAATACCGAATGAATATAACATCAAACTAATTGATAAATTCAATATTGAACCTGATAGTTATTATTTGCTGATAGCCAGAATGCAAGCCGATAATCACGTTGAAGAAATAATAACGGGTTTTCTGAATTCAGAGTCTGAGATACCATTAGTAGTTGTTGGAAGTACTATGAACAAATACGGACAATCGCTCGTGAAAAAATTTCAAAACCAAAAGGTAATTTTCACTGAAGGTATATTTGACCGTGACATTCTTAATTCATTACGACACTATTGTCGTCTGTATTTTCATGGTCATTCATCCGGAGGCACTAACCCGTCATTGCTTGAAGCTATGGCTGCCTCTGCTCTTATCTGCGCTCATGACAATCCGTTTAACAGATCAGTTTTGAAGGACAATGCCTGGTATTTTTCTTCCGAACAAGATATTTCTTTACTAATTAAGAAATTTGACAAAGAACCGGATAAACAGCAAAAGATCGCTAATAATATTTTAAAGATCAAACAAAAATACAATTGGGACAAGATAGTAAATGACTATTGGCAGCTTTTCAAGGATATAGAATCATGAATTGATAATATGAAGAGCAGGGATACTATTTCTGTACAGGCTTCTGATTTTCTTAATTTAAGAACTTAACGGCAAAATATCAGGAATACATTTTTGGAGAATAATTCGCTGAGAAAAACAATCACAATGCTTCGGCAATAGCAGGTGAATATAGAAAACACATTTTACAGTTGCATTATTATCAAGTGCTGCTGGCTTTAGCCGGTGGAAAAAACAAAACCCCGTCAGCTTAAATACCAACGGGGTTTTATTATATTGATTGATTAATCAATCTTATTTTTCGAGCTCGGCAATTCTCTTATTCAGATCAATAATATGAAGTGTAAGCTCTTCAATCTTTTGAAGCAGAACAGCGTTCATTTGTCCAAGATTAATACCATTTTCCTTTACCTGTGCTTCATTTGGAACACTTGGCAAATGGCCATTTTCGTTGATGAATTGTTCAACTTCATTCAATGGCATAAGGTTATAATCTTTTAAGAATACAAAATCAGGCCAGTTTGTTAATAATTTAACTTCTACTTCAGTGGCAAGGATCTTTCCATTAACACCAAGTAATGCATCGCCAAGTTTGGTCATATCAGAAACACCAATTCCAACTTTACCTGCATTGTTAATGACCATACGTTCAACTAATGCAGTTGAGCCGGTAGGTGTTGTCTGAAAAACAATTTTACCGGATGAATTTCCAGCTGAAATATTACCATCAGCTAAAAACCTAACAGTAGCTAAGTTCCTATATGCTGCGCCATCCCATGCTTGTCCAAAAAGACCCCCAACAACGTCATTGTTTAAAGGAACGAGTTTTGCAGCAGCAGTACCTCTGGCTTTACGCATTAAGAGAGCGGCACCACCAGCATCGTTAATCACACGTTCCTGAACTGCAGTTTGTCCTGAAGTTTCAGATAATACATATAAACGACCTGTAGCAGCATCATTAACTCCAACAGCAACTTTATCAGTTATAGTAGTAGGATGAAGTGTTGTACCAGTTTTTGTCCATTGTGCCATAGTGGTACCGCCAATAAGCAGTGCCAAACCTAATAAAACGATATATTTTTTCATAATTGTAAATTTTAAAATTTAATGATTTAATAAAATTTTTCGCAGTTAAAATGAATTGGATACAGGCACTGCGAAACAACCTGTAATGGCGTATGTAAACTATCAGTAATTAAAAAATCTGACTTGTTTACGAAATCAGCCTTTCAGGTTCGCATAACCATGATGGTTTCAGGTCTTGCACCAAACGAAAGAACAGGCAGGTATCCCATTAAAGCAATAGACTGATTTAACAGATTATCAGTCATATAGGATATTCTGACACCTGTTGGTGATTTACTACCTGAATAATGATTAACAGTAGGGACAACGGCAAGCAAACTATTGCCTGCTATATCAATAATTTGCTTATCAGAAGATGAAGCAAATTCACTGATCTTTTCAAAAATATAAGGTGAAGCTATCAACTCCGGATTTTTCATAAAGGAGTTGGTTTCAGCTGTTTCTTCGGGTCTGGCTTCAGGAATGACTTCTACGTGAACATTTGCTCCTGCTGCTAAATGCGTACCTGGAAGCAAAACAACCGATTGCCCGGCAGTGATACTTACAGATTCATAACTACTGACTGTAAAATCCTGATCATCTCCAGCAATAACAATATTTTCGCAATCATAATATTGTTTTATGCAATCGTCAGCCAAAGCCGTAAATGTGAATGAGCTAATGAAAAACATAACAAAAACAAGCGTAACTCCCCGCAGCCACCTGAATGCCGGAGAATTACAGCAAATGTTATGATTGTTACGTTTAATATCCATGCTTAGTAAAAACATTCTTAGATGCTGCAAATATATAACAAGTTTTGCCAAATCCAACACCTAAATTAAAATATTTTTAAAAAAAGTTTGATTTTAACAAAGGTTTAACAACTCTAGCTTATGTTTTACTATATATCTTTTTGATAAGGAACATGTTACAGATGCAATTAAAAGCATTATCAAAAATAAAAAATTCTTAGATTTTAACATTACTTTACAAAAAAAGTAAACTATTCATTCCGGATTATAATTTTTGTTTAATTTTACGCTGCTAAAAACCGTATTTTATGCCTATACGTTACTCCCGCTATATACCTCTTATTTCCCTTACCGGTGATTTTATTATTCTTAATCTGCTTTTTGTTGTTGGCTATTGCTTATTAGGGCACAATGCTGACTGTCTGGATTCAAAATATATTGCCTTTTATGCATTTCTGAACTTTTGCTGGTTTGTTCTGGTTTTTTCATTTGGCGCTCATAATATTGACAGGAACACATCAAAAAAATCCACGTTTTTTGCTTACATTAAGATCATAGTATTTTTCTTCTTCCTTTTCCTGATGTATTTCCAGCTTACTTCACTGGATTATTATCCCAGATCATATATTAAATATATCTTTCCTCTTTTCTTTGTTTTACTGATATCCTGGAAATTCACACTGTATTATGCATTTCTAATATATCGCAAGCTTGGGTTTAATTTCAGAAATGTCATCATCTTAGGCTACACACCCAAAACCCGTGAATTACAAAGATATTTCATTACCAATAAATGGCATGGATACCGTTTTATTGGTTTTTTTGATGACAATAAAAGTAAAAAAAAGAGAATAATTGGTAACTGGGCTGATTTACAAGAATTTATTAAAAACAATCAGGTTGATGAGATATATGTTGACTGGAACAAAATTCCTCATCCTGCTATGGCTGGCATTTCAGAGATGATATCTGATTATGCTGTAAAAGTCAGAATAGTACCTGATCTGGGATATTTTGCATATAAATCGACTGAGCTAATAAATTATGATACGGTACCTGTGATGCAAATCCATCCCGGACCTTTGAGTTATTGGTATAACCGTTTGATAAAAAGAGCGTTTGATCTCATTATTTCTATAATTATGATTATTGGAGTGCTATCGTGGCTTACTCCTTTGCTATTAATATTAGATATTTTTGAACGTAAAGGTGGAGTATTTTTCAAACAACGCCGTACCTGTCTGGATGGCAATGAATTTTATTGTCTGAAATACCGCACTATGCGTAAAAACAAAGAAGCTGATATTAAACGTGCAACTAAAAACGACTCGAGAGTCACTCCGCTTGGCAGAATTCTTCGCAAAACCAGCCTTGATGAACTGCCCCAGTTTATTAACGTATTCAAAGGTGAAATGTCAATAGTTGGTCCACGCCCTCACATGCTCAGGCATACAAAGGCCTACCGAAAAATAATCAGGGGATTTATGCTCAGGCACAGTATTAAGCCCGGTATTACCGGACTGGCACAGGTAAACGGATATAGGGGTGAAATAAGAAAACTTTCAGAACTTAGAAAAAGAGTGGAATACGATGTAAATTATATCGAAAAATGGTCATTCAATATGGATCTAAAGATCATATTTCTGACTTTCTGGGTCCTTATTAAAGGACAACCCAAAGCCTATTAATTCGAACTATTGACTTGAAATACTGATTTCGGTATAAATTATTCCTTTATTGATTATTTACCAGGATATTCTTGAATGCTTTATTGTCGTTCATTGTTTTTATTGCCTGCTGAAGTTCCTTATCTATGCTACTGATTACCACGTAATAAGCACTTGTGTCAAATAAATTGCGTGCTATCAGAGCTTTAAGCATAGCTACAATATACATTCCTGATGCCTGCAAGCCTTCTTCATCTTTAGTTACTCCTTCTTTTTCGGCAAAATCAACGAAACTGTCAAGGAAAGCCTTATCAGCATAAAATTTGATATTAAAATCATCAACATCGCTATAATCAGTTTCAAGCCTGCGCCTGTTCTTACTCGTATATTCAAGAGTGAAGCTGTTAAAAACACCTTTTCTTGCAAGCTTATTATAGTACTTTGAATTAAATGCAGTGTCAACAGGTAGGAAAATATCAGGCATAATACCTCCACCACCGTAAACGACTCTTTTATTATTTGTTAGAAACTTCAGTGAATCCGGAAACCTGATGCTGTCAGCATGCACCATTTCGCCATGCTCAAGTCTTTTTTGTAATTCTTTACGGTATTGAGCCACACCTTCATTATATGGTTTTTGAATACTTCTGCCCGCCGGAGTAAAATATCTTGCCGTTGTAAGACGTATCACACTACTGTCAGGTAAGGCAAACGGGCGTTGTACCAAACCTTTCCCAAATGAACGTCTGCCCATTACCAGCCCTCTGTCCCAATCCTGAATTGCTCCTGAAACTATCTCACTAGCTGATGCAGATCCTTCGTTGATCAATACAATAATCCTTCCGTTATGCAATGTACCCTTGCTTGTAGCTTTGAAATCCTGCCTTGGGCTTTTTAACCCCTCAGTGTAAACTATCATTTTATCATTATCAAGAAACTCATCACTCAAATCAACTGCTACATCAAGAAAGCCCCCTGAATTATTACGCAAATCGAGAATAAGATTTTGCATGCCTTTGCTTTTCAATGATTTAACTGCATCAGCGAATTCCTTCATTGTGGTTCGTGCAAAACGACTAAGACGAATATAACCTATTTCAGAAGAAACCATAAAAGAAGCATCGATACTGTGCAAAGGAATTTTATCCCGTACAATTGTAAAGTCAAGTAAGTCCTTCTGCCCATCGCGAAAAATAGTAATGTCAACCTCTGTTCCTCTTTTTCCACGCAGGCGCTCCATGACAAAATCATTGTTAATTTTCGAACCTGTGGCATCCTCTCCGTTTATTTTAACAATCTTATCGCCCGCCATAATACCAAGTTTATCACTTGGGCCACCGGGAACCGGAGTAATAACCAGTATAGTATCCTTATAAATCTGAAATTGCACCCCAATACCATCAAAATTACCTATAAGAGGCTCATTTGCTTTACGAATCTCTTCCTTTGTCATATAAACACTATGAGGATCAAGCTCTTTAAGCATCCCGCGAATAGCATTCTCAGTAAGCTCCTGATGATTTACACTATCAACATAAGCCATGCTCACCACCTGAAAGGCTGAGTTAAATTTCTGAATAGTGGTTCGTGTATCAAAAAGTTGTGGATACGAAGCTATTGAAATAAAAAGAAAAATGTTAACAAGCGCAAATCTCAATGTATAAAGTAATTTTGTATTAGTCTTAAAACACATCATAATAATAGAATTTATAAAGATACTAACGTTTGAATTCTTAAGAAGTTTCACTCCATTCCAAACTAAGATATTTTAAAATTATTTTTCAAACAACACAAAACAGACATTTTGTCAGAAATAATTTACCCCCCCTATGCCATAATTGCATGATTATTAAGGTTTAAGCTAATGGAATAATCTTTGAAAGCAATAGCTACGATAATAGTTTTACATTAAAAAGGTATTAAAAAATTAAAAATATGAATCTTAATAATTTCACATTAAAATCGCAGGAAGCAATTCAGAAAGCACAGGAAATCGCTGCCGGAATGCAACATCAGGCAATTGAAAATGTGCATTTACTGAAAGGCATTCTGAATATTGACGATAACGTTACGCCTTATCTTTTTAAAAAGTTAAGTGCCAATATTGATCGTATTAACCAGAAGGTCGAAACACTACTCAGAAGTTTTCCCAGAGTAAGTGAAGGAAATCAATATCTGAGCAATGACACTCACAGTGTTCTTACTAAAGCAGGTAGTTTTCTGAAAGAATTCAATGATGATTTCATTGCTATTGAGCATATCTTGCTGGCATTAGTTCAGGGAAATGACAGTGCGGCAAGTATACTCAAAGAGGAAGGAATAACCGTAAAAGCTATGAAAGAAGCCATAAAGCAATTGCGTCAGGGAAGTACAGTGAAAAGTCAAAGTGCGGAAGACAACTATAATGCTTTAAACCGTTATGCCCGTAACCTTAATGAACTTGCAAGACAAGGGAAGCTGGATCCGGTAATCGGACGTGATGATGAGATCCGCAGGGTTTTACAGATTCTTACACGTAGAACCAAGAACAATCCTATCCTGATAGGTGAACCTGGTGTGGGTAAAACTGCAATAGCTGAGGGTTTAGCTCACAGGATTATAAACGGTGATGTACCAGAAAATTTAAAGAGTAAAAGAATATTTTCCCTAGACATGGGAGCTTTAATTGCAGGTGCAAAATACAAGGGAGAATTTGAGGAGAGATTAAAAAGTGTTGTAAAAGAAGTAATTGCATCAGATGGCGAAGTTATCCTGTTCATTGATGAAATACACACACTTGTTGGTGCCGGAGCAAGTGAAGGTGCTATGGATGCTGCCAACATCCTTAAACCTGCCCTTGCCCGTGGTGAACTTCGCGCTGTAGGAGCAACCACTTTAAAAGAATATCAGAAATATTTTGAAAAGGATAAAGCTCTTGAACGCAGGTTCCAGATAGTATTGATCAATGAACCTGATACTATGGATGCCATTTCAATTCTACGCGGACTGAAAGAACGTTATGAAACCCATCATCAGGTGCGTATCAGAGATGAAGCTATTATTTCGGCTGTGGAGCTTTCACAAAGATATATTACTGACCGTTTCCTTCCCGATAAGGCTATTGACCTCATTGACGAAGCTGCTGCCAAACTCAGACTGGAAATAAACTCAGTACCTGAAGCACTGGATGAAACCGACCGCAAGATAAGACAACTGGAAATTGAACGTGAAGCTATCAAACGGGAGAATGACAAGGAAAAGCTGGAACAGCTCAACAGAGATCTTGCAAATCTGAATGAAACACATAATAGTTTGCAAGCCAAATGGAAGTCAGAAAAAGCTGTGGTTGAAGAAATCCAGCAGCAAAAAAAGAATATTGAAGATTATAAACTTGAAGCCGAACAGGCTGAACGTGAAGGTAACTATGGGAAAGTTGCCGAACTGCGTTACGGACGTATCAAAGAATCAGAAAACAAGCTCGAAGAATTGAAGTTAAAACTCCTTGATACACAGGGTGATGATCCAATGGTGAACGAAGAAATTGGTTCGGAAGAAATTGCCGAAATAGTTTCCCGCTGGACAGGCATCCCTGTAACCAGAATGCTTCAGAATGAAAGAGAGAAACTGTTGAATCTTGAAAATGAACTTCACAAAAGAGTTGTAGGGCAAGACGAAGCTATAGAAGCATTAGCCGATGCCATCAGAAGAAGTCGGGCCGGATTGCAGGATGCAAAACGTCCGGTTGGTTCATTTATATTCATGGGTACTACAGGTGTTGGGAAAACAGAACTGGCAAAGGCACTTGCTGAATTTTTGTTCAACGATGAAAATGCAATGATACGTATTGATATGTCGGAGTATCAGGAACGACATACTGTTTCAAGGCTTATCGGTGCGCCTCCGGGTTATGTTGGGTATGATGAAGGCGGACAGCTTACTGAAAAAGTCAGACGTCGCCCCTACTCTGTAGTATTGTTGGATGAAATAGAGAAAGCCCATCCCGATGTGTTTAATATTTTACTCCAGGTTCTTGACGATGGACGTCTGACTGATAATAAAGGCAGAACAGCCGATTTTCGTAACAGCATCATTATTATGACGTCAAATATTGGTTCGCACCTAATACAGGAACGATTTGAAAACATGAATGAAAATAACAGAGAGGAACAAATTGAAAAAGCCCGTCAGGAAGTTTTTGAATTGCTTAAACGAACTATAAGACCCGAATTTCTTAACCGAATTGATGAGATCATAATGTTCCGTCCTCTTACAAAGGAAGAAATCAGAGAGATTGTTGTAATGCAGATCAATACTGTTGATAACATGCTTTTATCTCAGGGAATAGCATTTGAATACAACGAAGATGCAATTGACCTTCTCGCTGAAATGGGATTCGATCCTCAATATGGAGCACGACCACTAAAAAGGGTAATACAACGGGAAGTATTGAATAATTTATCGAAACAAATACTAGCAGGTAATATTGTAAAGGAGAATAAAATAGTTATGAGTACTCAAAATGGTGAAATCAGATTTGAACAAAATTAAAAATTAGCCTGTTTCAGCCATTATTTAGCCGCAATTAGATAAAGGTCATATTATCC
>LSQX01148778.1_pt1 | contig 22516 bp, 14 predicted proteins | sample 654561 | NCBI WGS metagenome assembly LSQX01 (sample SAMN04489861, study PRJNA283612) | anaerobic digester metagenome | isolation source: 4 biogas reactors fed with cattle manure at either 37C or 55C with and... | place: Denmark: Kongens Lyngby | collected 2014
GATCCTGAAGATCCTGAAGATCCTACTATTTTTAGATACTATACCGAAGGTGTCGAGAATGGGGAATGGGTACAAGGATACCGATCAGGAACCAACGCACCAATTCAATCTAAAGAAGTAGACCATTTGTATATGGAAATCTTAGAAAATGTGGGTACAAGCGATGCAACATTTATAAGAGATATACCAATAGATTTAACCTATGTGAGTGAGGTTTGTTTTGAGGCAGAAGTGTTGGATTCCACCGGCGGTTTCGGGGCAAGGTTCGCTGTCAGCACAGAAAAGAACACAGGAAATTCATCTGGTTTTCTAGCTGCGTTCGCAGAAGTAGGATCAGATAAATCAAGAAAAGTATATACCATTGATGTATCTGGATTAAGTGGCTTTCATTATTTAAGAGCAGCAGCTAGAGATAGTAGTTCTACAGAAGTAACACCGGGAAAACTTAAAGTTTATAACGTATGGGTTGTTGCAAGTGTTCAGCCTGCGGAACCTGAAAGCCCATATGTAAATTATTATACAGAGGGGACAGAAAATGTTGAATGGGTTGAAGCCTATTCTACAGGTGACGAAACCTATGGAACACAATCAAAAGAGTCCGACCATTTGTATATAGAGATATTTGATAAGGGAGGCACGGCAGTAAATAGAACTTATGCCACTAAAAATCCTGTTGACGTTACTTCTTTGAAGCAAATAGAGATTAATATGCGTACGTCTGAAATAGTCTCGTGTGCTATACGGTTTGGCGTAGCGGTAGCCAGAGACACCAGTAATTCAAGTGCAAACTATGCTGTAAAAGCAGATGTTAGTGCTAAACCTAGTGGATATACAAGTATTATGGATGTTTCAGAATTAACAGGCGAATATTATATTAGAATATGCCTTATGAATGCGAGTTCTACTGAGAGCAGACCTGGGCAACTAAGAGTGTATAACGTAAGGGGTGTTAAAGATGTATAACCCTTATGCTAATGTAGATTTTCAAAATGTAATACACGTACCTTCCGCTAACCATTGGCACTGTACTACTAAGGCTAGGTTCTTAGCTATATATAACGCAGGATTAAAACACTTTGCATTAACCAATTATCAACCATCGCACCCTACATATCCTTTGGTTGGGAATAGATACTTCACAATTACAGCAGGAGAAATTCCAGAAGATATAATTGCTTCCCCCAACAGCGAAAAGGTTTTCTTTGCGGATTCGGGGATGCACATATCTTGTCCGGGAAGTCTAGCAGAAACTTATGGACATAATTGGCCCGCAGAAGAACCTAAATTAAGTTGGCGTGATAAGTTTGACTTAATATTATCTCAGATGCAATATGAAGATGGTGGCGGTATCATAATAAACCACCCTGTAAGAAGCGGCAACACACCTGAATTTATAATTGAAAAACTTTTATATGACAACAGAGTTTTAGGATTAGAAGTATACAACCATAGGTCACACCGGGATTATGGCGAAAAGGGATATGCATTTGATAAGTGGGATTCTATACTTTCAAGAGGCTACAAATGTTTTGGTTTTTGTACCCCAGACGAGCATAGCACCCCTGATGGTTATGTGGCTGGTACTGATATGAGGTTATCCAATTTTGGGCTTGGTAGAAATGTATTATTAGTACCTGAGCTGACCGAGTATGAAGCATTAAAGGCATACCGAAACGGTAACTTCTACGGGGCGTATTATGGTGACAGAATAAAATTTACGAGAATTGAGCATGTTGGTGATAAAGTCTATTTCGAAACAGACTTAGCAGAAAAGATTGACTTAATATCTTATTCCCTCTATGGCAAAGAGATTGTAGAGAACCCTGTAATCTCGGTAACTGGTAATAGTGCGGAATTTACAGTAGACAATGCGATTTATGTTAGAGCAGTAGCGCATGAAGATGCAAGCACAAGCATATACGATCAGCCAATTACAGGAGAAAAATTATTCTCGCAACCGTTATTGTTTAAGACATATTTAGATATTCAATTTGAAAAAGCATCCTATAATAAATATGTAAAAATTAACGGAGAATGGCGATACGGAAAACTATATGTGCAGGAAGATGATGGGTTTCGAGAGATTCCCGCAGTAAAACAAATCTAGTTCGCATAAATCAAATAAGACGAACCTACAAGGACAGGAAACCACCTGTCCTTTTCTTTTTGACCTTTATTGCCCTTTCTATCCTCTATTGTGAAAGTGGAGGAATGGATATGGCACCAAAACGCAATTTTAAAAAGGGCGCAGGTATAGCGCAAAAACCTAAAACAAAAAAGACACATAATATCACCTTGTCGTATAAGCAATGGTTGTTTATAAACGACAAAAATATACAAAAGTGCGATTTTGTGCTATATGGTGGCCAGGCCGGTGGTGGAAAAGCCGTACCAATAGACGCTTTTGTTGCAACGCCTTTCGGGTTTAAACGTAACGGAGATTTAAAAAAAGGCGACTTGGTTATTAACCCTAGAACTGGTGGTGCTTGCACTATTATGCAAGCACATGACCCCATCAAGTGTGATGTTTGGAAAGTTACGTTTGAAGATGGCACATCAATGGAATGCAATAAAGACCATCTTTGGGCTTATCGTTGCTCAGGGAATAGGAACAAAAGATATGAAAAGGAGCGCGCCTTGGGAGAAATTGACCCTTGGCTTGGTGGTTATAAAGTAGGCGATACACTTGAACTAAAGAAATGCGTTGACAGAGCAAAAGATCAACAGAAAAGAGGGAAAAGGCCTAATTGGGTTAATATTCCCGTAGCAAGAGCAACAGAGTTTACAGTTACATGTAAAAATCCAGATGCGAGATGGCTTGTTGATCCTTACTTGCTTGGACTTTTAATCGGTGACGGTTGTATAACCACGGGGTTTAGCGTTTCTTCAATGGATGAAGAAATCTTGAAATATGTTGAGGACATTATACCAGAGCGTTATTCAGGAAGAACCGCTCGAATAGACAGAGGAATTAATATAATATGCCCAGAATTGAGAGAAAATCTTGAACAATTAGGACTTAGTAATCACTATTCATATGAAAAATTTATCCCCGAAGCGTACAAAGTTGCCCCTCTTTCAATACGCATACCGTTAATGCAAGGCTTGATGGATACTGACGGTTACGTTGATGATAGAGGGCATATGTCGTATTGCACTACCAGCAAACAGCTTGCCGATGATGTGGTTTGGCTTGCACGTTCTTTAGGGTCCTATGCGAAGATTACTGAGAAACAGCCGCACTATTACAAAGATGGTGAAAAAATCGAAGGGCGATTAGCTTATAACGTATGGATTAAACCGCATGACCCGAAGATGTTTGTCAAGCTCAAGAGGAAATTTGATAGGGCCACAGATCAACAGAACCAACCATTGCGTCAAGTGGTGTCTGTAGAAAAAATGCCTTACCAAAAAGAAATGCGCTGTATAACATTAGACACAATAGACGGCCTTTACATAGCTAGCGAGGATTTTATTGTTACTCATAACAGTTATGCTATTTTAATAGATGCTTTATATTATGCCAATAATTACAAAGGAAGCAAGCAATTAATCCTCCGTGAAACATTCCCAGAGCTTGAACGAAGCCTTATTATGGTTTCTCAGCAGCTTTATCCAAATGAGATAGCCCAATACGATGCTTCAAACCACAAATGGTATTTTTATAACGGCTCAATAATCGAGTTTGGATTCCTCGAAAATGATACAGATGTTCAAAAATATCAATCCGCAGAGTATGACCGAATTCTGATTGACGAAGGTTCGCATATGAGTGAATACAGAATCCGTTACATGAGATCACGTATCCGTGGTGCAAACGATTATCCAAAACAAATGAAGATATGTACTAACCCCGGTGGTCCTGGGCACAGATTCTTGAAAAAGACCTTTGAAATTGGAGTTAAGGCACCTTACGAAGTGCGGTTTTATTATATCGGCACAGACGAAAACGGCAAAAAAATGTATGAAAGCCGATGTTTTATCCCTGCAACTGTTTACGACAACAGAGCTTTGCTTGATAAGAACCCAAATTACATAAAAAACCTTATGCAACTACCCGAAAAAGAACGAGAACAACTTCTTAACGGCAACTGGGATGTAGACGATGATGCTGCTTTCCCCGAATTTGATAGAGGAATTCACGTTGCTGATCTTACAAAAGCCTTCCCGAACGGTTTACCTAAGCACTGGCGAAGGTGGATAAGCGTTGATAATGGTTACGCAGACCCTTACTGTTGGCTGTGGTACGCAGTTGATGAACAAGGTACAGTGTATGTTTATCGGAAATTCACAAGAAAAAGAGACGACAAAAAACTGCAATTTACATATTCCGAACAAGCCCGAAGGGTAGTTGAAAAGAACATGTATACGGAAATTATTAACGGTGATGTTGTAGAAAAGGAAGAAAAGTATGACTTCATTGTTGCTGGGCATGATGCGTGGTTTACCAACGTTCGTGACCAACAGGGCAAGACCTTGATCGATTATTACATTGAGGGTGGGCTACACGGCTTTATTAAGGCTATTACGGACCGCAAGTTAAGAAAAGCCGTTATACATGAGTATCTAGCCCCGTATATGGATAAAAATGTCGGGAAGATGGTTGCAAAGGTAGTAATTGATGCTAGTTGCACAGAACTTATTGAGTCACTTTCGGAGATTCAGCGTGACCCGGACGATTATGAGAAATATGCAGAAGACAGCGAGTTAGACCATTATGTAGATTCTTTCGGCTACGGCCTTTTGGCATGGCACGCTCAGAAATCCCGTACTCCGCAGGGCGATAAATCAGAAATCCAGAAGCACAAAGCAAAGTTAATGAGGAATTTAAAGCGGAATGGCTTTAGAGCGAGTTAAAACAAAAGATGGAAGGATGATTTAAAGATGATTACAATAACAAAATTCCCGTATCGCAGACGATGTGAAATGAATTTATGCTCCTGTTTGGGAGTATATGCAGTAGGGGAAGAAAACGGACCCGCAAGATTAAGACAGATTTATTGCGAGGATCACCTTATCGAGTTGGGCAAGGCAATAGCTTTGAAATTTCCAGAAGAGTTCCCGACAGGCAACATTGCCGAGCTTGAGGACAGGGAGAGACAAATATCAGACCTTAAACAGCAATTAGAGGCAAAGACCACAGCTCACGAATGTTTGAAAGAACAGCTTGCAGAGCTTAAAAACGTAGAAGAAAAACCTGTACCCAAGACAGCTTCCAAAACTGCAAGAAAAGGGGCGAAGAAATAATGCTTGAGTACATTGTGTTGGCAATTCTAATAGCGGTTATTATCGGGCAACAAGTGGTTATTGTTATTCAGAATGTAACTCACTCGAAAGAGCGTAAAGACCTATACAACCGCATTATGGCAAGGGATTTGACCGAGTACAATCATGCGACCAAACATGAGAATCAACAGGACAAGCCATTAAGTGCTATGCAAAAGAAGTATAAGGATTACGAACGAAGATGGAAAACCGGTGGATAAAGCAGGAAAGCAGGTGAGGGGTTATGGGTTTGCTTGATTTTCTCAAGAATACATTTAATCCGAAAGACCCACAGGATAAGCAATATCTAAAATATGAAGAGGAATACGTTACTTTCAATAAGAAGGAATTGGAGAAGAGGCAGAAGGAAAGACGGGCTATTGAGTTGCAGTGGAATCTTAATCGTAACTTCCTTGAAGGTAATCAGTATTGCGATATCAATTTGGCATCCGGTAGGGTGGAACAGATTGAGAAGTTTTATGATTTTGAGGAAAGAGGCGTCTACAATCAGATAGCCCCTATTTACGAAACCCGCCTTGCCAAGCTTAAAAAAGTTAAACCGATTCCATTTGTACGACCCGCAACCAGCGAATCAAACGATCTTATGACAGCTAAGACAAGTACATATGTTGCGAGAGGACTTGAAAGTAAGCAGAGAATGGAAGAAAAGAGAGCGCAAATGACGGCGTGGGCCGAGATATGTGGAGGTTGTTTTTTGAAGCATGTCTGGAATCCCAATGCTGGACGCCTTATTGGAGAAATGGATGGACAACCAGTATACGAGGGCGATATTGAAAAAATTGTTGTTCCGTTCTTTGAAGTGTTCCCGAAAAACAATTATGTAAGTATGGACACGATGAAGGATATTATGCACGTTAGGGCTTACAGTGTGGACGATATTTACGATATCTGGGGAGTGGAAGTTAAGGGTAGAAAGATAGATGTTTATACTCTTGAGCATACCAATGTCGGTACAGGAAGTCAGTACATGATTAACTCTTCCTACAGGATAATCCCGACACAGATTGATGAATCAGAGTATGTTGTTGAGTACACTTGCTTGCCGTGCCGTAAATTCCCTAATGGAATTGTCATTATAACCGCAGGCTCAAAGCTATTAGAAGTGAAAGAGTTTACCTATCATGTTGGCGAGGACGGGAAACCGGGGCTTAACTGGGAAATGCAAGCTTGCATAAATAACCCTGGAAGGTTCTGGCCAGAATCGGTTATAACAAGGCTTATTCCAATACAGAGGGCTTATAACGCTGTCCGGAACCGTAAACAGATAGCTTTAAACCGTAAAGCTTTAGGTGTTTTGGATATTGAGGATGATGGAACGGTTGACATTGAACAGTTAGAAGAAGAAGGATTGCCTCCTGGAAAGATTCTCGTTCGTGGCAGAGGAACAAGAGCTGCACAATTCCTTCGTGACGGCGGAGGCCTTAATGACTTTGACGTTGAGATTAAACAGCTTGAACGTGAGTTTGAAAGAATATCCGGAGTATCAGCGTTTTCATCTTCAAGCCTTGTTCCAACAGGAGTTGAATCCGGTGCGGCTATGGAGAAAATTCGTGAAATGGACGACAGCAGACTTTCATTGACCGCCGAGAATATAAACCATGCTGCAATTCAATCTTTCAAGATAGACCTTCGTATGTATAAGCAATTTGCAACAGGCAAGAGGCTGTTAAGATATGTAGGCGAAAACAACGATGTAATGCTAATGGAATGGGAAGCAAGCGACCTTCAAACCGAGGACATTATTGTTGAGAAAGAAGATGCACTTTCTCAGACACCGACGCAAAGAAAGATGATGGCTATTCAACTTATGCAATACGGATTGTTCAGGCCTGATGTAGACCCTACATTGCGTTCCAGAATGCTTGAAATCTTTGAGCTGGGCAACTGGGAGGATGCCGATAACGTGGAGACATTACATAAGTCAAGAGCTATGCGTGAGAATAAGCTGCTTGAACAGGGCGAGTTCCCAATGCCTGACGAGATAGACGATCACCAGATACATATTGACGAGCATACCAAATTCATGCTTGATATCAGGTTTGAACAAATCAAAGCAGAAAGACCCGACATTGCTTATAGCTTCTATGAACACTTGAATATGCATAGAGCGATTGAAGCACAGAACGCACAGCAAGCCATGATGATGCAGATGATGGCAAGTGGTAAAGCCCCGCCGCAGATTCCGCAGGGGCAACCCGATAAGGAGATTGAGATACCGGAAAATGAATTGGAAACGGCTTAAAGGAATAGGAGGATAGTTATGAAATATCGAAAAAAGCCAGTGGTAATTGAAGCTATAAAATGGGACGGATTAAATCTACAAGAGATTAAAGAGTTTGTTGGTGAATCACTTGAATACTACATAAATGATGCGGCGTGGCAAGTTGGAAAAGGTAAACCTCATGTCCATATGAAAATAAAGACACTAGAAGGAGACCATACTGCAACAGTCGGCGATTTTATTATCAAAGGCGTAAACGGAGAGTTTTACCCGTGCAAACCAGATATTTTTGAGAAAACATATGAAAAAGTTGAATAACTGTTATTGAAATTATTCAGAAAAGTCGCTCAAAAGGGTGGCTTTTTTCTTTTTGACCTTTTCTGTCCTTAATTTGATTTACGCTGAAAATGAAATAAACCGTGCCGCCGAGAGGCGATAACACAGGGAGGAATTTAAAGATGAAACAACCGTTAAAAATTAATCTCCAACTGTTTAATGAGGGAGCCCCCGAAGGTGGACAAGCCCCGACAGTATCGGAACAGTTAGGAAACATATTTGACACCGCAGCCGCTGCACAACCTGATATTCAGGCGCAGACAGGAGAGCAAGCACCACAGGGAGCAGAAACACCACAACAGGAAACACAACCACAGGAAGGACAGTCCCAACAACCAGAGCAGCCACCAGAACTTATTCTTGGCAAGTTTAAAAGTATGGATGAGGTTTTAAAAAGCTATAAGAACCAAGAAGCTGCACTTACTAGGGCTTTCATGGATAAGGCGAACCTGGCGAGAGAGAAAACAGCTTTAGAAGAAAAGTTACAGGAACTTGAAACAAAGGTAAATCAACCGACAATTCCGCAGCCTGCACAGCAGTTTCAGCAACCACAGCAGGCACCGGAACCGGAAATTAACCCCGAAGAGTTCCTCGAAGCGTTTTATAAAAATCCTATAGGCTCTCTCAAAAAGATTGTTGAGGACACGACAAAAAGTGTAACCGAGAAGGTTAAAGCCGATATGCAAGCCAAGTATGACCCCATACGCACCGAGATTCAACAGCAGAAAGTCCAAAGGCATTGGTACAACGCATATTCGGAATTTGCAACCAACACACCTGATTTTGAGCAATATCTTGACGCAATGCAAGAGTTTATGAGTGCAACCGGAATGGGCAACGAAACCGATCCCGAAAAGATAGGCCAAAACATTAAGTTTGCCTATCAATACGCAAAAGGGGCAAATCCAACAACACCGGACACTACACCTTCAAACCTTGACGATTTGCTCAAAGATGAAGCATTTATCGCAAAGTTGATGGAAAATTCAGAAATTAAACAAAAAATTATCAATCAACATATGCAGACAATCCAACAGAACAGACCGCCGCAAGGCATAAGTACACCCGGTGGCATGGCCCCTGCAACACCACCACCACAGATACCTAAAAACTTTAACGAAGCTGCAAGATTGGCAGGAGCCATCTATGACAGCAATTTTGGAACATAGGAGTTGATTTTTATGTCAGTTAATGTAACTACATTTGCAAATGCACTTAAGATAGCATACGGGCCGATGATGCCCGAACAGATTAATATAGGTTCTACACCGTTGGCACAAAAGATTGAGCAAACCGAAATGAACATCGTCGGAAGCACAGTTAAAAAGGCTGCACCTTACGGAGTAAATGGTGGGTTCGGTTCAATCAGTGAGACCTCGTTACTTCCCGCACCTGGCGGCAATAAGTACGTTCAGTTCGAGTCCGACCTTAAAAACCTTGCTGGTGTTATCCACCTGACCGAGAAAGTTATTCTTGCCTCTCAGAGTGATAAGGCCGCTTTCGTGAACGCATTGACATCGGAAACTGAGGGTTTGAAAAGAGCTGCAAAGCGTTCATACGGCAGACAATTTTACCTAGACGGTACTGGCAACCTGACAGCTTGTGCAGCAACTAATGATTCTGTCACAGTCAATGTCGCAAACGCTCAATACCTTGTTGAAGGTATGATAATCGACATCGTAGCCACAGCAAATGGGACGCCTGTCACTAACGGTACAGGCCGCAGAATTATAGCCGTCAACAAGGGTGCAACCCCTTCAATCGTGCTTGAAGGAACCGACAAAGTAACTACAACCACAGATCATTGTATTACTGAGCAGAAGTCATACAACAACGAAATGACCGGACTTGCAAAGATATTCGCTCAGAGCGGTTCAATCTATGGACTTGACAAAGCCACATATCCCTGGCTTAAAGCTTATGTTAATTCATCCGCAGGAGCACTCTCTGATAAGCTCATAATCGACACTATTCTCGATAGAGAAAATGAAACCGGCTGCAAGATTGACATGATAATGGTTCATCCTTTGGTTTACACCGCTTACTATGACTACATCGAATCCACCAAGAGCCATGTTAATACCCTTGAGCTTAAAGGCGGTTTTACAGCTCTCAGTGTGAACGGCAGACCTATGGCACAGGACAGATTCATGCCCGCTGCAACTATGGATTTGCTTGATACTTCCGTATTCAATGTTCACCAGTTCAGAGATTGGGATTGGATGGATCAGGACGGAGCAATCCTTAAATGGGATTCCGGCTATGCTGCATACAAAGCAGTTCTCACAAAGTATTGCGAATTGATGTGTAACATGCCCGGCGCACAGGCAAGACTGTCTGGTATAACTGTATCTTAGTAAACACCTATAACAGAGGGGGGGAAGGGTAGCCTTTCCCCTTCTTTAAAATAAATAGGAGGTAGAACAATATCCATGCGAGACAGAATTGTTTATTTTAAGAATGCGCACATGATGATGCCGTACCTTATTTACGTTGAAAGTGACGTAATGGATATAATAAAGCAGTTAAAGAAGATGGATAAAAACTATTTTGTTATGTTCAATCCGAGAACGCAACAATATGAACTTCACAATGCAGCGCAAAGAGACGCCACATTAAGCCTTAATTTGCCTTTTGATGAATTAGACCAACGAACAATAGATTATGCGCAGAAATACCGCATAGAGAACGCAAAGAAGATTATAGCCGAAATGGAAGCACATAACTTAAAGCTTGAAATAGAGAAAGAGGACAAGTGCAAAGATGCTCAAAGAGAAGTTTTTAAAGATGTTTATACATATTGCAATCGACACACAGGCAAAGATGCTTTGGACGAGGGAGCTTACAAAACCCGATTTGTGTAAAGGAGATAGGGTGGCATGACTGATTTAAGGGAACTTTTAACTGAGGTAATTGCATTGGCAAGGATGCCTGTTTCAGACCGTGACTTTATAGACAATTATAATCGTGCTGTGTTCGACCTTGAAAACAAATATGATACAGCGAAATTTATAACAAAAAGAACGGTAAATTGCACCGATACGAGAAAAGAATATCCTCTTGCTGAAGGTGCTTTAGGTGTAGTTAGGGTTCTTAATGCCGGAGGTTATTACACAAGCAATTATGATATTCGTGAGGATTCAATCCTTTTTGGAAGTTTGGGAATTTATTTTGTGTACGAGAAATTACATAATCCCCGCATAACTTCAATAGACGATGATACCCCTACAATAAATAGCTCTTATAATTATCCGATCATTCATTATATTGCGTCAAAGCTTTGCAACGACCCTAAGACCGCAGAAAGCCTAATGCAAGACTATGTTTTAATGAGCGACCAAGTTAATTTTAACCTTAAAGGTAAAAAGCCCACACGGACAATGAAAGCCCCTATATTCAGGTAAGGCGGTGCTAAATAATGAACAAGACAATAAATGAGATTCTTCAAATCGCAGATGCTCTTAAAGCTAATACATATGACATTCCCGTTAAACTTCAATGGATAAACGAAGTTGACGGTAGCATATGGACTGAGCTATTCAAGTACAAAAAAACTGCAATCATTGAAATAACAGAGGACATATCTGCATATTCGCTTCCAGAAGGGGCTAATTTCAATCGAATAACAAATGCTTATCTTGATGGCATAGAGATACCTAAATTGAGTAATGCCCAGTACAAGACTACAGGCATTTCAAGAGGGGATAACGGTAATTTAATATTATATCCAGTTCCAATCGAAAGTGGGGAATTGGTTATATCATATGTAGAATCATATATTCCACATTCCATATCAGACATAGCCACAACAGAAGTATTGGCAGAAAGCCCATACGATAAGATGTATATTCATTATTTATCGGCAATGATTGACTTCACACGCAGAGAATTCAGTTCCTACAATAATACCCTACAATTATTTAATCAGTCTTATATCGAATATGCCGAATGGCTTGCTAAAAATGGGGCTATTGAGAGGAGGGATTGGGGATGTATCTCACTCCTGCAAGGTTTACAGAACAAATCAACGAAAGACAGGACATAGTAAACTTTTACGGCATAAACAGATTGCCGAAGAAAAAAAAGGGTGAACTTGCTGGGATGAAAAACTTATCTTCAAGATTCCCCGGTTGTCTTTATCCTCGCCCTCCAAGAAGTGTTTACAAGACCTTGACAAATGGCAAGGCTTTATTCGCATGTGCGAACGGTAAACTGGCGTGGGTTGACGGCACTAACTTTGTCTATGATGGAGTTGTAAAAGGAACTGTTACTGCCACAGCAAAGTCTATTGTAGACTTTTACGGTAACGTGATTATCTTTCCCGATAAGAAGATTTATAATTACAACGAAGGGGAAGACACTTTTGAATCTTTTGGAAGCGGTACATATCCCGCTGCGGGTTCCGTTCCTGACATGGACAGAATATGCGTATTTGAAAACAGGGTATGGGGTATTAAGGGTTCTGAATGTTATGTTTCTAAGTACAATAATCATTTAGTATGGACGCAATTTTCAGTACCAAGGTCAACCGAGGATTCAATCCAAGTTAAGCTACCCCCCGAAAGAGGCAACTACAAGGGGCTTATCCCGCTTGAAAATCATATGTTATTTGCTACAAACAACAGTACATATGAAGGGTACGGCAATGCAAGGAACTTCCAACCTCGTCTTGTATCAAATTCAAGGGGAACGGTTGACGGAAAGAGCATGGTTGAAGTTGACGGTATGGTGTTCATGCTTTCAAGTGATGGTGTGAATGTTTATACTGGCTCAATCCCAAGACCTATATCATATCAGCTTGACGAGAAATATGTTTCAGGTGTAGCAGGAACAGACGGCAGGCGGTATTATTTAAGCCTTTACAACGGAACAGAGTACACTCTTTATGTTTGCGACACCGCTTTGTTAGGTTCGGAATACTCGCCATGGTATATAGAGGACGACTTGCAGGTAATTGATTTTGCTAATTCTAACGGTGTTCTTTACGCATTGACCGCAGACAACAAAATTATAAGGTTTAATGATAATAGCAGCAACGAAGTAGTTGAATGGTATGCCGAAACCGAAAAGATGGACTATGACTATATGGGACATACCATAAGCTTGAAATTGAAAATAGAAGCGGAATTAGAACAGAACGCAGTTATTAAGATTTATATAAGATCAGACAACAAAGGCTATGAGCTGAAAGATACATACGTAAGCGATGGTTTAAGACATTTCTCAACAATAATAGAACCAGAGAGAACTAATTACTTTCAGATAAAAATTGAAGGTAAAGGCAATGCAAAGATTATGTCAATAACAAGAGAGTTTATTGTAGGAATGGATGGGGAGTGATGTTATGTTTTTCGATAACACTTTAAGGAAAATAGCCAATGATAAAGGGTACAAGGTAGGATATGACAACAAGACAGATAGTGTAACAGTAGAAAACCCACTTACCGGTAAGAAGATTTCCTTTAAGTCAGGTCAAGGTCAAGAATACGGTATGGGCGGGCTTGATGCGGATATGGGCTATAATGTTGTGAGTGATGTTTCATTACTAGAAAAAGCACTTGCAGCAGACCCTAAACCAAAAGCAGCAGAGGGAAATTATTTCACCGGTGCTGCTAATAATTATGCTTCTCCTTATTCCAGCCAAATAAATGACCTTATCGGAAAGATAACTAATTACAAACCTTTTGATTATTCTTCTTACAATCCACAGGATGATGCCGCTTTCCAGCAATTTGAAAAGAACGCCATTAAATCGGGGAACAGGGCCTATGCAGATACATTCGCCGGAACAGCTATTCCCGGTGTTGCGGAATCTTCCGTAGGCAGACAGATAGCTGAGACTGCACGGAAAGGTTATACAGACCAAATCCAGAACGCTATACCCACCTTCATGGATAAGGCAAGACAGGATTATGAGAGCGGATATAAAAAGAATTTTGACATCTTGAACACTCTTACGGATATGGATTCTTATTTGTTAGATAGAGAACGCTTAGTACAGCAAAACCTCGCGAATGAGGCTAAGAGACTAGCATTAGCACATTATGACAATATCGCAGGATATATCAACACATTAGACCCTAACGACCCGCTAATTCCTTATTTGCAAGCCGAGAGGCAGAATAAAATATTCACTCAAGATGCTGCTAAAGCTGAAGCGGAAAGCGCCGAAGCTAAGAGAGCGCAGACTTTGTTTGACCAGGCTATGAAACAATGGCAAACATCGGGGATCGCTTCTAAATCTGTTGCGGATATTCTGGGAATTCCCGTCGGATCCAAGACCGCCGATTATAATATCGCCTCTATAAATGCAGCAAACAGGGGTTCTAGTGGTGGTAGCGGTGGCGGAAGTGATACAAGCGAGAAGCCTAACTTCACGATCACACAGATATACAATCAAGCTAAAAAGATGCTTGGGCAAAGAGTTGATACCGGTAGAAGGGATGCAGACGGCAAGCCTATTACTAGACCGAGATATACGCAAGAGGAATTTGATACATGGCTTAGTAGTATGCTTCCAGACACACCCGAAGGGGATAGGCAATTCGACGAAATAATATCCATGTTAGGGAGTGTCGAGTATTGGGACACAAGCAACCCAGCAACGGTAAGCCAAGAAGCATTAAGACGGCAAAACAAGGGTATTGTGGGGAAGTAAACATAAAGCATCGAGGTGGATATTATGGCCTATGTGTCTGAACGCAGGCAGAAAACGAGAGAATTAAACGCTTTAACAGAGCGAAGAAAACAGGCAAGAGAAAACTCAACCCAACAACCAATTCAGCAACAGAGCTATGTTTCGGAAAGGCGGCAGGCTATTCGTGAAAATGTAGAGCCGGTTAAGCCTAGTGTTGTTGCGCCTATTACAAACGCTATGGATTACGGTACTGGGCCTTTTGCTGCGCCTAAACAAGAACCTGTTAAAAAGGATAAGCCTAAAGATTATGCTGACTTGCATAGGGAAAGGCAAGCCGCAACTAAACCTTTAACATTAGAGGACCCTATTTCTAAATTTAAAGGTTTCAATCCTATTGCACAAGAATACAATAAAACAGTCCAAGATAAACTACAAAAACAATATGAGCAGCCCGTTAAACCACCTAGCCACAAAGACATCTTTAAATCTAATTTACCCTCAAATGTAGCAGAACAAATGATACAAGATGCTGATAAAAATTTACCCCCGAATGTTGGTTCTCTTTCCTTGGAAGATCGTATGCGGCGGGATTTGGAAATGTTGGCTAATAGCGGCGATAACATAAAGTTTGACACATGGAAGTTTCTAAAAGGAATAACTAAGGATGCCGTGACTGACATTATTACCGACCCATTAGGAACGCTTGACAAACTGCAATACGCACAGCCGGTACAAGATTATATAGCAGGTTCTGGCGATATAGCAAGTAACATGGCTCATGCCGTAGAAGCCTTTGGCGGTGATAAAGTACCTATCCTTAAAGATGCGTTGAAAGCTATTGATAAAGAGGGAAGCAAGCTATCGTCTTTGGGTGGTACGAGCTTTTGGTCTAAGGTTATGCGTTCTGCTCCTCAATCAGTAAATACGCTTATATTAGCCCTTGCGACTGGCGGGGCTTCTATTCCTGCACAACTTGGAGGCAATGCCACATTACAGACAATTAAGAACACTATAACAAGCCCAACGTTTATGAATACTTTGGTTCATACTTTTGGCGGTTCTTATGATGAAGCGAGGAAAGATGGACAAGATAGACCTACTGCAATTACAAGGGCTTTGATTCAGTCTATTCCTGAATCTATAATAGAGCAGGCAGGCGGTCTTGAAACCATAGTTAGTAAACTCGAAAATATGACATATGGTTTAGTCGGAACTGCTTTAACATCTGCATTGGAAGAAGGATTAGAAGAAATATTACAATACCCTCTTGACGCGCTTAGCAAAAAGATTACATACGCTCCTGAAACCCCGTGGTATAGCACCACTGAAACGGCAGTAATAAACCCGCCGCAGATGTTAGAGAGCGGAGCTGTAGGATTTACATCAGGTGGTTTGTTTGGTGGCGGCACTCAAATGGTATCGGATATAAAGTCTTATATACCTGGTATTCAAACTCAGCAAAATGTTGATGTTAAAGCTAAAGATGGCAAATCTCAAAATCTTAACTTTGATGATTTACGCAGAATGAGCGATAATGTAGAATCTGATATTACTCAGCAGCAAGCCACAGAACAGCAAGAGACTGTTCAACCAAAGCCACAAGAAACTGCTCCTGTTAAAACCCAAGAGCAGGAACTTGATGAAGCCATTAAACAGCAACAGGGTATTGTTGACGACCTTTCGTATAGGAAGTTTTATCTCGAACACGATGTAGAAGCAGAACTTGAAACTGAGGCGGTTAAGCTTGAAGAACTGAAAGCCCAGAAAGAAAAACTACTAGCAGACAGACGGGCCGAAGCAGAGAGAGAGCAGAGGGCCTATGATTACGAGCAAGGCAATATTTCTCTTGAACAGATCATGGCTGAAAGTGAGGTTAGAGACACCAAGACCGACCCTAAAACAATCACTGTAAATAAGGTCACGACAGTGAGAAGTGAACCCAAAATTGACAAAACCTACCGCCAGCAATATAATACTATTGATGAAATAAAAACTCAGATATCGAAATACTATGATAATGTTCCAGATGTAAATAAGGAGTTGGTTGATAGTGGAGCGCAAGCAATCGCAGATCTCCAAAAAACCGAAAATTTATACAGAGGGGTTCCTGAAAAACTTACCGGAGCCCAAAACGACTTGCGGGGGGATAGTGGAGCCTTACCTGGCCAAAAGCCCTACAAAACAATCGGAAAAGCATTCTCAAACGACTTAATCAACACAGGTAAAGTCAACCTATCCGGTGTTACTTTCAATAACATTGAGGATCTGGCTGTACTTTCTCAGGTTTACCGAGATCCAAGATTTGAAACTTTTCGGATAATATATACGAAGGGCAATTCTATAGTAGGCACCGATGCAATCACTTCCCGGATGCCCGGCAGCGCGGTAGTATTTCTTGGGAGTAATAAGTCCCAGCACTTCAACCGCATATCCGATAGGATGAAAAGAATGCAAGCGGATGGGTATTATCTGCTGCATAACCACCCTGGAAAGACAACAAAACCCTCGCGAAGCGATTTGGGGGTTACACAGACTTATGCAAAAAATATATCTGGTTTTAAAGGGCATCTTATTATCAATTCAAACAAATATACAGAAATATACCAGGATGCGGGGGTTATGAAAGGAAACGAGGATATGCCCCTGTCTCTTGGGGATGATCTTTTGTACAATCCGGCTATTGAGCATCCGTTGCTAAATAAAGAAATTGACAGCTCTGTAAAACTCGCTCAAATTGCCAAACAGGTGCAATTAGATAAAGAAGTGTCTATTGCCTTTTTTACAGATGCTAAAAATACGGTAAGAGGTATATTAGAGATAAACAATAGCATGATTAAGAATGCTGAAAAAGATAATTTTAGGAATTTTTTGAGAAATCAAGCTACAGAGCTAGGTGGTAGGAAAGTATTAATGGTAGGCAGTAAAACTGTAAAAGCTGAGCTCATAGATTTGATAAAAAACGGGGATATAATAGACGGTATTATTGAGAATGAATCTGGGTCAATAGCAGGAACCTTGTCGTCAATAAGAAATCAGGATGCCGAAGATTTGTGGATGGGGAAAGACGCTAGTAAAGGCAAAGCTCTTAGACCTGCAAAACCATCTGAAACAATTTACAAGAAACCGGAATTAATTATTCCTCCTACAACTCTTACAATAAAAAAGCCGGCAATAAAGCCCGAAACTATAAAAACCATAACAGGCCATGAAGATGTTCTTCCTGAAACTAAGCCCGTGGGTGTCGTTCCGGAGCGATCAATACAAGGTGAGCGATTCATCCCCCAAAAAGAAACATTAGATGATTCCGTCGCCCAGCTTGAAGCTGCTCCTACTAAAGTAATACAACGTATTACCGGAAACACCATAAAAGCCTACGATAATGACAACAAGGGATATGAGTTTAAATATGCTGTTGTAAGCGCAGATGATCTTATCGCTTCTCACGATACTAACATGAATCAGAATCCTTCTTATCCTCAAGAGTTACAACCGAGAGACAGAGAAAGGATTGCTTCAAAGATTCAAGTTGATAAGATGGCATTTAATATTCAGCCTGAATTATTAGGAGAAAGCCCTAAGATACAAGACGGTGCGCCTATTATCGGCAAGGATAATATTGTTGAAAGCGGTAATGGCAGAGTTATTGCACTTAAGAAGATGTATCAAGCTACAAAGGCCAACAAAGAGAAGTATGTAAATTGGCTTAAGGATAATGCGGAAAAATTCGGCATAGATGTAAGCAAACTACCTGAGAATCCTGTGCTTGTCAGGGTGCGCCAGACTGATGTAAACAGGAATGAATTTGTGAAAAAGGCAAACGAGACTTCTGTCGCTTTAATGAGTTCTACTGAAACGGCAAAGAGTGATTCAGAAAGGCTTAATAATAGAATACTTGGATTGTTTGAGGCAAGCGAAGATGGCACAATCAATACGGCAGGGAATAGACCTTTTATAGCTGCATTTACAAAGCAAATCATTCCTAGCAACGAAGTAGGGAGATATATTACTCCGGAAGGGTATCTATCCCAAGACGGCCTAGCAAGAGTAAGAAACGCAATTTTCTACAAAGCATACGGCAGCGATAGGCTTCTTACAAGAATCTCTGAATCGACCGATAACAATATTAAGAACATCACAAATTCACTTATTAATGTTGCCCCTAAGATCATTAAGATTAAGGACGGTATTAACAGGGGTGTATATTATGACATTGATTATTCTGCTGATATTATAGGAGCTGTTGAGCAATATCTGAACCTTAAGAACAGTAAACTTTCAGTAGACGAATATTTGCGGCAAGAACTTATGTTTGACGATGGAGTTTCTGCTTCATCTAAAGTTATTCTTTCAGTAATAGATCAGAATAGCAGAAGCGCAAAGAAAATAACGGAATTTCTTAATACGGTTTTAGAAGCGGTTGAGGAATTAGGAAACCCCGACCAATTAAATTTATTCGGTGAGCAGAATAGTATTAATAAAGATGAACTAATAAAATATGCGTATGGGAGGTTTAATGAAGGTGGACAACAAACTTTTGAACAAATTACTGAAAACAGATCCGGAGAGGGACAAGAAGATAAAAGAGTATCTGGACCCGAAGATGGACGCAAGGAAGCAAAGGGAAAAGGAGAAAAAAGAGAAACCGTAAATGCTCTTACAAGTTCTCAATCCGTTGCCTTACCTCAAGGCACGAACACGGGAACATTTGCTAAAACTATGGATGACCTGGTGGAGATTATCGAGAATTTTACCGGCGTTCCCATAAGAACCGGCAAATTCAAACAACGAGCCTTGGGAATCTTCAAGGTAAAATCTGAGGTTATCCGCACAAAGATTAAAAACGATCTTCCTGTAATATGCCATGAATTAGGCCATTATCTTGACAAAAAACATGGGTTTTATGGTTCTGCCCAACATGACGGGGAGTTAATTCCATTAGGTCGTGTTACATCCAGGGCATCATATACTCAAACAGCAATCCGAAAAGAGGGTGTTGCTGAATTTTTGCGTGTTTATCTTACTGACCATATCAGGGCGAAGCATGTTGCTCCAAAATTCTTTGCACATTTTGAATCTGTTATTGGTTATGATGAACTTAATTTCTTAAGTCAGCTAAGAACAGATGTAACTTCCATAATCAACTTAAAGCCTGAGAACAGGGTTTACAATAGTGTTTCTTCTTTTGAGGGAAGAACTACCACGACAAAGAAAGCCCCCCTGTTTCACAGGCTGGTAGACCAATGGATTGACAAGGACGCTGTTGTCGGGAGAATGGACAAAGAAGCAAGGAGTAAAGGATATACTGGTATAAGCCTAAAAACTACCTTTACGAACTTACGAGGGATTGAAGCACAGGTTGAGAATATGATAATGGACGAACAGAGAGATTTGAGCGGCAAAAAAATCTTTAAATCATTAGCTGAAATTTTCAAACCGATAAGCAAAAAAAATCTTAAAAAACTTGGTTTTACTAACCATATGGAAGTTAGGAAAAACTTTATATCGTACATGATTTCTAGGCGAGCTATGGATTATCGGGATAGGGGTATAGTCATGCCGGATACCTGGGCTACATATGCCGATACCATAACACGCATGGAGGGCAAGTATGGCAAAATTTTTACTGATTTGTTCGCAGATATACGCACTTGGGAGGATAACAGCCTTAAAATGCTTGTCGATTCAGGGATTAAATCAGAGCAAGAAGTAGAAACGATTAAACTTCTAAATGCCAACCATATCCCGTTACAAAGAATACAGGAAAGTATTGATGTTATTCGGGCCGGTGCTGGTAGTAGCATAGGACAAAATAAACAAGTAATTAAAAAGGCTTATGGTAGCGGTAAGACTATCATTGATCCAATTGAAAGTATTATTACCAATGCTTTTATTATTACTAGAGCTGCTAAAAGCAATTATGCACTTAACGCACTTAGCAATATGGTTGAACAAGTTGAGGGCATGGGCAAATGGATGGAAGCCGTGCCGTACAAAACAAAGTCAGAAAACTTTACGGTTAATGACATCAGAACTCAGTTAATGAAGATTGCAAAAGATAGCAATAACACAGATCTTATCAAAGCTCTTGAAAATCTGTCTGATGAAGAATTGGAAAGCGGGCTTTCAATATTCAAGATGTTGCCTAAAGAGGGCGACAATGAGATTACTATTTATAAAAATGGGAAAGAGACGTTATACGAAGTTAATTCGGAGCTATATAAGGCAGTAAAAGGACTCAATAAAGAACAGAGCAATATTGTTATTAGGGTGCTAAATGTCCCAAAAAGAATACTTCAAGCAGGCGTAGTTACAACTGTTAATTTTATGATGCGCAACATTGCACGAGACACATCCACAAGCCTCATGCAATCTGATTACGGCATTAATCCCATAGACATAGTTAAGGGTTATTGGAGTGCCCTAACTAAAGATGAAATATATAGAGAATTTGTTGCAATGGGTGGTGGCAGTGAATATTACAATATCAATTCCAGGACCGAAGCCCAAAAACTCGAAGATAAGATTTTAGGGTACGGCTTTACCGACAAGTTTAAAAGATTTAAAGATAATGTAGCGGAATTAAGAACAAACAACAATGAACGCACACGGGCGAAAACAATCCAGTCAGTTATTTCTCTGATGGGCTATGTTCCAGATGGAATCAGAAGCCTTGTTGATTGGTCTGAAATGGGTCCGAGAGTCGCAGAGTATAAAAAAGGTGTTGAAAAAGGTGTCTCTAAAGATGAAGCAACTTCAAGTGGGCGAGGTCTTAGTCAGGACTTTAAACGATCAGGTTATTATGGCAAGGAAGTAAATAAAGTAAATGCTTTCTTTAATGCCAACGTGCAAGGTGTAACCCGAATAGTAGAAACATTCGCAAAACATCCTATAAGAACTACCTTTAGAGGATTTATGTATATTACTTTGCCTACGCTATTATTATATTTTATGAACTACGACGATGAAGAATACCAAAACATGCCTACTTGGAAAAAAGCTTTATTCTGGAACATCCCGATAGGTGACGGCAAATTTTTTTCTATACCTCGTCCTTATGGGTATAGCTTTATATTTGGTGCCGTTCCTGAGATTATTCTTGACAGGCTTCTGATTGACGATACTAAAACATTTGATCGTATAAAAGATATGTTTATCCAAAATTTTGACATTCCAATTGGTGTATCTGCACTTACTCCTATTATTGAAATGAAATCCAATAAGCGATGGAATGATACGCCGATAGAAGGGACATGGGATAGAAAAAACTATCCGGCATACCTAATTCAAAACGAAAAAACTTCCACTATATCAAAGACTTTAGGCAATCTATTTAAAAATGAAGGTGGATTATCTCCAAAACAAATGGATCATTTGATTAAAGGATACTTTGGATCGGTTGGCGAGTATATATATAGACTGCCTGACAAGATCGAAGATGGAATTAAAATGCCGGTTGACTGGACTGAATTGCCGATTGTTAAGGGGTTTATTACCGATTCAGTATATTCTACTGATAGCATTAACGACTTGTATAATTATAATTCAGAGTTAACTACCCGTGCCAAGGAGTACAAACTAACCGACAAATATTCTGCGCTCAAAGGCAGGCCAGATATTGAAAAGCGCATGGAAGAACTTGACGACTTACGGAAAGAATCCAACCAAGTTATAGCTAAGTTAATAGATGAACGAAAAGCAATAGACATCATCCAAAAAGATACGACTCTTACCAAAGATGTGAGAGATTTACGGGCGAGACAAATTAAAAGGGGAATGAACAAAGAGGCGGAGTCCTTTAATAAAAAGTATGAGCAGTATAAGAAAAAATATAATATAAAATAAAAAACATAAGCCTTGAGAAATCAGGGCTTTTCTTTTTGACCTTATGCCATGCGATACAACTATACAATTAAATCATCAAGTGCCGGAGGGTTAATGATGATTGATTGCTATAGGTACACAGACAAGGAAGTAAAAGAGTTGCTTAAGAGCATTGTGGTTATACAGGATTCCAGAGAACAAGAAGCAAGCCATAT